>ERZ1031113.27-NODE-27-length-84420-cov-19.748533_pt1 | contig 84420 bp, 79 predicted proteins | sample MGYA00518225_ERZ1031113 | MGnify/ENA primary metagenome ERZ1031113 (study PRJEB33718, sample SAMN03159751) | human skin metagenome | collected 2014-05-20 | study: EMG produced TPA metagenomics assembly of the PRJNA266117 data set (Human skin bacterial metagenome...
CGGCGACGAGGATGCCCGCGAATCCGAGGTACTGGCCGGCCAGAATGCGGGCGGTAGTGCCGCGCTGGCCTGCCCCTCGCGCGAAGAAGAGGGAGAGCACGATGATGTCGTCGATGTTAGTGGCTGCGAACAGGCCTATCGCCTGCAAGACCCAGGTGAGGATCATGCGTCCTCCCCAGCTGCGTAGCACCCGGGAAGCGAGCAGGCGGGATCGATGCACGGGGCGTCTTCGTCTACTGCCAAGGTGGCATTGACCAATGTAGTCAGCGCCTGCGCCAGGTGCGGATCGGCGATCTCGTATCGCGTCCGACGCCCCTCCGGCTCGGAGACGACGATCCCACAATCGCGCAAGCATGCCAGGTGGTTGGACACGTTCGGGCGTGTCAGGTCCAGATCTCGGGATAGTTCCGCCGGGTAGGCGGGATGGTCGAGCAGGGTCAAGATGATCCGGGATCGAGTGGGGTCGGCCAGTGCACGACCCAGGCGGTTCATCACGTCGAGACGCGAAGCAATAGTCAGCATGCGCTGAACTATACAGCGAGCACTGAACTAGTCAAGTTCCGGATAGCGGAGCAGCTGTGTGTGCTGCTCAAGAGACAGTGGAAGGAGCAGAGATGGCAGAGATTCCGGCAAAGTTGCGAAAACAGCGTCGCCAGCTCGAGATCCAAGTTGCGCACGGGCCTGGCATGTGCGGTGCGGTCTGCTCCCAGGCCTTCATTACCGTGCAGAACACGCCGGAAGACGGCGCGAAATACCTCAATCAGGGCGCGCCTTACGGCACGAAAGAGTGGCAGGAGCAATACCACCGTCGCAACACCATTGAGTCGCGCAACGACCGCGCGAAGTCTTCCCGTCACCAGGGACACGGCGACCCGACCATGCGTCTTATGCGCGGCTGGGCAGCACAGGCCATTTCGGCTGTCATGTCCGCGGTTGCGGCCAACATTGGTCTGCTCTCGGCAGAGTCGCGCTGGCGCTTCCCGAAGAAGCCCACGCCTCCCACGAGCCTCCGGGCGGTCGCAAGACCCGCGGACGCGACGAGACTGGCACTGACGCTTTCCCCAACGCGCCACCGCTCGCGGCATAGCCCGACCAAGGCCGCCGGCTGGTCCCCAAAAATGAGGACGAAGCCCGTGGCCTAGAGGTCGTGGGCGAGTGCCGAAATTCGGCCCAAAACGGCGTTCAGACAAAGAAAAATGACCCCTCCGAACGAACGGAGCGGGTCATTTTGTGTTCGCGGCCGTTTTCCTTCGGCCGGCAGGAGGTTTCGTGAAAGGATTGGAACAGTTTCGCGAAACCCCCGTTGACGAAGAAGTAGCGCGAGAACAGGGCCAGAAATGGGAGGATCAAATATGCGAGTTCATATTGGCACCGATCACGCCGCCTTCGAGTTGAAGGAATATCTAGTCGAGCAGCTGCGCGCACTGGGCTATGAGGTCGTTGATCACGGCGCGCCTAGCTATGACGCACTAGACGATTACCCGACTTTCATCCTGCCCTGCGCCGAAGCAGTGGTGGCTGATCCGGGGTCGTTGGGCATCGTTCTGGGCGGGTCTGGTAACGGCGAACAGATCGCCGCGAACAAGGTCAAAGGCGCTCGCGCCGTGCTTGCCTACAACGTCGAAACCGCGCAGCTAGGGCGGCAGCACAATGATGCCAACTGCCTGGCAATGGGGGGCCGCTTCGTCACCAATGAGCAGGGCTTGGAAATCGCCAAAGCATTCTTGACTACGCCATTTAGCGGCGAGGAACGTCACCAGCGGCGGATCGACATGCTGCGCGAATACGAGGCGTGAAAAAGCCAAGAGAAGGCTGATCGTAACCTATCGGAACGAGCATGCGATGAGACCAACCAAGGACACTTTTCGATTACCTTCTGACGTACCAGTTTCTTCTTTCTTTATCGACGAGTCCGGATCAAAGAATTCAACTGGCGGGTTCTTTGTACTAGGTTTCGTGAAGGCGCGCGGCACCCCGGTTTTAGCCCGCGCCGTCCGTGATCTACGTCAACGGCACGGTTACTATGCAGAGGCAAAGTTTGGCGGAATAAGTAAAAAGAATGCGCCATTCTATTTTGATCTTGTAGAAATGCTGGCCGAAGCGGATGTGCGAGTTGGTGGGTCCGTCTACGACTCTCGTTCGCACTTCGGGGATTCGGAGCCGACTTGGGTCGTCCAGGCGAGGATGGCGGGACAATGGTGTTGGGAAATGCCAACCGGGGCGAACTGCTAAACGTTTTTCTAGATTTGGTGCAAACACCAAGAGGCGAAAGCGTCGCTAAGCGTGTCGAAGAAAAGGTGAATGGCACCCTAGGCACTCGATCAGTGATCGCAGCTTACGACCTGGACTCGCAGAGCACCGACCTGTTACAGCTTGCAGACGTGGTAGCTGGTTCGATCGCCTATGAGCGTCGTCAATTGGAAGGCGATGCTCCAATGTCCACAGAATCGCCAAAGGCCAGGGTATCCACGAGGTTAAAACGTGCGTTGGGATTGGAATCCTTCGCGGATGTTCGCGCTGGGAAGGTGAATATTCTTAAGATGAGGTCGGAGCCCAAACCTCTTCCCGGCCTTGAATTCTGAACTCAGAATTCGTACTATCTAGGTAATCGATGGCCTTGGCCGATCCGCCAGCACCCATCGGTTCGCCCATGGCGATGGTCATGGTAGCGATACGCGCTTGGTGAGAGTGCGCTTCATACTCGTGAACTGGGGTTCCTTGAAACATAGGAACCCCAGTTTTCACTTTGGACTTTCAGGAGTTTCTCGACCTTGATCGGCGGCGCTCCGTCGGTGGGACGACCCTAATGGCGCAATTCATTACATGCGTACGCCTGCGAATCGCCGATCCGTTTAGGCTGGCTTCTGCTGGCAGTAAGAGGTGTTTGAGGAGTCCAAGTGCCGATAATGAATATCCACCCGGAAATTTTGTCGGGGCGACAGGACTCGAACCTGCGATCTCCTGCTCCCAAAGCAGGCGCGCTAGCCACTACGCTACGCCCCGATCGATGCCCATCACTTGGGCCAGTTGCCCAGTTTAGCCCCAGCACCCTAGCTAGGCTCAAACCCCGCCTATCTGCGGGCGGCCCACGGGCCTGAAGACGCCTGGCGTTGGGTCCATTCGGCAAACAGAATGGACCTCAATTGCGTCCGGCGTCCTGCCCGTGGAACACTGGGACACTGGGCATGCACTGGCGAGATCATGAATTGAGATCGCGAATGCTGCCCAACGCGGATGTAGCTCAATGGTAGAGCCCCAGTCTTCCAAACTGGCTACGCGGGTTCGATTCCCGTCATCCGCTCGAAATCTAGGACGGTGACCCGTCCCGGATGTTCGACCCTAGCGGCCTCGCGTCGCGCCGAGGTCGAGGAAGTTCACCCAAATCAGCCAGGAGAACACGTGCCCAGCACCGTCGAGCAGATCAACCCAACCCGGGCCAAGATCACGATCGAAATGCCTTTCGCCGAATTGGAGCCCGCGCTCCAAGATGCCTATCAGCAGATCGCCGGCCAGGTGAATCTGCCCGGATTCCGCAAGGGCAAGGTGCCGCCGAAGCTCATCGATCAGCGCTTCGGCCGTGGCGTGGTCTTGCAAGAGGCGATCAACGCCGTCATCCCCGACGCCTATGCCAAGGCCATTGAAGAGCACAAGCTCGCTCCGCTGGGTCAGCCTGAGATTGATATCCAGGAACTCGCTGACGGCGAGAAGGTCGTCTTTACTGCTGAATTGGACGTGCGTCCCGATTTCAAGATCGCTGATCCGGCGAAGGTCAAGGTGCAGGTGCCCAATGCGCGCGCTATCGACGAAGCGATGGACGATCAGACGCTGCGCCTGCGGGAGAGCTTCGCGACCTTCAATCCGCTCGAGCGTGGCGCGCAAGACGGTGACGTCGCTGAGTTCGACATCGTCGCTACCAAGGACGGCAAGTCGTTGGATGACGCCGATGCCAAGGGCATGCGTTACAAGGTCGGCACCGGCGGCATGCTCGAAGGCTTGGACGAAGCGCTAGCTGGCTTGCAGGTCGGCGAGTCTAAGGCCTTCAAGTCGACCCTGATCGGCGGCAAGCACAAGGGCGTCGAGGCTGACATTGAGGTCACCTTGACCGGCCTTTCCGAAGAGGTCTTGCCAGACCTAGACGATGACTTCGCCCAGATGATCAGCCGCTTCGACACTCTCGACGAGCTGCTTGCTGATCTTCGTGAGGCGATGGGTCGGGCCGCTGAATTTGAGCAGTTCGACAATGCTCGTGAGCTGGTCTTGGCTGAGCTGATCAAGCAGACCGAGTTTGAGCTTCCTGAAAAGCTCATTGAAGCTCAAGTTGAGGGCGCCCGCGATTCGGTCAACCAGCAGCTGGCTCAGCGCGGTTTGACGTTGGACGACTACCTCGCTGAAAGTGACGAGGAAGCCGAGACCGCCGAAGAATTCTGGGAACTGCTGGAGACCAACACTGTTGAGGGTCTGCGCGCTCGGATCTTGTTGGAGAAATACGCCGACGACAAGGAAATCGGCATTGAGCAGGACGATTTCTTCAACCTGCTCAACCAAAAGGCCCAGCAGGCTGGCACCAGCCCGGAGCAGGAAATGCAGCACATGCTCGAGCACGGCCACCAGGCTGAATGGTTCGGCGAAATTCGTCGCGGCAAGGCCCTAGAGCAACTGGTCTTGGCTGCGACCATCACTGATGAAGACGGCAAGGTCTTGGAATTCCCTGAGCTGCGCCGTGCTGGCGACGCCACCGACACCGACTCGGCTGAGACGCCGGCCGCAGACGACCAGTCCGCTGAAAAGCAACCAGCCGCGAAGAAGAAGGCTGCCAAGGATACTGACGACGCTGAGCCCGCTGCGCAGCCTGCCAAGCCGAAGGCCACCAAGGCCAAGGCGAAGGCTGCTGAGGCTGACGCTGCCGACGAGGCCTGATCACCGCTAATTCTTCAGCCTCTCGGGAGCGCACATGGCCCAAGAGTCCACTGCGGAGCCGACTCCAGCCGTCCCACGGTTAGTCAGCATCCTGTTGGGAATCGCAGCTGTATTCATCATGCTCGTCTTGATGAAACAGTTCGCAGGCATCATCGCGCCATTCTTCTTGGCGTTGAACTTGATGATCACCGTCTACCCGCTGCACAGCTGGCTGACCAAACGGGGCACGCCAAGCTGGTTGGGTGCCATCATCACGATGTTCACCGTCTTCGCGATCTTGCTCGCGCTAGTCGGCGGCATGGTGTGGTCGGTGACGCAGACCATCAAGATCCTGCCCAACTACTCCGACGAGTGGTACGAGATCTATGGCACCGTCTTGGATTTTGCGGCCAAGTACGGCCTGGACGCGCAATTCGTCGGTAAAGCTTTGCAGGCGATCGACCCGAATCAGGTCATCGGCGCGGCTACGAGTTTGGTCAGCGGTGCGTCCGGTTTTGTGTCGATGTTGACCGTCATCATCATGGCGATCTTCTTCATGGGCATGGACACCCCGGGCTTCGCGCCACGCATGTCTGAAGTGGCGGGCTTGCGTCCAAATGCGGCCGCTGCGTTAAACAGCTTCGCGGTCGGGGTGCGCAAATACTGGCTCGTCACGACGGTCTTTGGTCTGATCGTCGCGGTCTTGGACGGCATCGCGCTGTCGATCCTCGGGGTGCCGCTGCCGATCGTGTGGGCTATCTTCAGCTTCATCACCAATTACATTCCAAATATTGGTTTCCTGATCGGTCTGATTCCCCCAGCCGGTCTGGCATTATTCGCTAACGGCTGGCAGACCGCGCTGATCGTCATCGTGATCTATTCGCTGCTCAACTTCGGTGTTCAAGGTCTCATTCAACCGCGTTTTGCCGGCGAATCGGTGGGCGTGACTCCGACGGTCTCCTTCTTCTCGTTGTTGCTGTGGAGCTCGGTGCTGGGCGCCTTGGGTTCGCTGATCGCCCTGCCATTGACGCTGTTCTTCAAGGCGATCTTGCTCGACATGGATCCCAGGGCCCGCTGGGCTGGCATCCTCGGCTCGAGTGCCCAACCGACCCGGCCAAGCGCTGATCCCGCACTAGCTAAGAAGCGGAAGATCGCGGAGAAAAAGGCCAGACAGGTCCGCCCCGAACAGTCTTGAAGCGTTGGACCTTGAGGTCTCAACACTCGACGAATCGGAGCATCCGCTAGCCACGAGCGTGATCCTCGGCTATTCCCGATGCGTCATGCTGCACGCCATTGGCGAAAATCGGGGGGCCGTGCTCGGTTTTGTCAGACCCGGCGGGTAACTTCGATGTGTGATCAACAACGAGTCTGCTTTGCTATTGCCGGGTCTAGCTCCGACGATGTCGGCGGCTGCCCACCGTCAGTTGTCCGCTGCCGCGCAAAATGGCGGCGCCGGCTTGACGGATAACGTCTACCAGTCCCTGCTGTCTAATCGAATCGTCTTCCTCGGTTCTGAGGTGCGAGACGAGAACTCCAATGCGCTGGTCGCCCAGATGCTGCTGCTGAACGCCGAAGATCCCGAGCGCGACATCTTCTTGTACATCAACTCGCCTGGCGGCTCGGTCTACGCCGGCATGGCGATCTACGACACCATGCAGTGGATCAGCAATGACGTCGTCACCGTCGCGATGGGCATGGCCGCATCCATGGGCCAGTTCCTGTTGTGTGCCGGCGCTCCCGGCAAGCGTTATGCCTTGCCACACGCCCGGATTTTGATGCACCAGCCTTCGGGCGGCCTGGGTGGCACGGCCTCCGACATCAAGATTCAGGCCGAGCAGTCTTTGCACGTCAAGAAAGAAATGGCTGAGCTGATCGCCAAGCACACCGGCCAGAGCGTCGAGCAGATCACCGCTGATTCTGACCGCGACCGCTGGTTCACCGCTTACGAGGCGCTCGACTACGGCTTCATCGACCACGTCGTCGAAAAGGCCAGCGATATCAACACCAATGACGCACCCAACCAGTGAGTCGAAGCGAGGATTAATTAGACGATGAACGACTTCATTCCTGGCACTAACCTGCCGCGCGCCAGTTTCGCCGATGGTCGGGCCGATTTCACCGCGCGCATGGACTACATCATTCCGCAGTGGGAAGAACGCACCAGCTATGGCATGCGTCGGGTCGATCCGTACACCAAGCTGTTCGAGGAGCGCATCATCTTTCTGGGCACCCCGATCAGTGACGAGATCGCCAACGCCGTCATGGCTCAGCTGCTGTGTCTGCAATCGATGGACGCGGACCGCCAGATCTCGATCTATCTGAATTCGCCTGGTGGTAGTTTCACCGCGCTCACTGCGATCTACGACACCATGCAATACATCAAGCCTGATGTGCAGACTGTCTGCCTCGGCCAGGCTGCCTCGGCCGCCGCGGTCTTGTTGGCTGCTGGTACCAAGGGCAAGCGCCTCGCGTTGCCCAATAGCCGGATCCTGATCCACCAGCCGGCGATCTCCGGTGAAGGCAGCTATGGCCAATCCTCGGACCTGGAAATTCAGGCCAACGAGATTCTGCGGATTCGGGCGTCGATGGAGCAGATGTTGGCTGATCACACCGGCCAGCCGGTCGAGAAGATCAGCAAGGACGTTGAACGGGACAAGTATCTGACGGCTGCTGAAGCCGTCGAATACGGCCTGATCGACGACATTTTGACCTCGGCCTCCGAGATCCAACCCTGAGTCTGGGCGCTGACCGGCGCGTCAACTCCGGGCCGTCAACAGCCTTGACGCGACGCGCCGGCGTGCCGTCAACCGTCAGCAGTGATCTCAGCGATGACTAGCATGTATCGAAGCGAAAGGAGCACACATGGCACGCATCGGAGAAAGCAGTGACCTGTTCAAGTGTTCTTTTTGTGGCAAGAGCCAAAAACAAGTCAAGAAATTGATCGCCGGCCCTGGGGTCTATATCTGTGACGAATGCATCGATCTGTGCAACGAGATCATTGAGGAAGAATTCTCCGCGCCTGGGGAGGCTGGCGGTTTCGACGAGCTGCCCACCCCGATGCAAATTGCGGCTTTCTTGGACGAATACATCGTCGGCCAGCGGGAAGCCAAGAAGACCCTCGCGGTCGCGGTCTACAACCACTACAAGCGGCTGCGTTCTTCCGATGGCCCAAAGAGCCACGACGACGCTAGCGAGGACGTCGAGCTGGCCAAATCCAATATCTTGCTGATCGGCCCGACCGGCTGCGGTAAGACATATCTAGCCCAAACCTTGGCCAGGATGCTCAAGGTGCCATTCGCCATGGCTGATGCGACAGCATTGACCGAGGCGGGCTACGTCGGCGAGGACGTCGAAAATATTCTGCTCAAACTGATCCAAGCTGCCGACTACGACATCAAGAAGGCACAGACCGGCATCATCTACATCGACGAGATCGACAAGGTCGCTCGCAAGGCGGAGAATCCGTCAATCACTCGTGACGTGTCTGGTGAAGGCGTGCAGCAGGCGCTGCTGAAGATATTGGAGGGCACTGTCTCCTCGGTGCCGCCGCAGGGTGGTCGAAAGCATCCGCATCAAGAGTTCCTGCAGATTGACACGACCAATGTCTTGTTCATCGTCGGTGGTGCATTTGCGGGGCTGGAAGACATCATCAATCAGCGCATCGGTAAGCGGCCGCTCGGTTTCGCGACTGCTGACGTCACCGTCCAACGCAATTCGGACGACGACCCGTTCGCTGGCGTGACCCCTGAAGATCTGCACAAATTCGGTCTGATCCCAGAGTTCATCGGACGACTGCCGATGATCGCGACTGTTCCCAGACTGGATCAAGAAGCCCTAGAGAAGATCCTGGTCGAGCCACGCAATGCCATCGTCAAGCAATTCCGTCGCTTGTTCGAGATCGATGACGTCGAGCTGGAAGTGACTGACGACGCGATCAGCGCGCTAGCCGAAAAGGCACTGGCACGCGGCACCGGCGCTCGTGGCCTGCGCGCAATTCTGGAAGAGACGCTGCTGGATGTGATGTTTGAGGTGCCCAGCGACGATCAGATTGGACAGGTCATCATCACCGGCGAAGTCGTACGTGGTGAAAAAGAGCCCATCTTGGTGCTCCGTAAGGACATGGCGGCCAAGCTGTCGGCCTGATCTTTGCCCGCCCAGACCAGCCTTTGGTTTACGTTCACATCTCGTTCAACTCAAAGGGCTTGGATAGCTCGGTCAAGGATCGAAAATGTCGCGTAGAGTCGAACGCAAATCGGCTCGCAAACTATTGCGTCAGTTGCTGGAGGATGCATCCGATGTCGGCTCAGCCTGAAATGCGTCAAAGCGCGGCTGCGGCTTCTGGCGCAGCTGCCGACGATCCGTTGACCGAAATCTTCCAGCGCACTTTCACCGTCACCTCCACTGACGGTCTGGTGACGGTCAGCGCCGACGGTCAACCAAGTCTGCGCAACGTCACTGTAGCTGAGCTAGACGATCTGCTAGCCGATCCGATGGCACGTCACGCGCTATCGGAATCGACGACGGTAGCTGTCAGTCAATGCGTCTCAACTGCCCGGAACATGGCCGTGGAGGCGATGGCCCAATTGCCTGGGCTAAATCCGCAATTGCGCGCGCTGCTGCTGGGTGGGTCATGAGCTTGCCAGGAGACGAAGACCTGCTCAGCTGGGACGTGGATGCGGTGCCAGCGACCTACACTGCGCTCAGTTCCTGCCGATGTGTGCAGGCCACCGTCAACCGCAATCTTGAGGTGGTCGCGGTCGACATCGTCGATTTGGCCGATTCTGACCAGCTCGGTGCAGCGATCGTTGACGCCGTCAATCGAGCGCTACTGGCCGCCCAGCACATGGATATCGATAGCTTGCGTGAATCTTCGGCCGAGCGGGTGAACGAATTCAATGCGGTCTTGGATGGGTTGGACGCCACAGTGGACCGCTCGCAAAGCCGGGTGCGCGGACTGCGTCGCTGACAGCCAGCTCAGCTATTGCTGATCGGTCCGATGCGGTCGCGTAACGCGGACATTTCGTCACTGATCTGTTGGCTGGCTTGGGTTAATTCACTCAGCAGCCCCGTCAAGTGTTCCCGAAGCGAACCGAGACGCTGAGCAGCGTGCTCGACTTCACTAGCCAATTCCTGCACTTGTCGCAGGTTGACGCTGACCCACGTCGACATCGACATGCCGCCAGTCAACGGCGCCATGCGGCGAGCAACGTCCAGCGTGCGGATCGCAAAATCGATGCTGGTGCGCACCAACTCCATGACTAGTTCGTCGCCAGCTCGCCAGCCGTCGTCAGCTGCGTTGAGCGCGATGTTGCCTTCGCGTCCGACTTCAGCCAGCGCGCGGGCTTGATCGCTGAGCTGGCTGAGCGCTTGATCAAAGGCATCCCGGGCGGGACCCTGCCAATCGGGAATCCGGGATTCCATCTGGTCTAATTGCTCGACCAGAGCATCCAATTGCTTGGCCCAAGCTAACTGCTCTGCGGCGCTGCGCTGCAAATCAGCTGGCTGACCGGCGAGTTGCTCGGCGCTACTGATGATCTTGTCGTAGGCGTCACCGTGATCGAAGACCAGCCGCACCTCCGGAGGCATCCGGTCTCGCCATTCGTGCAGGCGCTCGACGAGCTGCGAGTCGCGGGCGGTCACGATTTGTCCTCAAACATGGCGCGGGCGATCTCCATGATCGCCTCTTCGGCTGCCAAATAGCGTTGCCCAGTGCTGGCGAGCGCGTCAGCGACGACCCCGACTGTTTGGCAGGTCTGATCCATGGCTTGGGCATAGCTGGTGCGCTGCTCATCCATGCCGCTGACGAAAGCAGCAGCACCTTCCGGCTGCTGTTTGACGTCATCGCCGGCTGCCGGGAGTTCCCGTTCGGTCAACTCCACATTCGAAGCGACGTCACCAGCCAGTTGACGCAGCACGCCCGCGGCAGCCGATAGCTGCTCTGGTGAAACATTGAAAGTGCTGCTCACGGCGTCTCCTGCTGTTGACCCATCGATCGAACTTGGGCTGGCTTCGCCCAATTCTAGAAGGTTGACGTACCAAGCTGGCTGGCACAGCGCCGTCCAAGCGCAAAGCTGCCGCGGGACTGGGGCGAATGGCTCGGCTAGGCTCAGCATCGTGCGTTATCGATCCACCAGATCTCTCGACGGCCAGACTGCTACTTTTAGCGACATTCTGTTGGCCGGTTTGGCCCCCGACGGAGGACTTTATCTGCCAGAAAGCTATCCGCAGATCACTGAGCAGACTCTCGTAGCATGGCGCCAGCTACTCGCCGAAGAAGGCTACGCAGCGCTCGCCAGTGCTGTGCTGGAACTTTTCGTTGACGACATTCCTGCCGCCGACCTCGCCGCGATCTGTCAGCGTGCCTACACCAGCGAGAAGTTCGGCAGCGAATTGGTCGTCCCGGTTGAACAGATCGGTTCGGGTCGACTTTGGCTCGCGCATATCTCCCAGGGCCCGACGGCTGCTTTCAAAGACATGGCGATGCAGCTGTTGGGCGAGCTATTCGAGTACGAACTTGCCCGTCGCGGCGGAACTTTGACGATCGTCGGTGCCACCAGCGGCGACACCGGCAGCTCGGCTGAAGCCGCGATGGCGGGACGGCAGGGTATACAAACATTCATGTTGACTCCGGCCGGCCGGATGACGGCCTTCCAGCGCGCTCAGATGTTCAGCATTGACGATCCGTCGGTGGTCAATGTTGCGGTCGACGGGGTCTTCGACGCCTGCCAGGATTTGGTCAAATCAATCAATTCAGATGCTGAATTCAAGCAGCGCTATCACATCGGTGCGGTGAATTCGATCAACTGGGCGCGGCTAATGGCCCAGGTCGTTTATTACATCGCGACCTATTTGCAGGTCAGTGAGCAGGTCGATGAGCCGATTAGTTTCGCTGTGCCGACCGGGAATTTCGGCAATATCTGCGCTGGCCACATCGCCCGACAGATGGGCTTGCCGATCCGCAATTTGATCTTGGCGACAAACGAAAACGACGTGTTGGATGAATTCTTCAACACCGGAATTTATCGTCCGCGGACCGGTGCCGAAGTTCACGCCACCAGTTCGCCGTCGATGGATATCTCTAAAGCGTCGAATTTTGAGCGTTTCATTTTCGATTTGGTTGATGGCGATGCAGACCAGGTCACCGCGATGTTTAGCCGTCAATTGATGACGCAGGGCCACTTCGATATTTCCGACACAGCGCTGTTTGAGCAATTGCAGGAACGATATGGCTTCCTGACCGGTTCGTCGACGCACGCGGATCGAGTGCAGACGATCGCCGGACTGTACCATGATCTGGGTCTGCTAATTGACCCGCATACCGCTGACGGCGTCCACGTCGCCCACGGCAAGCTAGCCGACGTCGAGGGCGTGATCATTTGTCTGGAGACGGCACTGCCGGTGAAATTCGCCGAGACGATCACCGAAGCGATCGGCGTCACCCCCGAGCTGCCGGAAAGATTCTCCGGCCTATTGGACGCACCCCAGCGGGTCGAAGAGCTGCCTAATGACGTCGAGGCGCTCAAGGCCTTGATCGAACGACGCAGCGTCTTGGCCTAACTACGTCGTCAAAGACCAGCTAGTCCATCGGAGAAGACTCATGCGCCTTTTGCCCAAGCCTGCCGTCAGTGTGTTCACAGCGATGACCTGCCTGCTGGCAGGAGCGCCCTTGCTGACCGGATGTGCGCAAAGCTGTAGCTACGCGACAGCACCGTCCAATCGGCAGGCAGAACAGACGCTCACCGCCGCGGTCGCAAGCAGCGTCAGTGCGGCGAACTTCAAGTTTGAGGTGACGTCGACCAAATGCGCCAATGGAGCTCCGACGGCTGACATCGTGCTCACCGATTCGCAGACTGCTGAACGGCATGAAGCCACCGTGCGGGTGTCCAATCAGTTCACCTTTGCAGGGCGTCAGTTCTATGTGCACAAGATCGAGTCATACGGTCGCGACGGCTCGGTGACGATCTTGCTGATGCCCTGATCTGAGCGCGCTCACGCCGAGTTAAGCTGGCGTAATTCTGGTCCCGCAGGATTGAGCCTGCGATCAGCCAACACTCGCAAGGAGCGAGCAGATCACTCGTTAGGCGTGATTTCCAGCTCGGCTTCGACCTTGATCGGTCCGTCAGCGGTCACGAAGTCGAGATCGCCGACGATGTGTCCGACCGCCTTAATGTCAGCGACAGCTGACGTCAATAGCTCGACGGTAGCCGACGGTGCGCTGACCTGGACCTTCGTCGCGGGGGTCTTCATGGACACCTTCGCGTTCGACTTTGCGCCACGAATGCCGATCAGCAGTTCGGCGACCGCCGCCAGCAACGCAGGATCGCCCTGGGAGGGCAATTCGTCGACGGTGGGCCAAGCGGCGCGGTGTACTGAGCCCGCTTGCCACCAAGACCAGACCTCTTCGGTCGCATAGGGCAAGAACGGTGCGAACAAGCGCAGCTGAACCGACAGCGCCAGCTGCAGCGCAGCTTGCGCAGAGGCCGCTGCCGATTCGCCTTGCTGGCCGTGGGCGCGTTCTTTGACCAATTCGACGTAGTCATCGCAGAACTGCCAGAAGAAGGTCTCGGCAGCCTCTATAGCTTCGGTGTAGTTGAACTCTTCGAAGGCTTTGGTGGCGTGCTCGACGACTGTCCGCAACTGCGCCAGCATCGCGAAATCGATCGCCTCGCTGATCGCGGAGGTCGGCTGCGCGCCACCGAAACCGAGCACGAAACGTGCAGCATTGAGGACCTTGGTCGCCAGGCGGCGCCCGACCTTCATTTGCGTCTCGTCAAATGGCGAATCCATGCCCGGACGAGCCATCGCCGCCCGCCAGCGGACGGCATCAGCGCCGAACTTGTCCAAGATTTCGGTCGGGACAACGACATTGCCCTTCGACTTCGACATCTTCTTACGGTCGGGGTCGACGACGAAACCAGAAATCGTCGCAGTCCGCCATGGCAGCTGATGCTCCTCGTGCTCGGAGCGCACGACGCGCGAGAACAACCAGGTACGAATGATGTCGTGAGCCTGCGGGGCGACGTCCATCGGGTAGGTCAACGCCCAAAGTTCCGGGTCACGCTCCCAACCGCAAGCGATCTGCGGGGTGAGCGAGCTGGTCGCCCAAGTATCCATGACGTCGGGATCGGCGATGAAACCACCAGGCACGCCGCGTTGCTCCTCGCTGAAACCAGGCGCTGGTTCGGAGGCGGGATCGACGGGCAACGTCGCCTCGTCAGCGACGATCGGCTTGCTGTAGTCAGGCTCGCCGTCGCCATCGAGGCGATACCAGACAGGGAAGGGGACGCCGAAGAAACGCTGCCGGCTGATCAGCCAGTCGCCGTTCAAGCCGCCGACCCAGTCGCGATAGCGCTGGCGCATGAAATCGGGCACCCAAGCCAATTCTTCGCCGCGTGCCAAGAGCCGATCGCGTAGCTCGCCGTCGCGGCCACCATTGGCGATATACCACTGGCGCGTCGAGACGATCTCGAGCGGTTTTTCGCCCTTCTCGAAGAAGTTCGTCATACGCGTGGTCGGCTTCGGTTCGCCGATCATTTCGCCGTTCTCGCGCAGCATTTCGACGGTCTTCTCACGCGCCGAGAACGCCGTCAAACCAGCGATGGCCTCATAGGCGGCGGTGTTGGCGATCCAATCGGGGGTCTCACGCAGGATGCGTCCGTCGCGACCGATGATGGTGCGGGTCGGCAGGTTCAATTCCCGCCACCACACGACGTCGGTCAAATCGCCGAAGGTACAGCACATCGCGATGCCCGAGCCCTTGTCGGGTTCGGCATCTGGATGCGCCAAGACGGGCACCTCCACACCGAACACCGGTGTCTTCACGGTGGTGCCGAACAACGGCTGATAGCGCTCGTCGTCGGGGTGAGCGATCAGGGCAGCGCAAGCCGCCAACAGTTCTGGCCGGGTCGTCTCGATGATCACGTCAGCACCGTCGGCGCCGTGGAAAGCTAGCGCATGATAGGCGCCAGGATATTCGCGAGCTTCCAGCTCAGCTTGCGCCACCGCGGTCTGGAAAGTGACGTCCCATAGCGTCGGAGCCTCGGACAGATAGGCCTCGCCGCGCGCCAGATTACGTAAGAATGCGCGCTGCGCGACGGCCTGAGTCGACGGCGAAATCGTCGTATAAAGCAGATCCCAATCAACCGAAAGTCCCAAACGCCGCCACAAGTCTTCGAAGACTTTCTCGTCAATCGCGGTCAATTCCAGGCACAATTCGACGAAATTACGTCGGGAAATGGCCACCTGTTTCTTGGGATCCGGTTTTTCCGGGGGCTGGAAATCCGGGTCATAGGGGATCGACGGATCGCAGCGCACGCCGAAATAGTTCTGCACGCGACGCTCGGTTGGCAGGCCATTGTCGTCCCAACCCATCGGATAAAAGACTTCCTTGCCGCGCATCCGCTGATAGCGGGCGACCACGTCGGTGTGGGTATAGCTGAACACGTGCCCGACGTGCAGTGATCCAGAGACCGTCGGCGGGGGAGTGTCGATGCTGTAGACGTCCTCACGTGAGGCCGGACGACGGAAGGCGTAGGTGCCTTCGTCAGCCCAAATCTGTGACCACTTCGCCTCCAAACCCTCCAGCGCAGGCTTTTCGGGGACCTGCCATTGCTTGGGTGATTCGGCTTGGCTGGTCTGTGGAGTTGAAGTCATGGCTGGCATCCTATCGAAAACGCTGCTGGCGGCAGACCCGCATGGCCCGCCGCCAGCAGCGACTAAATGAATTAATTAACGCCGCTTATCCGGCATTGCGCTTGACGGCATCCAGCAGTGACTGCTCGCTGGCCATATCGTCCTGAGTGAAGCGCACCACCTTGCCGCCGATCACAAATGACGGGGTCGCCTCGATGTAACTCGGCCGCTTTTCGTGCATGCGCAGCACGAAATCGTTGGTCTGACGCTCCTGATAGCAGGTGGTGAACTTGTTCAAACTATCGCCTTGCAGCCCTGCCTTGGCGGCGAGATCGCCAGTGAGCTGCTCGTCGGTCCAGCCGTCACCTTCCCGCGGCGGCTGCGCGGCATAGAGCGCGTGGCTGTACTCGGAGAAATTCCCCACGATATCGGCGCAGGCCATGGCCACCGTGCCGCGATAGGAATGCTTGCCCTTAAACAAGTTATCCAGGCCGTGCAGCACCTGATATTCGACGCGGATCTCGCCCTTCTTGGCCAGTGATTCCAACATCGGGTTGACGGTCATCGCCGCCGTGGCGCAGCCGGGGCACTGCGGGTCTTCGAAGATTGTGACTAGCGGTTTGGTTTCGTCCCACTTGTCTTTGGCGACGATGATGCCAGTGCGGTCAGCGTTCGCATTCGGTGGAGTGATCTGCTTTCCGATGGTCTGACCGCCATTTTCGGCTTCCCGTTTCTTGATCGCAGCGTTGACCAGGACGCCGACGACGATGGCTAGCACGACGGCGAAGACGACGACCACCGCGATGATGCCGATCTTGCGTTGCTGCTCCTTTTTGGCTTCAGCCTCGCGTTGCAGCCGCAACTGTTCACGGCGCGAAGCAGCCGCGTGCTGGCTGTTGACCGGGGTTGACTTCGCCTTGGCCGCGGCCTGCCTATTATTCTGATTCTTGCTCATCTGGCGCCCTTCAGGTGCTAGTGGGTCGTTGCAATTAAGGCTATGGCTGAGCCAAATCTAGGCTCAGCGGTGCTCGCTGATTGCCGGCTCGGGTGTTGCCGCAGTCGCATTGTCGACGTCGTCCAGCCCGGCTAATTCTTCGTCATCGATGTCGTCTAGGTCGACTGTCACCGGCTTGAACAACCAATTGTCGACCGCCAGTGGCGTCTTTGGACGGATCGCCAACCACAGTCCGCAGGCCATCAAGCCGATATCGCGCAAAATGTCTTCGACGTACTTGGTCTCATCCTCTGGAGCCAGTTCGCCGCCGGGAGTGAAGCAGCCGCAGTCGATTCGCAGGCCCTTCGCCCACGCCCAGCTGATGCCGAAGATGAAGACCACCATCGCCAGCACGCCCAAGATCGCGTTCACGCGGGTGAATAAGCCGACGATCAACATGACGCCGACGGCGATCTCAACGAATGGCTGGGCATATCCAACGATAGTTTCAAACCAGTCAGGCAGCGGCAGCTGATAGAGCTGCACCTGGTAGACATTGCGGTTCAGATTTCCGACCTTGATCGCGCCCGCGTAGGTCAACGCGACGCCCAGGATCAGCCTGGCCACTAGACCGACCCAATCGCGCCAATCGCGGCTGATGGTCGCGACTGGTTGGGTCTGCTCGACGTAGGACTGATGACTCACGGGCCCAAGTCTATGGAGCCTTTCCAGCAGATCCCATTCGGCCAGCCCAGGCTTTGCCATTTCGAGACCATAGTCGCAGCGCCTGCCGAGCCCTGGTTGGGGTCTATGAGCACATATGCTGGACAGGCTATGACCACCACCAGCCACCAAGAATTGGTCTCGGCCTTGATCAGCCGATGGCCCGAATCGCATCCCCAGCCGTCCTTGGAACGCATCGCGCTGCTGTGCGAGATGCTCGGCGAACCCCAGCGCGCCTTTCCCATCATCCAAATCACTGGCACCAATGGCAAGGGCAGCACCGCGATCATGATCGAGTCGCTGCTGCGCACCCTGGGGCTGCGGACGGGCAGGTTTTCGTCACCGCATCTAGTGGATGTCACTGAACGGATCTGCATTGACGGGCAGCCGATTTCAGCGGAAATTTTTGACGAAACCTGGCAGCAGATCGCTCCGATGGTCGAAATGGTTGACGCCCAACTGATCGGTGGCGTGCCGCTGACCTTCTTCGAGGTCATCACCACGATGGCATATGCGGCTTTCGCGGACGCGCCCGTCGACGTAGCGATCATCGAGGTCGGCATGGGTGGACGTTGGGATGCCACCAGTGTCGCTGACGCCGACGTCGCCGTCATCACGCCGGTGGACCTGGACCACATGCACCTGCTCGGCTCGACGGTCGCCGAGATCGCCGCCGAAAAAGCCGGCATCATCAAGGCCAACAGCACCGCGGTATTCGCTGGCCAAAATCCCGAAGCCGCCAAGGTATTGAGTCAGCGCTGCGTAGAACTAGGCGTGCCGATGGTGCGCGAAGGTGTCGAATTCGCGCTATTGGATCGGGCTAGTGCAGTGGGTGGTCAGCTGATCCGCGTTGACGCGGCTGGCGGGCCGGTGGGGAATATTTTCCTGCCGCTGTATGGCAGCCATATGGCGCACAATGCGGCCCTGGCGATCGCTGCGGTCGAGGCCTTCCAAGGTGGCCGTCCGTTGGCTGTGGACGTGATCTATGAGGCCTTTGGTGAAGTGCGCGCCCCGGCGCGGCTGGAAGTCGTGCATCGTGACCCGACGGTCGTGCTAGATACTGCGCACAATCCGCACGGGGTACGGGCTACGTTGACTGGTTTTCGTGAAGCCATGGGGCAAGCCCCCGTCATTGCGGTCGTGGCGATGATGGCCGACAAGGCCGTGGACGAAGTTCTAGGGCTGCTCAGTGATGAGGTTGACCAGATCGTCGTCACCGCGATCCCTGATCTGCCACGAGCGCTCAGCGTCGATGAGCTGGCCACCCGAGCCGAGGACATTTTCGGGGCCGGTCGGGTCTTTACTGCCAGCACGCCGCTGGCTGCGGTGCAGCAGGCGATTGGTCGGACGCAGACCACAGCCGACAGCGACGCCGCCGCCGCGCCGGTGATCTTGGTGATCGGTTCGGTCTATCTAGCTGGCGCTGTGCGGCCCTGGCTCATTGAGCAAGATGCCGGTTGGGACGAACAACTGCGCTTCAGCGTGCCTGAAGCAGACGCCCAACTCGACGACGAATTCGACCAGTGGTGAAAGTCATCCACAGATAGGCAAGCTAGTCGACCGAATTGCGACAGCGATTCGCTAGGGTCAAAGGGTGAATCAAATGGAACGCAGCCTCGTATTGATCAAGCCTGACGGCGTCGAACGGCGCCTGATTGGGCAGATCATCGCCCGCTATGAAGCGAAAGGCCTTGAGCTGGTAGCGATGGAACTGCGGCGCGCTGATCAACAGATTTCTCGTCAGCATTACGCCGAGCACGCTGACAAGGCTTTCTATCCGGGGCTGGAGGAGTTCATCACCTCTGGTCCGCTGGTAGCGATGGTTTGGGCTGGTGAAGGCTGCATCGATGCCATTCGTTTGATCAATGGTGCGACTGACGCCGCGCAGGCCGCGCCAGGCACGATTCGCGGGGATCTTTCGATGTGGAAGAACCGCAATCTGGTGCACGCGTCAGATTCGCCGGAAAGCGCGGCGCGCGAGATCGCGATTTGGTTCCCGAATTTGAGAGAGGACGTCTAGTGAGTGGCCCCAAGCCGTGGCAGCCAGCAAATCTGCCCGATCCGTCGTCTTCTGAGCTAAATGCCCCCTCGGCCGTCAATGCCCCCACGGCAATTGACCCCACGACAAATGACCCCACGGGGCAAGCCGCTCACGACTTCCACCAGGCAGCGACTGCGCATGCCAGTGACGCGGGCCCCGCTGCTGGCCCAAGGCCCGCTGCTGACGTGCTCAATTTTCCGCCGCCGACGGTGCCGGGGCCAGCGCCTCAACAGCATCTCGATCGGCGAGGGTTGCCGAGCCTGCCGATCGTGCCGACGCAATATCAAGATTTTTGGCGCACCCCACGCTGGCAGGTGTGGCGATCGATCGTGGCGCTCGTCTTGTTCATCATCTTTTGGCTGGCCGAGACGACGCTGATCGTCGGCATTGTGATGGCTGCCTCGGGCGAAGAAATGATCCTAGGCGAGCAGGTCGACTTGGAACTGAAGATGACGCCGGCGATGTTCTTGGCCAATAACATTTCGCTGGCCTTGATGATCCCGATCGCAATGTTGGTCTCGCTGATCTTGTTTGATCAACGACCGAAGTGGATTTCCAGCGTCGTCGGCGGCATCCGTTGGGGTTGGCTGGGGCGCTGCTTGGGTGTCCTGGCAGTCATCTGGGCGATCTACAACCTGGTGATTTGGCTGCTTGATCCCAGTGTCTATGACGGCATGCAGATGCGTCCGTACACCTGGTTCATGATCTTCACAGTGTTATTGACCCAACCATTGCAGGCGGCTGGCGAAGAGTACGGCTTCCGAGGTGTGATCAACCGAGCCGGCGCAAGCCTGGTGCAACCAGACTTCAAATTTGGTCGCGTGCCAGCTGGTTGGCTGATCGGCGGAATCTTGTCCAGCGCCATGTTCATGGTCGTGCACGGCGCGGCGGATCCCTGGTTGAACCTGTTCTATTTCTGTTTCGGTTTCGTCGCCTGTTTCATGACGTGGCGAACCGGCGGCTTGGAGGCCGCCGTGGCGATGCACATTGTCAACAACATGCTGGCTATGATCCCGCTGCCGTTCGTCGATTTCTCTGACATGTTCGATCGTTCGCAGGGCCAGGGTGATTGGACTGTGCTGATCGGAATTGCGGTGTGCGTCATTGGCGCCTTCGTCATCGACCGAATGGCTGTCCGGCAAGGTATCGTCCGGGAAACAGCGCCCGCAGCTGAGCAACATGATTTCGCTAAGCACAATGGCCCGGCGGGTCCGACTGCAGCAACGTCAAATACCGAGTCGACTGTGCAATAATGGGCGCTAGGTGACGCATCTTTAGGTGCCCACCGCAAGCCTCATTGGTGCTTGACCGCGACGAAGAATCGACCGCGCGAGCACGATTTGGACTTGGCTACCTCACGTCGGGGGGCGTGCATGGCTGCCGAGTTCAGCAGCGGTAGCCATGCTGCAATATTGGCCGCCGAGCTGGATCTTGGAGCGCATTGCGTGCCTGCTGCGGTCAGTCTGGTCATCTCGTGACGCACGTCGTACCCCGCTAGAGCGCCCCGTAACTTTTGCAGCCCAGCTGCAGCGACGACCACCCACGGGTGGCTAAAGGAGACTCGATGGCTGACCAAAGCCACGACGAAGGCTCGGCGGATTTGCTGAGCTCGACTGATTCACCGCGCGGCCCACGACAAGCCCCGGATGCGACTGACGACAGCGCTGGAGCTGCGTCCCAGAGCCCGAAAACTAAGAGCAGCGCAGCAAAGTCGACCGGTTCGCGTACCGGCGCCGCTAAGAGCTCCAGCCGGACGCCGAGGCGACGCACGAAGTCTGCTCCGGCCACCGCCGCCGGTGAGGCGCAGCCCGTCGCAGCCGCCGCTGACGATCTGCAGGCAGCATTGGTCGCTGACGCCGCCGAAACCACCGCGGTGGAACCGCTAGTTCAAAGCGCACCACAGCCAACCGATGAGCCTGCTTCGCAGATCGTGCCCGCGCCGGAGAGCGTCGACGACGATTTGCCGCGTCCGCCGTCGGGACGTCGTTCAAAGACCCGTCCTGCTGGTCCGCCTGCCGAACGGGCTAGCAGTCCGGCCGTCAGCGCGGCGGCTGAAGCCTCGGACGACGAGAGCTCGTCAGCGGCCAGCCCGTCCGCGGTGTCTTCGGACTCGACCGCCCAAGCTGGGCAAGACGAGCAACCTAAGACCGCTACCCGGCGACGCAGCACCCGCAAGCCGGCTGCTGCGCAGGTCGATGACCCAGGCGAAGACGCGGCATCAAGCACGAATCCGGCCGACCGGGCAGACACTGAGACCAGCCACGAGGTGAGTCCCCGGTCGTCTAGGTCGTCTCGCGGCAGGAGGCCTGAGCAAACAGCCAGCCCCGCTGAATCTGCTGATGAAACCCAGGCCACCGACACTTCCGATGACGGACAGCCGACGGAAGATTCAGTGTCGGCAGCGATCAATGCGGTAGAAAAGCGCACCCGTAATCGCAGTGGTCAGCGTCAGGCAGCTGAGCAACTCCTAGGCGAGGTGCCGACCGACGAAAATGGTGAGGTCGATAAGCAGGCGGCTTTGCAGTCGCTTGTGGCCGCGCTTGCTGGCGAGAGCGCTGATTCGTCTGAAGCTGAAACCGAAAACGATGCCCAGACCGCTGAGCAGGCTGACTTTGAGGATCAGCCAGCAGCCGCTGACGCCGAACAAGGCGATGAGCAAGACGATGATGGCGGAGACCAGGGCGCTGACGGCGAAGCCAGCCCGACCGCGCCGAAGCGTCGTCGGCGCCGGGGTGGTCGTCGTCGCCGACGCAGCGGCGGCAGTGGTGATGCCAATGCGCAGCAATCTTCTGACGATGAGGACGACGAAGAATCCGCTGAACAGTCCTCAGATGATGCTCAAGACTCGGAGGAGTCGTCAACCGAGAGCGATTCGAACAGCGAAGCCAACGCTGACAACTCCGAGGCTAGCGATCAGACCGACGATTCTGAGGCTCCAAGTGACGGGGTGCGTCGTCGCCGTCGCCGCCGCCGTGGTGGGGAAGGACCGGACGATCCTGACGTAGTCGTGCAGGTGCGCGAGCCACGGCCGCGCGCTACGGTCAACGATGAAGTGACCGGCATTGAAGGATCGACGCGTCTGGAGGCTAAGCGGCAGCGGCGCAAGGAGGGTCGTGCCGCGGGCCGGCATCGTGCTCCGATATTGACCGAAGCGGAGTTCTTGGCCCGCCGGGAGTCCGTGGATCGCAAGATGATCGTGCGGCAAAGCGCCGATTACACCCAGATCGCCGTCCTCGAAGACGACATACTCGTCGAACACTATGTCGATCGAGATTCATCCGCGTCTGCGATCGGCAATGTCTACCTCGGCAAGGTGCAAAATGTGTTGCCGAGCATGGAGGCCGTCTTCGTTGACATTGGTCGTGGCCGCAATGCGGTCTTGTATGCCGGTGAGGTCAACTGGGATGCTTTCGAGGTCGCCGACGATCACCGCAAGGTCGAAGAGGTCTTCAAATCTGGCCAGTCGGTCATCGTCCAAGTCAGTAAAGATTCCGTCGGCGCGAAGGGTGCGCGGCTGACCGGCCACATTTCGATCCCCGGGCGCTTCGTGGTTTATTCCCCGGACGGCCACCTGTCGGGGATCAGCCGCAAGCTGCCGGACGTAGAACGCGCCCGGCTCAAGCGAGTCTTGGACGAGGTCGTCGGCGACGATAGTTCAGTCATCGTGCGCACCGCCGCAGAAGGAGCCAGCGAAGACGAACTGGTCAAGGACGTCGAACGGCTGAAGGCGCACTGGCAGGTCATTGAGCGTAAAGCTAAGCAGGGTGGCGCTCCGGTGCAGCTGTACACCGAGCCAGACCTGACTCTGCGCACTATTCGTGACGTGTTCACTGAGGATTTCAATGAGCTCATCGTTGCGGGCATTCCTGGTGCCGATGACGTCTTCGACAATATTGATCAATATGTGCAGACGGTCGCGCCGAGCCTGCATGAGCGTTTGACTAGGTGGGACGTCGAGGCGCAGGGCGATCCGTTCGAGAAATATCGGATCGATGAGCAGATTTCCAAGGCGTTGGAACGTAAGGTCTTTTTACCTAGCGGTGGTTCGCTAGTCATCGACCGTACTGAGGCGATGACGGTCATTGACGTCAACACCGGCAAGTTCACTGGCACTGGCGGCAACCTCGAAGAGACAGTCACCCGCAACAACTTGGAGGCCGCTGAGGAGATCGTCCGTCAGCTGCGTCTGCGTGACCTGGGCGGCATCGTGGTCATCGACTTCATTGACATGGTCTTGCCTGCCAACCGGGAGTTGTTGCTGCGCCGTTTGGTGGAGTGCCTTGGACGCGACCGGACTCGTCACCAGGTCTCGGAGGTGACCAGTCTCGGCTTGGTGCAGTTGACGCGCAAGCGGATCGGCACTGGCCTGGCCGAAGCGTTTACCGAAGAATGCCAGACCTGCGGTGGACGGGGCTTCATTCGGCATGAGCATCCCGTCGCGACCCAAGCTCCGGCTGACGGTGGCGAACGCGGTCAAGGCCGAAAAGAAGCCGAGCGCAAGCCGCGCGCTAACTCTTCAACCAAGACCAGCGGCTCTGGGTCGACTAGGAAATCCGGGACGCGGAAAGCCTCCGCGAAAAAGGATGCCGAACCCAAGCCGGCTACTGACTCTGCCGAGAGCAGCGCGTAGCGTTCGACGCCTGGCTCAAGCATCGCGAGTGGCTAGCGACGCGAGCTGCTCTAGAGCGGCTAGATGCCCATTCAGTGCTTTGCGTCCGGCGGCGGTCAGGCTCACCCAGGTGATCGGGCGAGTGCCGGTGCCGGTCGGTTTTGCCAATTTGACGTAGCCCGCGTCGGTCAAGGCGCTGAGCTGTTTGCTGAGGGTCGAATCGGCGACGGCTAATTCGTCACGCAGAGCGCTGAACATCATGCTGTCGACGGCTGCGAGCATCACGCAGATGCGCAGCCGGTGTGGGGAATGAATGATTTCGTCAAAGCCGTCGGTGCTTAGCATCACAGCACCTTTTGCGTCTGCTTGGGCATGGGGACGGCGCCTTCGCGGATTTCTTGTCTGACTGCCTCGTCTAGTCGAGGGCCGACGATGAGGATCGCGACGGCTGAGATGAGCCCGCCCGCGAGGCCGTAAATCCAGCTGTGGGGCAGTGCCAATGCGGCCAAAGAGACCACCAAGCAGACACAGAATGTCACGAAGAAGATCGTGAAGAGTCGACGAGACGCGCTGTGTGCGTTCCCGCTGATCTCATTTTGCGACGCTGGCCGACGTGGCTTATTATTGATCTTCGGTGCTTCGTCTGCCGCCTATTGGTTGACGCCCCTAGTTCCTTGGTCGCCGCAATGTGATGTGGCTGGCTGGAGTTGGATGGAGAGCGAGCACCCGAACAGCTGATCATGATCCGATGGGCATTCTGTCGGGCAACTAAAGCGCGAAGAATATTCGCGATGGGAGAGTGAGCAGACGTGTACGCGATCGTGCGCAGTGGCAGCCGCCAGCAGAAGGTGGCCGTCGGTGACGTCGTCGAAATCGATTTGGTCGACGGCGAGGTCGGGTCCAGCGTCGAGCTGACCCCGTTGATGCTGGTTGACGGCGATAAGATCACCGCCGGCGCTGATGACCTGGGCAAGGCCAAGGTCACTGCTGAGGTGCTCGGTGAGACCAAGGGTCCGAAGATCCGCATCTTGAAGTACAAGAACAAGACTGGTTACAAGAAGCGTCAGGGTCACCGCCAGAAGTACACCCAGGTGAAGATCACTGACATCAAGGGCTGAGGAGAGTAAGACATGGCACACAAGAAAGGCGCGTCGAGCTCGCGCAACGGTCGTGATTCCAACGCCCAACGCTTGGGCGTGAAGCGCTTCGGCGGTCAGGAAGTCAACGCGGGCGAGATTCTCGTCCGTCAGCGTGGCACCCACTTCCACCCCGGTGAAGGCGTCGGACGTGGCAAGGACGACACCTTGTTCGCGCTGGTCGCCGGCAAGGTCAACTTCGGTGTTCGTCGTGGCCGCCGCGTGGTGAACGTAGAGCCCGTCGAGGTCGCCTGACCTGACGCGAAGACGCAAAACAATAGGGGACGGCCAAGTGCCGTCCTCTTTTGCATTCTCGAGAATCCTGGTGGATGTTATTCGTCGGCTAGCGACGATGACGCAGGTCCCGGAAATCTCATATACCGCGCTGCCTCGATAACATTTTGCAAATCCTAGAATCAGTATTTCGGGGCTTGAAAGGAGCAGCCATGGCTATCCCCAGTTTCGTCGACCGGGCGACATTGAATGTCAGCGCCGGTAACGGCGGCAATGGCTGCGCCTCGGTGCATCGCGAGAAGTTTAAGCCGCTCGGCGGCCCGGACGGCGGCAACGGCGGCAATGGTGGCTCAGTCATCCTGCGTGTCGACACCGGCTTGACGACGCTGGTCGACTACCACCATCAACCACATCGCAAAGCGAGCAATGGCCAGCCGGGCGCTGGAGATCATCGCACCGGAGCCGATGGCGCGGACATCGTGCTCCCAGTGCCGCTGGGCACCGTCGTCACAGATCAGGCGACCGGTGAGCTGCTCGCTGACATGACCGAAGCCAATCCCGAAGTGATCATCGCCCAAGGTGGCAAGGGTGGTCTGGGCAATGCGGCGCTGGCTACCTCCGCGCGTAAAGCGCCTGGTTTCGCGCTGCTCGGCGAACCGGGCGAAGAGTTGACGATCAACCTCGAACTCAAGGTCATGGCCGATATCGGCCTGGTGGGTTATCCATCAGCCGGTAAATCGAGCTTGATCGCCGCGATCAGCGCCGCCAAGCCGAAGATCGCCAACTACCCGTTCACCACGCTGGTGCCCAATCTCGGCGTGGTAGTCGCCGGTGATGTGACGTTCACCGTCGCTGACGTTCCTGGGCTCATCGAAGGCGCGAGCGAGGGACGCGGGCTCGGGCACGATTTTTTGCGTCACATCGAGCGCTGCCAGGCGCTAGTGCACGTCATCGACACAGCGACCTATGAGCCTGGCCGCGACCCGCTGCATGACTTCGACGTCATCGAGAATGAACTAGCCAAGCACGGCGGTCTGGAGGATCGTCCGCGACTGGTCGCCTTGAACAAGATTGACGTGCCCGATGGCGCCGACATGGCAGACATGGTGCGCGAGGATCTAGAGGCACGCGGATTGCGCGTCTTTCCGATCTCTGCGCATTCGGGGGAAGGCATGAATGCGCTCAAGTTTGCGATGGCAGAGCTAGTAGCTAAGCGACGCGCGCAGCTAGCAGCTGAACCCGAACAGCGGATTGTGATCCGTCCCAAGCCGGTGGGTGGGGCTAGCGGGCCAGAATTCACCATCAAGAAGATGGGTGATGGACAAGGCGGTTTCGTCTGGCGAGTGCGTGGTGACAAGCCAGAACGCTGGGTGCGGCAGACCGACTTCAGCAACCCCGAAGCTGTCGGCTATTTGGCGGATCGGTTCAATCGAATTGGCATCGAGGACGAGCTGCTGAAGCTCGGCGCCGAGCCAGGCGATGCGGTCGCCATTGGTGCCGGCGACGATCCGGTCGTCTTCGACTTCGCGCCGCAGGTCGACGTCGGCGCTGAGATGCTCGGCCGACGCGGCGAAGATCCCCGCCTGGACGACGTGCGTCCTTCGGTGCAGCGCCGTCGTGAACGTGACGCTGCCTATCACGCTGCACGCGCCGAAGAGATGGGTGACGCAAGAGATTGGCGCGAGGCCCACCGACGTGCGGTCGAAGCCGACTTGGCTGAAGACTTCAACGACGAGGATTAGCTGTGAATCAAATCGCTGGGGCCTTTGATGAAACCGCCGTCCGCGCTCGGCTGCGCGACGCGCGACGCATCGTCGTCAAGATCGGATCGAGCTCGCTGAGCAGCGTCGAAGGCGGTTTGCATGTCGAACGGATAAATGGGCTGGTCGATCTGCTCGCTGCTTTGCACAAGCAAGGTCGCGATGTGGTGCTGATTTCGTCGGGTGCTATTGCCGCTGGACTTCGTCCGTTGGGTCTGCGGCGGCGACCGAGAGATTTGGCTCATCAGCAGGCGGCGGCAGCCGTCGGTCAAGGGCTGCTCATCGAGCGCTACACCGAACGATTCCAAGTCCACGACATTTTGGTCGGTCAAGTCTTGTTGACCGTCGAAGATTTCACCCGGCAGACCAGTTATGCCAACGCTCGCCGCACTCTTGGGGCGCTGCTGCGGATGGGCGTGGTGCCGATCATCAACGAGAACGACACCGTCGCGACCCACGAGATCCGCTTTGGTGACAATGATCGGCTGGCCGCGTTGACCGCGCAACTGGTACGTGCCGATGCGCTGCTGTTGCTCACCGACGTGGACTCGCTGTACACCGCGCACCCGTCCGATCCGTCCGCAGAACGGATCAGTTTCGTCGCTGACGCTGACGAATTGCGCGTCGATACCTCCCGCACCGGTTCAGCAGTCGGATCGGGCGGCATGACGACCAAGCTGCAAGCCGCCCAAATCGCCAGCGGCGCGGGCATCCCAGTCGTGCTGACCAGCGCAGACCGGGCCGCGGCTGCCTTCGCGGGTGAATCCGCGGGCACTGCCTTCGCACCGATCGACAAGCGACGGCCACGCCGGCTGCTTTGGTTGGAGTATGCTTCCAATGCCCAGGGCCGATTGCATGTTGATGCTGGCGCCGTCGCAGCGGTGACTAGTCGCAATGCGTCGCTGCTAGCGGCTGGCATCACTCGTGTCGAAGGACAATTCCTGGCCGGTGACCCTGTCGATATTGTCGGGCCAGACGGACAGCCCATCGCCCGCGGATTGGTGGGCTTTAACTCGGATGTGCTGCCCAAGATGATCGGACGCAGTTCTCGGGATCTCGCCGAGAACTTAGGCGATGATTTCGAACGCGAAATCGTGCACCGTGACGTGCTGGTCGTGCTGCATCCGGGGGTTGGTAGTGCTAGCTGAGATCGTTTGATCAGCGACCCGGCCGTCATCATCAGCGCTGCTGCGAATAGCGTCATGCATGCGGCGATCTTGACCATCTGGCGACGTCGTGGCGGACGGCCGCCAGCTGACGAACCTGCGCCGCTAGGCTTACCAAGTGACCCGCAATATTAATGAGCCCAGCACCATCCACGAACTGGGCGCTGCTGCGCGTATGGCTAGCCGACAGCTCGCGACCTTGACTCGAGCGGCTAAAGATGCCGCCTTGCAGGCGATGGCCGACGCATTGGCCGAAGCATCGGAAACTGTCATTTCTGCTAATGAGCTCGACATTGTCGCAGCTCGCGAGGCCGGCACACCAGAGCCCATCATTGATCGACTGCTACTCAACCAAGCCCGTGTCGACGACATGGTTGCAGGATTGCGTTCGCTGGCTGCGCTGCCAGATCCGGTGGGGGAAATCGTTCGAGGTTGGACGCTCGCCAATGGCGTGCAGATCAGCCAGCTGCGCGTCCCCTTGGGGGTCATCGGCATCATCTACGAGGCCCGCCCGAATGTGACGGCGGACGCGGCAGGCATCTGCCTCAAATCTGGAAACGCGAGCCTGCTGCGCGGTAGTTCCAGCGCGTTGAACTCCAACCGGGCCATCGTCGCCGCCTTGCGCGCTGGCCTAGTCGTCGCCGGGCTGCCGGCGGATGCCGTCAACCTCGTCGAAGGCGGCCGGGAAGTCACTGCCGAGCTGATGGCTGCCAGGGGAGTCATCGACGTCTTGATTCCCCGCGGTGGAGCGGGGCTGATCAACGCAGTCGTGGAAGGCGCGAAGGTGCCGGTCTTAGAGACAGGCACCGGCAACTGCCACCTGTTCGTCGATCAGAGCGCCGATTTCGATGTGGCGCGCAAGATCATCGTCAACGCCAAGACGCAGCGGCCGAGCGTATGCAATGCGCTAGAGACGCTGCTGGTGCACGCGGGGATTGCCGGGGATTTCCTGCCGCAGATCACCGCTGAGTTGAGTGAGCTCGGCGTCACGATGCACGGCGACGAAGCATCTCGCGCGCTGGACGAGCGCATCGTGCAAGCAGCCCCAGACGAATATGACAGCGAATATTTATCGCTCGATTTGGCCGTCAAGGTCGTCGCTGACATTGACGAAGCGATCACCCACATTCGTGCGCATTCGACGGGCCATTCGGAGACGATCATCACTCAAGACATTGCCGCGCAGCGTCGTTTCGTCGCCGATATCGACGCAGCTGCGGTCTTGGTCAACGCGTCCAGTCGATTCGTCGACGGTGGCCAATTTGGCTTCGGTGCAGAAATTGGCATTTCGACGCAGAAATTGCACGCCCGGGGTCCGATGGGCTTGCAGGAGATGACGACGACCAAGTATGTAATCAGCGGCGACGGCCAGGTACGGGCTTGAGACTGCCTAGCGCGACGTCTCGAAAGGTTGGGGCCGGCAGTGCGGTTCGGCGCTAATCTGTGTGCAATCAAGCGGACGCGATGCGCCGCTGCTTTGCAGAAGTCGAGGACGTCATGAGTGAACAACCGGCCCCAGACCACCAGCTATCGCAGTCTGATACGGGCCTGGCTCGTGTGCCCGGCAATGAAAAGCCCTATCGGCTAGGTGTGATGGGTGGCACCTTCGACCCGATCCACCATGGCCACTTAGTTGCGGGATCTGAGGTAGCGGCACGATTTGAATTAGACGAAGTCGTCTTCGTGCCGACCGGCGTGCCTTGGCAGAAGGCTGGCCGACGCGTCAGCAAGCCGGAAGACCGCTACCTGATGACGGTCATCGCGACCGCGTCTAACCCGCAATTTTCGGTCAGCCGCGTTGACATCGATCGGCCCGGCAATACCTACACCGTCGACACGCTGAAGGATCTCAAAGCTGAACGTGGCAGCGACGTCGAATTGTTCTTCATCACCGGCGCCGACGCGCTCGCCTCGATCTTGACCTGGCATGGTGCTGACGAATTGTTCGACCTAGCGAATTTCGTCGGCGTGAGCCGTCCTGGGGTCGATCTGCACAAGCGTGATCTGAGCCATTTGCCCGCTGACAAGGTGACATTGTTGGAAGTGCCGGCGTTGGCGATCAGTTCTACCGAGTGCCGTCAGCGGGTATCTGAAGGCTTGCCACTGTGGTATTTGGTGCCCGACGGTGTCGTCCAATATGTCGCGAAACGCGGTCTCTACACTGACGCCAACGTCTCCGCGCCGCTACAAGCCGACCCGACGCCGGTCTCGGCAACCAAGCGTTGAGCTCAGGCGGGTGGCTAGGCTGGGTCACAGCCCAGCAGTCAAACCGGGGGAGACACCTTGACAGCCACTGAATCGGCCCGCCAACTCGCGCAAATCGCTGCGACCGCAGCAAACAACAAAAAAGGCCAAAATATCTTGGCCTTTGACGTCTCCGAGTCGCTGGCGATCACCGACATCTTCTTGATCGTCTCGGCAAATAATGAGCGTCAGGTAGCCGCCATCGTCGACGCCGTCGAGGAGGCAATGATCGAGCACGCGGATACTCGCCCGAGTCGCCGCGAGGGAGAGCGCGATAATCGCTGGGTCTTGCTGGATTTCGTCGATTTGGTGGTGCACGTGCAGCACGATGAAGATCGTGCGCTCTATTCGCTAGAACGACTTTGGAAAGATTGTCCGCGAGTGCCGCTGGAATTGGACGATGTCGTGCCCACAGAAGATGACGTGGACGAGGAAATGCCCTTGTGGACGCCAGCTAACGATCGCAGCCGAAATAACTAAGCCTGGTGATTTCAGTGCGTAATTCGACGAAACTCATTTTGTGGCGGCATGGCCAGACCGATTGGAATTTGGATAATAGATTCCAAGGTCAAGCTGATATCGAATTGAATATGTTGGGGCAGCGTCAAGCCCAGATTTCGGCATCTCAATTGCGCAAGATGAATCCGTCTGCGATCTATTCTTCACCGTTGAAACGAGCCCAGCAGACCGCGGCCAAACTTGCGATGCTGACCGCTCAGCAGGTCGGCATAGTAGACGATCTGGTCGAGGTGAATGTCGGCTCTTGGGCGGGCTTGACCTTTGACGAAGTCGCCGCCAAAGACGCCGAATTCGTCATGGCTCGAGACGCCGGCGAAGACTATCGATTCTCTCCGCAGGGAGAGACCTCGAGCGAAGCTGGACGACGAGCCGCCGGGGCACTGCGCGACATCGCCGCTCGGCATCCTGGGCAGACGGTGGTCATCGTCAGCCATGGCTTGGCGATTCGGATGGCAATCGCAGAGCTTTTAGGTTGGGATTTCCGGACCGCAAAAGGCTTGCTTGGGCTGCGCAATGCTGCTTGGGCAGTCGTCGAAGCTGGCGAAGCCGGATTCAAATTGCGCGCCTATAACCAAGGCGCGGATCGACTAGAAAACTTCGCTGAACAAGATTGGTGAGGCGCGTTTCCTAGAGACGCTTCGAGCAGAGCGGATCGCAGCTGAGCCCGAGATGCCAGCTAAACCTTGCGCTTCGGTCCTATGTCAGGCAGCTTGCTGACCGCGTTTCACTCAACATCGTCCAGAAAGTTTTCCACAGAGGATTGTCTGGGGCGGTTGTTCGGCCCTGGGGTGTGCCAAGATTTGGGCATTGCGCTCGATGTGTTGAGCGACCTTCTTCCCCCAAGGAGGCCCCTATGAAGTTTGGGCTGTTTAAGTTCTTTGCGGTGACGCTGTGTTGTGCGGTGTTGTTGTGTTCGTGTGGTGGGCCGGGCGAGCCGTCGCCTTCGGTGAGCATTGGTGCGACCCCGGAGCCGAGTCGGACGTATTTGGATGCTTATCAGCAGGCTGAGCAGATCTATTTGCGTATCGATGAGATTAATAACACGCATATTTATGCTGGCAAATATGAACCTTTTCCAGCGGAGTTAGAAACTCTCGCGATGGATCCATATCTAAGTCAGTTGAAGGATGCATATCAAAAAGCTGCTCACGACAAATTGATCTTAGTTGGCGCTGATAAGGCGAAGTTTGAGATTCGAAAGTATCACGATGATATAGACGCTGGGGCGGCGATTGTATTGCGTTCGTGTTCTGACTATCGCGAAACCAAGGTGATTCGTGACGGGCAAGAAACAGGCAATGCGGCGCTGAGATATGAGCGTTGGTATTTCAAATTTGATGACCAAATGAAACTGAAGCTTTTCGGTATTAAGAGTGAGGAGGTGGCTGAATGCACGCTCGAATCAGGATTGTGATTGCAGCGGTAGTGATCTTCATACCTCTCTTCGGGAGCGCTGCCTGGGCAGACAAAGATGGCTTCGACCCGGTGTCCGTCAAAGAAATCGAGGCGTCATCGCAGGGCTCTACTGCCACCGTCATCGCTGGAGTAACCAATCGCCGACAAGCGGCTCAATCAACACATGCTCCCGTGCAGCCTGCGAATCTGCCGCAGCCGGGTCCGACTGGTCCAATTAAGCCGTCGTTTTTGCCTTTTCATAGTCCTAGTGCGGTGCCGGCTGCGTTGAGTGCTGATCAGGTGGTCGCAGCTGCGTCTCGGGTTGCTGGGTCGGTGCAGGTGCCGGCGGCGCGTTTTGTGATGCAGCCTGATCCGGCTCGTAATGAGTGGAATGCGTTGCCGGTTGGTTTTCCGGTTTGGTTGCATGTTGAGCATCCAGATGGGATTCGTCAGCAGGTTTCTGATGGGCCGGTGACGGTGGAGTTGGATGCCTATCCGGTCGCGGGGTTGTTTGAGACTGGTGATGGGAGACGTTATCGCTGTGTGGGGACTTCGGTGCGTGGGTTGGATGAGGATCCGAAAGCGAAGTCGCCGACTTGTCATCACGTCTACTTGGATCGGGGTGATTACGTAATTTCGGCGCGGGTTGAGTGGCGGGTGGATTGGTCTGCGCTGGGTCAGTCGGGTTCGTTGCGGTTGGTTTCTGAACCGGATTTCTATCAGTTGAAGGTCATCGAGTTACGCAGCGTCGTCACTCGCTGAAAAATAAACCGGATATATCTCAGTTATTGGTCCAAGCCTCAGTTGACGGCGTGAAATGCCGTTGAAGAAGACGATTCGAGAGCTTTCGAAAACTTGATCAGTTCGGAAACTAGATCAAGGAAGTGTGCATCCGAATTTGCTTGAAGCGGACCTGTTCGTCGCCGATCTCCTGATGAGCGCCATCTGGACCCCAACCGGTCTCGACGAGCCACTGCCGCGTCAGATCATCAGTCGACCGGACCCACCATGTTGCGCGCTCAAAGCCGTCTAGCCGCAAGGTGTCGGCGATAGCGTGCAGCAGCCGGTCCCGGTGACCGTCACGTTCCTTAGTTGGTGTCACGCAGAATTCGGCGACGGTGCCATCGGTCGGTTCGGCGTCCGGGTCTTCGCTCGGTCCGATGGCCGCGAATCCCTGCACAGCGCCTTGTTCGTCGAGTGCCACTAGAACGCGATAGGTCGCTAGCGGGGGGGCCACGATCGCCTGCTGCCAAGCGGAGACCATTTCCTGCTCATCGAGATGCTCCAATACCCGGCTGATCTCGGGCTGCACCGCGAGCCAATCCCGCTGGACGGCGACGATCTGCTCAGCCTCGCTGGGTAGCGCCAGCCGGACCGACGCGGGACGACGATGATTCACGCGTCCGAGTCTAGCTAGCTCCACCGAGCTTGCCGGATCGCCACCGCACTGTCATGAGTCACTCAAACTACTTGGCTACAACGAACAGACGATTCCACTGCGCAGATAGCAAGTGAGCCTCACCGAATCGAGCGCTCCCGCTATTCCTCGATAAGATGAGCCGCGATGAACGAACAGCAGACTTTGCCCGCGCTGGCCCCAGACACCCTACGGATCATTCCGCTCGGTGGCCTCGGCGACGTCGGACGCAACATGACCTGCTTCGAACTCAACGGCCAGATCCTGCTGGTCGACTGCGGCGTCCTCTTCCCCGAAGACAGCCAACCCGGAGTCGACTTGATCTTGCCGGGGCTGGACTATCTGCGGCCACGCATGGACGACGTCGTCGGCTTGGTCTTGACCCACGGCCACGAAGACCACATCGGAGCTGTGCCATATCTGCTGCGGATGCGTCCAGACATCCCGCTTTATGGATCGACGTTGACCTTGGCGCTGGTCGAACCGAAGGCTAAGGAACATCGAATCGGCGACGTCCAATTGCGTCCGGTCAAGGACGGACAGATCGTCGAGCTAGATCAATTCCGGCTGGAATTTCTCGCTGTCAATCACTCGATTCCTGACGCCATGGCCGTCGCCATTCATTGTGCTGCCGGCACCGTCTTGCACACTGGCGACTACAAGATGGACCAGTTGCCCCTCGACGGACGTATCACCGACCTGCGTGGCTTCGCGCGGCTCAGCTATGCCGGCGTCGACCTGCTGATGGCCGACTCGACCAACGCCGAAGTCAGCGGCTTCACCCCGGCCGAACGATCAATCGAGCCGAGCATTGAACGGGTATTCAATACCGCGACCCAAAAACTGGTAGTCGCCTGTTTCGCTTCGCACGTGCACCGCGTTCAACAAATCATCAACCTCGCTGACGAGCATGGCCGCAAGGTCGTCTACGTCGGACGTTCGATGGTGCGCAATATGACGATCGCTCAACAGCTCGGCTTCTTGAACGTGCCTGACGGCATCATGGTCGAGCTGTCGGACATCGAGAAATATCCTGATGACGAGCTGGTCATCATCTCCACCGGATCGCAGGGCGAACCGCTTTCAGCGCTGTCCCGGATGGCCAACAAGGAGCATCCTGCGATCAGCGTCGGCCCCGGCGACACAGTCTTGCTGGCCAGCTCGCTGATCCCAGGTAACGAAAATGCCGTCTATCGCGTCATCAATGGCTTGACCAAGCTGGGCGTCAACGTCGTCCACAAGGGCAATGCCTTCGTGCACGTCTCGGGACACGCCAGCGCCGGCGAGCTGCTGTATACCTACAACGTCGTTCAGCCACGCAATGTGCTGCCCATCCACGGCGAGGTGCGTCATCTGGTCGCTAACGCGAAACTCGCAGAAGCCACCGGTATCTCAGCTGAGCACATCGTCGTCGCCGAAGACGGTGACGTCGTGGACCTCGCTGACGGCCAAATCCGAAAGGTCGGACGTGTCGATGCGTCCTATATCTTCGTCGACGGAACGACGGTCGGCGATCTCGGCGAGTCGACGCTCACCGACCGACAAATTCTCGGTGAAGAAGGTTTCATTTCGATCGTGGCAGCTGTCGATCTGCGCAGCGGCAATATCGTCGCCGGTCCAGACGTCAGCGCCCGTGGCTTCTCCGAAGATCCGCAGGTATTTGACGAGGTCACCGTCGAAATCGCCCAAGAACTGCAGGCCGCGATCAATGACGGTGTTGACGACGCGCACCGCCTGCAGCAGGTGGTCCGGCGAGTCGTGGGACGTTGGGTCGCCAAACGTTTCAAGCGCCGTCCGATGATCGTTCCGGTCGTCATCGCGCTTTGACCGGGCCGCTCGAGCAGCGCCAAAGCTCGCCTTCGCCGCTGCGCGTTGGTGTTGGCATCGGCTGCCTCACGATTTTCGTCATTTTGCTGTTTGGGCTGCCGATCCTGGCGCGCGCGACGGGCAGCTTCTGGATGAGCTTCTGCGACGCTTTCTACCGTGCTGGTGCCCTGGTCTTCGGCGGCGGGCACGTGGTGTTGCCGTTGTTACACGGAGCAGTCGTCTATCCTGGCTGGGTCAGCGAAGAACAATTCTTAGCCGGCTACGGGGCGGCCCAAGCCGTCCCAGGACCACTATTCACCTTCGCCGCCTATCTTGGCGCCGTCGCCAATGGCTCCGGCATCGCAGGCAGTCGTCGCGCTCGTCCGATCGGCGGCGCTCTACAGCCCGGTACTCACTTCAGCTATCATCGCGCCCGCCGCATTTGTGCTCGCACTATTGTGCTTCGTGCTGCTGGTCGCCTGGCGCACGCCGCCGTGGATCATCGTGCTCCTTGGGGCGGCCGGAGGAGTCGGGTTGACACTGCTCGACATGATCTAGCACGGCCGTTGAGCTCGAATGAAATCAGGACTGGCAAGCCCGCTTAGTGATGGGCACCAAGATGAGCATCTCGTTTCCGGTCTGCCAGTAGTTCTGGAAAATAGCGCTGCCGCCACGTTGCTGACGAGCGATAGTGAATCCACGGCCTGAACTTTCAGTGGCTGAGCGGGCCTTTTCGAAACCATTGGCGACTAGCACGTCATCGAAGATGCGCTCTCTATAGACCGCGTCCACGCCGCCCCAATTCTTCATCTGCACTTCGACCTTGACGGTGCAGAAAATAGCGTCATCGGAAAATTTGAACGTCGGCCCAGCCACAATTTCGTCATTAGGAATTTGCCCGGCCAGCGCGACCAAGATCGGGCCATATTTTTCATGCACCTCAGCGGCAGTCATATTCATCGGCCGCGGAATCCACCGATAACCCGGATCATGGTCTCCGATTCTGGACGCCTGACGCACCTGCAAAGCGACAGCTGTCACTATCAGCGCGACGACCACGAGCATGATGAGCCAGATCCTGGCTGACTTCTGCATAATCTGCTCCAGCGAGTTGTCCTGATTTCAGCCTAGCGCTGTGAGGGTTTTCTCGATCAAGACTTGGGCAGTATGAGCCACATGTCGATGCCCATTTTGATCATGATGCGCAGGGTGACACCGCGTGCGTCTGATCCTTCGAAAACGAGATGTCCAGACGGGCTACCTTCGGGCAGGGGTTGGATGGGGAAGCCAAATCTATTCAGTACGGCATTTACTGCCGCGGTTAATTCATCGCGATCGATATTTGGAACGTCCACCCCCGCTGCTAAATAGAGTGGCAATTGTTGCGGTGTTTCGGTGATATTCCAATCCAACGGCCCTAAAGTTTGATCGAGAGCCTGCTGTAGCTCCCCTAATAATTCTCGATATTTTCGTTCCATCAGAAGATCCCTTGATACTTATCTTTTGCAGCCCCCGAATGGAAGAATTTGTTGTATTCCTCCTCCGTCAAGTGAATTTCGCCGGGATAGTAATGACCGTCGACCCAGCCGCCTCCTGGCCCCCAAGGATTCACGACCACAATGCGTCCCTGATCATCAAAGCCTTTAACCGAGTAGGCATGTGCTTCGACGATTCGTTTCGACGGATCGACAGATCCCATATCCACCGGATCACGTCCGCCGGATCCGACCACGACAAGCCCCGGCGGGCGACGATCGAGGGTTTCTTTCACTTGCTCAAAAGAAGGCGGCGGCACGGTGCGATCTGCGGATTTGCCAGTGATTCGTTCGATAGCAAAATCCGTCGACTTGCCTTTAGCTAGATCCTCGTGACCGAATTCTTTAGCGATTGCAGCCTCATAGACACTCATGAACGAATGTTGTTTGCTGCCCGGAAATGACGAGCCAGTGCGATCATTGCCCTCTTTGTCGGTCCACGCCAATGCGTCTAAATCTTCTTGATAGACCCGTACAGTGCGCTTTTTGCCGTCCTCGCCATATAACGCCACTTCGTAGCATTGATCATCCGCATTCCATTTCATGTGTTTTCGAATGAAACTAGGATCGCTATTGGCGATAGACAACAAGGTAGATAATGTCACGCAGTCGCCATAGCCAGCTTGGTTATTCAGGGCCGCTTGATATGCGATTCCTGCGTCAGATAAATCCAGCCAGCCATCCCTTGCAGTTGGAAAATCAAGTCCGAGCAGGCCGTATAAGCCCTTCGCCATTTGATTGTCGCTTTGCTCTGCTCGTATTAGTAATTCACGCAATAGCTGGGTGTATTGCAGTGCGAGTAGCCACATTCTCCTGGCATATTCGAGCTCGGCCGGATCATTCGTCTTCGGTCGCACAGTAGATTCGCAATAGCCTTGATCATCGCGAGTGATCTTTGGGGCTTGGGCGTCGACTTTGGCGACACTAGGGACGAAAGATGCCTTGATGCTCTCGACCTGTAGGCGCCCGTGTTGAACAATTCCGTAGGCGTTAATGAGTCGATCGGCGAATTCGTCTTGAGCGAGCGCTTTTTGCTCCAGATTGCGGGCGATGATCTTGCCGATGGGCCGCATTTTGCGGGCCGTCTGCTCAGCCTCTTCGCGGATTTCGTGAACTTTATTCTTGGCGATATCTGCAGCATCTCGGAGATCTAGTTCGCTGTTTTTCCAGGGATCTGGGGTCCAATCAAGCAAAGTAGGTACGTCCATCAGAATTTGCTCCATCCGCCCACGAATTTGCCTGCGACGTCATCGGCCCTTTCGTAGGCTCCGGCAGTGTCGTCTATGTGTTGGCCGACATTCTCAAGCTCATTGCTCAGTTGCTCGTCGATTTGATTCGCCGAGGCCATGAACATGCGCAAGGCGTCGCTAGCTGCAAATCCTGGATTTCCAGGGTCACCGCTCAACTTGGTGCGAGTCGACGCAACATTGCGTAGGGCCTTGGCCACGCCACGGGCGGCAGGCAAGTCGATGTCAATATCATTGGACATGACTGTTCCCTTCGTCAGTGAGGGTCACGCTACTGGCCAAGTGGGTCACGCCAACGTTGTGACGCCTTCAAGGCGTCTAATGTGGCAGGCTCGGCGCTGCGTCGGGCGGGGCAGTGGCTAATGAATTTTGTCTAGACGCGGTGCGCTAGCTAAGATTGTCAGGTTGCGTCTTCAGGCGCGTCAATTATTTTCGAACTTCAAGGAGTGCTCCCATGGCTGCCGTGTGTGACATCTGCGGTAAGGGACCCAGCTTCGGCCACAATGTGCCTTGGTCTAAGAAGAAGACCAACCGTCGCTGGAACCCGAACATTCAGCGGGTGCGCGCGGTCGTTAACGGTGCCCCCAAGCACCAGAACGTGTGCACTGGCTGCATCAAGGCTGGTCGCGTCACTCGCTGACCTAGCTAGAACGAATTGCCCGCCCAGGTGGCGGGCTTTTTGTTTGCCCGCAAAGTGCATAAATCACCCAAGACACCTCCCTCGGCCTTCCGCGGCCTTGGATCCACGAATCTCAACGGCGGCGCGATTAGCCTGGATTAGTGGCAGTTCAGCGCATTTCTTCCTACCAGACTGACGCATTTCGTCGGCTGGCTGAACCTTTAGACGGCATCCTGGGCGCTAAGACGGCCAAGCCGCTAGCTGCGCTGGGGCTACGGACCGTAGCTGATTTGATGGGCCACCTACCGCGGCGCTATCTGTCTGGGACCCAAACCTCTGACCTGTCCACTGTCGAACCGGGAGAGGGCATCGCGATCGTCGCCCGCGTCCAACACCTGAGCGTCAAAGGCGCGCCACCCAAACAGCGTCTCGAAGCTATTTTGACCGATGGCCACGGCAGCCTGGTGGCGACCTTCTTCGGCAAAGCCCACCTGATCAAGTGGTGGCAGTTGCAGTTGAGCATGGGCACTCGCGGAATTTTCGTCGGCAAAGTCGGCGTCTTCCGCGATGTGCTCCAGATGAGCCATCCCGATTTCGTCATGATCGACGATCGGGGCCGCATCGTCGGGCGCGCTAACGAATCCCAAGCCACCATGGCCAAGCAGGTCTCGACCTCCGGAATGATCGGCATCTACCCGGCCAGTTCCAAGATCAAAACCTGGCAGGTCGCTGAATGCGCCAATTTCGTCCTCGACATGTTGACCGACATGCCAGATCCAATGCCGGAAAGCTTGCGCGCCGATCTGCGACTGCCTGAGCTGGTCGATGCATTCACCGAAATTCATCGGCCTACCTCCCAGGCTGGCATTGATGCGGCTATCGAACGGTTGAAGTTTGACGAAGCCCTCGCCTTGCAAGTCGTGATGGCCTATCGGCGAGCGGACGCAGCGAGGCGTCAGGCTCCGTCTATTCCGCTGCGCAGCGACGGCATCCTAGCCGACTTCGACGCCCGCCTGCCCTATGAACTGACGGTCGGCCAGCGTGAAGTCAGCGAGCAGGTCTTCGCCGACTTGACGCAGACCACCCCGATGCAGCGCTTGCTGCAAGGCGAGGTCGGTTCGGGCAAGACAGTCGTCGCCTTGCGGTCGATGTTGGCTGCTGTCGACGCGGGCCGGCAGGCCGTCTTGCTCGCTCCGACCGAAGTGTTAGCCGCCCAACATCACGAGTCGATCCGCGAAATGCTCGGTGACCTTGGTGCGGGTCAGGTCTTGGGTGCTCCCGAGCATGCCACTGACGTCGTCCTGCTGACTGGCGCGATGAGCACGGCGCAACGCAAGGCCGCTTTGCTGAAGATCGCGTCTGGCGAAGCGGGCATCGTCATCGGCACCCATGCGCTGCTCGGTGACCAGGTGATCTTCGCTGATCTGGGTCTGGTCGTCGTCGACGAGCAACATCGTTTCGGCGTCGAACAGCGCGCCGCGCTGCTGGATAAAGGCTCTGACAAGGCACAACGCGCGCCCCATTTATTGGTCTTGACGGCCACCCCGATCCCGCGGTCGATGGCAATGACGGCGTTCGGGGATCTCGAAGTATCGACGCTGCGGGAGATTCCAGCGGGGCGCCAAGAGGTCCAGACCACCGTCGTCGACGTGCAACAGCATCCCGCGTGGCTGGACCGCGCTTGGCAGCGAATCGTTGAAGAAGTCGCCGTAGGACGGCAAGCCTTCGTCGTCTGTCCGCGGATTTCGTCATCCGATAAGGAGCTGGGCGAAGATGCCGCTGCCAGCGCAAATGTTGAAGATGTTTACGCGCAGCTGAGCTCAGGTCCGTTGCGTGAGCTGCGCGTCGGCATGCTGCATGGGCGGATGAGCGGCGATGACAAACAGCAGACCATGACTAGCTTCGCCGCCGGGGAGCTCGACGTCCTAGTGGCAACGACGGTGATCGAAGTCGGGGTGAATGTGCCGAATGCGTCGATGATGGTCATCTTGGACGCCGACCGCTTCGGCATCAGCCAACTGCACCAGCTGCGTGGCCGCATCGGACGCGGGGAGCATCCAGGGGTGTGCCTGTTAGTCACTGCCGCGGCGGCTGATTCGACGGCGGCGGACCGTTTGGCGGCCGTCGCCAGCACCCGAGACGGATTCGAGCTAGCCGAGCTTGACCTGGAGCAACGCCGCGAAGGCGACATCTTGGGTGCCCAACAATCCGGGGGCCGTTCGACGCTGCGGCTGTTGCGCGTCAGCAATGACGCCGACCTGATCGCAAAAGCGCGTGATGTCGCCGCCGAACTAGTCGCTGCTGACCCGGAAAAACAATCTGCTTGGCTAGCTGATATGGTCACCCAAGTCGAAGAACTCGCCGCCGAAGAGTGGCTAGAGCGCAGCTGATTAGCGCGTCAGGATGCCGGGTCGATAACCTGAGCGTTGATCCGATGCCAGCCAGGTATCGGACCGATGCCGCGAAGCGGCGACAGGGGTGAATGCGGCAATGGCCGAAAGCAAGCTCGATAAGGTAATCAATCTTTGCAAGCGTCGGGGATTCGTCTTCCCGTGTGGTGAAATCTATGGCGGCACTCGTGCGGCTTGGGATTACGGGCCGCTGGGCGTCGAGCTCAAAGAGAACATCAAGCGCCAATGGTGGAAGAACATGGTCACCAGCCGTGACGACGTCGTCGGCTTGGATTCTTCGGTGATTCTGCCCAAGGACGTGTGGATCGCCTCTGGTCACCTCGCGGTCTTCACGGATCCGCTGATCGAGTGCTTGAGCTGCCACAAGCGCTTCCGTGCTGACCAGCTGCAAGAAGAGTTCGCTGCTCGCAAGGGCATCGAGGACGCTGATTCTGTCGCGTTGACCGAAATCCCGTGCCCCAACTGCGGCACCCGCGGTGAATACACCGAGCCGCGCGATTTCAACATGATGCTCAAGACCTACCTCGGCCCAATCGAGGACGAATCTGGCATCCACTATCTGCGTCCCGAGACCGCGCAGGGCATCTTCGTCAACTTCAAGAATGTATTGAACTCCTCGCGGATCAAGCCGCCGTTCGGCATTGGCCAAGTTGGCAAGAGCTTCCGCAACGAGATCACCCCGGGAAACTTCATCTTCCGCACCCGCGAATTCGAGCAGATGGAGCTGGAGTTCTTCGTTGAGCCGGGCACCGACGAGCAATGGCATCAATACTGGATCGACTACCGCAAGGCTTGGTACGTCGGGCTTGGTATCGCAGAAGAGAACCTGCGCTTCTACGAGCACCCGCAAGAAAAGCTCTCGCACTATTCCAAGCGCACCGTCGACATCGAATATCGCTTCGGCTTCCAGAATTCCGACTGGGGCGAACTAGAGGGCATCGCCAACCGCACCGATTTCGACCTCGGCACCCACTCCAAGCATTCGGGAACTTCGCTGGACTACTTCGATCAGGCCAAGAACGAGCACTATGTGCCCTACGTGATCGAGCCGTCCGCGGGCCTGACTAGGTCTTTGATGGCTTTCATGGTCGAGGCATATGTCGAAGACGAGGCTCCCAACACCAAGGGTGGCGTAGACGTGCGCACCGTCTTGAAGCTCGACCCGCGCCTGGCGCCGGTGAAGGCCGCGGTGCTGCCGCTGTCGCGTAACGAAGAGCTTTCGCCGAAGGCGCGCGATCTGGCTAAGGAGCTTCGTCAGTACTGGAATATCGAATTTGACGACGCCCAGGCGATCGGCAAACGCTACCGCCGGCAAGACGAAATCGGCACGCCATTCTGTTTGACCGTCGACTTCGACACCCTGAACGACGACGCCGTGACCATCCGCGAACGCGACACCATGACCCAAGAACGCGTCGCCATCTCGCAGGTCAAGCAGTACCTGTCTGAGAAGCTGCCTGGCTGCTAAAAAATTCCACTCATTTTCACGCGCTAATTAGGAGAAACAATGAGCGTGTTAGCTAATCGAGACCAAAATGGGGCGCTTCCCACGCGCGCTGAACGGTTAAACAGTCTGCGCTACGGCCGCGAGCACACCAAACTGCTGGTCGGTTCGGGTCTCGGTTGGGCTCTAGACGCGATGGACGTCGGTCTGATCAGCTACATCATGACCGCGCTGGCCAAGGAATGGCAGCTGAGTAACGGCCAACTGTCATTAGTCGGCTCGATTGGCGCGCTGGGCATGATGATCGGCGCCTCGGTCGGCGGTCTGCTAGCTGACCGGATCGGCCGACGCAACGTCTTCGCGATCACGCTGCTGATCTACGGCATCGCCACCGGCATGAGCGCCTTCGCGACCGGACTAGGCATTTTGATCGCGCTGCGGTTCATCGTCGGCATCGGCTTGGGTGCGGAATTGCCGGTCGCGTCCACGCTGGTCAGTGAATTCGCGCCCAAACGCTTGCGCGGCCGGATGGTCGTGCTGCTCGAAGCGTTCTGGGCCGTCGGCTGGATCATGGCCGCGCTGCTCGGCTACTTCGTCGTCCCGAAGACTTTCGGCGGCTGGGAAGGCTGGCGCTGGGCGCTGCTGGTCGGCATCGTGCCGGCGCTATATGCGCTTGTCGTTCGGCATGGCCTGCCCGAATCAGTGCGCTTCTTGGAATCGAAAGGACGATTGCACGAAGCTGAGCAGGCGGTCCGTGAATTCGAGGTGAAGTCCGGCGTCAGCCATGAACTGAGCGTCGACGAAGCCGTCGAGCAGACGCCGATCGCGATCGATTCGTCCGACGATCCGCAGTCGATCTTCTCCCCAGAGCTACGCAAGCGCACCATCGCGCTGTGGTCGGTGTGGTTCTTCGTCAACCTGAGCTATTACGGTGCCTTCATTTGGATCCCGTCGCTGCTGTTTAGGCAGGGCTTCGACATCGTCAAGAGCTTCGAATACACGCTGATCATCACGCTGGCTCAGCTGCCCGGTTATTTGGCAGCCGCCTACTTGATCGAGAAGTGGGGCCGGCGCCCAACCCTGGCGACCTTCTTGCTGATGAGCGGCGTCTCGGCCGCCTTCTTCGGATTTGCGACCACCCCAGCCGCGATCATCACCGCAGGTTGTTTCTTGAGCTTCTTCAACCTCGGCGCCTGGGGCGCGTTGTACGCGATCGGCCCGGAAATCTATCCGACGGCGATGCGTGGCACTGGCACCGGCCAGGCCGCTGCCTGCGGTCGCGTCGCCGCGTTGATCGCGCCGCTGTCGGTGCCCTTCTTGCTGGAATGGGGCGGCATGGTCTTGGTCTTCGGCGTCTTCGCAGTGTCTTTCTTGATCGCCGCTGGCAGCGCGCTGGCGCTACCGGAGCGCAAAGACCAAGAGATGGTCGAGTGAGCTTGCGCTGAGCTACGGGCTGCGTTGGGAAATCCGGCGCAGCCCGGCTGTTCTTGCTCAGCTGAGCTTTGCGCGGGCGCTGACGAATGCGGCAATCGCGCGGTCTAGATCGTCACGGCTATGCGCGGCGCTCATTTGCGTCCTGATTCGTGCCTTGCCCTTCGGCACCACCGGATAGGAGAAGGCGCGCACGTAGATGCCGTCGGCGAGCAGCAGATCCGCCATCTTCGCGGCCTGGACGGCGTCCCCGATCATCACCGGCACGATTGGATGGGTCGACTCAGGAATCTCAAAGCCATGCTCGCTCATCTGCGTCCGGAAATAGTCGGTGTTAGCTTGCAGGGTGCGCAATAGTTCACTGGAGCTCTTGAACTCTTCGATGACGGCCAAACTCGCGCCAACAATCGCCGGCGCCAGTGAGTTCGAAAACAGATATGGCCGCGACCGCTGCCGCAATAATTCGACGACCTCAGCCCGCGAGCAGGTGTAGCCGCCAGACGCGCCACCCAGCGCCTTGCCCAGGGTGCCGGTCAAAATGTCGACGCGATCCTGCAGTCCAAACAATTCTGGGGTGCCAGCTCCCGTGGGGCCGGTAAAGCCGACCGCGTGCGAATCGTCGACCATGACCAGCGCGTCATATTTGTCGGCTAGCGCACAGATTTCGTCCAGGGGCGCGATATAGCCGTCCATCGAAAAGACGCCATCAGTGGCGATCACTTTAAAGCGGGCATCTTTGGCAGCGATCAATTGCGCTTCCAGATCGGCCATATCTCGATTTCGATAGCGATATCTGGCCGCTTTTGACAGTCGAACGCCGTCAATAATTGACGCATGATTTAGCTCATCGGAGATGATTGCGTCTTGCTCGCCAAATAGCACCTCGAACAGACCGCCATTCGCGTCGAAACATGACGAATACAAGATCGTGTCCCAGCCTTCGGAGCTTGGGTGCAGGAAATTCGTCAATGCCTTTTCCAGCTGGACGTGCTGGGTCTGGGTGCCGCAAATGAATCGCACCGAGGCCATGCCGAAACCATATTCATCCATTGCCTGCTTCGCGGCGGCGATGAGCTTCGGGGAATCAGCTAGACCGAGGTAATTGTTCGCGCACAAATTGAGCACCTCGCGACCGTCTTCGACGCCGATCTGGGCGGCCTGTGCGCTAGTCAGCGCGGCTTCGTGCTTGTAGAGTCCGGCAGCGCGGATGTCGTCTAATTCGGCGCTGATGTGTTTATAGATATCCATGTCACTCCCAATTCATGACGACTTTGCCGGATTTCCCGTCCGCGGCGACGCGGAATGCCGCTTCGAAATCCGAGGCTGGCAGGCGGTGCGTGATGACCCCAGAAATGTCTAATCCAGAACGTAGTAGCGCGGCCATTTCGTACCAGGTTTCAAATAGCTGCCGACCAGTGACACCTTGAATCGTCAACATATTGAAAATGACCTTGGTCAAATCCAAGCTGACCGCACGAGTCGGGGTGCCGAGCAAGGCGATGCGTCCACCGTGCACCATGACGTCAATCATGGACGAAATCGCGGACGGTGCACCGGACATCTCCAAGCCGATGTCGAAGCCTTCTTTCATGTCGAATTCGCTATAAATATCGCGTAGCGAATGCGTACCGACATTCAACACATTGCTGATGCCCAGCGATTTGGCCAGCGCTAGCCGTTCGTCGCTCAAATCGGTCAACACGACATTGCGTGCCCCTTGGAATTGCGCGACCAGCGCGGCCATGATGCCGATCGGTCCGGCACCAGAGACCAGCACGTCTTCAGCCAGCGCATTGAATTGCAGCGCGGTGTGCACCGCGTTGCCGAACGGATCAAAGATGGCGGCGACGTCAGGGTCGATGCGCTCATGATGCACCCAGACATTGCCCGCGGGCATCGCGAAATATTCACACATCGCGCCGTCCACGGCGTAACCAATGCCTCGGGTGCGTCCGCAAAGGTGTCGTTTGCCAGCCAGACATGCGCGACACCGTCCGCATACATAGTGGCCTTCGCCAGAGACGAACTGTCCGACCCGCAAGTCGGTCACCGCAGAGCCGATTTCGACGATTTCACCGCAAAATTCGTGCCCGATGATTCGAGGTGCTCGCACATTGTCTTGTGCCCAACCATCCCAGTTGGCGATGTGCACATCCGTGCCGCAAATGCCGGTGCGCAAGACCCGGATCAGCACGTCATTGGGGCCGACCTGAGGTTCGGGGACGTCGATGAGCTCCAAACCTGGCTCGGGGCGGGTCTTGACCAATGCTTTCATCATGACCTCCAAGCTGTTGCAGGCAATCTTAGGCCGCTGGTGTCGCGACGGCTAAGGTTGCCGGGTGCCTACTGACGAACCCCTCTTGCCGCCGTTGCGGCTGAGTTCGCCGTCCAATCCGGACGCGGTCGTCATTGATACGCCGGTGATCTTGGCACCAATGGCGGGCGTCACAAATGCGTCATTTAGGGAGCTTTGCGCAGAGCAAGGCGCCGGGCTCTATGTCTGCGAAATGATCACCAGCCGCGGGCTGGTGATGGGCGACCCGAAGACCGCCGACATGCTGCAATTCGCGCCCAGCGAGAAGATCCGCAGCGTCCAGACCTATGGCGTCGACCCGGTGAGCATGGACGTCGCCGTCGACATCTTGTGCACCAGTTTCGAAGTCAACCACATCGACTTGAACTTCGGCTGCCCGGTGCCCAAAGTGACGCGCAAGGGCGGTGGTGGTGCGCTGCCGTGGAAGCTCGATCTGGTCGAAGCCTTGCTAAAAGCCGCCGTGCAGTCGGCCGACAAATATGGCGTGCCGGTGACCGTCAAGACTCGCATCGGCATCGACGACGACCACCACACCTTCTTGGACATGGGGCGCATTGCCCAAGACGTCGGCGTCGCCGGCATCTGCTTGCATGCCCGCACTGTGGCTCAGTCCTATGCGGGCCAGGCGGATTGGGAAAAGATCGCCCAGCTCGTCGAAGCCGTCGATATTCCGGTGCTCGGCAATGGCGACATTTGGGAGGCCAAGGACGCCGTTCAGATGATCGAAGAGACGGGTTGCGCAGCCGTCGAGGTCGGCCGTGGCTGCTTGGGACGACCGTGGCTCTTTCGCGACCTGGCCGCCGCGATTCGCGGCGACGAAGTGACCACGCTGCCCACGCTCGGTGAGATCGCCAAGTTGGTGCGTCGGCACGCGGAACTGCTGATTCAGGTGATGGGGGAGCGGCACGGCATGGCCGACTTCCGGAAACACCCGGCCTGGTATTTCAAAGGCTTCCCGCTGGGTGGCGCATTGCGACATGCATTTGGCCTAGTCAGCTCGCTAGACGACTTAGACGAACTGCTCGCCAAGCTCGACCCGGCGATGCCATATCCGGCTGCCGAGCTCGGCAAGCCGCGCGGCCGCCAGGGCACCGTCCAGCGCGTTAATCTGCCCGAAGGCTGGTTGGATGACCGCTGCGGCCTGGAAGTCGACTTGACCGAAGCCGAGCTGGATATCTCCGGCGGCTAGCACGTGAAACGGCGGGCCGGGAAGCCCCAGCGCGCCGTCAGCAGCGATATTTCAGCGCAGTTCGATGCGCTTATTCCACGACCACGCGGTTCGCACGATCGTGAAGATCGCTATGAGGCCGGTGAACACGAACGGCATTAGCGGAATGACTTCGTTGGTCTCGTCGAACAGATTCGAGACCTGCTTGATCCTGGTGCCGACGCGGCCGTCTGGGTGTTCGAAGAATTGCAATCCAACCGGGATCAGCAAGCCCAGCAGTCCAATGATCTGCATCGCGACCTGGGTGATGAAGTACATCACGATCGGGCCGCCGATGCCCATCCGTCCGAAGACTCCTTCTGAGCCGATCGTCGCCGCGAAATAGAGGAAACCTAGCTGCGCGAATGGCAGCAGCGCCACGAGAAGCAAGATCCACCACAGCGAGCCGAAGTTTTGCACCATCTCCAAGAAGGCGTCCCTAAGACCGGGCTCAAAGAATCGTCCTGTCTCTAGAAAGTTGATGGTGAACGCGATCGAGAAGAATGCGAGTGCTCCTGTCAATCCCAAGATGACCGAGCCATAAATCAGCCGCACCCAATACTGGGTCGACCCCTGCACGGGCAACAGGTGCGTCAGATAGCCCATCCGGCCGTGCGCGCTGCGCCAATAGTCGAGCACTAGCACCACGATGATCCCAAGCCCTAAGGTCATCCCGCTCATTACGACGAATAGGAAGCTCAGCTCGTGCAGCGGCGGCACCATGTTCATGCCCATAGCTAGCAGCCAAAGCAGGACGGCCACCCCCAAGACGACGCCCAACCATTTACCGGTGCGCTGCCATTCGTAGCCGAGCAATTTGCCGAACCCCACGCCAGGTTCGGCGGGCTTGCGAGCCGAATCAGCTGGTGCAATATCAGTAGTCAAAGTTGCGGTGCTCATCGGTAAATCTCCCTGGTCAGATCGTCCAACGATTTGCCATATTCGGCGCGCAGGTCATCGACATTGCCCTGCTTGAGAATGCGGCCCTGCTTCATGAAGACGGCGGTGTCCAGCACTGGCTCCAAGTCATGGACCAGGTGGGTGGAAATCATCACCAGCGAGCCCGGTTCGAGATTGTTGACGATGCCCTCCAACAACACGTCCCGGGCGGCTGGGTCGACGCCGCTGATCGGTTCGTCCATCAAATAGACTTCAGCTCGTCGGCTCAGCGCCAGCGCGATCTGTGCCTTTTCTCCCATGCCTTTGCTCATTTCGCTGAAGCGCATCGCGGGCTGCAGGTCGAAATCTTGAATCATGCTGAGCGCTTTAGTGGCATTGAAGTCGGCGTACATTCGATCGAAGAAATCGATCGCATTCTGGATGCGCCAGCCGCGGGGCAGGAAATCAGCGTCTGGTAAGAAGCTGACATTCGCCTTGGACGCTGGGCTTGGCTGGTGGCCAGCGATCTGAACGTCGCCCTGGTAGTCCAGCAAGACGCCGGCGAGAATCTTCAACAGGGTGGTCTTGCCGCAGCCATTGGGGCCCATCAGGCCAACCAGCTGACCGTGGCCGAGGCTCAGGCTGACGTCGTCCAGCGCCTGCACTTTGCCATATCGCTTGCTCAATGCGTCCACCTGAATTGACGGACGGCTAGGAGCTTCGAGAGTGGTCGTCATCACAATCCTCCTCCGGGCATGTCTTGGGTGAATGGGGTGTTCTCGTGACTCGCTTGACGAGTGCTCCACCGGCGACTGATTAGTTCGACGGACTGGGTCTGCGTGAGCCCGAGCCCGAGTGCTGCGTCAATGAAGCTGTCGGCGTGCTGGCCGACGAGTTCTTCGCGTAGCTGGCCGATGCGCTGCGGATCTTCGGTGACGAAGCGGCCAGCGGTCCGCTCGGCTCGGCACAGACCGTCTCGTTCAAGTTCGGCCAGCGCTCTTTGCACGGTGTTTGGGTTGACGCCGAGCTCGGCAGCCAGATCACGAACGCCCGGGAGTTTGGCGCCTGACCGCCAAGTTCCGACGGCGATAAGCCGGGCGAATTCTTCGGTCAGCTGCAGCCAAATCGGCCTTGAATTATCGAATTCCATTCACGTCACCTCCTCGGTGTATTTGTGTACTAAGTAAGTAATACACTAACACAAAGATACAGGTCAAGATTCTCGAAAATTGTGTCGGTGCTTCCTGGCAGCATTGACCTCGTGAACGATGCGAGGCATGAGCCAAATCCCAGAGCAGTCGCTTGGGCGCAGACCCACGCGGGCCATCGTCCCGGCGCAGCGGACGTAGTGACCGCACATCGTGATAGCCATGCTCAACTGCAAACGGGCCAAGTCGTCAGCAGGGAATATCGCGAAGAGTTGGAAGCTGCGACGCTAAGAGCGGGGGCCGCGCTGGCGAGGGGAGCGGGAAATCGATCCCGTGCGGAAGCGCCTGACCCAGAACGTACCTGTTTCGAGCGGGATCGCGATCGCATCGTCCATTCGACGCCATTTCGGCGGCTGGCAGGCAAGACTCAGGCTGTCGTCTTCCCGAATGATCATCAACGCACCCGCTTGACCCATGCGCTCGAGGTCGCCCAGGTGGCGACGTCAATAGCTCGCGGGGTAGGAGCCAATGCGACCCTCGCGGACGCGATCGCGTTAGGCCACGACTGTGGTCATGGTCCGGGCGGTCATGCTTCCGAGGAAGCTTTTGACGCATTCTTGCCCGATGGCTTCGACCACGGCCCGTGGGGTGCTGACGTTGCGCTGGCGTCATTGAATCTTTGCGCGGAAACTTTGGACGGCATCCGCAACCATTCCTGGTCGCGTCCGGCGCCGGCGACGATCGAAGGCGAGATCGTCAGTTGGGCAGACCGCATCGCATATTGCTGCCACGACCTCGAAGACGCGATCTATGCTCGCGTCGTTACCCAAAATGAATTGCCTACCGAGGTAGTCGAAATCCTCGGTGCGACCAGACGCGAACAGCTAGCCACCCTCATCCGTGCAGTTGAACAGACGACCTGTCAAAGCGGGCGTGTGGGCATGGACCCTGACACCGCAGCGGGCTTAGCAGCGCTGCGTAAATTCAATTACGAACGGATCTATACCCGTGCCGAGTCGTTAGCCCAATCGCATAGCGTGATCCGCATTTTGCAGTCGCTAGTAGCGTTCTACGTCGAGCATCCTGACGAGATACCGGCTAGTTATCGCGATGAGGCTGATCCGACTTGGGGTGCGGTCGTCTATACCTCGGGCATGACTGATCGCTTTGCTTTCGATCAGGCGGAACGATTGTTGGGTTGGGATCCCGCGTCCATCCCGCGCGGAATCGGACGGGGCGCGTAAGCGATCAGGGATGCAGCCGCTCGCGTAGATCGTCGGGCAGCAACGTGCCTTGGCTGGTGCACCATTGGGCCACTGCGACGGTGATCACCTGGCCAGCCATGATCCCGATCAAGACCAGCAGTTGCGCGGCGCCAGCTTGTAGGGGAGTGCCGCCGCCGAGCAGCACGCCGATGAAAGCGCCCGGCAAGGTGACCAAGCCGACAGTCTTGGTGGCGTCGAGATTGGGTTGCAAGGCCTTGTTGCGCACCGGCTCCAAGACGATTCGCATCGCCTGCGGACGTTCGAAACCCAACGCCAATGCCGCTTCATATTGCGCGATGCCATTTCGTAACGCGCCGAAGGTCTGCTGCCCGTTCAGGGTGTGCGCGGTCATCATATTGCCGATCATGATCGAGCCGATCGGTAAAATCGCCAGCCCATTGAAGGGTGCAGTGCCCGTCAAGAAGATGATCAGCAAGACCGGCAGCAGCCCGGCTGCCATCGCGAGCGAACTGCGCAGCCAATCAGGACGAGTCTCGACGCGCTTGGTGGTTGTATAAACCGCGATCCCGAACATGACGATGAGCGCCAAAATGGCGCCCCACCAGGTCTGTACTGCGAGCACCACGATGCCGGAGACGAGCATCAGCTGCAGTACTGCGCGCAAGGCGGCGATCGTCGCCTGACGTTCGACCCCGAGCTTTGCGATCTTCGACACCGTGACGGCGACGATGACCAACAGCGCTAAGGCCAGTGCCAACTGCCAGCTCGGATCGATTTGCATGCCTTCCATCTTGCTCAGGATGTCTAGCAAGGTCCGGCTAAGCTGGTGAGCCATGGTCGGGCGCATCAATGAGGAAGACATTGGTCTGGTCCGGGAACGCGCCAAGATTGACGACATCGTCAGCCAATATGTGCAATTGAAGCCAGCCGGCGGCGGCTCATTCAAAGGGCTCTGTCCATTTCATGACGAGAAGACCCCCAGCTTCCAAGTCACTCCAGCGCGTGGGCTGTACTACTGCTTTGGTTGCGGGGCTGGAGGCGACGTCATCGACTTCGAAATGCGGCTCAACAATCTGTCCTTCGTCGAGGCCGTCCAGGTGCTCGCCGACAAGACCGGCGTCCAGCTTCGCATCACCGACGACGGCACGCCTGCCCCTGAGCCGGGCCTGCGCACCAAGGTACTCGCAGCCAATGCCGCGGCCGCGGAGTTTTATGCCGGTCAGATCACTAGCCCCGAAGCGATCGCCTTTCGACAGTTCGTCGCGGGTCGTGGTTTTGATCGCGCCGCAGCTGAACATTTCGGCATGGGATATGCCCCGAAGGACGGCCGCGCACTGCGCAAGCATCTAAATGCGCGCGGCTTTTCCGACGAATCCCTCGTCAAAGCCGGTTTGATTAGGGCAAATGGTTGGGACTATTTCCAGGGTCGGGTGCTTTGGCCAATCAAAGATTCGGCCAATTCGGTGCTCGGTTTTGGGGCGCGACGCATTTATGACGACGACCGGCTGCCAGCGAAGTACATCAACACCCCCGAAACTCCGGTCTATAAAAAGTCCAATGTGCTTTACGGCTTGGATCTGGCCCGGCAGCCAATTGGCCGCAAATCGCAGGTGGTCGTCGTCGAGGGCTATACCGACGTGATGGCCTGTCATCTATCTGGCGTTGATACTGCAGTCGCATCTTGTGGCACGGCCTTCGGCGTCGAGCACGCGCGGCTGGTCACCCGTTTGATGGGCTCGCAGGATGCCTTCCACGGCGAAGTCATTTTCACTTTTGACGGCGACCAGGCCGGTCAAAATGCGGCTTTGAAAGTGTTCAGCCTGGATCAAAATTTCACCGCGCAGACCTATGTAGCGGTCGAACGCAGCGGGCTAGATCCGTGCGATCTTCGGCTGGAACGCGGCGAGGGCGCCGTCCGTGATCTGGTGGGCCGTCGCGTGCCGCTATATCGCTTCGTGATGTCCAATATCGTCTCCCAATATGACCTAGATCGGGCTGATGCGCGCGTGGCTGCCGTCCGTGAAGCAGCCGCCTTGTTGAACGCGGTGCGGGACGGCGCGCTGGCCAACAGCTATCTGCGGGAACTTTCGCAGTTGGTCGGCATGGACATCGATGAGGTGCGCAGCATCGTGTCGGTGACCAATCGGCGACGCATTGAGCCTGAGCCGCTGGCTCGTGGTGGGCAAGTAGTCGAGGCGCGCCCCGAGGCGCCCATGTTGGGCGGTTTGGGCATCCCTTGGCCGGAGCCGAATGACCGAAATCTCGAAGTTGAACGCGGCACGCTCAAATTGATGCTGCAATTCCCGTGGCTCTTCGATACTGCCTGGAACGGCACGCTGGCAAGCGATTTCACCCATCCGGCATATCGACAGCTGTTCGAGACGATGGAGGCCGTCGAATATGTCGACGAGGGCTGGGCAGAGCAGGTGAATGACGCATTGCCCGACGAGATGCTTCAGCAGTTGCAGGTGGCTCTCCTGGTCGAGCCGATGTTGCGCGATGACGTCGACGAAGACTATGTCCAGGCATATGTCGATCGTCTGCAGTTGCTGTCGACGCTGCGGGAATTGAGCGCTTTGCGGTCTAAATTGCAACGCACGAATCCAGTAGCCAATGAAGCGGAATATAGGCGCGCTTTCGCTCGGTTGACGGAGCTGGAGGTGCGGCGGCGCGAACTAGCGCAATCGACGTCTAACTTCGAAGGCTAGCTGCTCGCAGTTGTGAGCTTTGTGGACAAAAATCTGTTGTCCAAATTGAGCCTGTGGATTGGGCAAAGTTGATGCCGCGTTGCGGCGAAACTCTTTCCATGACTACGAAAATCGCTGTGCCAGATCCTCGGTCAACCGAATCAGTGAACGACGAGCCAGGTCAGCCCGCGCGGTTGAGTCGGTCAGCTGAGCGGCGGTTAGCGCAGGCCATCGAGGTCGGACTGTTTGCCTCAGTGCTGCTGTCCGGCAGCCTTGCGTCCGATGCGTCGGAAGCTGAGTTGAGATTGCTCGTCGATGACGGCGAACGTGCTCGTCAACAGCTCTACCTGGCCAATCTTGGCTTGGTCGGGGCATTAGCAGATCGCTGGGCAGTACGGGCGGGCTTGCCCCGCGACGAGCTATTTCAAGAAGGCTGCGTGGGGCTGGGAGAAGCCATCCAACTATTTGATTGGCGACGCGGCTATCGCTTTAGCACGCTGGCTTGGAAACGAATCAGCTATTCGCTCATGGCAGCGGCGGCGCTGCGTTGTGGTGAACTGGATTCGTCATTGACGCAGGCGAAGACTGCGCAACGGATCAGACGCGATTGGAGCCGTCGAGAGGCTGAGCTAGGTCAGACGCTGACGGCTCGCAGCTATGCGCAACTCAGCGGACAATCTGACGCCCAAGTGATGCTCTTGGCGCGCATGCAGCGCACCCAGCTTTCTGAAGATCCAGCTGACCACTATGCGCCGCAGGAATTAGCCGGGGAACTATCTTTCGATTGGCGAGGCAGACTGACCGACGACGAGCGTCGGGTGATCGAGCTGCGCTTTTTTGACGACTCGCAGCCGACTTTGGCTGACGTGGGCGAGCAGTTGAGCTATTCAGCGGCGAAGGTGCGCAGACTCGAGCAGCGTGCGCTACGCAAGATCAAAGGCGGGTTAGAGATGGCTGCTTAATCATGCTGGCATAGTTGAGCAGGTGAGTTACCAGCGCGATCTTGGGCCAAAGGGCAGACGTGGTTTCACCGCGGCGCCCTTGTCTCGCGACGAACATCATGACCTGGAACGGGCAGCCGGACGCAGCGTTCGAGTGTTGCGTGTTGCGCGCGACGGGGAGAATGTCGTGGTAGCTACGCCGGAGACCCTAGCGATCCGGGCATCGGGTCAGTGGCAGTTTCGGCGCTGGGAGACGATCCTTTACGGCGGCTGGCGCAACGGCCCAGATCAGCTCTATTGGACGCTGCTGGACGGCACCGACGAACACATCGCGCTAGCTGAACCCGCGGACATGCCCTTCGTCTTCGCTGACCGCGTTCGGGCGTCGATCCTGACCGTGCGTCAAATTGAGTTGCCCGACCAGCTGGGCTCGATCATCTTGGCAGGTCGGCGGCCACCGACCGAACTGGACGCAGAAATTGTCTGGACGGTACAACCCGGACCCGGAACTGATTTGAATGACGCCCGCGTCCAAGAATATGCCGTGGCCGAAATGGCGAAATTGCGCGACGAATTCGAGTGATCTAAAACGGGTTGGCGGATCGAAAATTCAAAGACTGGCTACGAGAAACACTTAAGACTTGATAGTTCTGGTCGACACGATCCCAAGTGAGAGCTGAAATGCTCAACCGTAAACAATGTCGTCTACTCGACCGTCGAAATAGGTGAAATCTTCTCCCGGGTAATTCCAAGTTGCAGACATGCTGCGGGGTTGGATTATGCCATTCTTGTTTACTGCATGATCCGAGCAATTTGCGGTCCACGGAATGTATTCGATAGTGCCATCATCAGATACTGCTGCTCGATCTTCGGTATAGAAACTCTCGAACATGAAATCTTCGTTGAATTTGAAGATGCCGCTAGCGGAAGTGCCCTGGGAGGTGATCGTGGCTCGAACTTCACGTGAACTGATTTCCTCGAAATCGATCGACCTGTTGAGCAGAGCTGATGGGACGAGTAAAGATTCCGCCAGATATGTGCATAGCGCTGCCTTGTCCATGATTTGGCCACGCTCGTGGAACAGAGTGATTGATTTAGCTAGCTGACCCTTCATGCCGCCCCGGCCATCCTTGAGATAGTCATATCCCTCAAATGGAACGCCAAACATGCTCGTTTGGATTAGTGCCAGACGAGTCGGCCTGGCTGCGAAATTATATTGCGTGTAGCTGATGCGAAGCGGATTACTTGTTCTTGACCTCTTGAAATCTGTTTCCTGGAAAGTTACCTTGACATAATTCATTTTTGGTTGACCAACTAGGCCAGAATTTTGCGCAAACTTCTGAACTGCTTTCGGGAAGTCTGCGAAATCATCGGCGGTGAAGACGTCATCGATCGAAAATTTCTGGTCGCTGCTGAACCGACGCATGTCCCGGTTGAAAGCAGTGCGCATCGGAGAGACTGGTATGACGAAATAGACGATCAAGGCAGTGACCATGCCGACTGCGCAGATGAGCGCGAGGGACTGACGGCGATGCATTAGCGGCTCTCTTCGTAATCGAGGGTGATGCCGTGAGCTTAACTTCGTCAGTTGATCTCAAGAATCGTCCTAGCGGTGGAGATTAGGTTGAGATTGCGTCCACTCAGATGTTGAGAGTGCAGCTGGCGACGGGTCAGCGGCACGACCGGTTTGGTTCGTCAGCTGGCTGGTGCTAATGTCGATTCTCGCGTCGAGAACGCAATCCCCTGTAGCTCAATTGGCAGAGCATCTGACTGTTAATCAGAGGGTTCCTGGTTCGAGTCCAGGCGGGGGAGCTCTTTTATTTTCCGACTCTTTACTCTGCGAGTCCTGTGCAGATGTTCATCGAGCTAAGCAATGCCGCGTCTGCATCCCCGCTTTAGCCGTTTGTCAGTGACGCGCAGCGATAGCGTCCGGTCTCATTTCATATCATCGAGTCATGGCCGATCAGCAAAGCACTTTGGATTCGCAAACCGACCGGGAAATTCGTGACGTCATCAGCCCCCAAGACGGCAAAGTCATCGGTCAACAGATTTTGCACGACGCGGCCGATGTCGCAGCTGCCTTTGAGCAGGCACGCATCGCGCAAGGCGGCTGGGAAAAGACCACGTTTCGGCATCGCCGAGACATCTTCTTACGCTTCCACAATTTGGTCATCGACCATCGCGCCGAACTGATGGATCTCATCCAAGCCGAAAACGGCAAGAACCGGCTCAGCGCCTTAGAAGAGATCCTCGATGTCGCGTTGACGGCGCGCTATTGCGCTTATCACGGCCCGCAAGCCTTGCGCGACCGGCGCCGCCGCGGGCCCATACCATTGCTCACCAGCGTTTGGGAGCAACGGCCACCGAAGGGTGTGGTGGGCGTCATCGCGCCATTCAACTATCCGCTTGCCTTAGCTGTTTCCGACGCGCTGGCGGCGATCATGGCCGGCAATGCGGTGGTCGTCAAGCCAGACACCCAAACCCCACTATCGGCGCAGCTAGCTAAGAAATTGCTCATCAAGGCCGGTTTGCCAGGGGACCTGTTCATGATCGTCACCGGACGTGGCAGCGAGGTCGGGCAGGCTATCGTCGAGCGCTGCGACTATCTGATGTTCACCGGGTCGACTGCGACCGGCGAAAAGCTCGCGACGCAAGCCGCGGCACGCCTGATCGACTATTCGATGGAACTCGGCGGCAAGAACGCGATGATCGTCGCCCCTGACGCCGACCTGCAGCGCGCTGTCGATGGAGCCTGGAATGCTTGCTACGGCAACTCCGGCCAGCTGTGCATCTCGATCGAGCGGATATACGTGCACAAAGACGTCGCTGAGCAGTTCATCGCGGCTTTCGTCGCCCGCGTCAAGGCGATGCGCGTCGGACCCGACAGGGATTGGGAGATCGACATGGGCTCCCAGATTTCGGTCGAACACACCGATCTGATCGAACGCATGGTCAATGATGCGGTCGACAAGGGCGCGACGGTGCTGGCGGGCGGTACCCGGTTGCGTGAGCTTGGCGAGACCTTTTACGCGCCCACGGTCTTGACCAATGTGCCCCCAGAGGCTGCTCTCTATCGCGACGAGGTCTTCGGCCCGGTGGTCTACCTGGAAATCGTCGACAGCATCGACGAGGCGATCGCCAAGGCCAACGACACGTCGTACGGGCTGAATTCCTCGGTGTGGGCCGCGCCGCGTACTGGACGTGCAATCGCGCGACGGCTGCAGACCGGCACCGTCAATATCAATGAGGGCTATGCGCCGGCCTGGTCGGCCCTGGACGCGCCAATGGGCGGCTGGAAGAAATCAGGCACCGGACGACGGCACGGTGAACACGGCATCACCAAGTACACCGAACCGCGCAATGTGACGCAGACCCGCTTCATGAACATCATGGCCAACCAACTGCCGCGCGAGCAGTACGCGAAGAGCCTAGCGAAAGCTTTGAAGATCGGGCGCGATCTCTTGCGTTGACCGAGCTAGCTGGCCACCCCACGTGGGCTACGCCCGGAGTAGTGCAGCCTCACTCGTCGTCGGTTTCGACGCCCAAATCGTCCAGGAAATTCTTCGCCCATAACTCGATGTCATGGGTCAATACCTGCTTACGCAGCGCGCGCATCTTTCGGCTGCGATTGGCTTTAGTGTCAGTCGCGGCCTTCATGATCTCGCTCTTCATGCCATTTAGGTCATAAGGATTGACCATGTACGCCTGCTTCAATTCCAGGGCAGCGCCAGCGAATTCTGAAAGCACTAGCGCGCCCTCATCGGATTCATGGGCGACTAAATATTCTTTCGCGACCAGATTCATGCCGTCCCGCAATGGCGTGACCACGCAGACGTCAGCAATTTGATATAACGCACACAGCGTGACTTTATCTACCGAGGTATAAAGATATTGAATTGGCGGCCGTCCAAAAGCGCCTTCTTGAGAATTAATCCGGCCAACCATGACATCGATTTCATCATGCAATTTTTGATATTCATCTACCCGTTCTCGCGACGGGGTAGCCAATTGCAGATAGACATCTTCGCGGGGATCCAATTCACCGGCGCTGAAGAGCTCGCCGAAGGCGCGGACTCGGTGTCGCAGCCCCTTGGTGTAGTCGAGGCGATCAACGCCCAGGAAGATGCGACGGGGGTGATTGAGGTCCTCGAGCAGCTCAGCCATCTTGGCCTTGACTTCGTCAGATTGCGCCTGTTCTCGAAGCGCCTTCGAGTCCAGCGAAATCGGATAGGCACGTGCGGTCACGGTGCGTCCGTCGGCAGTCACCAAAGTGTCGCGACCAGGCTTGCCGTCCACCAGACGACGGGCCAGTGCGCGGAAATTGGACGCGGCGCTCGGCACCTGGAAACCGACGATGTCAGCACCCAACAGGCCCTCGATGATCTGCCGACGCCAAGGCAATTGCATGAACAATTCCGTCGGCGGGAATGGAATGTGCAAGAAGAAACCGATTTTGACGTCCGGACGTTGTTCGCGAACCATCTTCGGGACTAACTGCAGTTGATAATCCTGCACCCAGACAATGCCGTCGTGGGCGGTTATACGAATTACTTCGTCAGCAAATCTTTGATTGACGCGCACATATGCATCCCACCATTCACGGTGAAATTCAGGATTGACGATGCAGTCGTGATAAAGCGGCCAAATCGTAGAATTCGACATGCCCTCGTAGAAGTCTTCGACATCTTCGGTAGACAATTCGACCGGCACGACCGAGTAATTTTGCCACTCAAATGGGTCGACCTGTTCGTCAGGTTTGCCGGGCCAGCCAACCCACGCGCCACCTTGCGCGTTCATGACCGGGCCCAGAGCTGTCACTAAGCCGCCAGGCGACATAGACCATTGGGCATTGCCTTGATCGTCGAAAGAACGATCGACCGGCAACCGGTTTGAAACCACGACGAAGCTCGTGGAACGCTCAACGATCTTGGTTGCTTTCTGTTTGGCCATGAGTTCAGCCTAGCGAGCACCAATCTGTCCCGTGCCCGGACGGCACAGTCGGTCAACACATAGGCTCGAGTCATGAGCGTCGCAAAGAGTGCCGATGAAATCACCGCCGCAATCCTTACCGAGCCGGACCGATTGTTGCTGTGCTCGGATTTTGACGGGACGCTGTCGCCGATCGTTCCAGATCCGATGGCGGCTCGCCCCGCAGATGGCGCTATCGACGCGCTTGAACGGATCAGCCAGCGTGTCCTAGCGGTCGCCATCGTTACTGGACGAGATGTGCGCACCGTCCATAAATTGGCCGGCTTGCAAAACTTGAGCGGGGCGCCGAATGTCATAGCGATTGGGCAATATGGCGTCGAACGCTGGACGGCCGCCAATGACGAATTCGACATTCCTGAGCAGCCAGAATCCATTGCGGCGGCACTCGACGAGATCGAAGAGCTATTGGACCGTGCGAAAGCCGACGAAGATGCCCCAAGCATGGCGGGCGTGCACGTCGAGGATAAGAAGTTGGCCATCGGCGTGCACACCCGTCGAACCGACGATCCAGCTGGAGCGCTAGCGCATCTAGAAACTGAATTGCGACAGATCGCTGATCGACATGATTTGCACGTCGAGCCGGGCAAATTCGTTCTTGAACTGCGTTCCGCGCGGCTGACGAAGGGTGATGCGGTACGCGATCTGATTGCCCAGTTCGAGCCGCAGTCGTTGGTTTTCATGGGTGACGATCTTGGCGATCTGGCAGCTTTCGACGTGCTCGATGAGTGGCAGGCTGACGGCAAGTTGGCGTTCAAGATTGCGGTCCGCTCAGAAGAGCAGCCGCGAGTTGCTGAACGCGCAGACCTGGTATTCGAATCTCAAACAGAACTCGTCGCTTGGCTGAGTGAACTCGCTGACGAGTTAGCAGAAAAGTAGGCCGTGCGGGGCTCGAACCCGCGACCAAAGGATTATGAGTCCTCTGCTCTAACCTGCTGAGCTAACGGCCCTTAGGTGCATTCTGCGTAGTCACGCGCGGAATATCGTGCGCTGACGAATGCATGACGACGCAGCGGCGTGACTTGCGAAGCTGTGCATAGGCTACTTTTAGCGGCCAAACAATTACCAGTCAGCCGTACTGACTAGTGGTCGGCAGACCATCTTGATGTCCAGTCAATTGTCTGCTCAGTTGGCGGATGGGGCCGTCATTAGTTAACGGCGAGCAAATCGAGCATGCTACGTCCGACGCCAGAATCGGCGTTACTGCCAGCGCTGGGGAAGCCAGCCACTTCGAGGGCATGATGGCATTCGTCCATCCGATAGGGCATCCCGACTAGCTGCAACATCTCCAGATCATTAGGCATATCACCAAAGGCGGCGACTTCGTCAGCTGGGATATTCAGGTCATCCAAAATCTGCTGCAGTGCGCTGGCTTTACTGACCCCCGGAGCGCCGATCTCGATCAATCCATCTTCAGTGATCGACGAATAAGTGGTAGTCAACCGATCGTTGGCGATCGGGCTGGCGAGTTCGTCTAGGACGTTGGTCGGTAGCTGTTTACCTTGCACTAGCAATTTGACGACCGGCTGCCCAGCGCTCAGCGCTTGCTCGACATCTGTGATCAGATCTGCGTCAGCAAAATGCGGATTTGCGACGTAGCTAGCCTCTCGCGCCCAACCGTAGGGATATTCCACCGCGAAGCTGATTCGCTCGCCGAGCTCGTCGCGCAGCTGCGCGGCTACGGCCAGGGCCAGTGAACTGTCGACAGCTTGCACATGCAATAGCTCATCATCAGCCAGCCGCTTGATGATCGCCCCATTGCACGAGATCAACAGCGGATTGAATTCGCGCAGCGGCTCGATGACGTCCAAGATTCGCAGCGGCCGTCCGGTAGCGATTACGGTCGGAACGCCGGCCGCATTGGCCTGGTGGACAGCCTCCAAATTGATTTCACTGAGTTCTCCGTCGGCGCCCAGAAAGGTGCCATCGAGATCGGTGACAAATAACCGCGGCTTAGTCTGGACGATTTCCATCACAGCCTCTCGTTTCGTTTACTCGGACTTCCGCTAGCACTAGCGGATTCTTCGCCAGTTGACTGCATCGAAGGATCCTTCGACGGTGATTCGTGTTCGCCTTCGGAAGGGGAAGGCGAGGCGGAGGCAGAAGATTCGATCGGAGAGGCGGAACTAGAAGCATTTGGATCCTCTGAAGCCAATGTGCCGACCGGCGGCTGTGGTTGTTCTGGCGGCGCATTTTGGAACAGCAGCACCGCGATCAGCAGCGCTAGCGCAGCTAGTAGCACGGTAAATAACCAAGAGACCGCCAGCGGCACCCAACCAGCCCGATCGTGGCGCCCTGGCCACGTCAAGGGCCAAACCCGCCAGTGGCCGGTGCTCGCATCAGATCGCCACGGCAGGTCATAGCCGGGCCCGGAGACCGCCCCTAACGCTGGGGTGCGAGATAGGTCGACGGCACGCAATAGTCGGTCGGCTTCAGCGAGCGCGGCGGGCGATGCGTCATAGGCCAGTGCGACCCACGGCGCGATCGGCTGGGCGCTAGCCGGCACCGGATCGTCGAGTTCACTACGGAATTTACCGGCGAGCCGACCCGTATTTTGGCCTTGGCCGCCACGCGCGATGACGGTGTCGGAATGCAGTTTGTTGACCTCGCCGGCCAGCCGGTCGCGTGCCGCCGCGTCATGAGCGGCGCCCGAGTTGAGCATCAACAACAAGACGCTGGGCTGGTCGTCAGCGTGCGCGAAATAGACGACGCCAGTTTCGCTGGCAGTCAACCGCGCATCGAGCCAAAAATCGCCGATCTTCGGCGGATCAGTCACGAGCAATGGGAAGGGTTGCGGAGTATCCGCACCGAGCTGGGTGGCTACAGCCGCAGTGCTCGGGTCAGCGGCTGTGGGCTGCCGACCGTGGGGAGCAGCAGATCCGGCCCCGTCAGGGCCGCTACGTGGGACGTTGCTCGATTCGCTCATCATGGCAATTTCACCACATCCAGCCAGTAGCTCGGGCTTTCGCGCGGCTGACAGCAGCATTGGATTGCTAAAGTTGAGCGCGGTGCGGTCCTCGTTGATCGCCGGCGAAAGTCAGGAGACGCACAAGAATGTCACAAGGTCCCAACGCCAACCCCTATGGCAACCAGACCCCGCAAGGTTCTCGTCCCCAAAATTGGTCGGACGCCGGTCAACAAGACCCTAATCGTCGGGCAAATCCGTCCGGACATTCCGCGATGACGCCAACGACTGGCAGCCAGCCCAACGGCAACCGCCCAGCCAGCCCGGAAAAGCCATCGGCAGTTCAAAGCGCTTCGCTTCGAGCGCAGGGTTCGAGCGGTCAAGAGCTAGATGTCGCCCGGGCGTCACAGCTGATCAGTGAAGCAATTGGCCAGGTTCAGCGGGTCATCGTCGGCCAGACGCACATGGTCGAGCAGCTGATGGTCGGTCTGCTAGCTAAGGGCCACATTCTGCTTGAGGGCGTTCCCGGTACGGCAAAGACGCTGGCGGTGCGTACCTTTGCCCGGGTCGTAGGCGGCTCATTCGCGCGCGTGCAGTTCACCCCTGACTTGGTGCCCTCTGACATCGTCGGCACGCGTGTCTACTCGGCTGCGCGAGAGACCTTCGACACCGAGCTCGGCCCGGTCTTCGTCAACTTCGTGCTAGCTGACGAAATTAACCGGGCCCCGGCAAAAGTACAGTCGGCGATGCTGGAGCTGATGGCCGAAAAGCAGGTCACCATCGCCGGCACGACCCACAAGCTGCCCGAGCCGTTCATCGTCATCGCGACCCAAAACCCGGTCGAATCTGAGGGCGTCTATCCGCTACCCGAAGCGCAGCGAGATCGTTTCTTGCTCAAGGTCGACGTGCCATATCCAAATGGCAATGAAGAATTCGAAATTCTGCGCCGCATGTCGGTGCGAGCGCCTGAGTCTAATCCCGTGCTGAATCCGCAATTGACCCTCGAGCTGCAAGGCCTAGCCAACAAGGTCTTCGTGCACAATTTGGTCGCCGAATACATCGTCCGACTAGTCATGGCGACGCGTAACCCAGCCGATTTCGGCATGCCCGACTTGGCTAAGGTCATCTCGATCGGTAACTCGTCACGTTCCACGCTGGGTTTGACAGCAGCTGCTCGTGCCCTGGCGTTGATCCACGGCCGCGATTATGTCTTGCCCGCTGACGTGCAGGCCGTCGCCCCAGACGTCATGAGCCACCGAATTACGCTCAGCTTTGACGCGATCGCAGATAATATTCAGGCCAGTCAAGTCGTCGAACGCATCTTGGCGATGGTGCCAGCGCCGACCCCGGTGTGGAACCAGGGCGCCCGCTAATCGCTGCCTGAACCGATGAGCAACGACAACGCTAGGCCGTCATTCCTCGCGCCGAACACCGACGTCGGGGTGGCCCGATCTGTGGTCAAGGAACCCGAGGGGCCTTCCATCCCGCTGAACCAGCTCGCTCCTGAGGCGGCGCTGCGTCGACTGGAGTTGACGGTTGTGCGCCGCTTGGAAGGCTTCCTGCAAGGTGATCACCTCGGGTTGCTGCCCGGACCTGGCTCGGATCTGAACGACGCGCGCCCATATGTGGCTGGCCAAGATGACGTGCGACGGATGGACTGGGCCGTCACCGCGCGCACGACCGTGCCGCACGTGCGCGACACGATGGCCGACCGCGAACTCGAAGTCTGGGCGTTACTGGACGCGACGCCATCGATGAACTGGGGGACCGCTGGGGTCACCAAACGAGACCTGGGTATCGCCGCGATCGCGACGATCGGCTTCATCTCCCAGCAGCCCGGTGACCGATTCGGTGGCATGGTCTTGCACTCCGATTCGATCCGCCGTTTCCCGGCACGTTCTGGGCGTCAAGCGCTGTACGGGCTGCTGGGACGGTTGCTGGATGATCCGATCGAGACCGACACTCCAGACGCTACCTTGGCGCTCGCGGACGGCATTGAAGCGCTCATTCGGACCCAACAGCGCCGTGGCATGCGAGTGGTCGTATCTGACTTCTTGACCCCAGGTGAGACAGACATCGACCCCAGTAGCCCGCCCAGCTGGGAACGTCCGCTGCGCCGACTAGCAGTACGAAATCAGGTCTTGTGCGTTGAGGTCATTGACGCTGGCGAAATGGAATTCCCAGACGTCGGCGAAATCATGATCCGCGATCCCGAGACGAACTTCGCCCGCTACGTCAACACCGCTGACGCGCGAGCTCGGCAAATGATTGACGAAGCCGCTTCCGCTCAACGTAGCCGTATCGCAGCGGCCATGCGGCGCGCTGGGGTTGGCCATCTACAGTTGCGTACAGACCGAGACTGGGTGCAAGACATTGCTCGCTTCGTGCTGACTTATCGGCGCACTGCCGGGATTGTGCACGCGCCCCGCCCAGGAGCGCCGCAATGAGCCCGCTGGAAACCCGGAGCTGCCAGGCGGCACCAGCATTTGAACCGACGAGAGGAGCCGCGCGGTGAATAACGAAACACCCACGCACGTCCTCTGGTGGGATTTCTTCAATCCCGGACGACTCTGGGCACTGCTTGCTGTGGTGGTCCTATTAGTCGGCTACATCATCTTGTTGCGGCTCAAGAAGCATCGGGGCATGCGCTATACCCAGACCGGCATCGTCGGTGCGGTGCTGCCTAGACAATCCCAGTGGCGCCGGCACGTCGCTGTCGCGGCTACTTTGGCCTCGCTGGTCGCGATCACCGGCGCGTGGGCGCGACCGTCAGGCGAGGTGCAAGAGCCTCGGGAACGTGCGACGGTGGTCATGGTCTTGGACCATTCGCTGTCAATGCAGGCTAAAGACGTCAGCCCCGACAGGCTGACAGCATCTCGTGACGCCGCGTTACGTTTCATTGACGGTCTACCACCGCAGTACAACGTCGCCGTCGTCGGGCTTTCTGGACAACCCAGCATCATGGTCTTGCCCGGCATCGACCGTGGCGCGACCCGGCTGGCGATTCAAAAACTTGATCTGGATGACGGCACCGCGATCGGCGACGCGATCATGAAAGCAATCGAGGCCGTCGAGAGCGCGCCCGGTGACGAAGGCATCGCCCCCGGCATCATCGTGATGCTCTCTGACGGCGGGGACAATATGTCCGAAGTCGACCCGACTGCAGCGGCCCAGCAAGCCAAAGAGAAAAAAATCCCGATCTACACCATCGCCTTTGGCACCATGAATGGCTACGTTGATTTGGACGGCCGACGTGAAAACGTGGCGCCCGATATTGACTTGCTGCGCGAAATTGGACGCATTTCCGGCGGCGAAATGGTTGACGCGAAATCCGCAGCGCAATTGGACCGCGTCTACGAAAAGATGCAGACCCAAGTGACCTACGAGACCGTCCACAAAGAGGTCACCGCTAGGTGGGCGATGTACGCGCTGGCGTTCGCCTTGGTCGCCACATTGGGCGCGGTTTCGATGGCTGCGAGGTGGCCGTGATGGTCGCTTTCACTGCGGCATCCTCAACTGCAGCGATGCTGGTGCCCATGATCGAGTTCATGTATCCGCGCCGCTTGTGGTGGATAGCGGCGGTCATCGTCATTGGGCTGGCCTATCTGTTCTTGAATGCCCGCACTAATTCTCGAACTAGCGCCCGAAAGTCGAGGGTGAATCTGGTCTTGCCTCGCGATTCAGCGCTGAAGCGTCACCTCTCGGTGCTGGCCTCCATGCTGGCGATGAGCTCGCTGATCGTGGCCTGGGCGACGCCTCTCGACACGAAAGAAGTGCCGCGCGAGCGGGCGACCGTCGCGTTGGTCATCGACATTTCGCTATCGATGAGAGCTACCGACGTCCAACCGACCCGGATCGAAGCTGTCCAACAAGCAGCGATCGAATTTCTAGACATGCTGCCTAAACAATTCAATGTGTCGCTTGTCCTGTTTGGCGGCGATGTGCCGACCAAGACCGTCCCGACGACTGACCGGGCAGCCATCAAGACCGCGATTCAACGCATCCAGTTGATTCCCGCTACCGCGATCGGGGAGGGCATTTACGCTGCGCTGGACACCATCGATCTGGCGCCACCGGATCCAAAAAATCCCGACAAGCCAGCGCCGGCGGCTGTCGTCTTGCTCTCCGATGGCAGCACCAATGCCGGGCGACCTTCGGAGCTGGCAGCCCAGGAAGCCGCAGAACGCGACGTACCGGTAAATACCATCGCCTATGGCACCCCCAACGGCTATTACGTGGACGAGAATGGCCGGCGCAATCCCGTCCCCGTCAACCATGCTGAGTTGCAGCGAGTGGCGCAGATCTCGGGCGGGGAGAAATTCTCCGCCGAGAGCTTGGGCGACCTACGCGCGGTCTATGAATCGCTGGCTAAATCCCTGGGCCGCGAAGAGGTCTATGTTGAGGTGACGGAACGCTATGCGGGTTATGGCCTGTTGTTAGCGCTATTGGCGTCCATCGGCGTGGTCTCGTTGGCAGCTCGCTGGCCCTAGATCGGTGACCACGATGATCCACTTTGTGCATCCTGGGCGGCTTTGGTGGTTAGCGCTGGTCGTCGTCATCGGCTTGGCTTATCTATGGCTGAATTCGCGGACGCATTCCTCGCCGGCACCGAAATCTCGGATCAATTTGGTCTTGCCCAAAGATTCCGCGGTCAAACGTCATCTATCGATCATCGCTGCGCTGTTGGCGATGTCGGCGTTGATGGTCGCTTGGGCGCAACCGCAGGCGGTGCGTCAGGTACCGCGAGATCGCGCTACGGTCGTCCTTGCGGTGGACGTCTCCTATTCGATGCGTGCCGAAGACATTTCCCCGAATCGCATTGAAGCCGCCAAGCAAGCCGCCAGTGAATTCATCGACATTTTGCCGAACAGCATGCTGCTGTCGGTGGTCCTATTCGGTGGTGAGGTGACGCTCAAGACGGTGCCATCGACCGATCACGCATCAATCAAAGCAGCGCTAGCCAATGTCCAGCTGGTCGCACAGACTGCGCTGGGTTCGGGCATCGAAGCAGCCCTAGAGATGATCAAGCAGACCCCGCCTGACCCCAAAGACGAAGGACGGCTACCGCCGGCGGCGATCGTCTTATTGTCCGATGGCTACACGAATGCCGGCCCGCCGTCAGCTAAAGCCGCCCAGCAAGCGCATGACATGGGGGTGCCGATCTACACCATCGCTTTCGGCACGCCGGACGGATATGTCATCGACGCTGGCAAGCGCCAACCGGTGCCGGTCAATCACGCCGAGTTGATGACGATCGCCAAGAACTCGGGCGGGGAGAAATACGCGGCTAGCTCTGCCAGCGAACTGCACGCCATCTATCAAAGCCTGGCGCAGTCGCTGGGCTACGCAGAACAGACAGCTGAGGTCACTGACCGATACGCAGGTATCGCGCTGCTGTGCGCTTTCTTATCGGCAATTGGCATTATCTCGTTGGCGGCGCGGTGGCCATGATGGAGCGACTCAACGACAATCTCGTCCAGATCCGCGAACGGATCGCCGCTGCTGCGGAGCGTTCCGGTCGAGACGCAACCGAGGTGCGGCTGTTGGCCGTCACCAAGACCCATCCGGCTGAAGTAGTGCGGTCAGCTCTTGAGCTTGGGTTGACCCAGTTCGGCGAGAATCGCGTCCAAGAATTGCAGACCAAAGCTGAGGCACTTGCAGAGCAGCCGATTTCCTGGGCGTTGATCGGGCATTTACAGACCAACAAGGCAAAACGCGCGCTCGAATTCGCTGACGAATTTCAGGCGCTGGATTCTATGCGGATCGCTGCCGCCTTGGATCGGCACTGCGCAGCGATGGGGCGCGAGCTGCCGGTGCTGATTGAAGTGAACACCTCAGCTGAAGAATCGAAGTCTGGATTGGCCCCCGAGCAGGTCTTGCAGTTCGCTAGTGGCCTGGCGGAGTTTCCGCGGCTGCGGCCACGCGGCCTGATGACGGTAGCCGCGCCCGGTGGCGGAGCAGCCGCAGAGCGTTGCTTCGCGCAGCTAGCCGAACTCTCAGCGCAGTTACGCGAGCGGGCCATATTGGATCTCGATTGGCCAGAACTCTCGATGGGTATGTCGGGCGATTTCGAATTAGCCATCAAACATGGCTCGACCTGCATCCGGCTCGGAACCGCGCTGTTTGGTCGGCGTAACTATCCCGCCTGACCCTGCGCAGCTAACTGGCAGGATCGTCAGGCGTGCTCAACCCAGCTGCATCTGGAAGACGCGGCTCAAGAATGCTGCTTGCTGAACGAGCGCATCGTGCCTAGCCTCGGGGGAGCGGAAGCCGTGCTCTTCGCCGTCATAGACGACCAGCTCAACCGTAACGCCAGCTTTTTCGGCAGCCTCAGCCATCGTCGTCGCTTGCGTCAACGGCACGATCGGATCGGCGCTGCCTTGCAAGATCAGCAATGGGCTAGTCATTTGATCGACGTGATTGAGCGGTGAGCGGTCGCGATAGCGCTGTTCAGTGGCCGGCCAGGCGCCAACCAAGGCGTCGAGATAGCGAGCTTCGAACTTCGGGCCGCCTACTAATTTCGTCAAGTCAGCGATGCCATATTTGGAGATCCCGGCTGCATAGCGATCGCTGTTGGTCAAGGCTGCCAAGACGGTGAAGCCGCCCGCTGAGCTGCCTACGAGAGCGACTCGCGCGGGGTCGACGTCCTCGGTTTCGATGGTGTGCGCGGTGGCTCGCAGCACATCGTCGACGTCGGCGATGCCCCAAGCCGCACGGAGTCGATTGCGATAGTCGCGACCAAAACCAGAAGACCCTGCGTAGTTGACATCCAAGACGGCCACGCCTCGCTGGGTCCAAAATTGAGTGCCGAGATTGAGCGCATCGGTGCGCATGTCGGTTGGTCCGCCGTGCACGACGACCAACAGCGGCGCACTGCCACGCGTCGCCGTTGAATGTGGCGGATAGAACCACGAGTGCACATCACCGCGCGGGGTCGCCGTCCAAAGCGGACGAGGCAGCGTCAAGCTCTCGGGAGCAGGAGCAGGACCACAATGACGCAAGACCACCGGCTCGGCGGCCTGACCAAGCCGCCACATCTCTGCTGGTCGATCGGGCAGTTCGACGAGCGCAAAGACGTCGCTGCCGTGGGCGCTCAAAGCCCGCACGTCACTGACTTGCGCTAGCGGCTCAGCGACGAATTCTGGCGGTCGATGACGACACAGCTCAGCGCGTCCAGCTACGAATCGGTACGCGATCAACTCGCCGTCAGGCAAATTCGCGTAGCTGAGATTCTCCGCGGTCCATTGCGGCAGGTCGTGGTCGTAAGGGTCCTGCGTCAGCTGGGTGATCTGCTCATTTTCGGGGTCCCAGGCGTAGATCTGATAGCAGCCGTCGGCGTCGCTCAAGTAACGCAGCTGACCGTCATTAGTCCAGCTAGGACGTTGCACGCCCACGCCATCTAGCGTGGCACTCGAATCACCAGCTATCAGTCGTGGCTCGGTCAGGCGCAGCTGATCGTCTGTGCGGGTCAGTTGCGCAGCCAGCAGAATGCTGGAATCCCAAGCCATCGCAGGCTGATTCCATTGCGTCCAGGCAAGTAATCCGTCGGTGCGCAGCACCGGGCAGGCGACGAAATCCGCCGCTTCGAACGGCGCGGGTACGTCCAAAACATGCAATACGCCATCGGCCAACGTCACAGCGACTAGCTGCGTCAGCGAATGTTCGATGTCGGCGGCTTGCTCGCGCACCGCTAGCAGCAGGGGCTCGGGCGTTCCGTCCCACGCGAAAAGGCCAAGCCCACCAAAGAATCTTTGCTCGGCGCTGCCGGTGAGCTGATAGCTCGCGCCATCTGGACGACGTACCCAGACAGCTGATGTCGTGTCGTCAACCCAAGCGAGCCATCCATCAAACACAGCGAACGCACCGCCGCCGTAGCTGTGTAGCCGGGCACGCACTTTCGCATCGGGGGTGTAGTCCACGACCTGGGACGCATCGGTCGGATCTGGCATACACAACACGGTGCGCCGGCCGAGCTGGTCTGGCATCGATTCGATCCAATAGAGCCCAGAATGGTCCGCGTGCAGCTCTTCGATGCTCACCGACGAACCAATTGTTTGGTCGATCGAAATCGGAAAATCTGGGTGTCCCGCCATAGCTCAACCCTAATCGCAGCCCGGGCGGCCACGGCCGAGCGAATCTGTCGCGACGATCTCACCACACCGGCAGATCGGCGCTAAATAGGTCCGTAGTCGCATGGAAAATGACATGGCTGTGAGTTAACCTAGCCGTGACGTTCACGTTCAGTTCGGGATGCAGGGGAAGGCAGACCCGAAGGAGGAACGATGGACGGGGTCAAAAATGGCGTCGCCGATCGTCTCGGTGGGGCTGGCGTTAAACACACGCCTAAGGTCGGGCGCGGAGTCATCTACTTGCACTCTGCCCCGGCAGCGCTATGCCCGCATATTGAATGGGCGCTCGGGTCAGTATTGCAGACCAAGGTCAAGGTCGACTGGACCGCTCAACCTGCTCAGCCGGGAAGCTTGCGCGCAGAACTCCTGTGGCACGGACCCAGCGGCAGCTCGGCGGCCCTCGCGAGTGCTCTGCGTGCGTGCCGGCAAGCTCGTTTCGAAGTGACCGAGGACGCAATCGACGGCGAAGGTCACCGCTATAGCTTCACGCCCCAACTTGGCCTCTTCCACGCCAGCACGGACGCTGCCGGAAACATCGTCGTCACCGAAAACCGACTGAATGCGTTGATCGCCGAAGTGCCGACCTCGCAATTGGCTGATGGCATCGCCGAGCTGCTGGGCCGGCCCTGGGATGAGGAATTAGAAGTCTTTCGGCAAGCGCAAGCAGATTACAGCGTACGCTGGTTGACCCGTGCCGGCTGAGGTCCGGTCATTGCCGCGCGGCTAGTAATTGACGCTTCACTGGGTAATTCGACGTGCTCGCTAGTGAACGCGAGGCAGACATTGTGGCCGCCAAATCCAAACGAATTCGTCAACGCTGCCAGGTCGCCGTCCGGCAAATCAGTGCTGCTCGTCGCGACGCAGATCGGCAGCTCTTCTGGATCAGCTAGGTTGATGGTCGGCGGCACGACGCGCTCTCGCAGCGCCATGATGGTGGCGATCGCCTCGAGCGAACCTGCAGCGCCGAGCAGATGGCCGGTCATCGACTTTGTCGAGGTCACAAGGCAGTTCGACGCTGCATCGAGGGCTTCAGCTATCGCTGCGGCTTCGATCAGATCACCTTGCGGTGTGGAAGTGGCGTGCGCATTGACGTGTGCGATGTCCGCGGGGCTCAGCTGCGCGTCCGCGAGCGCCCGACGCATCGCCAGTTGTTGACCGGCGCCGGTCGGGGCAGGGTGCACCATGTCGTGGCCGTCGGCACTGATGCCGTAGCCGGCGAGCGTGCCGAGAATCCGCGCGCCCCTAGTCTTGGCTGAGCTCAGCGTCTCCAACACCAACACGGCAGCGCCTTCACTCATCACGAAGCCGTCACGGCCACGATCCCAAGGACGAGACGCTGCTGCCGGATCATCATTTCGCCGGCTCAGTGCGTGCATGCTGGCGAACGCGCCGATACCAAATGCCATGACGGTCGCCTCCGCGCCGCCTACCACGGCAACATCCGCTCGTCCCAGTCGCAATTGGTCGGCCCCCAGCGCGATCGCTTCTGCCCCTGACGCGCAAGCTGACACTGGGGCGTGTACCGAGCCTCGTGCCCCCACCAGCAGCCCGACATGCGCCGCTGGTGCGTTAGTCATCAGACCCGTGATGGTGAATGGGCTCATCCGCGCTGGCCCGCGCTGAGCGAGCACGTTATTTTGAGTCAAGATCGTGCCGAGGCCTCCGATGCCGGTGCCGATGCTGACGACGATCCGTTCCGCGTCTAGATGTTGGCGCACACTAGGTGAAACATCGTCGTCGGTCGGGGCATTAGGCAGAGAGAAACCCGCATCATGCCAAGCCTGTGAGGCTGCGGCTAAAGCTAGCTGCGAGACGCGGTCCAGACGTCGTTGCTCGACTCGACTGACCCATCGGTCGAGACCGGCGCCCACCTGGCCAGCGATCTGGACAGGTGACCGTTCAGCCCACGGTTCGTTGATGCGCGTGATGCCGCTGCGGCCGTCCGTCATTGATTGCCAGGTCGAACCGACGTCGATACCTAATGGCGTTATCGCGCCGAGGCCGGTTACGACGATGGGCTCCATGGCTGCAGATGCGCGAGGACGTCAGGCTTTGGCGGGCAGCAGATCGGCGATCATGTCGACGGCTTCCTGCACCGTCTTGAGCGACTTTGAAGTTTCGTCGGGGATCGTGATGCCGAAAGTGTCTTCGCAGGCATAAATGATCTCGACCATCGACAGCGAATCGATCTTGAGGTCTTCGCTGAACCGTTTGCCGAGCTCGACGTCTTCGGTCGGCATGCCAGTGACGTCATTGACGATGTCGGCGAACTGCGCGTGGATCTGCTCTTGGCTCGGCATTTAGTTCTCCTGATGGTCGAAATTTGCTGCGCATCTATTGTGCCCAGGTCGCTGGGCAGATTGGCTAGGAATTCGCTGGCTAGCCGTCCGCAAGTTGCCCAAGACCGATCGCCAGTCGCAGCAGGTGAGCGCCACGCGGGTCAGCCGGCGAATGCCCAGTCACATCACTGATCCGACGAATGCGATAACGCACCGTATTTGGGTGGACGAATAACGCTCGCGCGCTGGCTTCAATCGACTGGTTGTTATCCAAGAAGGCTATGCAGGTCAGCAGCAGATCGCCGCCGGCATCGTGTAAAGGCAAGTAGATCGACGAGACGATTTCGTCACGGGCGCTCGGGTCGCCAGCCAACAGTCGCTCAGGTAGCAGCTCTTGAGCACTGACGACATTAGGACAATTCGGCCAAGCGCGTGCCGCACGTACCCCAGAAATAGCGGCGTGAGCGGAACGGGTAGCCTCTGGCAGCGAACCTACCTCTGGCCCGATGACGACCGGGCCGGCCCCGAGTTGAGCGGCGATGCCTTCACCGATCTCAGTCCATCGGTCCGCACCGCTCGGATCGCTCAAGATCATCACGAGCCGCTCTCCTTGCCGGGCGGCCAATGTACCCAGGCCCATGGTGTGCGCAGCGTTACGGGCGGCGCTCAGATCCAGGCCGCCAGGACAGTTCGCTGCGAGTACCGCGACCGGGCCTTCCGGCCAACTGAGAGCGGAAGCTCGCGAGATCAGGTCGTCGTCAGATTCACCGCGGACGACCGCGTCGACCAGCAGGGCTTCCATGCGTTCGTCCCAGGCGCCACGCGATTCGGCTGCTGAGGCATACAGTCCGGCGGCGGTGAACGCTAGCTCGCGTCCGTAGTATGCGATCGCTTGCTGCAATGCTGGCCGGTCGGCGCGTGGAATGAGCTCTTGGATCTGTTGTTCGATGACTTGCAGGATCGTGCGGATGAGTTGAACAGTCTGGCTCAAGGTGATGCGGCGCATCAGATTTCGAGGCGCGACGTTGAACACGGCTTGCAAATCGACGGGTGCTTCTTCGTCAAACCAGTCGATGAAATTCTCGATGCCTTGGGTGACCATCATCGTCACCCAGGAACGGTCTTCAGCACCGAGCTGGCGAAACCACGGGTACGCCCCGTCGATGCCGGCGACGGCGGCGGTGGTCATCCGTCCGACATGTTGACGCAGCCGCTTGGCAGATGCGGTGCGGGTGCGCGTCGACATCGAGCCGCGGTTGAATGGCGACCAAGATGAGTTGGTGGGGGCCGCGACGGGCTTCTTCTCCATGCTCAAGGTGGGCTCCTGACTAGTGCGCGTCCTAATAATTCTAGGCGGCCGAGCTCGGGCCATAGAGTTGAGTTCATGACCCGAGCTGAGCGGGACGCGATCGTCAATGCCCTAGATGAGGTGGGCTTTTGGCTAGAACGGGACCGCACCGATAGCTACCGGATCAAGGCATATCGAGCAGCGGCGCGGGCAGTGGAGTCGCTGTCTGAGCTGGAATTCGAGCAACTTGTCTACGCCAACGCCTGGCGCGATGTAGCTGGGCTGGGGCCCAGCACCGTGGCGGTGATTACCCAAACCCTCGAGAACAAAGTCCCCAGCAAACTGGCGAAATTGCGCTCCGCAGGCCAGCAGCCGTTGGCTGAAGGTGGCGAGTTGATCGGCCAGCTCCAGGGTGATTTGCATTCGCACACCGAGTGGTCGGACGGAGCAGAGTCGATTCGGTTGATGGGCCGAACTGCGACCTTGCTGGGGCGGTCCTATCTTGCGATCACTGACCATTCACCGCGGCTGCGGGTAGCTAACGGCCTGAGCGCTGAGCGGCTAGCGAACCAAATGGCTGCGATTCATGATGCCCAAGCCGGTTTGGATGGCGAATTTGATGATGCGACGAGGCTACTGAGCGGCATCGAGGTCGACATCTTGGCTGATGGCAACCTCGACCAGACAGACGAAATGCTGGGTCGCGTGGACATCGTCGTCGCTTCGGTGCATTCAGGATTGCGTGATGACCGTGACACGATGACCAAGCGCATGATCGCTGCGATAGCGAATCGGCACACCAATGTGCTGGGGCACTGCACTGGCCGCCGGGTAGCAGGGGAGAAGCTGCGGCCACCGTCCGATTTTGACGCCGAACTGGTCTTCGCCGCTTGCGCGCAGTTCGACGTCGCCGTTGAAATCAACTCACGGCCCGAACGCTGTGATCCACCAGACGAGCTCATCAGCATGGCACTGGAGGCCGACTGTCTATTCAGCATTGATACTGACGCGCACTCGCCAGGCCAGCTAGTCTTCCTCGAATATGGCGCCGAACGTGCTGCTCGCCTGGGGGTGCCCGCTGAGCGCATCATCACGACCTGGGATCTTGGCCGACTGCTGGAATTTTGCACGAAGGATTCTGGCTAGCCGCTGCAAGCCCTCGCTTATAAAGATCGACGGGACGAGCTGTGCGCCCGTCCCCTCGAATGGTCCAGCCAATTGCTGCTCAGCGCTTGATGCGGGCATTGCCTTCCCAGATCGACCAGACGGCTTCCTCGTCAGCCGGGACGGCGTAGTCGGTCAGGAAGGTGGTCGCCATCGCGCCGGAGGCCCAACCAAATTGCAGCGCCTTTTCCGCCGGCCAGCCCTGCAGGATGCCGTAGAGAATGCCGCCGACGGTGGCGTCACCGCCACCGATGCGGTCCAGCACGCCAATCTCGCGCGGCTCAGCGACGGAAAACTCGCCGTCGTGCCAGCAGATCGCACCCCACAGGTGGGTATTGGCGTTGACGACTTCGCGCAACGTCGTGGCGAAGAACTCCACCTGCGGGAAGCGCTCATGGGCGGCTTCGATCATCTTCTTGAAGCCGTCGATCTTCTTGCCCAGACCTTCGCCGCCAGCCTCCGGGCCCTCTAGACCAAGAGCAAGCTGGAAATCTTCTTCATTGCCGATCAAGATCGAGCACTGCTCGGCGATCTGGGTGAAGCCGTCGCGCAGCTCTTGCTCGCGGCCCTTCCAGAAAGAAGCACGGTGGTTGATATCGAAAGAAATCACTGCGCCATGCTCCTTAGCCTGCTTGGCTACCTCGAGACAGAACTGCAAGGTGTCGGGGGACAAAGCCGCGATCAGCCCAGACATGTGGACGATCTTCGCGCCCTCGTCAGCGAAGATCTTGTCCATGTCGAAGTCCTTGACGTTCAAGGTGCGGCCGACCTCGCCAGCACGGTCATTCCAGACCCGGGCGCCGCGATTGCCGTAACCGGAGTCAGCGATGTTGAACTGGTGACGGTAACCCCAGGCGTCTCCTTGCGGGACGTCGGGGCCGACGTAATCCATGCGCCGAGACAGCAGATTGGACTTGATGATCTGCGATATCGGGGAGCCTTCGACGAAGTTGGTCATGATCAATACCGGCAGGCCCAGGTGTGAGGCGATCGAGCCGACATTGGATTCCGCTGAGGTGACCTGCAAGGTGAACCGATCGGCAACGTGCACCGGCTGGCCATGCTCCGGGCAGATCCGGATGCCCATGCTGGTGGGGATGACTAGAGACCATTTTGCGTCTTCGCGAAGTTGCATTTGATCAACCTTTCCCAGGCGGCCGCAGCTGCGCGGCCAAATGAAGATCAGCGACGGCCGACCTTGGCCGCCATCACTTGCAGCCTATCGGGCACACCGCGGATTCGATAGCGATCTGGCAGCTAAATCGCAGTGCTCGAGTGCAGTTGCGAGGCCGGAAGAAGCCCAGCGCCTTGGTTCATTGGGGCAGGTTAGGCTTAGTTTCATTGAGGGTGCGGGCTATCGTGCGGGGGACGTAAGATGGTGGCCAGTTGCGCCGCCACCGATTTGAAGCCGATGACGGTCAAGGCCGCGTGAAAAACATCAGAAGCGGGAGAGGACTTTCGTGAATTCTCGTCAGACTGCCGGACCATTGCTCAATGGCCTGCCTACCAACCTGCCAGACACCGACCCGGAGGGTACCGACGAGTGGCTGGAATCCTTTGACCAGTTGATTAAGCATGCTGGTGACGAACGCGCCCGCTACGTCATGCTCAAACTTAACGAGCACGCTCGTAACACACACATTGGCCTGCCTTCGTTGGTTTCCACCGATTACGTAAATACGATTCCTGCTTCCAAAGAGGTCAGCTATCCCGGCGATACCGATCTCGAGCACGATCTGCGTCACATGCTGCGTTGGAATGCCGCTATTCAGGTGCACCGCCAGCAGCGGCCCGGCATCGGCGTCGGCGGCCACATCGCGTCGTATGCGTCTAGCGCAACGCTGTACGAGGTAGGCATGTTGCACTTCTGGCGCGGCAAGGACCACCCCAGCGGCGGCGATCAGATTTTCTTCCAGGGTCACTCTTCGCCGGGTGCGTACGCGCACGCTTTCTTGGAAGGCCGGCTGAGCGAAGCTGACATGGACGGCTTCCGCCAGGAATTCTCCCGTCCGATGGGCGGCCGGGGTCTGCCGAGCTATCCGCACCCGCGTCAGATGCCGGACTTCTGGGAGTTCCCGACCGTCTCGATGGGTCTGGGTCCGATCAACGCCATCTACCAGGCGTCGATGAACCGTTACCTGGAGAATCGTGGCCTCAAGGAGCCCAGCGATCAGCAGGTCTGGGCATTCCTCGGTGACGGTGAAATGGACGAGCCGGAGTCGCGTGGCGCGCTGCAGCTGGCTGCCAACGAACACCTGGACAATCTGAACTTCGTCATCAACTGCAACCTGCAACGTCTCGACGGCCCCGTCCGCGGCAACGGCAACATCATCCAAGAGCTGGAAGCCTTCTTCCGCGGCGCCGGTTGGAATGTCATCAAGCTGATCTGGGGCGCTAACTGGGATCCGCTGTTGGAGGCCGACAGCGAAGGCGCGTTGGTCAACTTGATGAACAACACTCGCGACGGCGACTACCAGACCTTCAAGGCCAACGACGGCGGCTACGTCCGCGAGCACTTCTTTGGCCGCGATCCGCGGACCGCCAAGATGGTCGAAAACTGGTCTGACGAGCAGATCTGGGCGCTTCGTCGTGGTGGTCACGACTTTGTCAAGATTTACAACGCTTTCAAGGCGGCCAGCGAGTTCAAGGGCGCACCGACCGTCATCTTGGCGCACACCATCAAGGGCTACTACCTGGGCAAGCACTTTGCAGGCCGCAACGCGACCCACCAGATGAAGAAGCTTGCTATCGACGACCTCAAGGGTCTGCGCGACGCCTGCGACATTCCGATCAGTGACGCGGTCATCGAAGAGAATCCCTACGAGCCGCCGTACTACAACCCGGGCCTGGAAAATCCCGCGGTCAAGTACATGCTGGAACGTCGTAAGGAACTGGGCGGCTTCATTCCCGAGCGCCGTGGCAACCACGGCAAGAAGCTATCGCTGCCTGGTGATGACGCCTACAAGTCATCGCGTAAGGGTTCGGGCAATCAGAAGGTCGCTTCCACGATGGCGTTCGTGCGAATCCTGAAGGATCTGATGCGTGACAAGGAGTTCGCTCCGCACGTCGTGCCGATCATCCCTGACGAGGCCCGCACTTTCGGTATGGACTCGTTCTTCCCGACGATCAAGATCTACAACCCCAATGGCCAGCAGTACACCCCGGTCGACCACGACCTGATGCTGAGCTATCGGGAAGCTACCGACGGCCAGATCTACCACGTGGGCATCAACGAGGCAGGCTCGGTTGCCGCGTTCACCGCCGCGGGTACCTCGTACGCCACCCACGGCGTGCCGCTGGTGCCGATCTACGTGTTCTATTCGATGTTCGGTTACCAGCGCACTGGTGATGCGATGTGGGCGGCCGCCGACCAATTGGCCCGCGGCTTCTACATCGGTGCCACCGCTGGCAAGACGACATTGACCGGTGAAGGCACCCAGCACATGGACGGCCACTCACACCTGCTGACCTCGACCAATGAGGGCCTAATCAGCTACGACCCGGCCTATGGCTATGAGATTGGCTACATCGTTGAGGACGGTCTACGTCGGATGTATGGCGATGAGCCCGAGGACATCTCGTATTACATCACCGCCTACAACGAACCGATGCAGCAGCCGCCGGCCCCCGAGAATCTCGACGTCGAGGGCCTATTGAAGGGCATTTATCTCTACCAAGAGGGCTCGATGGAGGGTGTCAATTCGGATGCTCGCCGCGCCCAGCTCTTGGCTTCTGGTGTCGGCATGCCGTGGGCGCTGGAAGCTCAGCAACTGTTGAAGGATGACTGGGGCATCGTCGCTGACGTGTGGAGCGTCACCAGCTGGACCGAGCTGCGCCGGGATGCCATGCGCGCTGATGCGCACAACTGGCAGCACCCAGGTGAAGACCGTCAGGTGCCCTATGTCACCAGCAAGCTGGAAGGTCGTCCGGGCCCGTTCATCGCAGTCAGCGACTACATGCGCGCGGTGCAAGACCAGATTCGCGAATGGGTGCCAGGCGATTACCACACCTTGGGCGCTGACGGTTTCGGCTTCTCTGACACTCGTCAGGCTGCTCGTCGTCACCTGTTCATCGACGGCCCATCCATCGTGGTGCGCACCATCGATGCGCTGGCCCAAAATGGCGAAGTGCCGACCGAATGGGTGCAAAAGGCGATCGAGAAGTACGACCTGTTCAACGTGAACGCCGGAGCTTCTGGCGAGGTTGGCGGCGACGCCTAACAATCGGCCACCTATGAAAGACGGACGCGGTCAAGCGAGAGCTGGCCGCGTCTGTCTTTAGCTAGCCATTTTCTGCAGTTACACAGCGAGGAGCGCGCGCCAATTCGCGCTGGGCGGGCGGCATGGCATGCTAAGAACATGGAGGCATCGAAAGGGGCCGCCGAACACGGCTCCAAGGACGCGATGGAACAGCTCGGGTTTCGACCCGGCATGGTCGTGCAGGAACTCGGTTGGGACGAGGACGTCGACGAGGACCTGCGCGACGACATGATGGACGCGATTGACGCGGACCTGATCGAAGACGCCGACGAGGCCGTCGACGCGGTCGTGGTCTGGCTGCGGGACGATTCTGACGTCGCTGACGCACTGGTCGACGCGCTACGGGATCTATCTGACGATGGCCATATTTGGCTGCTGACGCCTAAGATCGGCCGTCCGGGGTTCATTGAGCAAGCCGACTTAGCTGAAGGCGCCACGACTGCAGGTCTGACGTTGACCACTGCCGTCGATGTCGCCCAAGATTGGCAGGCGCTCAAGGTCGTTCGGCCTCGTTCAGGACGCAAATAATCCGTTAAACCTGGTGACGTTCGGTCAGCGACGGGGGAGTTGCTAGAGTTGACCGCTGCGGGCGCATAGCTCAGTTGGTTAGAGCACCTGCCTTACAAGCAGGTGGTCGGGGGTTCGAGTCCCTCTGCGCCCACCCCGAGCGCGTCAATCTGTGACGGATTGGCCGCGCAAAACTATTGGCCCCGCCACCAATCGGTGACGGGGCCAACTTAGTTATTTACTTAGTGCGCTCAACGCTTGCTTAGGCCGCGACGGGCAACCGCAGCGCCTGCCGCAATCAAGGTCAGCAGCGCGATGCCGTCAGCGGCACCTTCGGAGCCCGTCTTAGGCATTGCCGACGGACGTTCCTTGTCCTTACGAGCAGCAGCTTCCTTGGCGGCCTTATCAGCAGCGGCCTTTTCAGCAGCAGCCTGGTCGGCAGCGGCCTTGGCAGCAGCGGCCTTCGCGGCCGCGTCGGCGGCCTCCGCGGCAGCCTTTGCTGCCTTCGCCGCGTCCTCGGCGGCTTGGGCAGGCGCACGACCCCCGGGCGCCGCTAGATTTCAGGTAGGAGCCTAACTAACAAGCGCCCAATTGGCCACCCACGCTAGGTCACCTCGGACGATCAATCGGATCTGACGATTGAGCTTTTTCAAGCCCTCAAGATGGCTAGTCCTTACGACTGCCTCGGCACAAGAGAGCGGATCCAGACATCCCTAGTATGGCCAGCAACGCCAGAGCTGTCGGTGCTTCGGCTCCAGTCTTAGGCAAAACCAGTGGACGCTTCACGTCGACCTTGCCATCCAAGGTCACGGCCAGCGGTTTTCCCTGGGGGTCCTTTGCCTCGATATTGATTTTCACTTTGGTCGAGCCCCGTAAAGAGTCTTCTTTTGAGATTCGGTATGGCGAAGTTGTGCACTTAGCGGTTTGACCAGGCGCAAGGATAGCCAGATCGCAAGTGAATTTGCCGAGCTTCGGATCCCAAACTTTCAGATCTGAAAGAGTCAGGTTGCCTGAGTTCGTCACCTTGGTTACGTAGTTGATCGTTTCGCCGGCATCACCAGTTCCGTTCTGGTCGTCGTCGACATGAATCTGCTCTAGAACTGCGTCGATGGCTGGTTCGAAGCGCGTATCAGTCGTGATCATCGCGACCGTGGTCACGGTCACGCCCTTGGGGGATTTCCCGGTGACTGTGGCGGAATTCGCGACGCCGCCAGCATCGACATCGGCCTGGCTAATGTTGTATTCGTCTGATGTGCAGGTCATCTGTGCCCCTGGGGCCAGCTTCGTCTGCGGGCATTTCAGGTTTTTGACCTTGGGATCGGTGACTTTAATCTCGTTGATTGTTACATTGCCTGAGTTTTCAACCTCGAATGTATAGCTCAACTTATCGTCTCGGTCGGCCTGGCCGTTCCCGTCGACATCACGCAATTCAGCCTTCTTTGTGAGTTTCAGAGTGCTGACCGGATCAATGGCATTAACCGTCACCGGATCAGTTTCTGGTGTCTCGAACCACCTATCCTCGTTGTTGGGCACAGCAGAGGCGCTCGCGACGTTTTCGATTATTCCTGCGTCAACGTCCTCTTGGGTGACGGTGTAGCGCGCCGTGCAGGTGATTTCTTCGTCGAAGTCGAGATCTGACTTAGGGCAGCTGACGCTGTCGACCTTAGGGTCAGTGATCCGAAGATTGCTGAACTTCGTGTCTCCGGTATTGGTCACTTTGAAGCCATAGCTAACTTCGTCGCCGACTGCGGCTTTCTTCGGGGCACTCTGTACGAATTTCGTCAAAGTCATGTGGTCGGCTGCTTTTAAGTTCACGCTGGCGACGGCTTCGTTCGAGGTATATTCCGTCTCGCTCAATGTAGCGTCGACGGCAGTGGCTTTCGCGGTATTCGTGAATTGGTCGAAATTGCGCACGTCGTCTTTAGTGACGGTGTAGCTCGCTGAGCATTCCATCGAAGATGTGGGCGTACCTGCAGCGCCAAGCTCTGTAGTTGGACAGTCGATGGTGAGGGTATCGTCTTTGACCTCTATATCTCGTAGACCGTAATAGCCTGAGTTGTTGACTACTAGCTGGTAGTTGATGACGTCACCGACCTGGTAAAAATCTTTCTTTTCTTTTACGGTCTTGACGATGTTCAAGGGGTCGAGCGGAGCAAACGACCAGGCTTCCAAGTTATTTATCAGGTGTACGTCGTTGTTTGAGCCGGTTGAACCAGCGAACCCGAATTTCCAAGTTTGCGGAGCGTCGGTCGGCATTTGTTCACGGATCAGCAACTCGCCGTCGACGTAAACCGAAACCCAAGGCTTCAAGTTATCGCCATAGACCTGTGACAACAAGATCTCAACATGTCGTTTCGACTTGTCAAGGGTGTCGGCTTTTAACGAGGTTCCCTCTGGCATTTGGCTGTCTTGATCCAGCAGTAGCCATTGAGACCTTCGCCTCCACCACGCAATGTGACGGCATTGGGAACCTTCTGGTCGGTCTTATCCTGACAACCCGTTCCCCGACCCTCATTGTCTTGAGCGAAGTGGCCGTAAACGTCCAAGCCGATACCAAGATAAGCTCCGCTCACCCCGGGACTGTTGCGGGGGGAGTGTTCCTTAGTCTTCTGGGCGTATCCCAGGCTGCCACCGTAAGCGCCTGACGTGGTCAGTTCGGTGGTTCCGTCCACTAGGAAGAAGGAAATGCCGTCCGCGCCGTTGCCACCATATTGATATTGATCGAAGGCGACGTAAAGTCCCCCGTTGCCAGCGACCGGGCGGTTGTAAAGCAGGCCGCCAGTTCGGTCATTGGTTGAGTCCGTCAGTTGCAAATAGCCTGGCGTGACACCCAAGGCGGGGCTATTTTTCGACTTCTGGCAGCCAGCCAGTTTGGAGCCTGTCTGCGGGGCTGACGAATCGGTCGCGGCGCCAGTAAGGCAAGCATCGTTCAATGGAATGAATCCAGGGTCAGCTTCGGTTGCACCGGCGAAAGACGCCTGCACGAGTTTCGCGGCGCCAATTGGACGAAGTGAACTTGGGGGTGTAGCCGTGTCCTCCGCTCGCACGCTGGCAACATTAGACGCGACTGTGCCACCGACCAGTGCAAGAGCGCTCAAAGCGGCTAGTGCTGAATTTTTGTTAAGCATCCGAGCTATCCATCTTCCCTCTAGGCCGTGTGACGGCCAATAGATGTCGGGACTACTTCCCTCCAGGCGACTTGAATCTTAATCACAGTGCTGTGGCGGGGCCAAAGCCCCGACGTAGGTTACCGCACTTGGTCATAGATGTGAAGTAGGCCCTACCCCTATTGGGTGGGCCTACTTCACTCGACCGGAAATCAGTGTTTTCTGGTTGGGCGGACAAATGCGGCGCCGGATCCAATCAGCAACGAACGCATCACCTTGGCGACCAAGTCAGGATCGGGTGGTAATAGCCGCCAATATCAACGGCCTTTCCTTGAGCGTCCAGTAATTCGGTGGTAATTCGCGCTTCTTCGTTACCTAGGCGAGCGCACACCGGCCACAAATCATCTCACCGGCGCAACGGCAAAGGCTCGGCTCGCATTATCTAGCAGAGCCGAGCCATCGCTCGTTAAATCGATTTGGTAATAATGCGATCAGTGTCGATTTGAACGACGAGTTACCAGTGCTGAACCAGCCGCGAGGAAGACCGTTAGTAGTCCCAGCGCATAGGAGCCCGCAGCGCCAGTTTTCGGCAAAAGCATTGGCTTGGTGACTTCAACCTTGCCGCTGATTTCTACCCGCAGCGGCTGCCCCGCAGGATCGCTTCCTTGCACGACGACATTTACTGCAACGCCTCCACGGGTTGAATCTTCCCGAGTGATGGTGTAGGGCTTCGAGGCGCAACGTAGTTGCTCGCCCGGAGCCAGCGACGAAGCTTCACAGGTGAAAGTACCGATCTTGTCCTCGGTCACGGTCACGTCGTCGATCGTCACATTTCCATCGTTTGTGACGATGATCACGTAGGTGATGGTTTCTCCAGGATCACCGGTGCCATTGTCGTTGTCGTCGCCGTGAATCTGCTCGAGAACGACCGTCAGGCCGGGTTTTTGATCCGGTGTCTTAGTAACGACGGTGACGGTCGTAGTTGCCGGATTTCCGTTTGGCCCCTTGCCGGTAACTTTCGCACTATTTTTCACCTCACCGGAGTCGACATCAGCTTGGGTGACGGTGTAGTCGGCTGCCGTGCAGGTCGTGGTCGCGCCTGGCGCCAGGGTGGTTTGCGGGCAGCTCAGGCCGGTGACTTTGGGGTCGGTGACCTTAATTTTGTCGATGGTCACGTTGCCGGTGTTGGTCACCT
>ERZ1031113.29-NODE-29-length-82837-cov-16.789073_pt1 | contig 82837 bp, 70 predicted proteins | sample MGYA00518225_ERZ1031113 | MGnify/ENA primary metagenome ERZ1031113 (study PRJEB33718, sample SAMN03159751) | human skin metagenome | collected 2014-05-20 | study: EMG produced TPA metagenomics assembly of the PRJNA266117 data set (Human skin bacterial metagenome...
TCCGCCCCCAATTTCTCCACCCGCTAGGTTGACAACCTATATAGGAACACCCCCCATCCAATGTTCGTGAGAATTTTAACGCTTCTGGTAGAGAGCACTCTTGCGGGCAAAGACCGGATCGGAGGTCACGAGCACCCCGAGGTTGCGGAAGATACCTTCATCCACAGACCCCAGGATGGTGGTGGTGTGGACGTCGCAGCCCTGCAGTTCCTTCAATGAATCGAGGGCGCGGCGCGCATTCTCATCCTTCGCAGCGGAGACTGACAGGGCGATGAGCACCTCATCGGTGTGCAGGCGCGGGTTTTTCGAGCCCAAGTGCTTGGTCTTCAAAGTCTGAATCGGCTCGATGGACTCCGGTGAGAGCAAGTGCAGCTCGTCGTCGATGCCGGCCAGGTGCTTCAGCGCATTGAGCAGGGTAGCCGCCGAGCAACCCAGCAGAGGGGAGGTGCGGCCGGTGATGATGGTGCCGTCGTGAAGCTGCAGCGCCGATGCGGGACCTTCGGTCTCCTCTGCCTTCGTGCGGGCCGGCTCCACCACGGGGCGGTCGGTGGCCTTAATGCCGGCCTTCGCCATAATCACAGCCGCGCGCTCGGACTGCGTATTGTCGAGTCCGTTGCGGGCCTCCTCCACCAGGGTCTTGAAGTAACGGCGGATGATCTCCTGCCGGGAGGCCTCGCGGCAGACTTCGTCGTCAGTAATGCAGAAGCCCACCATGTTCACGCCCATGTCCGTCGGGGACTGGTAGGGAACAGTTCCGGTAAGGCGCTCCAGTAGGGACTTGAGCAGCGGGAAGGCCTCGACGTCACGGTTGTAGTTCACCGTGGACTCACCGTGCGCAGAGAGGTGGAAGTGATCGATGACATTCGCATCATTGAGGTCCACCGTGGCGGCCTCGTATGCCAGGTTCACCGGGTGATCCAGCGGAAGGTTCCAAATAGGGAAGGTCTCAAACTTGGCGTAACCTGCCTGAACCCCGCGGAGGTTCTCGTGGTACACCTGCGACAATGCCGTGGCCAACTTACCGGATCCCGGGCCCGGCGCGGTCACCACGACGAGGTCACGGGACGTCTCCACATAGTCGTTCTTGCCCAGGCCCTCGTCGGAGACAATGAGATCAATGTTGGAGGGGTAGCCGGGGATGATGCGGTGGCGCGCCACCGTCAGGCCTAGGCGCTCCAAGCGCTCGATGAAGGCCTCCGCCTGACTATTTCCTTCCTCCAACTGGGTCATGACGATGTTGTTGACTAGGAAGCCGCGGTCCCGGAAGACGTCGACAAGCCGCAGCACATCATCTTCATAAAGGATGCCCAGGTCACCGCGCATCTTCTGGCGCTCGATGTCCTTGGCGTTGATGCACACGAGGATCTCTACGTCATCCTTGATGCGCTCCAACATCGCAATCTTGTTATCCGGCGTGAATCCGGGCAGTACACGGGAGGCATGCATATCATCAAAAAGCTTGCCGCCCATCTCGAGATAAAGCTTCCCGCCGATTTCTTTGCGCCGAGCGTTAATGTGCTCCGACTGCAGTTCAATGTATTTTTCACGGTCAAAACCGAGTGCGCGCCCCATAATATTTAGGCCCTTCCGTTCAACGGGTAGTACCCGGAAAGTCTACAGCAGCACAGCCCCCGCGTAGACTTCCTGACATGCCTGAGGGACACGTTATTCACCGCCTTGCCCGCACACTCAATGCGGACTTCCGCGATGCACCACTCGCCGTGAACAGCCCCCAAGGCAGGTTTGCCACGGAAGCAGCGCTTGTCGACGCCTCCCCACTCACCCTCGCCGAAGCCTTTGGCAAGCACCTCTTCCTCCACTTCGATGCGGATAACCCGCGCCACATTATCTACATCCATTTGGGCCTCATCGGCTCCCTGCGCTTCGAGCCCTCCGCTGATGTGTGGGGCCAGATTCGGCTACGCCTCGATAACGGCACAACGGCCGCGAACCTGCGCGGCCCGCAGTTCTGCACGCTCATCACGGAGGAGGAATACCAGGCCAAGGTGGCGAAGGTGGGCCAGGATCCGCTGCGCAAGGATGCTGACCCCGATGCCCTGTGGGCTCGGGTACATGCCTCACGCCGCAGTATCGGCGCGATGCTCATGGACCAAGGCCTCTTCGCTGGTGTAGGAAATATTTACCGCGCCGAGACCCTCTTCCGCCAGGAGCTTTCCCCCTTCATCCCCGGCAGTCAGCTCGACCGCGCCGAGTTCGATGCAATCTGGTCTGACCTGGTCGGCCTCATGGACTACGGCGTGGAGCACGGCCGCATCGACACCGTCCACCCTGCCCATACGCCGGAGGCCATGGGCCGCGAGCCCCGCAAGGATGACCACGGCGGCGAGGTCTACGTCTACCGCCGCGCCGGGCAGCCCTGCCATGTCTGCGGCACGGAGATACAGGAGAAGGTCATGCAGGGCCGCAACCTCTTCTGGTGCCCTACCTGCCAGGGCTAGACTCGTAGGGTATGCGCCCTGCTTATACCGTTGCCACTGTTCGTGCTGCTGAAGAGCAGCTTCTAGCCCAGCAATCGGAGCCGGATCAGCTCATGAAACTTGCCGCCGCAGCGGTGGCGGAAGCTGCCACCTCGATGCTGGCTGCTCACCCCGGCGCGGTTGTCATCCTCGCTGGGCCGGGCGGCAATGGCGGTGATGGACTCTTTGCCGGCGCGCTCTTGGCCGAGCGTGGTATCACCGTCCATGCCCTAGTCCCCGAGAAGCACCACGAGGCAGCACTGGAGGCCTTCCTCGCCGCGGGTGGCACGGTCCTTCCTGCCGACGCGCTGCCGGCAGGCACCGCACTGCTTATCGACGCCGTCGCCGGCCTTGGCTCTGCCCGCGGCTTAAGCGGCACCGCGCTCTCGCTCTATGAGCAAGCCGTTGCATCCGGTGTGCCGGTCCTAGCCGTCGACATGCCCACCGGCGTCGATGCGGACACCGGCGTGGCCGCCCCAGGCACCGTCGAGGCCGATGTCACCGTCACGTTTGGCTCACCACGCCTGGGCCACGCACTGGCTGCCGAATGCGGACAGGTGGTGGTCTCCGACCTCTTCTTACCCGGCGCGCCTTCCTTCGCTGAGGCCCTCGCTGAGCTGGATAATCCTGCCGCATTCATCGCCCACGAACCCACTATTGCCTCCGCCTGGGAGTGGACCGCTGGCGAGCTCGAGCTCCCGGGTGGTCGCGCCACGCGCCCTTGGCCCGTCGGCTGCACCGGGCCCATTATCGATGCCACACCCGGAGCGCGCTCCGATAAGTATTCCGGTGGCGTCGTAGCCCTGGCCGCCGGCAGCGACACCTATCCCGGCGCGGGCATCCTCTGCGCCACCGCAGCCGTGCGCGCTACGCCGTCGATGGTGCGCTTCATCGGCGATAACACCATCACGTCTCTGCTCCCTGAGCTAGTCTGTCACCCGGATGTTTCCTCCGCTGGCCGCGCCCAAGCCTGGGTCGTGGGTCCCGGCCGCGGCACCGATTCGGCGGCGGCCTCCGAACTGCGAAAGGTACTGGCACAAGGCCTGCCCACCGTCATCGATGCCGACGCCCTCACGCTTCTGGCGCGCAACACCTCCTTGCGCCGGACAGTCGCCGAGCACCCGCTGACCATCCTCACCCCGCACGAAGGCGAGTTCACCCGCCTGTACGAGGCCACCTTCGGCTCTGCTCCCGATGCGGCTACCGGCTGGAGCCGCGCCCTCCGCGAGCTAGCCGAGGAACTGAACAGCATCATCCTGCTCAAAGGCCGCCTCACCCGCGTCACCGCTCCAGGCCAGCCGCAGTACTCCTTCAATTCCGGCCATTCCTATGCCGCGACTCCCGGCTCCGGCGACGTGCTCTCCGGGATCCTCGGCGCGGTCATCGCCCAGCTTTCCGCCACCGCTTCCTCCCCGTCCCCCACCACATCCTCGGCCGAGGTCATCACAGAGGTCCTCCACGCCGGGGCCATCCATGCTCACGCGGCAGCCATCGCGGCCGAAACCCCCGACGGCTTCGCGCCCTGCTCGTCCTCCCAGATCGCCGCAGCCATCCCACAGGCCATTGCCCGGCTCCTCAACGCGGAGCGCTAGCTCCGCTACTAAGTACATTTCGATCAAATAGCACCCCAAAAATCCGAAGATCTGGGGCCTTATTTGATCGATGCGTACCTGGCCGCCGCCGTCTTGGTACGTTTTCGCAACGAAGCCCTAGAATTCCGCGGGCGGGCCACTATTTACGAAAACGTACAGTGGCCCGGCGCAGGATCCCGGACGCAGTACCGACGGACTTGCGCATAAGCCCCCGTGGGCCCACCGGCACGGTTCCGCGACGCAGCGAGGTGTTTTCCCACGGCCACGTCATTCCAGCCCAGGCAGCCATGACGGCAAGGGTTTCCACCACGATGTAGCCGGGCCATGGGCCGAATAGATTGATGATGGACGGGCTGCCCGGCGCGTGGTTGAGGAAACCATAGTTGCCGTCGGTTTTTGCATTGACCGTCATCGCGATGGCCATCCAGATGGGCGTGACCTTCACGGCAAAACGGTAGCCCTTCCAGGTGGGGCGGTAGCCAAGGCCGAAGGTCAAACCCAGCGGCACCGCCAACGCCACGATGTGGAAGAACCAGTAGGTGCTAAAACGCAGCCAGCGCGGGGCAAAGTAGTAGATGACATCCGGGGTGATGATGGCCTGCGGGTTAAGGATGATGCCCCAGAAATACGTCAGGGTGAGGGCATGCTCGTTGCCGGTAATAAGGCCGAGAGCCAAGATCGGGCGCAGCACGTCGCAAAGGTGCAAGGGGAGGGACTCCCGGATATCGAATTGGGAGGGGTCCAGAGAAATAACTGTCCATGCGGTGCCAAGGACCAAAAGGACCCAGCCGACCATCTGGCGAATGAGCTTTTCACGGCTAGTGCCTTTAACGCGGCGAGCGCCGACGATGAAGACGCCGCAGGCAGCGATGGTAATCGTCAACATGAGCGCATGCAGCGGGGTCCATTGCTGCATGCGCTCATAGTCGGTAGGGGTTACCCGTGGGCGGCGAGGTCGAAGCATATCGGAGTACTAATGTACTCCGCCTTCAGCACTTGTGGGCGATAAGAAGAAAATTAGTTCCTTGTATCAATTAAGGGTTAGGCTGCCACGTCGGAGTAAACGGAGACGTGTCCGTCCTTAACTTCCACGACGCGGTCGGCGTAGTCCAGTAGGCTACGGTCGTGGGTAATGAACAGGGTGGCGGTGGCAAAATCCTCGGTAACACCGCGCAGCAGCTTGGCAATCTCACGCGAAAGCTTGGAGTCCAAGGCAGAGGTCGGCTCGTCCGCCAGCAACACGGAAGGCTGGCCCATAAGAGCGCGGGCAATGTTGACGCGCTGGCGCTGACCACCAGACAGCTGGTTCATACGGCGGTTACCAAAGTCCTCAAGGCCCACGAAGCTTAAGAGCTCATCGGCACGATCCTGGCGTGGCTTTCGGCCTTCCATGTGGTCGATGATGAGTAGTTGCTCACGCGCGGTCAAAGATGCAATGAGGTTGGCCTGCTGGAAGATGAGGCCGCGGGTGCCGGTGCGCTCCACAGTGCCGGAATCCGGCTCGATAAGGCCCGCGGCGACAGAGAGCAAGGTGGACTTGCCGGAACCGGACTCGCCGATGACGGCGGTGAGCTCACCGGGCTTCACGTCCAGGCTCACGCCATCGAGGGCGGTGACGCGGGACTCGCCGTCGGGGTAGGTCACCACGATGTCGCGAAGGGACAGAGCAGGAGTAGCAGTGGTAGTCATTAGGCGTTGCCTCCTAGGGCGTCGAGCGGATTGATCTTGGAAACGCGGCGGGTAGCGAGGAAGGCGCCAGCAATGCCGAGCAGCCAGATGCCGAGTGCCGGAACGATAACGGTCATGACGGAGACCTCGAAAGGAACGGCGCCTTGAGCAGCAATGCCGAGCAGCCAACCGATGAAGGCACCTACTCCAACGCCCATCGCCAGGATGATGGCGGCCTGCGCGATAGCGTCCTTGAGCAGGTACTTCACACTGGCACCAAGGGCGCGCAGGATGGACAGGTCACGGGTGCGCTGGATGGTCCAGATGCTGAGGAAAGCAATGGTCACCAGGGCGGAAATACCGTAAAGGAATGCCTGCATGGTGAGCAGGGAACCGCGCTCCGAGCTGTAAGCCGGCAGGCCAGACAGGGCCTTAGCCATCGAGACGGAGCTATCAGTCGGTTCCGCGCTCAACAGGGCAACACCCACCATGTCCTCGCGGGCGTGGGAGACCTTCTGCCAGGTGGCGGTGTCTACCCATACGACCGGGGAGTGGGAGTAGTACTCATCCGGCACCGCGCCGCGCACGTCCAGATCCACGCCACCGAGCGTGGCCTGGGAAGGCGCGTTCATCTCCTCGTCGATAGATTCGCTCAGAACCATGCCGCGATCCGGGATGAGGGTGTCCGTACCGGGGATTTCGGTGCCGGCAGGCAGGCCCAGGACGGCCACGCCGCCGTGGCCCTCCAGCTTGGTCTGGGTAGCGCCCAGCGGGATAGCGCCGTCGGTGACGTCTTCAGCGAAGATTTCCGACTCAGTAAAAGACGGGTCTTCGGTGGAGAAGGTCACGTTCGGTGTAGTTTCCCCGAGTGCCTCCAGGGCGGACGTATTTTGCCTGGACAGACCTTGGGTAAGGCCGGACAGCATAACGAGCAACAACGTAATTAGAGCCACGACGCCGCCGATCAGGAAGAAACGACCACGGGCGGTGACTATCTCTCTCAATGCAAGGAACATAGTATTCATACTGCTCACGCGCGAAGAGAAAGTAATCGGGTACCTAGTTGAACCTTCACTCAACCAGTTGGTTGATTCGGCCTCAACCGCTGAGGCGATAGGCTAGATCGGCGTGATGATGCGAAACAGCCTGTGGACCGTTGGCCTCCACGTCATGTTCGGATTCCTGCTGGTCTTCGGCGTACTCCGCGCCTGGGCCGATGACCGGCTCGATGCCCGAGTCCTCGGGCTCTCGATTGCCCTCGCCGTGGTCTACGCCGGCTTCGTGCTCTACGCTGCCCGCAAGCCCGCCAAGCCCGTACCCACCACGCTGTGGCTCGCTGCGCTCTGCCTGCTGTGGATCGGCCTCATGGTGCATGCCCAAGACTTCATGTGGATGGAATTCCCGCTGGTCTTCGTCTTTGTCCATGCCCTCCCCTTCTGGCCTGGTATTCTCGCCAGCGTCGTGCTGTGGGCCATCGCCGCCTTCATCCCCGCCTGGCTACACCCCCAGGCATGGACGGCGGCCGCGGCGATCGGCCCCTTCATCGGCACCTGCTTCGCCGTGGCCGTCTACCACGCTGCCCGCAAGATTCAAGCGGAGGCGGTACACCACGCGGCCGTCGCCAAGCAACTGCGTGAAACACAGGAGGAACTGGCCGCCACCGAGCACCAAGCAGGCCGCCTCGAAGAACGCGAGCGGCTCTCCCGGGAGATTCATGACACCGTGGCCCAAGGTTTATCCTCCATCGTGCTGCTCAGCCGCGCTGCCAAGAACAGCACGGACCCGGAGGAGACTACCGCACAGCTCGAACTCATTGAGAAGGTGGCCAAGGACAACCTCGCGGAAGCTCGTCGCTTCGTCAAAGAACTCGCCGCCCCAACCTCCTCCATCGATGAAGGTCTACGTGCCCTCGTGGACGAACTCCAAGCACAGGCGAAGGGTCTGGGGTTACGCACACGCTTTAGTCTCAAGTTAACCGGCCGCGGCGAGGTGCCTACCGAGCTCCACCACGTCATTCTGCGTTCCGCGCGCGAGGGCCTAACCAACGTGATGAAACATGCCGACGCCGACCGCGCAGTGGTCACGCTGGGCGCTTTCACAGATGAGATCACCTTGGACGTGGTCGACGATGGCCGCGGCATCGACGGCCCACAAGGCTTCGGCCTGACCGGCTTGGAGCAGCGTGTTCGCAGCGTTGGTGGCAGCGTCCAGGTAGAATCCTCACCGGCCGGCACCGCGCTCGCGGTGCGAATCCCAACAGGAAGCAGCCGCAATGGTTAACGTGATGCTCATCGATGATCACCCCGTGGTCCGCGCCGGGCTGCGCGCCATTCTCAACACGTTCCACGACATTGATGTGGTGCTGGAAGGCTCTGACGGTTCGGCAGTGGAGAAACTGCTGCTTGACGACGTCCCCCCGATCGACGTAGTCGTCTGCGATATCCAGATGCCGGACGTCGATGGCATTGCCGCCACCCGGCGCGTGCGTGAACTCAACGGACCGCCGGTGCTGATTCTCACCACCTATGACACGCAAGCCGATATCCTCGCCGCAGTGGAGGCCGGGGCGATGGGCTACCTGTTGAAAGACGCTCCTGAGGAAGCCCTGCACACAGCCGTGCTCGATACCGCCGCCGGAAAGCGCACCCTAGCCCCCGAGGTCACCAACCTCCTGGCGGAGCGCCTAGCCCAGCCGGAGACGGCACTCTCTGCCCGTGAATTGGAGATCCTTCAGGCCTTGTCCACGGGGCAGTCCAATAAGCAGATTGCGCAGGAGCTGTTTATTTCTGAGGCCACTGTGAAGACTCACCTGATCCACGTCTACCAGAAGCTCGGAGTGGAGACCCGTACCGCTGCGGTGTCCGCTGCCCGCGAGCGCAAACTCATTTAAGCCAATGCATACCTATGACTGCATCGTCGTCGGTGGTGGCCAATCCGGCCTCGCCACCGGCTACTACTTGCGCAAAAAGAAGCTCGACTTTCTCATCCTCGACGCCAACCCCTCCCCCGGCGGTGCCTGGCAGCACGTGTGGGACTCGCTGACGCTGTTTAGCGATGCCGAGTCCTCCACTCTTCCCGGCTGGCCCATGCCGCACTACCCCGGGTTTCCGCCGGCAACCCATGTGGTCGACTACCTCACGCGCTACGAGGAGCGCTATGACCTGCCCGTTCGGCATGGCGTCGAGGTCACCGCCGTGCTTGACGACGCCCCCTTCTTCCGCCTCACCACGAACCGCGGGAAGTTCCTAGCCCGCACCGTTGTTGCGGCCACGGGTACGTGGTCCGCGCCCTTTATCCCCTTCTACCCCGGCGCGTTTGCGGGCCGCCAGTGGCACACGGCGAATTACCCCGGCCCTGCGCCGTTTCTCCCCGGCGCGCAGCCAGAAACCCAGCGCGTCGCCGTCGTGGGTGCAGGCAACTCGGGTGCCCAAATCGCCGCCGAGCTTGCCTTGGAAGGCGTGGACACGACGTGGTTTACCACGCATCCGCCGCGGTGGATGCCGGATGACATGGATGGCCGCGTGCTCTTTAGCCGCAACCGGCAGCGCATGCTCGCCTTAGCAAAAGGGGAACCTGATCCCGGATCGGAGTCGGAGCTCGGCGATATCGTCATGGTGCCGCCCGTCCACAAGGCCCGGGATAGCGGGCTGTTAGACGCTACCCCGATGTTCGATTCCCTCGATGAACTCACCGAGCAGGGCTTTAGTGATCTCATCTGGGCCACCGGTTTTAGGCCTGCCCTGCGCCCCTTTACCGGACTCCTAGCAGAAGGAAAACCCACGGTGGAAGGTTTCTTCCCCGTGGGCTACGGCTCGTGGACTGGTCCTGGTTCAGCCACGATTACCGGTGTCTCTCCATATGCTCGACAGGTTGCGGCTGACGTTACTGAACGCGTTCGGCTCACGCCGAACGCATAAGTTAGGAAACGCCTAGTTCAGCAGCATGGCTCCACTGAGGACCACCGCCGCCAGTGCTAGGAGAAAGCCAAGGCGTTGCAGGATTTTCATTCGTGCCTCACGGCTCAACCGCGCCATAAGAAGTGCCCCCAGAACACTGCCCACGGTGTTGTAAAGGACATCATCAATATCGCTAAAGCCTAGGCAGAAGACGTACTGGGCAGTTTCAATCCCCAGGCTCACCATGAGACCTGCCAGTAGTGCTCCGCCGAGACCCCAGCGAATCCGGCGCAGAGAGCGCCCCACCACGTACACGGCCGCACCAAAGGGCATAAATAGAAGGATGTTGCCAAAGAGATCGCTCCACGCTCCATACCACACCGAGGCCGTCTCAAAACCGCCAAAGAGGTGCAGGTTCACCTTGCGTACCGCATGGGCAGAGCCATCCACGACTCCCGGGATCTCCATGAAGGGCTTGCCCAGCGTGGCTAGCCCCACGGTGACAAGGGCGAGAAGGGTGACGAGGAGGGCGTCGCGAAGCACATGCCGGTACGGATCCGGCACGGACGCAAGCCGGTTTCGAGTGTGGCGAAGCTCTGTGGTGCTCATGGAGGACACTGTAAGAGGAAAAGCTGACAAGTTCCTAGTACATTTGCTGCTAAGAGGCTGCTTCACAGTGTCGGTAGGATAGTGCGCATGAGCACACTAATTGTCACCCGCACCGAGTCCGGCGTTTCCCAGACTTTCCAGGACGAGCAGGTTCTGGCCGAAGGGGACACGCTGGTCAATGTTCAGTATTCCTCCCTCAACTACAAAGACGCCATGGCTTTGGAGGGCGATAAGGGCGTCATGCGCATCGACCCACTCGTGCCCGGCATTGACGTCGTCGGCACCGTGGAAGAAACCACGGATGAGCGTTTGAAACCGGGCCAGCTCGTCGCAGCCTTCGGCGACGGCCTGGGCGAGTTCCGTCACGGCGGCTACACCACCCAGCAGCGTGTCAACGGTGAGGCCACCATCCCCGTTCCGGAGCGCTTCAGCGCCCACGATGCTGCTGCCATCGGCACCGCCGGCTACACCGCAGCTATCTGCGTGAACCAGCTGCGCACGCACGGCACGACGGAAGGTCACATCCTCGTCACTGGTGCTACGGGCGGCGTGGGTTCCATCGCCGTGCAATTGCTCAAGTCTGCCGGCTACGAGGTCTCCGCCGTGACTGGCCGCGTGGACTCCCAATCGGAGTACCTCACCCGGCTAGGCGCCGATCACATTCTGGACCGCGCTGCGCTCTCGGAAACTGGGCGCCCGCTGCAAAAAGCGCTGTACGACGGCGCCATCGACACCGCCGGCTCTACTGTTCTAGCTAACGTTCTGGCGCAGGTGCGCTGGGGCGGTGTTGTCGCAGCCACTGGCATGGCGGCGGGCCCAGACTTGCCGGCTTCGGTGCTGCCGTTCATCCTGCGTGGCATCGTGCTGGCGGGCGGCAATTCTGTCGACGCTCCGCGCGCGGTGCGTGAGGCTGCTTGGCAGCTTCTCGACGACCACCTGGACCTCGACCTGCTGCAGTCCATTACGGAAACCGTGCCGCTCGACGCCGTCGCCACGGCCGCTAAGGAACTGCGCGCCGGCACCCGCCACGGCCGCACAGTGGTGGAGATTTAGTTGCGCTAGTGAACGCGGTGCGACAGGGCTTCGTCATCCGTACCGGGGGCGGAGCCCAGCTCGCCCGTAGTGTCATCATCAGTGCGGGCCAGCCAGATGGAGGACACCACCAGTCCACCCCAGATGACGACGACGAAGAGGATAAAGAGCAGGATTGCGCTGGTAGTCATGGTCATTCTCCTTTCCTACTAGTTGTTAGTTCTGACCTGAAACGGGCACGGCATTGTGTCCTGTTACGTCGGCAGTCTCGGCGGTAGCTTCTGCCGTGGTGCCAGCAGCCAGCGGGTTCGGGGTGCCTGCTGGGCGGCCGCCTACTGGGACGCCGTAATCCGAGGTCTCCATGCCGTCGAGGTACTTGTTGCCGCGGAAAGCTACGAGCGGCATGAGCAGGCTTCCCAGCAGGATGAGGCCGAGGGCTGCCCACCCAAAGAGCCCAATCTGGATAGAGGCATAGCCCTCATAACCTTCGCGCGCGATGGTGAGAATCTCGTTGACGAGGAAGTACACCAGAAGCAGCGGCGTAGCCACGAAGGTGAGAATCTGCCAGAAGCCACCAACCTTGAACTGGGACACGGCGTTGAGGTGCTGCTGGATTTCACGGCGACGGCCGGTAATCCACCCCACCACAATCAGCGCGCAGATAGAGCCAAAGACGATACCCAGGTTATTGGTGAACTTATCCATGATGTCCAGCGTGACCAGCCCGGAAGACGTGGAGAAGAGGAAGCAGGACAGAATCGCCATGACGCTGCCGACGGAAATCGCGGATACCCGGCGTGACACATCGAACTTATCGGCCACTGCGGAAACCACGACCTCCATGATGGAAATCAACGAGGTCACGCCGGCCAAGAACAGTGAGCCAAAGAAGAGGACACCGAAGAGCCCGCCCAGCGGCATGAGATTGATGATGGTCGGGAAGGCGATGAATGCCAAGCCGATACCGGAAGAGGCCACCTCATCCACGGCCACGCCCTGCTGCGCTGCCATGTAACCCAAGGTGGCAAAGACACCAATGCCGGCGAGGACCTCGAAGGAGGAGTTCGCAAAGGCGGTAACCAGACCGGTGTTCGTGAGGTTGGTGCGCGGCTTGAGGTAAGAGGCGTAAGTAATCATGATGCCGAAGCCGATGGACAGCGAGAAGAAAATCTGACCATAGGCGGCAATCCATACCGAGGGGTCGCTCAGTACGGACCAGTCCGGAGTAAAGAAGGCATTCAGGCCAACCGTGGCGCCTTCCAAGAAGAAGGCACGAACCACAAGGATGATGAACATGACGGCCAACACCGGCAAGAAGATCGATGTCAGTTTGCCAATTCCCTCGTTAATGCTCGTGGCCAACGTCGTAATACAGACAATCCACACGAGGATCATGACGATGAGGATGGAGGGAACAACGTTGCCGGAATAAGTGGCCTCTGAGTCTGCCTGGAGGAAGTCACTCATGAAGTAGGTGGCTGGATCGTCGCCCCACGCCTGCTTTACCGACTTCACGGTGTACAACGCCGCCCACGCAATGATGGCGGCGTAGTAGATGGCAATGAAGAAGTTCACTCCGACCTTGAACCAGCCAACGCCTTCCCAGCTCTTGCCGATGCGACGGAAGGCCAGCGGTGCTGAACCACGGAAGCGGTGGCCAATGGCTAGGTCAAACCAGAGAATCGGAATACCCGCGGTCAGCAGCGCCACCATGTACGGGATGAGGAAGGCGCCACCGCCGTTGTCATAAGCAACGTAGGGGAAGCGCCAAATATTACCCAGACCCACAGCGGAGCCAATAGCAGCCATAAGGAAGACGAAGCGGGTGTTAAACGTATCGCGCGTTGACGTAGTTTTTGTCGTGGTTGTTGAGGACATGAGAGCACCTTCTTGTAGAGCACATCCCGTCCGCATGAGCCTGAAAGAGGAACCTTCAGCATCCACATGCGGACGAGTATTAGCGAGGAGTTTATACTACCTGCCGACCAATAGGTACCCTTTTTGAGAATTGTGTCTCATTTTTTACCCCCTAGGCTTCACATCACTCGATCACTAAAACCGCCGAAACCCCTCGGCACCCAGCCTTGCCTTTCGGAACAACGAGTCCTGAAAGAAAACCGAGCGATGAGAGGTATCGAGCCTGAGAAGTTCAGAGTGCGACTAGACGTGCAGGTCGCGGTCCTGAATCCCCTTGGGGACAGCAAGCACGCCGATGAGGGAGACAATCGAAATAGCGACACCGTAGGCAGCGATGGCCATGGAGGTCTCAAACTTGGTATAAAGCATCTCCGCAATCATCGGGGCGAAGGCACCACCGATAATCGAACCGAAGGCATAGCCGATGGACACGCCCGACAGACGCACTTTCACTGGAAACATCTCCGCATACATCGCGGATTGCGGGCCGTAGCTCGCGCCCAAGATGACGCCCAGCAAGAACACAGCTGCGCCGAACAGATGTACGTTGCCTGAATCGACCGCTAGGAATACTGGGGTGATGTACAACGCTAGGACGACATAACCACCAATGAAGGTCGTGCGGCGTCCAACCTTGTCGGACAGGTGGCCGAAGTACAACGTTCCAAAGAACCAGCCAATCGACGCAACGAGGGCTACCGCAAGAGCTTGCGGGCGTGTATAGCCCACCACCTTTGTTCCATAGGCGGTGAAGTAGGCGATAACGAAATAACCAATAGCGTTGTTAGCTGCAAAGATGACCGCGCACTTGATGACGGTTCCTAGGTGCCCCTTGAACAGGACCGCGAGCGGTGCGGTGGACTTTTCCTTAAGCTCCTCCATTTCCGCGAAGGCCGGTGACTCCTCTACCGCTCGACGAATGAGGTAGCCGAGGAGAATAAGCACGAGAGAGGACAAGAAGGGAATGCGCCAACCCCATGCAAGGAACTGCTCTGGGGTCAAAAAGGTGGAGAGCACCAGCATGAAGATGGTGGCAAGGAACATTCCGAGAGGCACGCCTACCTGGGGGAACGCTCCGAATAGTCCGCGCTTTCCTGCGGGTGCATGCTCTACCGACAACATCGCTGCACCTCCCCATTCGCCACCAGCAGAGAGCCCCTGGAGAACACGCAGCACCACCAACAAGATAGGTGCAGCCATTCCGATGGATGCGTAAGTGGGCAGCACACCCATCAGCATGGTGGCTAGGCCCATGCCAACCAGCGTGACCACGAGGACCGGCTTGCGGCCTAGCCTGTCACCCAAGTGCCCGGCCAAGATTGCACCAAGTGGTCGAAACAGGAAGGAAATGCCCAGCGAAGCCCAGGAAATGATCTGCGCCAACGAGGCGCTTTCATTGGAGACCGGATCGAAATACTGGGTGGCAAAGATCAGGCCGGCGGCCTGGGCATAGATGAAGAAGTCGAACCACTCAATGGTGGTACCGACCATCGAGCCGGCGAGCACGCGCTTGTGCTCTGTGGTAATTCCCGGCCCTTGAGCAGGCTGTTGGGTGACTGGTGCAGACATAGTGGGATTCTTTTCTCTATGGGTGCAGAAGCACGGTGGATACGGTTAAGCCAGTAAATGAAGGGGTCATGTGGTGAACTAGGCGTGCCCGAAGAGCCGAGAACGGACTATTTATCGCGGTTGTCGACGATCCTCTTCGCCTTACCTTCACCGCAATCAACGTGATCAGTGATTTCCACGCCAACGGTGATGCCGATGCGCTCCTTGATCTGTTTCTTCAGCCACGCGGCAGAAGCGTCGATCTGATCGGGGGTCGCCTCCGAGGAGTGCTCAACCACCAGGGTGAGATGGTCCATGCGGCCGCGCTTGCTCAGCACGCATTGATAGCGCGGGCGAAGCAAGCGGTCCTCGGTGATGATCTCCTCGAACTGCGACGGGAAACAGTTCACGCCGCGCAGGATAATCATGTCGTCGTTACGAGCGGAGATACGGTCGATGCGGCGCATCGAACGCGCGGTACCCGGGAGCAAGCGGGTGATGTCGTGGGTGCGGTAGCGGATGATCGGGAAGGCCTCCTTGGTCAGGGAGGAGATGACCAATTCGCCGTACTCTCCATCCGGAACAGGCTGCATGGTCTCCGAATCAATAATCTCCGGGTAGAAGTGGTCCTCCCAGACAGTCAGGCCATCTTTGGTCTCCACGCACTCCTGAGCCACACCGGGCCCCATCACTTCAGAGAGGCCATAAATGTCAGTCGCCGTGATGCCAAAACCTTCCTCGAGTTCACGGCGCATTCCCTCACTCCAAGGCTCGGCACCAAAGACACCAGCGCGCAGGGAGGACTCACGCGGGTCCAAACCTTCCTTGCGCATTCGGTCAAGGAGGTTAAGCACGTAAGACGGGGTGCCCAAAATCGCGTCCGGCTGGAAATCTTGCATGATCTGAATCTGGCGCTCCGTTTGACCGCCGGAGGTCGGAATTGCGGTGGCACCTAAGGCCTCGACACCATAGTGGGCACCGAGGCCGCCAGTGAACAAGCCGTAACCAAACGTAATCTGAACCTTGTCGCTCTTACGCAAGCCTCCTGCCCGCAGCGAGCGCGCCACGAGCTCTGCCCAAATGCGCACGTCATTTTCGGTATAGCCCACAACTGTCGGACGGCCAGTGGTACCGGAGGATGCGTGGATGCGGGAAACCTGGTTCTGCCCTACAGCAAACATCCCGAAGGGGTACTCCGCACGGAGAGTTTCTTTGTCCGTGAACGGGAACAGAGCAAAGTCCGAAAGCTCCTTAAAGTCATCCGGGTGGACGCCCTTTTCATCAAATGCACGGCGGTAGTGAGGGACGTTGTAGTACGCGTGGCGCAACTCGTTCTTCGCGCGCGCAGTTTGCAGCGCGATGATTTCGTCGCGGGAAGCGTACTCGATCCCCATCTGAGGGCCATGGTGGTCAGAGAAAATGTCAAACGTTGCGGTCACGTTATTTGCCTTTCATTTCGGGGAGAGGGGTACCACACCCATTGAGCTCCCTCGAAAGTGCTGCAAGAAGTTGGTTAGCAGGTACAACACGCACGTCGCGCGTTACTTACTTACCGTTCGGTTGGTAAGCCTTGTGACGTACACTACAGACTGCAGCGGTGATAGACAACACATTTTGGCCAAGTTTTTGAAGAGCGACACATTAGCGCAGGTCGTGGCAGTTTCTTAGGCGAAATAAGGCTCCACCTCAGAAAACCACAACGCCAAACCGGTTTATATGGTTAGGGCTACTCCATTGTCATTGCCTGCGGGGCCAAACCGCCAAAAACGACGCTTTCAAAGGTGGCAGCCAATTCATCGGCATCAAGTCGCCCCTCCGGCTCATACCAATCAGACGTCGAGTTAATCATTCCGAAAATCATGCGGGTCAGCAGCGAGGCATCAACGTCGGAACGGATGGCTCCCTCCTCCTGAGCTGCTGCAACCAGCGGAATTACAGAACGCGTCAGAATGCGACGACGCTCGAGAGCGGAACGCTCCACCTCGGAGTTACCCCGCAACCGGAGCAGAAGTGCTACAGACTTCGGATCGGAACACAACACTTCGATCGAGCCACGCAACAACCCTCGCACTTTTGCTCCCGCCGACACATCGGCTTCAGCCATCTCTTCTGCAACCGCCTCAAGGCGGCTCAACGCCTGCACCACCGTGAGTTCCAAAATCTCTTCCTTTGAAGAGATGTGGTGGTACAAAGCAGACTTGGAAATCCCTAATTCGCTCGCCACGTTGTCCATCGACGTGGCGTCGTATCCGCGAGCGGTAAAAACGCGAACAGCTGCACGAATGACATCTTCACGGGAGTAGCCGGGGCGGCCACGGGCCGCGCCCCGAGCGATGGATTTCTCTTTATTCACGCAGTCCATTCAAGCAGAGTGCACTTCGTACCGTTAGACTAGTGAGTCACCACACCCCTTGTTTGCTCCCTCGGTGGCATTGCGGAAGGCCCCTCCCAAGGAGAATTTCCCCATGAGCACCGAACATCCCATCCTTGCCCCCGGCGTCGCCGAAGGCCCCGAATTTACCCACGTGCGAACCATGTTCGATGGTGACCGCGCTACCGCCGAGATTGGTGCGACGATTACCGCGCTAGACGTCGGCACGTGCGAAGGACACTTCACCATCCGCCCAGAAATGTGCAATGGGCACGGCACAGCGCAGGGCGGCTACCTGTATATGTTCGCCGATTCCATTTTCGCCGGCGCCTGCAATTCAGGCGGCGATCTGGCCGTGGCCGCGCACAACTCGATTCACTACATTGCACCAGCCTTCGAAGGGGACGTCGTTGACGGCGTTGGAATTACCCGTCAAACCTGGGGCCGCAACGGCGTCGTCGATGTCACCCTCAGTATCAAGGGAAATCCCATCGCCGAATTCCGCGGCACATTTCGCGTCCTTCCTGCCAAGCCACAAAACCGCAAAAAATAACGCGCAGCCACAGGGCTAGGAGCGAACGCGCAGAAATAGGGCGCAGCTCACAAACACGGTTGACATAGCTCACACCTGCGCCATATACTGACCAACCAGTCAGTAAGTATTACCGAGCCGACACTGAGCAGAGAGGCAACGTTTCCTCCCATGACCACATCAGAGAACACACTCGCAGCCGTCCCAGCCGCGGATGAAGCACAAGCACAGCAGCGCTTCGACGAGCTCATCGCCGAAGACTCCCGAATCGAACCCACCGACTGGATGCCCGCTGCCTATCGCAAGACCTTGACGCGCCAGATTTCCCAGCACGCGCACTCCGAGATCATCGGCATGCAGCCAGAGGCCAACTGGATTAGCCGCGCTCCTTCGCTCAAGCGCAAGGCCATCCTCATGGCCAAGGTGCAGGATGAGGCCGGTCACGGTCTCTACCTCTACTCCGCTGCGGAGACCTTGGGAACGCCGCGCGATGAGCTGGTACAACAGCTTCTCGACGGCACCGCCAAGTACTCCTCCATCTTCAACTACCCGGCGCGCACGTGGGCCGACATCGGCGCCATCGGTTGGCTGGTGGATGGCGCCGCCATCTGTAACCAGGTTCCGCTCTGCCGCGCCTCCTATGCTCCGTACGGCCGCGCCATGGTGCGCATCTGTAAGGAAGAGTCCTTCCACCAGCGCCAAGGCTGGGAGATCCTCTACGAGCTGTCCCACGGAACACCAGAGCAGAAGCAGATGGCGCAGGAAGCTATCAACCGTTTCTACGGCCCAGCACTGCAGATGTTCGGCCCGCCGGATGATGACTCCCCCAACTCCAAGCAGTCCATGGCATGGAACATCAAACGCTTCTCCAACGACGAGCTGCGCCAGCGCTTCGTGGACATGATTGTTCCGCAGGCCGAGGCCCTTGGCCTGCACTTCGAGGACCCGGACCTGAAGTGGAACGAAGAGCGCGGCCACTATGACTTTGGCGAGCTCGACTGGTCCGAGTTCAAGGCCGTCATCAAGGGCGAAGGCCCCTGCAACGTGCAGAGGATGCAGCGTCGTCGCCAAGCGCATGCCGACGGCGCGTGGGTGCGTGAGGCTGCCGCAGCCTACGCCGAGAAGCATGACGCAGCTGATACCTCGCTCATCGCTTAACGCCTAAGCACACTGCCCCACCAGCTTCAAGACTTTAAGGAAGATTCCATGTCCAGCTCTAACTGGCCCATGTGGGAGGTCTTTGTACGTTCCTCCCGTGGCCTCTCCCACGTCCACGCCGGCTCGCTGCACGCACCGGATGCCACGATGGCCCTGCGCAACGCCCGCGACCTCTACACCCGCCGCAACGAAGGAACCTCCGTGTGGGTTGTGCCTAGCGAGGCCATTGCCTCCTCCGACCCCGACTCCAAGGGCGGATTCTTCGAATCCCCGCAGGGCAAGAGCTACCGACACGCCACGTACTACGACAAGTCGGAAGGAGTGCCGCACCTGTGACCGGATTTGCAGCCGCCGATTCTGCGACCAAGCAGTCGCAGGGCAACGGCATCACCGCAGAAGACATCGCCGCCTCCGGCGCAGTCGCGCCCGAGGACACTGCTCGTTATGCACTCATGTTGGGTGATGATGCTCTCATCTTGGCCCAGCGCCTGGGCTGGTGGATTTCGCGGGCACCAGAGATGGAGGAGGATATCGCCCTAGGCAATATCGCCCTCGACCTCATCGGCCACGCCCGCTTTCTGCTGACCTATGCCGGCACCGCGTGGGGCAAAACCGAGGATGACTTGGCCTATTTCCGCAACGAGGAGGAGTTCCGCTCCTCCCGCCTAGTCGAGCAGGAGAATGGCGACTTCGGCTACACCATCGCCCGCCAGTTGCTCTTTTCCTATTACCAATACGGGCTCTACACCGCCCTGCTGGAGTCCAAGGATGAGACGCTAGCAGCTATCGCTGCCAAAGCCCTCAAGGAAGTTGAGTACCACGTCGACCACGCCAACCAGTGGATCCTACGTCTCGGCCTCGGCACCGAAGAGTCCCACCACCGAATCACGGAGGGCCTGATGTACATGTGGCCCTACCTCGACGAGCTCTTCGAGGACCTCCCGCTCCACGAGAAGCTGGCAGCAGAAGGCATCGCCGTCTTGCCGTCGAGCCTGCGCGCGCAGTTCGATGAGCGCATCACCTACGTCCTCGACAAGGCAGGTCTGGCCATCCCGGACGTCAAGCAGGCCCGCTCCGGGCAACGCACCGGGCGCTTTTCCGAGCACCGTGGCTTCATCCTCGCGGACATGCAGTCCCTAGCTCGCCAGCACCCAGGCGCAACCTGGTAAAGAACAGGAAAGGACCAAGGTTTCATCGTGTCCATCACTGATAAATCTCACCCGCTGCGTCCCTCGCAGCCTGACGACGCCCTCGTGTGGGACGTCGCCGCCGAGGTGCCCGATCCGGAAATCCCCGTCATTTCCATCGCCGACCTTGGGATTCTTCGGGATGCACGCCTAGAGGGCGATACTGCGGTGGTCACGATTACCCCGACCTATTCCGGCTGCCCCGCCATGGAGCACATCACGACAGACATCACCACAGCGTTGACCGAGGCCGGTTACGCGAAGGTGCGTGTCGACCTCGTGCTCCACCCTGCGTGGACCACCGACTGGATGACGGAAACCGGCCGACGAAACCTCAAAGACTATGGCATTGCGCCTCCCAGCGGTACAACCCGGGCCACGCCGGAGGGTCCCATCCCTCTCACACTCGAGCCGCCACCGGCCATCGAATGCCCCCACTGCGGCTCGCGCCGCACACGTAAGCTTGCCCAATTCGGTTCCACCTCCTGCAAAGCCCTCTACAACTGCCAGGACTGCTTGGAGCCCTTCGATTACTTCAAGGTGCACTAATGACCACGACCCCGTCTGCCCCCGCAAAGAAGAAGGCCACGTTCAACACCCTGACCGTGTCCGAGGTGCGCGCCCTGACTGAGGACTCAGTGGAGGTTTCCTTCGCTATCCCTCCGGAGCTCCAAGACGACTATGACTACATCCCCGGCCAGTACGTTGCCCTACGGGCGACTATCGACGGCCAGGAAGTCCGCCGCTCCTATTCCATTTGCGATGTACCTCGCGACGGCATTCTGCGCGTCGCTATCAAGCGCGACCGCGGTGGCGTTTTCTCCACGTGGGCCAACGACACTCTGCAGCCCGGCGACACCATGGACGTGATGAACCCGCAGGGTGCGTTCACCTCTAAGACCCACCTGACCGGTCTCAACAACCCTGAGGCTGTGCGCGAGGAACTCGAGAAGCTAGAGAATCCCCACCTCGTAGCGATCGCCGCGGGATCCGGAATCACGCCGATCATGGCCATCGCGCAGACCGTGCTCCACACCTCCCCAGACACCACATTCGAGCTCATCTTTGCCAATAAGGGCGGCGGCGACGTCATGTTCGCCGAGGAGATCGGTGACCTCAAGGACAAGTTCCCCACGCGCTTTGCCGTGCACCATGTCCTCTCCCGCGAGCAGCGCGTCAACCCGCTATTTTCCGGGCGCATCGACGCTGAGAAACTTCAGACCCTGCTGGATAACGTGGTGCGCACCGACAACGTCGACGAATGGTTCCTCTGCGGCCCCTTTGAGCTGGTGCAGCTGGTGCGCGACGAGCTGGCCAACCGCGAGGTAGGTGAGAAGGACGTGCGCTACGAGCTGTTCACCACCGGCAAGCCCTCCGGAGACCAGAACCAGGCTGGACGCCACGTCGAGGTGGATCCGGAAGGCGATAACATCACCATCAATTTCCAGCTCGATGGCCTCTCCGGCTCCGTTGAGTCTCCGGTCTCTGCCAACGAATCCCTGCTCAACGCGGCCCTGCGCGTGCGCTCTGACGTCCCCTTTGCCTGCGCTGGCGGTGTATGCGGCACCTGCCGCGCCAAACTGGTCGAGGGCGAAGTCGACATGGCAGAGAACTACGCACTGGAGGCCGACGAGGTCAAGGCCGGCTACATCCTCACCTGCCAGTCGCGCCCCACAACCCCCACCATCGTCCTCGACTTCGACGCCTAGGAGAAACACACATGATCGACCTGCACCACAACGCCGAAGCCGGAGTCGTTGAGCTCGTACTCAACAACCCGAAGGCCCTGAACTCTCTTGCGGAGGAAGACCTCGCCGAGCTCTCCCGCTCCCTCGATGAGGCCGCGGCCCTCAGCCCCCGCGCGCTCATCCTGCGCGGCGAAGGCAAGGGTTTCTGCGCCGGCCGCAACATCAAGGGACTCAATCCGCGTGAGGACGATGCCACCGCATACCTCGCGGACGTTGTCACCCCCGTGCTCAAGAAGATCGATACTTTCCCTGCGCCTACCTTCGCCTCCGTGCACGGCCCGTGCCTCGGCGTGGGTCTCGGCCTCGCCTTGGCGTGCGATGTCGTGTACGTCGCCGAGGATGCCAAGTTCGGCTCCCCGTTTGCCAACCTGGGCGCCACCCTCGATTCGGGCGGCCACTCCCTCTTCGTCGAGCGTCTAGGAACGCACCGCGCGATGGACCTCGTCATCACCGGCGAGCTCATCTCTGGAGCGGAGGCGGTACGCGCGGGGCTCTTCTCTCGTGCGGTGCCGGCGAAGGAGCTGCTGGAGTTTACCCGGGGCGTCGCCCAGCGCGCAGCCCACGGCGCTACTCAGGCATTCCTCACCAGCCGCACGCTGGTCCAGGATATCCGCGATAACGGCACCGGACTGTGGGCCAGCGTCGATGCCGAGAACATCGCCCAAGGAAAACTCTGCGATACCGAGGACTATTACGAAGGCTTCGCAGCCTTCAACGAGAAGCGCCCACCGGTCTTCCGCGGACGCTAAAACCTCCAGACCTTCCACAACACACATCAGCTAACCCACCACAGCTAAGGAATCACATGACTGCATACCTGGTATCCGGCTTCCGCACCCCCGTGGGCCGCTACGGCGGCGCACTGTCCTCGGTTCGCCCAGATGATCTCATGGCCACCGCCATCAAGAAGACGGTGGATGAGGCTGGGCTCGACCCCTCCGCGGTGGATGAAGTCATCATCGGCAACGCCAACGGCGCGGGTGAAGAAAACCGCAACGTCGCCCGCATGTCCTGGCTGCTCGCCGGGTTCCCGGACACCGTTCCAGGCATTACGGTCAACCGCCTGTGTGCTTCGGGCATGTCCTCGATTGCCCTGGCCACCGCCTTCGTAGAATCCGGCCAAGCGGATGTTGTCATCGCCGGTGGCGTCGAATCCATGTCCCGTGCCCCCTGGGTCATGGAGAAGCCAAACAAGCCTTTTGCCAAGCCAGGACAGGTTTTTGATACCTCCATTGGCTGGCGCTTTGCCAACCCGAAGTTCGCGGAGCAGGAGAAGATGACCTACTCCATGCCGGAGACCGCCGAGGAAGTGGCCAACGTCTTCGGTATTAGCCGTGAGGACGCCGATGCCTTCGCCGTGCGTTCCCAGGAGCACGCGCTTGCCGCCATCGAAGCCGGAAAGCTTGCCAGGGAAATCGTGCCCGTCGAGGTCACCGACCGCAAGGGCAATGTCACAGTGGTCGACACCGATGAGGGCCCCCGCCCGGGCACCACGATGGAAGTCCTGGCCAAGCTGCGCCCGGTGACCTCTCTGGGTGACGTCACCACGGCGGGCAACGCCTCCTCGCTTAATGACGGCGCCTCCTGCGTCATTGTCGCCTCCGAGGAGGCCCTCAAGAAGCACAACCTGACCGCACGTGCCCGCGTTGTCGCCAACTCCGCGCGCGGTGTGCGCCCGGAAATCATGGGTACCGGCCCCATCCCGGCGACCCGCGATGTGCTGGAGCGCGCCGGCTGGGAGCTGGATAGCGTGGATGCCATCGAACTCAACGAAGCTTTTGCCTCCCAGTCCATCGCTTGCATCCGCGAGCTGGGCTTGGACGAGGACAAGGTCAACACCTGGGGCGGCGCCATTGCGCTGGGTCACCCGCTGGGTTCCTCTGGCTCCCGCATCACCTTGACCCTGCTCAACCGCTTAGAAACGGACGGTCTGAGTCGCGGCATCGCCACCATGTGCGTGGGCGTAGGCCAAGGCACCGCAATTGCGATTGAGAGGGTCTAAATGACGACTGCCATTGAGATTTCAACGCGCGGCGAGAACGACGAGATTGTCGTCGCCAAGCTCAACCGCCCCGCCGTCCGCAATGCCATCGATGAGCAGATGGTGAGAGAGTTCCACGAACTCTGCGCGCAGCTCGAGTCCGCTCCCCGCATCCTCATTATCACCGGCTGCACCGTGGACACCCCGAAGGGCCCCCGCGGGATCTTCGCCTCTGGGGCGGATATCGCGCAGCTTCGTGAGCGCCGTCGCGAGGACGCCCTCCGCGGCATCAACTCCGGCATCTTCCACCGCATCGCGTCCCTTCCCGCCCCAGTCATCGCGGCAGTGGATGGCTACGCTCTCGGTGGCGGATTGGAGTTGGCGCTGGCCGCGGACTTCCGGGTTGCCACTCCTTTTGCCAAATTTGGCCAGCCGGAGGCCGGCCTGGGTATCGCCGCCGCCGCTGGTGCCACGTGGCGCCTCAAGGAGTGCGTGGGTACCCCGTTAGCGAAGGAGATTCTGCTGGCCGGACGCATCCTCAACGGCGAAGAAGCCCTGACCAACCACCTGGTCAGCGAGCTGCACGAACCGGACGCGCTTGTCGACGGTGCCCTCGCCCTCGCCTCCCGGATTGCTCAGCAGGACCCGCTGGCCGTGCGCTTGACCAAGCAGCTCATCTCTATGCCTGATGCGGCGCACCCGGCAGTAGACAACATCGCCCAAGCGGTGCTCTTTGAGTCCCCCGCCAAGTTTGAGCGGATGCAGGCCTTCCTGGACCGCAAGAAATAAACCTTCCACTCACAAGGAGATTCAACTCATGTCCCCAGTACTGCAGGTTCCTGCCAAAGTTGGCGTGCTCGGCGGCGGCCGGATGGGCGCAGGCATCGCGCACGCCTTCCTAGCCTCCGGCGCGTCCCTGACCGTGGTGGATATCAACGAGGATGCCGTTGCCGCCGCTCGCGAGCGCGTGCACAAGGCCATCCGCGGCTCCCTCGACCGCGGGGCGGAAGGCACCTTCGAATCCTGGGATGAGCGGCTCAGCTTTTCCACCGCCGCCTCCGCCTTTGCTGGTTTCGACCTCGTGGTTGAGGCAGTTCCGGAATCAATGGATCTCAAGGTAGCCGCCTTCCGGGATATCGCCGATGCGGCCCCTCAGGCCGTCGTCGCCACGAATACCTCCTCGCTGTCGGTATCGCAGCTGGCGGAAAGCATCCCCAACGACGTCATTGGCCTGCACTTCTTCAACCCGGTCCCAGCTTCCAAGCTGGTGGAAGTGGTGGTTGCCGAGTCCACGCCGGAGACGCTCGTAAACACCGCCAAGGGCTGGGTCGAGGGCCTAGGTAAGACCGCAGTGGTGGTCAAGGACGCCCCTGGCTTCGCTTCCTCCCGCCTGGGCGTAGCCATTGCGCTTGAGGCCATCCGCATGGTGGAGGAAGGCGTGGCCTCGCCGCGCGATATCGACAATGCCATGGTGCTGGGCTACAAATTCCCCATCGGCCCGCTGGAGCTGACCGATATCGTGGGTCTGGATGTGCGCCTCGGCATCGCTGAATACCTCGAATCCCAGCTAGGTGAGCGCTTTAGCCCACCGCAGCTCATGCGCGACATGGTCGCCCGCGGGGAGCTGGGCCGCAAGTCCGGCAAAGGCTTCTACGACTATTCCGAGTAACCGTACTCTTCTCTGCCTGGCTCTGGCACCACAAAGCGATAACCCAAGCCGGGCTCTGTGAGTAGAAAACGTGGGTGGGCGGGGTCATCCTCCAACTTGCGCCTCAACTGGGAGGTGTAAATGCGGAGGTAGTGCCCCTGCCCCTCAAAGCCGGGACCCCAGATCTCAGAGAGCAGGTCCTCCTTGCGCACCAAGCCACCGTGGGCGCGAAGTAGCGTGGTGAGCACGCCCCACTCGGTGGGTGTCAGATGCAGCGGCTCGCCACCTTTGGTGATGGAATGGTGCGGAACGTCAATCACGATATCCCCGGCGCGAACCACAGCGATCTCAGTGCGCCTCACCGGACTCTGTGGGCTACCATGCCGCAACGCCACTCGCACACGGGCTAGAAGCTCCTCCATAGAGAAGGGCTTGGTCACGTAGTCGTCCGCGCCACGGTCGAGAGCTGCGGCGCTAAACAGCGGATCGGAGCGCGCCGTCAGGATGATGACCGGTACCGCAGACCACCCGCGGATTCCTTCCAACACGACGGTGCCATCCATATCCGGCAGCCCCATGTCCAAAATCACAACGTCTGGCTGCTGCTGCGACACCACCTGTAGTCCCTCTGCGCCTGTACGCGCCTGGTGAACCTCGTAGCCACGAGCCTTGAAGTTAATACTCAACGTATTAAGTAGGCGGGGGTCATCGTCCACAATGGCGATGCTGGTCTTTTTCGTCGTCATTTTTGTTCTCCTCCCGCGACGGGAAACCGCAAAATAAAGGTTGCGCCCGGGGTGGCAGCCACCTCGATGCTACCGCCCATGGCCTCTACAAAGCCTTGGACAACAGAAAGGCCAAGGCCTACACCGTAGTCGTTGCTGGTATCACCCAAACGCTGAAACGCTTGGAACAGTTCCTTCTGCTTCTCCGGTGGGATGCCCGGGCCCTCATCGACAACGATCAGTTCTACCTGTTCGGTGGTGATCTGGGCGCTCAAGGTAACGTCGCCGGTTGGCGCATAGCGCAAGGAGTTATCGAAGAGATTGGCCAAGACGCGCTCCATGAGCGCCGTATCCGCGCAGCACGTAACTCCACGCACGCTAGGGTCAAGGTGAATGCGCCCAATTTGCTCTCGGGAATGCCCGAAGGCACAGGAAGCAATGGCACGATTAGCCACTTCGGCTACGTCGACGATGTCTCGGCGGGCGGTTATGGCGCCAGCTGTGAGCCGGGAGTAATCCAGCAAATTGGTTACCAATCCGGTAAGTTCCTCGATGCTCGCCGCAGTTTCTGCCAAAAGCATGTCCTGGTCTTCGGGAGTGAATTCAATGTCAGCGTTGCGCAGCGAGGATACCGCCAACTTGGCCGTGGCCAGCGGGGTACGCAGGTCGTGGCTCACACTAGACAGCAGCGCTCGGCGCAACTCGTCAGCAGCGGCTATCGCATCTGCGCGCGCGGCCTCAGCAGAGAGCTTTTCGCGGCGAACAATGCCTGCGAGATAGCCCGCTACCACGGTGACCAGACCTCGGTCACGAGCAGACAATGTCGGGCCCTCGAGACGCAGCTGAACCGTGCCATCTGCGCTCGCAACAACGGTATCCACTTCCTGTTCATGGCGCACTTTTTCGGGAATATGAAGGTGTTTCGAAGTGCGTTCGGGGGTAGCTGCGCGCCAGGTGGCAAGAACGTCACCGTTTTCATCCAGCAGCTCTGCTCTACGACAATTAAAAGCCTCCCCCACCTTGCGCATCACGGCATCCTTCGGAGAAGAATCCGCGCGGCGATTCAAGGCGGCGCGGGAAAACACCGTGAGTAGCTCAGCATCACGCGCAGCAATAGCCGCGTTCGCACGCTCAATCTTGGCGCGGCGCACGAGCATGCCGACGGCCAGCGCAATAGCCACCATGACTACGGCGATCACGGCGTTAGCGGGATCAGCAATATCGAAGGTATGGATCGGCTCGGTGAAGAACCAGTTGACCGCTAGGCCGGAAGCCACCGCCACCACTACGGCCGGCCACAGGCCCCCCAGCAAACTGACAAGCAGGATGAGCGCAAAGTAGAACGCGGAACAAGTACCTGTTCCCAAATCCTGGCCGTCCGCCTGCACCAATAGTGCAGTGAGCCCCACGAAAGCCAACGCTGAGCTAAGCCACGCGATGGCACGCTGCGGGAAGGGTCGGAAAGGATGCAGCATCCGTGTGAGCGGAAGTGGTTTTTCCGGGGGAAGGTTGACTATGTGGCAGTCAATCGAGCCGGATTCACGCAGCACCGTTTCCGCTACCGTACCGTGCCAATGCACGCCGAAACGACGCCGCGGCGAGACCCCTACTACGAGCTGGGTGGCGTTGACGCTCCGGGCAAAATTGAGCAGAGCTTCCGGAACGCTGTCCCCGGTAACCTGGTGCAGCCGCGCGCCCACATCCTGGGCTAAGGACTGCAGCCGGGCGAGCTGTTGCGCGGATCCCCCCACCGAGGAGGAACGAGAGGTGAAGGAATCCCCGAAAACAACGTGGACCACATGCAATTCCGCCGAGGACTTTGTCGCGATGCGCCGTCCGCGACGGATAAGAGTCTCAGCATGGGCAACGTTTTGGATGGCCACAACCACCCGCTCACGCGCTTCCCACGTTTCGGTGATTTTCTGATCCGAGCGATAAGTGATGAGTGCCTCATCAACCTGATCCGCTAGCCACAGCAGTGCCAACTCGCGCAGCGCGGTGAGATTTCCCACGCGGAAGTAGTTGTTGAGTGCAGGCTCAATGCGCGCCTCGCGGTACACGTGGCCGTCGCTCAGACGGGTGCGCAACAGCTGTGGGGAAACGTCAACAAGCTCGATCTCATCGGCAGCACGTACTACCTCGTCCGGCACCGTTTCCTGCGGCGCGATGCCCGTGATCTGCTTGATAACGTCATTGAGACTCTCCAGATGCTGGATATTAAGAGTCGACATGACGTCAATTCCGGCGTCTAGGATCTGCTCAATGTCTTCCCACCGCTTCTCGTGAACCTCGCCGCGCGGATTAGAGTGCGCGAACTCATCGACGAGAACGATCTCTGGGTGCCGCTGGATAACCGCCGCGGTGTCCATTTCACCCGCGGAAATGCCCTCGACAGCGCGCCTCGGAACAATCTCCAGCCCCTCGCACAGGGCCTTGGTGTACGCGCGCCCGTGGTCTTCCACGACCCCAACGACAACGTCGCGGCCTTGGTCGACCAGCGTGTGCGCCTCACTAAGCATGGCGCAGGTTTTGCCCGCGCCGGGAGCGGCGCCCAACAAAATCTTCAAGGTGCCGCGTTTGGTGCGCGAGGACGGCGCAGTTGCTTCGGTCAACATTGCTTCATCTTATGAGCTGATCTTTATGAGCAGGGAGTAGGCGTGGGCAACGACATATTGAGAGTTGTCACATTGACCGTGTCTTCGCCTAGAAACCCGAGGCTGGCATGCTCCGTGTTCTCGGCGATGAGCTTTTCCATCTCTTCCTCGCTAATGCCCTGCTCCCGAGCCACACGCGGAGCTTGCAGCTCCGCGTACTCAGGACTGATGCCGGAATCCACGCCGGAACCGGAGCCGGTAACGGCATCGGCAGGCACGTGCTCCACTGATACGCCTTCGCGCTGAGCAATCTCCTCTCGGCGTTCCCGGATGGCCTTCTCTAGCTCCGTACTTGATGTGCCGTAGTTACTCATACCTTCCGCGCGGGCGAAGAAGTAGGGGCCATCTTCCAAGCCATCCTGAATCTGAGTGGAACCGACCAGGCATTCACCCTGGTAGATAAGGTTTCCATCGGCAGATTTCGGGGTGATGCGAGATATTCCCCACACCGCGGCCGGATAGATCATGCCCAGCGCGACGACGCATAAGAGCACGGCGACGAATCCGGCGATGAGATTACGCAGATAAACACGCATTATTGCTTCCTTTTTCTTTGCAGGTTTTCTTTATAGGCCTGGAAGGAGGGAGACGACATGGTCGATAACCCAGATGCCGATGAAGGGGGTAATAACACCGCCGAGACCCCAGATGCCGAGGTTTCGACGCAACAGTGAGGACGCGGAGGCCGGCTTGTAGGACACACCCTTGAGCGCCAATGGGATGAGCGCAACGATGATGAGCGCATTGAAGACAACTGCGGAAACAATGGCGGACTCAGGGGAATGCAGGTGCATGACGTTGAGGCGCTCCAAGTGCGGCAACTGCGTAGAGAAGAGTGCCGGCAGGATGGCAAAGTACTTCGCCAGGTCATTGGCCAAGGAGAAGGTAGTCAACGCGCCGCGGGTGATAAGCAGCTGCTTGCCAATTCGAACGACATCGATGAGCTTTGTCGGGTCAGAATCCAAGTCCACCATGTTGGCAGCTTCCTTAGCCGCGGAGGTACCAGTGTTCATGGCCACGCCCACGTCCGCTTGGGCCAGCGCCGGGGCGTCGTTAGTACCGTCACCGGTCATGGCCACCATGCGGCCTTGTGCTTGCTCCTCACGGATGCGGGCGAGCTTGTCCTCCGGAGTAGCTTCGGCGATGTAATCATCGACGCCGGCTTCCTTGGCAATGGCAGCTGCGGTCAGCGGGTTGTCACCGGTCACCATGATGGTCTTGATACCCATCTGACGCAGTTCAGCAAAGCGCTCGGCCATGCCAGGTTTGACGACGTCACTCAGTTGCACCACCGCAATAACCGTGCGGCTGCCATCGGATTCTTCCACAGCGACAGGCAGCGGGGTGCCACCGTCTTGTGCAATTCGGGTTACGGAATCCTCGATCTCTTGCGGCCAGGTGCCACCTGCTTCAGTAACCCACTTGCGTACGGCATCGCCAGCGCCCTTGCGCAGCTTGCGGTGAGCCAGGTCAAGGCCGGACATCCTCGTCGACGCGCTGAATGGAACGACCTCCGCACTCCGCGCTTCTGCATCTCCTTCGCTGGACAGAGAGTAGTTTTCAGTCAGCCAGGCCACAATGGAACGGCCTTCTGGGGTTTCATCCGCTAGGGAGGAAATGCGAGCAATCGCTGCAGCCTCGCGCTCGTCAACGCCCGAAGCCACAATCAGGCCGGTGGCCTGGCGGTTTCCGTAAGTGATGGTGCCCGTCTTGTCCATGAGGAGCGTGGCGACGTCACCAGCCGCCTCCACCGCACGGCCGGAGGTGGCCAGAACGTTGTGACGAACGAGGCGGTTCATACCGGCGATACCAACTGCCGAAAGTAGGGCGGCAATGGTGGTAGGGATTAGGCAGACCAACAGAGCGATAAGGGATAGTGGCGAAAGCTCCGCGCCGGTGAATAGACCCATCGGGGCAAGCGCAGTGACGGCGACGAGGAAGAGGATGGTCAGCGTGGAGAGCAGGATGCTCAGCGCAATCTCGTTCGGAGTCTTGCGGCGTTCCGCGCCCTCCACCAAGGCGATCATGGTGTCAACGAAGGTGGAGCCCGGTTCGGAGGTGATTTTGACCTTGATGGAATCAGAGAGCACCACGGTGCCGCCGGTCACGGCACAGCGGTCACCGCCAGCCTCTCGGACCACAGGGGCCGACTCACCAGTAATAGCCGATTCATCCACGGTGGCAGCACCTTCGATGACGTCACCATCACCCGGGATGGTCTCCCCTGCTTCCACACGCACGATGGCACCCTTGGTCAGCTCGGACGCGGGGACCACTTCAATGCCAGAGTCAGTAATGAGATTGGCAGTTGCATCATCGCGCACAGAGCGCAGACTGTCTGCCTGGGCCTTGCCACGGCCTTCGGCATAGGCCTCGGCGAAGGCGGCAAAAGCAATGGTGAACCACAGCCATACCGTCACGACCCATCCGTAAAAGCTGGGGTTGAGGATGGACCACACAGTGGTCAGTGCCGCGCCTACCCACACCACGAACATCACGGGGTTGCGTGCTTGGGCGAGCGGGGACATTTTGCTCGGCAGCGTTTTCAGCGCCGCAGCCGCGAGGCCACTGCTCTTCTCCGGAGCGTTGCGGTGAGGAGTCTTATCCGGCTCAGCGGTGATGGTTTGGGTTGTCATGATAGTGCCTCCGAAATGGGACCCAGGGTGAGGACAGGGAAGAAAGTTAGCGCTGCAACCAGCAGGATTACTCCGATAGTCAACAGCGAGAAGGTAATGCCGGAGGTGGGTAAGCTGCCTGCGGTGGTGGCCTGGCGCTTCTGTCCTGCCAGGCTTCCGGCTAGGTAAAGGGCGAAGACGATGGGCAGGAAGCGGCCCAACAGCATGGCCAAGCCCAAAGTGATCTGCCACCAGGGCTCAGTCACCGTCAGTCCGGCAAAAGCAGAACCGTTGTTATTCGCCGCCGAGGTAAAGGCGTAGAGAACTTCCGACAGACTGTGGGCATTATCAGCCGTGCCCGGCGCACCGAAGTTGGTCGCTGAAGCTTCCACGAGTTTGCGCTGCGCCACGGAAGCGCCGACGCCCACGAGGACCAGAACCGGCATGGTGAGGATGTACAAGCTAACCGCTGAAATTTCCTTGCGGCCAATCTTGTTGCCCATAAATTCCGGTGTGCGGCCCACTAGGAGGCCACCGATGAACACCGCGAGGATGGCCACAACCAACAGGCCATAGAGGCCAGTACCCACACCGCCCGGCGCGATTTCACCCAGCAGCATGTTGAGGATGAGCAGACCACCGCCCAGTGGCGAATAGCTATCGTGCATCGAATCCACCGCACCCGTCGAGGTACCCGTGGTAGACACGGCGAACAGTGCTGAGGCATCAATGCCTAGCCGCTGTTCGATACCTTCCATGTTGGCGCCTGCCAACTGAGACGCACCGCCGACAAGGGTGTGCTGTGCCCAAGTCACCAGAACAACCATCACGGTCCACAAACCACCAGCCACGCTGAGCAGCGTCCACGCGTGCTTCTGCGACTTGAGCATCACACCATACGTGCGAATCATGCAGAAAGAGATGACAAGCAGGGAGAAGATCTCCACCAAGTTGGTAAAGCCGGTCGGGTTCTCAAACGGGTGCGCAGAGTTGGCACCGAAGATGCCACCGCCGTTGGTACCCAGGAGCTTAATGGCTTCCTGGCTGGCCACGGGAGCACGGGAAATATCTACACCGGACTCCGTAACCAGGTTCGAGCCAAAGGTTTGCATGGTTCCGCCGAGGACGAGCACGGTGGAGATGAATAGCGACAGGGGAAGCAGGATGCGGACGAGGCCGCGGGTGAGGTCCACCCAGAAGTTGCCGATGAGGTGCTGACCATTCTCGGTTGCCAACGTATCGCGGCTGTAACCCAAGTGACCGATGCCGCGGATCAAGGCGACAGCAACACACATGCCCACTGCGGCTGAGGCGAAGTTTTGCACGGTCAGACCCAGCATCTGCGAAGCGTTGGTCAGAGTGTCTTCACCGGAATAGGACTGCCAGTTAGTGTTGGAGGTAAAGGAAGCCGCGGTGTTGAAGGCCATCCACGGCTCCACGGCTTCCTCACGGGCGTTTCCAAAACTTGGCAACACCGCTTGGAGCCGCTGCACTGCGTAAAGGACAAGGACTGAAGCCAGACTGAAGCCCAGCAGAGCGCGAGTGTAGTTCTTAGCGTTATGGCCCCGGTTAGGGTCAATGCGCAAAATTCTGTACACAAGGCGCTCCACGGCCAAGTCTTTTTCAGAGGTATATGTGCGGGCCATCCAATTGCCCAGCGGCACGTAGGCCGCCGCTAGAAGTGCAAGGAGGGCAAGATACTGCGGCGCCACCGCCGCAATGCTAGCGATCATGCGAAACGCTCCGGGTCAATAAGGGAAATGATGAGATAAGCCACGAGCGCGACAACAATGATGAGCCCGATGACTGCTGTGATGGTGTTCATGTTCTACGCGTCTCCGTCCATAAATTCGTTGATGGAGGAAGGACCGCTGAACGCAAGGACCACGATCACTATGACCAGAATGTCCAACATGTGGGAGAGACCCCCTTGGGTGAAAGCGATACTAGGTGTGCCCGGTGCCCCAAAGCACCAAGCGCCGGTGCATAGTGCACCTGCCGAGCAATGACGTTAGGCCCGTTCTCCCTGGGACCTACCGGTTATTTGCGGCTTCTTTACGCCTCTCTACCCCGATTTTTACGCTTTATTTACAGCCGCCTTTACCCCGCCTACTTAGGGTCAACGAGCGCGTTCGTGATGCGTGCCGTGCACAGCCTCCTCCCCTCCTCATCTGTAATGACGATCTCGTGAGAGCACAGCGTCTTACCCAACTTGATGGCGGTGGCCGTCGCCGTGACCAGACCCGCGCGCCCAGAGGCGTGGTGCGTTGCGTTAATGTCCACACCCACAGCGACCTTGCCCAGAGTTGAGGCGTGAATCACCGCCGCCCAACTGCCGACAGCCTCAGCTAGGCACGCCATGGCACCGCCGTGGAGCAGACCGAAGGATTGGGTATTGCCCTCAACCGGCATGGTGGCAACCACCCTCTCAGCCGACTCTTCGAGGATTTCGACACCCATCTTCTTGTCCAGCTCACCCAACTGAATTTTCCATACCTCTGCGGCCATGCAGTTCTCCTTACTTGCTCCTAGAAATGTGACGCAGACTATACTAGCCTGTATTTACTGACCGACCGTTCGGCAACTATTGGAAAGGCCATTCTCTTCGCTATGACTGCAGCCCTCGTCCCCAGCTACCTCTCCGGCCAGTGGCTCACCCCGGACAACCCCTCGCGTGTTACCGACGTGCACGATGCCTCAACTGGGGACGTTGTCGCCCTAGTAAGCGCCGAAGGCCTCGACATCGCCGGCGCCATCGACTACGCCCGCAGCATCGGGCGCGAGGGACTACAGAAGCTCACCTTCCATGAGCGCGCCCTCAAGCTCAAAGAACTCGCGATCTACCTCCAAGATCACCGCGAGGAACTCTACGAACTGGCCAACCAGGCCGGCGCCAACAAGCGCGATAATTTCGTCGATATCGACGGCGGTATTTCCACCATGTTCACCTTCTCCTCGAAGGGCCGCCGCGAGATGCCTAACTCCACCGTCATGCCGGATGGTGAGGCAGAGGTCTTTTCCAAGGACGGCTCCTTCATTGGCCGCCACATCTACACCTCTATCCCTGGCGTAGCAGTACAGATCAACGCCTTCAACTTCCCCGTCTGGGGCATGCTGGAGAAGTTCGCCCCGGCCTTTATCGCGGGCGTGCCTTCCATTGTGAAGCCCGCTACGCCGACCGGCTACATCACCGCGGCTTGCGTGCGCCTCATGATCGATTCCGGGATCCTGCCGGAGGGAAGCCTGCAGCTCATCTCCGGCTCCGCCCGCGACCTACTGGATCACCTGGACTACCGCGACCACGTGGCCTTTACTGGCTCTGCCGATACTGCGAATACCCTGCGTGCACACCGCAACGTCATCGAGGGCGGCATCCAGTTCAGCGCGGAGGCGGACTCCCTCAACGCAGCCATCCTGGGCACCGATGTCACTGCAGAGTCCCCGGAGTTCGAAGCCTTCGTCAAGGCGGTCTTTGGCGAAATGACCTCGAAGGCCGGCCAGAAGTGTACGGCCATCCGCCGCGCCATCGTCCCGCATGCGCTTGTCGACGCCACCATTGAAGCCCTCAGCGCACGCCTGAGCGACAAGGTCGTCGTGGGCGATCCGCGGGATGCTTCCGCCACCATGGGCCCGCTGGTCTCTGCGGATCAGAAGGCAGACGTCGCGGAAGCCGTCGAGAAGCTCAAGGCAGGCGGCGGCGAGGTAGTCTACGGCGGCGAGGAGGCCGAAGGAGCTTTCTTTAACCCGACCATCCTGCGCTTTGCCGATAACCGCGCTCCAGCCGTGCACGACACCGAGGCTTTCGGTCCCGTTGTCTCCTTCCTGAGCTATGACTCCCCCGCTGAGGCCGTCGAGCTCGCCGCCCTAGGCTCTGGTTCACTGGTCGCCTCCGTGATTACCCACGATCCGCAGCTAGCCCGCGAGTACGCTCTGGGCATCGCCGCCCACCACGGCCGCCTGCATTTCCTCGACCGCGATGACGCAAAGACCTCGACCGGCCACGGCTCTCCCCTGCCACACTTAGTTCACGGCGGACCCGGCCGCGCCGGTGGCGGCGAAGAGCTGGGTGGCGTGCGCGGCATCCTGCACTACATGCAACGCACCGCCATCCAGGGAACCCCGGACCACCTCACCGCAATCACAGGCCAGTGGCACCGCGGCGCCGCTGTGCAGCGCGTGACCCGCGCCGACGTGGAGAATGGCCAAGGCACCCACCCCTTCCGTAAAGACCTGGCCACGCTGCAGATTGGTGACCAGTTCGCCTCCGATCTGCGCCACGTCTCCCTCGAGGAAATCCTCGAGTTCGCGGAGAAGACCGGCGATACCTTTTACGCCCACACTGACGAGGAGGCCGCAACGGCCAATCCCTTCTTCCCGCGCCGCGTCGCACACGGTTACCTGCTGGTCTCCTGGGCCGCTGGCCTCTTCGTGGAACCCGCACCGGGCCCGGTCCTGGCCAACTACGGTCTGGAAAACCTGCGCTTCATCACGCCGGTGACCTATGACGATTCCATCCGTGTAGAGCTGACCGCCAAGCGCATCACCCCGCGCGTCACCGATGACTACGGTGAGGTCTGCTGGGACGCCGTCCTCTATAACCAGGAGGATGAGATTGTGGCGACCTACGACGTCCTGACCCTCGTGGAGAAAGTCAACACGACCTACGCCTAGGACTCGACCTCGACCTCACGCTAATCATTTGCGAGATAAGTCACACAATCGGCCCTAGTTTCTTTTATCATTACTGTCATGAAAGAAACTACCCCAGTCGCTAACTCCATCATCATCGTGGGCACCGGCCTCGCCGGCATGGTCGCCGGCTACGAGGCCATTAAAGGTGGCAAGCACGTCATCTTCCTTGAACAAGAAAATCGCAACAACCTCGGCGGGCAGGCTTTTTGGTCGCTGGGCGGGCTGTTCTATGTCAATTCTCCCGAACAATCCATGATGCGGGTCAAGGACTCCGAAGAGTTGGCGTGGCGGGACTGGGCCAACTCAGCCGATTATGACCCAGTGACCGAGGAGGACCGTCACGACTATTGGGGTGAGATATGGGGACGCGAATACGTGCGCTTCGCCGCCAATGAAAAGCGCTCCTATCTCAAAGGCCTAGGCCTCAACGTCCTGCCCACCATCGGATGGGCAGAGCGCGGCTCTGGTGACGCGTCCGGTCACGGTAACTCCGTGCCGCGCTTCCACCTCACCTGGGGCACGGGCCCCGAGGTTGTTCGAGTATTTCGCGAGCCACTCCTACGTGCTGAGGAGAAAGGCCAGGTGGAATTCCATTTCCGTCATCGCGTCGATGAGCTCGTCGTCGAGAACGACGAGACAGGCAGTCCGCGTGTGGTGGGCGTGCGCGGCAGCGTCCTCTCCCCCACCAATCAGGTGCGTGGCGAGGCCAGCCCGAGGGACGTCGTCAAGCACTTTGAGCTCCGCGGCTCCGCCGTGGTCATCGCCACCGGCGGCATCGGCGGCAACCTGGAGAAGGTACGCAAGATGTGGCCCACTGAGCGGTGGGGCGAATGCCCGAAGGAACTGGTCACGGGTGTGCCGGCACATGTCGACGGCCGCGGTATCGACATCGCCCAGAACGCCGGGGCCTCCGTGGTCAATACCGACCGCATGTGGGCTTATACCGAGGGCATGAGCAACTGGGACCCCATCTGGCCTGGTCACGGCATTCGCATCATTCCGGGTCCTTCGGCACTGTGGCTCGACGCCGAAGGTAATCGCCTGCCCACCAACCTCTTCCCCGGCACCGATAACCTGGCCGCGCTCGCCCACATTGGTCAAACTGGCCACGGCTATTCCTGGTTCGTGCTCAACAAGGCCATTGTGGACAAGGAATTCATCTTCTCCGGCTCGGAGCAGAACCCAGATCTGACGGATAAGGAGTTCAAGAAGCTCGCCGGCAAGTTGGGCCCGGGTACGCACGTGGCGGTTAAGGCGTTCATGGATAACGGCATTGACTGGGTCGTTGAAGATAACCTCGCCGATCTCGTCGCCGGCATGAACCGCCTTACGCCGAAGGGATCCCCCACCATTGAGGAGGCCCACCTAAGAAAAGTCCTGGAAGACCGCGATTCCCAACTGGATAATCCTTTTAGCAAGGATGCCCAAGTCAACTACATCCGCGTTGCGCGCGGCTTCTTGGGTGACAAGCTCATTCGCGTCGCTCCCCCGCACCGCATCCTCGATGAATCCAAAGGCCCATTCATTGCGGTGCGCCTGACGTTCCTTACCCGCAAGACTCTGGGCGGATTGGAAACCAACCTGGATGGCCAATGCCTCAACGCAGACGGCTCGGTGCTTCCTGGTTTGTACGCCTGCGGCGAGGCCTCCGGCTTTGGTGGCGGTGGCATGCACGGAAAGAACGCACTGGAAGGAACCTTCCTCGGCGGGTGCATCCATTCCGGCAAGCGCGTGGGCGAAGCCCTAGCGCAGAGCTAGCTAAGAGCCAACCAAGAGTTCACCCAGCGCCATTGCCCATACTCCCCTACCGTAGAGACCATGAACCTCGCTAGAAACGTCCGCATCGTCGTGGAGAATCCTTACTTCACGGTCACTCGCTTCGTCGCCACGCCCGCTGAACTCACCGTGGGCGAGATGATCATCATCGTGCACGCAGCTCTCGGCCTCGAACCGTCGAGCCCCGGCCAGCTCATGGTGCGCGAGGACGAGGAGCCCATCGATATCTTCCCCATCATCGACTCGGACTTCTACGATTCCTTCGGCGATGACGTCCACTACCACCCCTCTGAGGGCGATTGGTGCATCACCATCAGCATCGCGGACACCTCCCGAGTCGTCATGGGGCTGCCTGCGCTTATCTCCGGCGAAGGTCCCGACCTAGTCACTGAGTTAGGTTCCCCGCAGGCGATGTTCAGCGTCATGCTCGACGTTCAAGCCTCCATGGCTTACATGGGCGTCCCGCCACAGGACATGGAGCGCATCTTCAGGCTCTTTCCCAATTACACCCTTGAACAGGTCAATCAACGACTGACAACGTGCTATCACCCGGCAATCGCGCAGCGCTTGGCGACGATGGGCACGGAAGCCGCCAACCTTGAAGGAGGAACCCAATCCTCACTCAGCTCAGAGCTCCCCTTTGATCCGTTCAGCGCGCATCCGTGGGATGACTTCTCAGATGACGTTGATGACTTAGGCTTCCCCACTGAGCTCCTCGAGCAATGGCGCGAGGAAGTTTATGAGGCCTACCCAGAGCTGAGCCCGGATTTTGCGCTTCCGGAGCTATCCGAGGACACCGTCCAGATGATTGGTCAGCGTGTGCGCGAATACTTGGATGTCATCCGCGACTTTCCACGCCTCACCGGCGCTGGATTCCTCAAACAAGCTGCAGTTCAGCGCTTGAAGGACTGGCTGCCGAAGCCTAACGCCCATGAAACCGTCAAGCGTGAGGACTACCACCAGACGCTGTTGAATCTGCGAGAGTTCTTCCTCAGCCTGGATTGGGTTACGTGTACCACCTCGACCATCCGCGTCACTGAGCGTGGTGAAAGGGCTGCCCGCGATCCGGACTTTGCAACGCAGCTCATTCTTGGAGCTATTCCCTATTCCTACTCTCCTCCGAGTGGTGCTCCGCAGCTGGGCTTAGACCTCGTGCATCTGCTGCGCGGCGACATACCGACACAACTGGACTGGGACCCTATCCTCATCATCTCGCGTGACCTGTTCTTTGCGCTGGGCATTCTTACCCATGACACCCACCTGGCCACTATCAAGCCAGGTCACGAAGGTTTTGTGGCCGCTGTACTCGCGTCTTTGCGCGACGACCTCAACCAAGAACTCGACTAGCACCACCACGCGCTGTGTAGCGCGTGGCTAGGCCTGTGGCGCAGCGCCAGGGCCTTGATTCTGGCTGTGACCTTGGGGTGTAGCGCGTTCTTCCTGTGGTTTCGCAGGAGTTGAGCGCACGCGCCGCACCGCAATCACCAGCAAGACGAGACCGCTGAGCAAGAACGCCAGGGCCCGGAAAATACCGGACAATGCCGCCAAGTCGAAGAAGGTCAGTTTCAGCGTTGCCACGATGGCAAGGAGAATACCCAGGCCAGTAAACCCTTCGTGGTGCTTGATGAGCAAGCGCGCGGCGATGAGCATCCAGGCAACGGACACCACCACGTGGCTGGCAAACCACGGGGAGGAACCCCAGGCGTCACCTGTAATGAGTCCGCCCAGGCCGGTAATTGTTCCAACCACTGCAACCATGCTGAGGCCCAGCGCAAAGACTGTCGCGCACGCAGCGTACACGCGATTGTTAGCGAGCCCATGGATCTGGGACCTGCGCAACCACGTTGCAATCAATGCCAGACCCAGCAGCACTGCGGAAGCAAACATTGTCGGTTCTTCACGGAACGCCTGCGGAACGGCAATGCTCGAGAAGAATAGGGGATTGACAAAGATCACCACGCCTACTACCCACGCTGCTTGCAGAGCACCATGCTTTAGGTAGGGCAGCAGAAGCACCAGCGCGATGTAGAACACTGCCGTGAGGGCAACCGCAACCCACAAGCGCACATCGGACATGCCACCGTTTGCCCCATGTTCACTATCGGAAAAGTTGGCGAGCTGGGTGGCTTTATACGCGAGCGCAAAGGCAACAGGGAACACTCCAAGCGCAATGCGTCCTTGTAGTTGGCCCCACGCTACCGCAGCGATGGCGGCAAAAGCGGCAACCAGAATCCACGCAGGAATCTCATAGTTCACTCGCACAAGGCAGAGCCCCAACAACAGTGCTGGCACAAGCAAGCCAGCTGTGTAATCACCGAAAGCCCTACGGCTAGTGGGGAAGTGGACTGCAAGGCCTACGAGTAGTACAGCGGATACACCCAACACCGCGTTGGCCACGATATGCATATCGGATGACTTGCCCATGATCAGGTTGGCTACGACCAGCAGGAGTGCAATAGCGCCGGTACCACGCAAAGTATCGTTCCTGCGCCACGCTGAGTAGCCCAACACCATCAGCGGCATGAGCAGCACGGGCAAAGCACCAACACCGGTATTGGCAATCAGAATGCTGGCTACCACGGCCATACCGATGGCAAACCACATGATGGTTAGCCTATGGAAGCCTTCGGGCTTGTAGTGGACGGAGGCCATGTACGCGGCAAAAAGCATGGTCATAATTACCGCGCCTAGCCACGCTGGCCACCATCCCAGCCAGGTCACCACAAGCAAAGAAGTAACGAGCGCTGAGTACAGCGATGTCGCCAGCAGAGCAGTGGTTCCTGCTTCTGGCGCCTTGCCACGGAACTTCCATGCTGCGCCGGCCAGCGCTAGGGAGACCACATAGGCAAGGATCACTCGTCCAAGCGGACCAAGCAGCCCTGCCTGAATGGCCATGCCCACGAGGAAGGCGACACCAATCAGGGTGATGACCGTTCCAGCAATAGCCACAACACCGATGAGTGTCTTTTCTTGGTCTTCTGGGTTACGCGGCTTCTTAGGCACCCAGGGCTGCGCCGGCGGTCGCTGCGAACCACCGTGCGGGGCCGGGGCACCGTTGGGTCCATGCTGCGGCGGGAATTGCGGCACAGGTTGTCCTTGCGGTCCGCGCGGTGGCTGTGCTCCTTGGTGTGGCCGTGGCATTGCTCGCTGAGGAACGCCTTGAGCCTGTCGCTGATGCTGCTGCGGAGGCTGTTGAGGTTGCTGCCGCGGCCGCTGCACCTGCTGCGCATTCGGTCCTGCCTGCTGGCGGGGCATAGGCCGCTGAGGGCCAGACTCCGGAGGACGCGGCTGGCCACGATAGGGCGGCTGTTGCGACCGTTGCGGTTGCTGCTGCGGTGCGTTGGGGAATCGTGCAGGCGAGGGCTGCAGTGGTGCCTGCGCTGCCGCAGCCTGGGCCCGAGCCTGTTCTTGCTGGGCTAGCCACCGGCGGGCTTCATGAAGCTCGCGCTCTGCCGCATCCAATCGGCGGCGGAGCTCTTCAAGTGCTGGATCCTGTTCCATGCCTATTGCTTACCTTTGTTTTCAGTAAGCAGCCACGCAACTGACAGCTTTGTTATCTACTTGAAACCAAATATTGCCCTTGCCGCCACACTCATAACCCCAGACCTGAAACCCCATACTCGCTGGTCGGCGTCGCCTAGCGCTTGGCGACGCCCCACCTCCCACCAGGGAGTTGCGGGTTCCAGGTCTGGGGGTTTGGTGTTATGCGGCCTGGCGGAACGTGGATGTTGGTTTACTTCACCACTAGGTTGACCATGCGGCCTGGGACGTAAATCTCCTTGACCACGTTCTTGCCTGCGGTGAGCTCCGCAATGCGCTCATCGGCCTTGGCGATGCCTACGACGGTGTCTTGGTCGGCGTCGGCAGGCACCATGACGCGGGCCTTGACCTTGCCGTTGATCTGCACCGGCACCTCAATCTCGTCGTCGACAAGGTACTTCTCGTCAAACTCCGGGAAGGATTCGTAGGTGATGGTGCCCGCGTGGCCGAAGCGCTTCCACAGTTCCTCCGCGATGTGCGGGGCGACGGGGGAGACCAGCTGGGCCAAGGGCTCTACCGCGATGCGCGGAGCGCCCTTCGGGTAGGTCTTGGTCAGGTAGTTGACGTACTCGATGAGCTTGGCCACCACCGTGTTGAGGCGCAGGTTCTCGTAGTCGTCACGTACGCCGGCGATGGTGCGGTTGAGGTGCTTCAGGTCATCGTCGGAAAGCTCTGCGTCCGTTGTGGACAGCTCACCCGAGGTCTCATCGATGGCTAGGCGCCACAGGCGCTGCAGGAAGCGCTGCGCACCGACGACGTCCTTGGTTGCCCACGGGCGGGAGGTATCCAGCGGGCCCATCGACATCTCGTAGACACGCAGGGTATCAGCACCATAATCGCGGCAAATGTCATCCGGAGCGACGGAGTTCTTCAGGGACTTGCCCATCTTGCCGTACTCCTGGTTGACCTCTTCATCCCCGTAGTAGAACGCACCATCGCGTTCTACTACCTCGGCGGCCGGGACGTAGACGCCGCGGGAATCGGTGTAGGCATAGGCCTGGATGTAGCCCTGGTTGTACAGGCGGCGGTAGGGCTCCTTGGAGCTCACGTAGCCCAGGTCAAAGAGGACCTTGTGCCAGAAGCGGGCGTAGAGCAGGTGCAGCACGGCATGCTCAACGCCACCAACGTAGAGGTCAACGCCACCCGGGTCGTTGGCGCCGTGCTCGTCTGGGCGCGGACCAGTCCAGTAGCGCTCATTCTCCAGATCGCAGAACTTCTCATCGTTCGTCGGATCGATGTAGCGCAGCTGGTACCAGGAAGAACCTGCCCACTGCGGCATGACGTTGGTGTCGCGATAATACGTCTTGGGGCCATCCCCAAGACCCAGGTCCAGCTCCACCTCAACCCACTCGCGGGCCTTAGCCAGCGGCGGCTGCGGGGAGGATTCGGCATCATCCGGATCAAAGGACACCGGCTTGTAATCTTCTACCTCCGGCAGCTCGATGGGCAGCATCGACTCCGGTAGCGGGTGGGCCTGGCCGGCCTCATCGTAGACGATAGGGAAGGGCTCGCCCCAGTAGCGCTGACGGGCAAACAGCCAGTCACGCAGCTTGTACTGGATCTTCTCGCGGCCCACTCCCTGCTCCTCCAGCCACGGGATGATCGCGGCGATGGCCTCATCCTTGGACATGCCGTTGATGTCCAGGGAATCGTTGGCGGAGTTTACGGCCTTGCCGGACTCCGTGTAGGCCTCCTTAGTGATGTCGCCGCCAGCGACTACCTCAGTAATCGGCAGGCCAAAGACGGTAGCAAACTCGTAGTCACGGGTATCGTGCGCCGGGACCGCCATGATGGCACCAGTGCCGTAGCCAGTCAGGACGTAGTCCGCGATGAAGATCGGCACCTGCTTGCCGTTGACCGGGTTGGTGGCATAAGTACCCAGGAAGACGCCGGTCTTTTCCTTGTTCTCCTGGCGTTCCAGATCAGACTTGGCGGCGATGGACGCGCGGTAGGCCTCCACGGCCTCCTTCGGATCATCATGACCGAAGGTCCAGCGTTCATCGACATCATCGTCATAAGGGATGGGGGAGAGGAGGGCGTCGACAAGCTCGTGCTCCGGGGCCAGCACCACGTACTCCGCACCGAAGAGAGTATCCGGGCGGGTGGTGAAGACGTCGATGTTGTAACCCTCGGCATGGAAGCTGACCTCTGCACCACGGGAGCGGCCAATCCAGTTACGCTGCATGGACTTGACCTTCTCCGGCCAATCCAGAAGCTCCAGGTCATCGAGCAGGCGGTCCGAGTAAGCGGTAATGCGCATCATCCACTGGCGCAGGTTCTTGCGGAAGACCGGGAAGTTACCGCGCTCGGACTTGCCCTCCGCGGTGACCTCCTCGTTGGCCAGCACCGTGCCCAGGCCCGGGCACCAGTTCACGGTGGAGTTAGACAGATAGACCAGACGGAATTCATCGAGTGCCTGGCGCTGCTCTTCCTTGGTCAGATCCGCGTAGTAGCGACCATCCTTGGTGGTGCGCTTGCCCACCTCAAGTTCCTTGATGAGCTCAGAAATCGGGCGTGCCTTCTGCTGCTCCTCATCAAACCAGGAGTTATAAATCTGCAGGAAAATCCACTGCGTCCACTTGTAGAACTCCGGGTCAGTCGAGGCCACCGAGCGGCGTGGATCGTGGCCCAGACCCAGCAAACCCAGCTGGCGGCGCATATTCTTGATATTCGCCTCCGTCGTAGTGCGCGGGTGCGTACCCGTCTGGATAGCGTACTGCTCAGCCGGCAGGCCAAAGGCGTCATAACCCAGCGTGTGCAGGACGTTTTTGCCCAACATACGGTTATAACGAGCAAAGGTATCAGTAGCGATATAGCCCAGCGGGTGGCCCACGTGCAGACCCGCACCAGACGGGTAGGGGAACATATCCTGGACGTTCAGTTTCTCCGCGGGAAGTTCCTTACCGTCCTCCGCGAGCGGCCCAACTGGGTTCGGCGCGTTGAACGTACCGTTATCCTTCCAGTACTGCTGCCAGGCACTTTCAATCTGCGCGGCGAGCTCCGGCGTGTAGCGGTGGGTGGTGTTATCGCTCGGGTTAGTCATGGTTAGACAGTGTAGTCACCCCACGGACATCTCCCCAGTTAGACCCAGCTAGACCGCGTCCTTTTCCGCAGCGCGGCCACGCCACTGTCGACGCCCCCTTGTTCTCCCTAGGCATCGCCACTAAAATCACCATTGTTCTACTGTTCTACATTTGGCTATCCAAGGAATCACTAGCCAATAAGCAAGGACGCAGAGCACCGGTCTACCGGACGTTCAGGCAAGGCGGTTGAAGCGATGACCAACATTTCGTTGCGCGAAGTCAATCAGCGTTCCGGCCGCAAAGTGCAAGCGGTGGCTGCCGGAATCTTAAGCCACAATCCAGAGCCTTACTCACAGCCAAGCAGCACAGACTTTCTACCTTCTGGTGCCGACGTTGTTTCGTTACTGGACCGAGAAGACCGCTTGTGACGATTTGTGCGGTTACTTCGGCATTCCAAAAACGCCGAGATTTTAGCCACGCCGCGCCATCTCTGCCACTTCCTTGCGCGCGTCTTTAAGGATCTGCGCAATGTCAGCTGCGTCTGCAGCATCTACGTCATAGGCACCAGCCGCTTGGGCTTCAGCCGCCAGCTCTCGCAGCGCTTTACGACGTTCAGTCCGCTGTCCATCCCGGTACTGCAGTAGGTCAACAAGCCGAACCCGCCTATGCTTGCCCCCTGTGGTGCGCTCGAACGGTATCGCTCCATCCTCGAGCTTCTTCACCAAAGTTGGCCTACTAATACTCAGGAAGTCTGCTGCTTCCTGCGTTGTGAGCAACTGGTCCACCGGTGCCACAGTAATAGCCTTTCCTTGACGCATCGCACTAACAACCTTCGAAAGGGTGCCCCCGGAAGGGCGCTTTAGACCTTCTTCACCACAGCAGGCTTCAGCTTCATCGCGCCAAAGCCGTCAATCCGGCAATCGATGTTGTGGTCTTCCTGGCCTGTGCCGGCATCAAACTTAAGGCGAATACCGCGCACCTTGGTGCCGGACTTCAGTGGCTGCTGCGCGCCTTTGACCTTGAGGGTTTTGGTGATGGTGACGGTGTCGCCGTCGGCAAGCGCATTGCCCACTGAATCCACGATGGTGAGGGCGGCTGCCTCCGCGGGCGAGGCTTCGACAGCGTCGGCGGAGAACTCGTGCGCGCACTCCGGGCAGACGATGAGCGGCGGCATTTCGTAGGTGTATTCGGAGGAACATTCGGGGCAAGGTGGCAAAGTTGTGCCTGCAGCGTCAGTCATAAGGAACAGTCTATCCCGCGTGGCGCAAAAAGATGATCCTTCTCTCATTCCTTTGATTGATACCCGGGTGGGGTATAGGATTATGGCACACCCAATCGGATTCATTCGAAAGAACTATGAAACGTCTTATTTCTCTCACTGCCGCATGTGCCGCAGCTATCACCCTGTCCGCCTGCTCCACCGAGAGCCCCGTTCAGAGCGAAGCCTCACAGAGCGACGCTGCCGCCGCCGAGGTCCAGCAAGTTCCGGTCGAGGACATCCTCGCCGAGTTCGACCTCGAAGGATTGGACGGCCCGGAAATCGTCGACAAGCTGGATCACATGCCCAAAGACGAGCGCAATAGCAATCTTCACGCTTCCGTGCGCCCGAACGAGTTGATCCTCACCGCCGAGCAGGGCCAGGCCTCCCTACCCCTGCCGGAGGACAAGTTCTACGTCTCCATCGCACCGTATGTCTCTGCTACCCACGATTGTTTCAACCACTCCCTGACCACCTGCACCGGTGAGCTCGGCAAGAAAGACATCCACGTCACCATCACCGATGACGAAGGAAACGAGCTGGTCAACGAAGACACCACGACCTTTGACAACGGCTTCATTGGTTACTGGCTGCCCGCCGACAAGAAGGGCACCATCACCATCAAGCAGGACGGCAAGACCGGTGAGGTTCCCCTGGATACCTCTGACGAAGGCGGTACCTGCGTGACCACGCTGCAGATGGCATAATCTGCCCATTCATTCACCACGGTGAATCCCACCTCCTGGGGTTCACCGTTTGTCGTTGTTAAGGTAGCTTCGCCGTGCTTGCCGACGCCGCCCGGAAAGAGCGCTTTCACACCCACGCTTAAATTTCCCTGGCGTTTACCCGTCCGTAGCCTTGCCGACATCCGCACTCACTACGGTTCTTCAGTGGATTCAGGCCATGCACACAAAAGTTGGCCCTACAAAGAAAACTCTGCCAAGCAGTCGTACAAGAAGTCCATCAATGTCGTGGCATCATCCGAACGGAACAACTCATCAAGGGCAAGGTTGAACTCCAATCTTCTCGCCTTAGGGATATTCAATGCCGTATAACCGCAACTCATCAACTGACCAAATGCGAGGAAAAGCGATGTCTTGAGACATCGATCCTCTGCGACTTTTCCGCACCGAAGTGACGGCTGCTGAAAATAAGCCCGCATACGGGGCACAATCTCGGCCCGCACAGCTCCCTGTCCCGCGAAGTATCCGTGACGTTGCGGCTACCCGATTTTCGGGCACCAGCCCACAGCCCTGGATCTCACACACCTGTCACTGTCGTTCACGGTGATTAAGGGCGAAAAATTTCAAATTTCTGGCTCTTATCTACCGTGAATGTAGCCTCAAGCCTGAATGCCGGTTCCGAAAACGAAAAGTCTCGAGACTTCACACGCTCCCACCAGCCACATGGCAACCGCACCCCGCTGTGTCCTATGATGAGGCAAATGAGCGCGGAGATTTATTCACTTCCAACTACGCCCCTGGTAGCCAGCGAGTACATCGAGCAGGGCCCCCGGCTGTCCCTGCGTCGCGGCAGCAATATTCTCACGCTTCAGCTGCCCGCCACCTTCCCGGAAGCAGAACTCACCGATCCCCGCTGGGTCGTCCAATCGCATTTCATTGATCGCCCGCACACGCTGCGTGAATTCGCCACCGATGAGCCGCTTGAAGTAGGTATCCCCGGCCCCTTTACTCGCATCATCGTGACGCTGCGCGACGGCGAGGAGGAGCTCATCGAGCCCACGACCTTCACGGGCATTACGGAAGACGCTCCTTTTATCGTCTACGACCGCACCACGCTCATCGCACCGCAGGGCACGCTCGAGGCCGCTGAACCTCTCGGTATCTGGGCTGGCTGGGAGGTCGGCGCGCTGCCGGATCAGGTCAGGGTGCCGCAGAGGGAACCGGTGGACGTCGCCAAGCACAGCGATTTTGAGTGGGACTTTGACGTCGCCGTCCTTCCCAACGCCCGCGGACTCGATAACGAGCCGGTGTTTACCCAGTCCCCACGCGTGCACCTCATCGCGGAAGGGGAGTGGCGTATCGATCTCACCTACGCGCCGCTCGGCGGCGAGCAGGAGGAGATTTCTGAACAGACCTTCGAGCCGGGCATCGCCGAACCTTTCCCGGGCGATCTCTACGAAGACCCCTGGGTAGGGCGCTATAAGGTCTCCTTGCACCGCGACGACGAGCTTGTCGACGTCCGCTTCATCTCCCTCGCCGAGGGCCTCCACATGCGCGCGACTAACGACGGTCCGCGCGGGATGGATTTCCGCATCATCGATGCCCTCGGCGCGCACTCGGCTTTCAGTTACACGCTGGCCTCTCCGCCAAAGAAGCCCATTGCGCTGGAGAAGGGCCTGCGTACCTTCGAGGACACCGAGGTTTCGCGCCGCGAGGTCGTGGCCAGTGATGCCGGGTACGAGCTCGAGTTCGACGTCTGGCCCGAAGCCCTGTTCAGCCGCGTCAAGCGCATTGGTCTGGAACCCACGGAGCACTCCGACAAACCGGTTATTTTCGCTGGTCAGCTCGATCAAGACGATATGTTTACCGTCCATTCTCCGCGCCCGCTGCCGCTGGCCAAGTTCGTCACCATTGATGGCCGCCAGAAGATTAAGGAGTTGGCCCGCACCTCGAAGACCACGCAGGCGGTGACGAGCCTCGCCGTGCCGAATGCCGCCTTGGCCAATGCGGTGCGCAAGCAGCCTTCTGCGGAGCTTTTCCTCATGTGGTCCACGCTGTCCTACGAGGACTACCTGGATTCCCTGCCGGACGCGGAACGCGCCGCCCACGAGGCCCGCAGCCTCGAGCGCCGCATTGTGGAGTACGAGGCATCGGCCTCCACCAGCCTCATCTATGCTGCCTTGGCCACGGTACGCAAGACCCCGTTGGTCAGCCGTGGTCTGCTCGGTGATGGGGAAGTGATCATCGAGCAGAACGTGGATCCCCAGGTAGATTTGGTGGGATGGGCCTGGCCTTTGGCCAACCCCACGGTTTCCCCAACCCAGCTCAACCCCACAGAAAACGGTTTTGAGCTTCCCAACGATCTCCTCCAGCAGGGCTCACTGCTTGTCGACGTCCGCGAGCTCAACCCCACCTCGAACCTCACCGCCCCCGCCCGACCATCGAGTGCATCCATCGTCATGACCCCGGAAGGCGCCGAACCGGCCCGCGCTTCCAAAGACTGGACCCCGGAGGAGCTGTGGGGCGCCTTCCGCGCGCTGCACGTGCTGTCTCAGCGCAGCCCGAACCCGAAGCTGCAGGCGATGTTCGACGACATCATCGACCGCCTGCGCGCCAACCCGGAGGCAGCGCTCCACGCCCTCGCGCGTACCGGCGTCAGCGTGAACCAGCAGGCTCGCTCCATGGCACGCACCCGCCTGTTCCACTCGCCGCTCGTATCCGACATAGAGAAGAGCGCTGACAGCTACTTGGATCTTCTCCTCGATCCTTCCGCCAGTGAGAATGCCGAGCTTACTGCCGTGCGCGAGACCGGCGCAGATGACCTGACCCGCCCAATGCTGCTCAATGCGGCAACGGTTCACAGCCCAACTCCGAATAGTGATGACCTCATGGGGGAGGCCGCTCGCGTCGCTGCCCTCCGCGAATGCTTTGCCAACAACGGCGCCCTCGATGCGCTGGGCACCATCGAGCACCTGCGCAAGGACGCCACGGCACTCGCGTCGGTGGTGCAGAATGCCGGCGTGGACATGTCGATTAGCCATACCCTCGTGGCCTTGGGTGCCTTTGCCAGCGGAAATACCGCAGACGAGCTCAATGCTGCTGCTTGGATGCCTTATATCTCCTATGCCTTCGCCCTGGCTTCCCGCGCCGCGGCGAACGACATCATCATGGAAAGCCCCCTGCTCAAGGAAGATATGCCCATGCTTGCCGACGTCCTCCCCCTCGCCCCCCGCCTCTTCTTCTACGACCTCGTGACTGCGGAGGCCCTTTTCCACAATCGCGACATTTAGCGCAGTGAGGTGTGCCACAATGGGTGAGCATGAAGGTTATCTCCACGAACGTCGCTGTCCGCCGCCCGGAGCCGCATGGGCGGCACGCGTACACGGGCATCGATAAGCAGCCGCGCTCTTTCCTCGACCTTGAGGTCCCCGGGCCCAACTATGGTGACGGCTCCGGCGTGGTGGGGGATTCGATTGGTGACCACGCCCACCACGGCGGTGCCGAGAAGGCCGTCTACGCTTATGCCCGTGAGGAGCTCGATCACTGGGAGGGTGCGCTCAACCGTGTACTGCGTGATGGCTACTTCGGGGAGAACCTCACCACTGAGGGCATCTCCTGGCCAAATATACTCATCAACCAGCGGATTCAGGTGGGGGAGTGCGTGCTCGAGGTTTCCATCCCGCGTACGCCCTGCGCCACCTTCTCCGGCTGGATGGACGAGCCTGGCTGGCTCAAGTCCTTCACTGAGCGCGGCGATTGCGGCTCCTACCTGCGCATCATCGAGCCTGGCCGCATCACTTCTGGCGATGAGATTACGCTTATCGGCCGCCCCGACCATGACATCACCATGGGCATGGCTTTTGCCGCCAAGATGGGGGACAAGGAGCTGGCCCGGCGCGTCGTGGACGCCGGCTGCCTCGCTGCCGTCCATCATGACCAGCTGGTTAAGAGCCTGCAATCCCGCGGTTAGCTAGCCATTCATAGGTTGTCGCTTGTGAGCCGCGCGTACCATCCATACGCACGAATCGTGCCTTCACCAGTGACTTCAGCGCATATCGGACCTGCGCTCGAGTGAGGTTTGTGGCTGTTTCTATTTCACCAATGGACAGGGGTTGTGCCGCCGCACTCAGCGCCTCCGCTACGCGCGGGGCGTTGACTCCTAGGCCATCCACGTTCGCTGGTGCGTCCACTCGTCGTTGCGATTCGATGCGGGATTCCTCCTTGCGTAGTGGCTCCCAGGTACGGGCTTCTCCACGCGTGTCCGGCCGCCACATCTTCACCGTAAATTGCACACCGGAATCTATCAGGTCAGGCTCCGGCAGTCCTTGCTCTCGCGCGGCATCCAACATGAGCTGCACGCCGCCGCCTTCGCCCTCAATGACAAAAGAGCCATCGTCTGCTTTGAGATATCGGCACAGTCTATAGAGACGCTGGTTAATCTCCTGTCGTGCCAGATCTCTCGACTTCAGCTGCTCTACCGTCAGATCCCGCAGGCCACCTGGGCTGGAGATGACCATCTTGTCCGGTAGCAAGCGGACATCAATCGATTTACCCGCACCCAACGTATTTGGCCCAAGATCACGGTGCACCAGTGCATTCGCCACGGCCTCTCGAATGGCCGAAAGGGGAAGTTCAGGAACTTCCACCATTGATCCATCCTCTCGATATCGCCGTACGGCGGCTAAACGTTGCCTTACCCAATCCATTACCGAGTTCAACAGCACCGGGACGGGCCCCTCAAAGGTCTCCAACCCCAACACTCGCCCGTGCTTCGAACCATTCGGTAGCCTTTGCGCCACTGTTACTGCTAAGGAGGGAAAGTGTCCTTGGGGATAGAAACCCAGCGCATACAGGCCAGCAAGCGTCAGCTCTCCAGTCGCGGTCGTCACCGCTAGTGCCCGTAAGACGTCCTCATCTTGAGTAAGTCCCGAAAGTCGCCGATTCTTTCTCCGCGCCTGAACCAAGAAATCTTGCACCAAGTCGCTATCTAGGTCTGCAAGGCTCGTGCCCTCCACAATCGTCGTGTCATAGGACACTGCCTCTTCGGCATGCAGCTTCGCTACGTCCATCATGCGTAGCTCGGAGGCACTCATACGATAATCCCCATCAGCCATTCGAAGATACGCTTCTCCCCTGTAGATAGCAGGCTTGTCAATGATCGGAAGACCCGTAACCTCCGCAATCACGACATGCGTGCCATCTATTGCCACACTGTCGGTATGCACTGTGACTGGGGGAGTGATGGCATGACGCGCCTGCGAGGCCAGAGCAGCCTCCATCTCCGAAGGATTCTCAATGCCAGTGACAATGAATCCTTCTTTCTCATTGACACCGAGAATGATAAGACCGCCACCCGGCATGTTTGCGAACGCGCACAATGTCTGCGGTAGAGAGTCCGGAATGCCCCCTTGAGCGGTTTTGACCTCGATTGTTGTTGAATCACCGCCGCGCAACTCAAGCTCGGCCAATAGCTCTCTCAGCTGATTCTCGGACCAATTGTTCACGATGAATACCCGCCCTCAATGTTAACAATGATGGCTCAATGCTAACGTCATCCCCCTTCAATGACAAGATTTCTCATTGATCTTCTCATTGAGGTGTCATTGACGCTCTCGTTGAAGCCGAATTATGACCCTGAAACCCCGCATGCTTAAGAGTTATCTAGCGCCCAAACCCCGATGAGTGGTTGGATAAGAGTTATCCAACCACTCATTTACTGTTTGACGAATGGACAACCTCTAGCAGACGACATCCTCAACCTGCTCGACCTCGCAGACCGTCAGCTCGCCAGCAGCCGCTTCGACACGAGGCTCTCACCGCCTACTGGGCGCGCAGTTCCACGGGCACAGTCTTAAAGCCCGCGGATACGCTCAGCGTCAGCCACGAGATTCTGCGTGAGCTTCTCCGCTTCAAGCCCGCTCAAGTCACAGCTGTCGAAGCGGGCCAGCCAGTCGGTACGAATAGCGCGGGAGTCGAACCAGGTTGCGCGCTCAGCCTCAATATCCTCGATGCCGCGTAAGGTGCGGCCGTCGCGGGTGCGGATCTCGAGGTCGTCGACAAGCGGCGCGATAGCCCGAAGCCCTGGAATGATGGCCTTAAAGCCCGACGTGTGGGAAACCTCGTTAGTCCACCGCGGGTAGCGGCTCACGCGCTGCGCCTCCAAGTATCGCTGGACCACGCCTAGCCTTGAGACCTCCTGCGCCACCGCCAGCCCCACGACCTTCACTCGGAAACCCGCAGACCGAAACTTGGCTATCTCTCCCGCTATGAATTCCGGGTTAGACAACGTGTTCTCAATGATGAGCGAATGCCCATGCTGTCGGCCATATTCAATGAGCGAGGACATCCAATAGGGAACCGGCCCATTGGTGAGCACGTCCATGCGCAGGGGATCGCGCTCCATGATCTCGTCGAGGGCAGGGTGATACTTTCGTAGTTCATCCGAATCTAGAATGACGTGATCACCCGTGAGCATTTCAATCACCGAAGATTTTCCCGATGCTGGTTGCCCTGCTACATAGATGACCTCAGGCTCAGCGGATGGCTGACGAAAAAGATAAGCAATACGCCGCTCAAGGACGCGGCGTTTGAAAGCATCATCTACCGGAAAATCCGCGGCCTTCAGCACTGTCACGCCACCTTTGCCCGGGTTTCAAGCTCATCGAGCAAGCGAGCAAAGAATTCTGCGGCCGCGCGGATTTCATCAAGGTCGGTGTTATCCACACCACTCACAGTGCGCTGGACAAAATCCTCTTGGGCAGTCCAATACTCAATCTCCAACGCGCTGTCGGTTGCAAGCTGCTGGCGGAAATAGGCAGCTTTTAGCGAGGACGCAACCTCCTTCATGGCGTCGAAGGCTGCGTACTCGATCTCCGGGACTTTGGCGGTGCTCATGGCGCTAAGAATAGCAGCGCCATGGCGCTTTTAGCCGTTGATGATTTGCGGGTAGGCCAGGCCCTTGAGACCCTCGGTGCCGAACTCCACGCCGTAGCCGGAGGACTTGATACCGCCGAACGGCACGCGCGGATCCACCGCACCGTGGCTGTTGATCCAGGTGGTGCCAGCCTCGAGCTGTGCGGCAACTTCCAGTGCACGCTCGCGGTTGGAGGACCACACGGAGGAACCCAGGCCCACATCGAGCTTGTTGGCCTGCTCGATGGCCCAATCGAGGTCCGTGTACTTCACAATCGGCAGTGCAGGACCGAACTGCTCCTCCACGACCAGCGGGTTATCCGGGTCAATGTCCGCCACCAGGGTGGTGGGGTAGAAGTAGCCCGGCGCGTCGTAATCCGGGTCACCACCCAGCAGCACGCGGGCGCCGGAGTCCTTGGCGGCATTGACCAGCTTGTCGACGATGTCGAACTGCTGCTTGTTCTGCAGCGGGCCGAGCACGTTCTCCTCTTCCAGGCCCACGCCCATCGGGGAGGCCTTGGCTACCTCGATGAGGGCTTCGCAGACGGCGTCGTACAGCGACACCGGCACGTACACGCGCTTCATCGCCGCACAGGTCTGGCCGGTGTTGATGAACGCGCCCCAGAATAGGTCGCCGGCAATCTCCTTCGGGTCGGCGTCATCCAGCACGATGCCCGCGTCATTGCCGCCAAGCTCCAGCGTAAGGCGGGTGAGATTACCGGCGCTAGCCTCCACAATCTTCTTGCCGGTGGCGGTGGAGCCGGTGAACATGATTTTGTCGATTCCCTCGTGGGTGGTCAGCGCCGCGCCAACCTCACCGGCGCCAGTAACAACCTGCAGGATGCCCTCCGGCAGAACGGAGTTGATGACCTTAATCAGACCCAATACGGACAGCGGGGTGTACTCGGAGGGCTTGACGACGACCGCGTTACCCATACGCAGCGCCGGCGCAATCTGCCAGACGGTAATCATCATCGGCCAGTTCCACGGGCCAATAGCACCGACGACGCCGAGCGGGCGGTAGTTGACGGTGGCGGTGATGTCATCATCCACGGCGGTGTAGTTCGGGTGTTCAAAGGAAGCAGTAGCATTCAGCCAACCGGAGCAGGCACCGACCTCGAAACGGGCGTTCGGCCCGTTGAGCGGCTTGCCCTGCTCACGGGAGAGCAGCTCAACCAGCGCTTCCGCGTTGGCTTCCACAGCCGCAGCTGCCTTGGTGAGAAGCTCACAACGCTCTTCGTCGCTAAGCTTGGCAAAGTCCTTCTGCGCTGCACGTGCAGTCTCCACCGCAGCGTTGAGGTCCTCCACAGAGCCTTCCGGCACGCGGCCGACAACCTCACCGGTTGCCGGGTTGAGGATTTCGCGTCCGTTCTCGTCCGTAATAGCGTTGAGCAGGTCAGCATAGGTAGCGAACTGAGTCATGAGATCTCCTTCTAAGGGGTGTCAACAGCTTAGAACCCAAAGAAACTAAGCCAAGAGAAACTTCTTTTAGCTATGTTACCTGCGACACACTGAACCAGTTGACTATGCGCGCACACAATTTGTCCAAAAATGTGCCAGCTCTCACGATATGATTCCACTTATGTCTGCTTCAGCTGTTGAGCATTTCGATATCGCGTCATGGCGCACCGCGTCATCCGGGTCTTTTGGCCAACTCGACGTGGACACCGAAGACCCTGCCACTTTTCACGCCACGCTGCGTTCAACGAAGGTAGGGGATATTTCTCTCTTCGACATGTGCACTTCCCCGCACACCGTGAATCGCTACAAAATATCCGCCAACGAGGCCCCCTTTTGTAAGCTCAGCTTGCAAATCACCGGTTCCTCAACCATGAGCCAAGACGGGCGGACGTGTGAACTGCACCCAGGGGACCTAGCTCTGTACGTGACCCAGCGGCCCTACACGCTGCGCTATCCGGAAGATCAGAACACACTCATTGTGCACTTCCCGCAGAGCTTTCTCGACATTTCACCAGCGCAGATCCAACGCCTTACCGCGAACCCAATCTCCCGCTCACACGGCCTGGGCGCGGTAGCCGTCCCCCTCTTTGAGCAACTGGCAAAGAACCTCGATCTGCTCAAGGGACCCCACGCCACGGCCTTGGTCCGCTCCGCGCTCACCATGTTGGTGTCGGTTTTAGCCTCCGATGTGGCCGATGAGCCCTCAGCCGGCACGCTACTGTTCAACCAGGCCACCGCCTACATCGAACAGCACTTGAGCGAACCGGACTTAGGCCCCAACACCATCGCCCAAGCACTGTTCGTATCGGTACGCCATCTCCACGCCAAGTTCTCCGAACAGGGCCTCTCCGTGAGCAGCTACATCAGAACGAGGCGCCTAGAGCACATCCGCAGAGAGCTCGTGGACCCGCGGCACTCCGAGGAATCAATCAGCCACATCGCCGCCCGCTATGGCCTGCACGATCCCTCGCATCTCTCACGCATCTTCAAGGCGGAGTACCACAAGTCACCGAGTGCGTATCGGGCTCACGCGCAAAACCATTCGAGAACCTTTTCTGGGACAACCTAATGATAGATCACCCTCCGTCGATAAATCTCACTGAATGGCGCAAATTTTTGAGTGCCAAATTTTCTTCGATAAGGACAGCTGAAGCGAAAGAATCCGATTTCCAGGCATCCTTCCTCGAATCAAACGTTGGTAGCGTACAAATCTACGGAATACAATCGAACCCCCACACTTTGGAGAGATCCCCGCAGCTTATTAGTCCGGAGAGCCCTCACGACGTAAAGTTCTATTTGCAGCTATCTGGCACAACAATTATCGAACAAGGCAATCGAACTACCGCGTTAAGACCTGGTCAACTGACACTCTTTGTGACCTACCTTCCTTACACGATTCGCTTTCCTACCGCGCAGCAAGGCCTTCTGGTTAAAGCCCCTACGAACGTCCTCTCTCACCCAGAGAGTGTGATCGAGTCTCTCGCTCTAACGACTCTAGATAGGAAGAAGGGAATAGGTTCAGTACTTTTACCAAGTTTTAGCCTTCTGGGAAATCGTATTGAAGAAGATCGCAACACCGTACAGGCCGTCGAATTCTTACTCGAAGCGGTCACCCATGCCTTAATCGGGGCTCGACAAGCCGAACGCCCTTTAACCCATGACAGCACGTTTGAAAAGGCTACGGACTATATAGACCGCCACCTCAGCGATCCTAGTCTCAACGCAGAAAGTGTAGCGAAGGCTATGTACATTTCTTTAAGAAGTCTTCAAAAACACTTTGCCGATCATCAACTCACTGTCTCCAAATACATCAAGTCTAGGCGCGTGCACTTAATCCGCAGGGATTTAGCCAACCCAGCTTTTAGCAATCTCTCAATTAGAGAGATTGCCCAAGCGCATGGGTTAACCCAACCTAGCCACATATCCAGGGCTTTCAAAGACGAGTTCGGAATCAGTCCTAGAGCTTTCCGATCTCACGCAGCTGACTAATAACCCGGCGTGCAGTAATGATCCCGGATTGAATTGCTCCATCCACAATCACCCCCCGCCAACCAGGAGCAAAATCAGCTCCTGCGAAATGAATATCGGATTCGGAGTCAATGAAATGGCTCCATCCATCTATAAACTGTCCCTTGCGCAAAGTGGCCCAAACTTGTTGAGTCCACTTATCTTTCACCCAATCATGGCCCGTTGAATCGATAACTTCGACACCTAAATCCCATGTGTCCATGATTCTTTGAGCGTCCTCGATGCTATTTAAATCAACCTTGCTATGGTCTGCTCCGAATCCAACGAGTACCGTCGTTCCGTCGTCCATAAAGTATTCCGACCTAATCAATGACATTGGATAGTCTGCCCCAGCATAAGCAATGATCTTGTGGTGCCCCTTAATCTTTATCCAAATCTTTGCGCCAGTTGAATTCCACTTGTCTCCGATAACGCGCTGCTGATCCCCACTGAGGGGTGGGTCGAATTCGATGTTCGTAAGCGCACCGAGTGGAACAGTGCTGATCACTTTATTAGCCTCCTTGACTTCTCCAGTTTCAAGCGTGACACGCACCCCTGAATCAGTCTGCTCCACTTTCGTTACGGGAGACGACAAGTGAACTGGGCACCTAAGATCATCTCGAATGTTCTCGTAAAGACCTCGCATGCCGTTATCGAGCTTGAACCTGAGGTTAATTTCATCGACCAGTTTATGGCTATGGTCAGAAAGTGCTGCCCACTGTTTCGCCATTAACGAAGAGCCCGTTCGCGGGTCCCCAATGTATGCAGCTGACCAGAAGCCTTCAACCATATCTTGGAGCTCTTGATCCACTCCTGCCTCATTAACGATGTCCATCACTGACTTATGATCAAATTGCTTAAACGCTTCAACATCGTTTGGGTCCGCACCGTATTCATCTCGCAAGATCGCAAGTGGATCGTGAGGGTTAGGGAAAAACCTATCCGAGCCTTCGTAAATTACGTCGAGTGCCGGCATCATTTTCTCATCCGCTTCGCCTTCCTTGGCTTTGCGAACTTTGCCTTGGGTGACCCAATAAGCATCGTTATCGGCTGGACTTGTGTGGATTCCCTGGTTATACCGCGTTATCTCTCCCCACATGTAAGGCTGGAACCAATGAACCCACGTTGCACCCATTTCCAGCGGAAGTCCCATTCGATCGCCAGTCCATGCCCTTCCCCCAATTCGATCGCGTGCTTCGAATACTTCACAATTCACACCTGCAGTTTGCAGTTCACGCGCTGCTACCAGGCCCGAAAACCCAGCGCCGATAACAATTACTTTGGAGGATTCCATCATTAGTCCTTTCTGCCAGCGGGAGCAGCATGTGAGTCATGCCGCTATAGGTGTCAATAGTGACATGAATCTCTAGGAATGACTTGATGGATGGTGCCGAAAATTTTGCAAAAAGTGATCTATGTCTAGTTTGAAATGCGACTCACACCGACAGTGTTCAAACTAAATTTGATAACCAATAAGACACGCAATAACACCGACGGATGCAAAATTCCAAAGATCAGCCTTCTTGCAGAAAAGGTTTTCCGCCATTCTGACGGTTTAGGCTAAATCGACTTATTGCCGATGCACTACCGAGAGAATTCCCGTGTGTTTCATCAAGAACAGCTCACGCAGTTGCGCGCGATTCCGGCTATTTTTATAGTTGCATAATCACCGAAACCCATCCAGCCGCGCCAAGTGCAACAGTCAGAACTACAAAGTCCTTGCGCTCGACGTTCCCGCAGCCGCGGCACCCGCACCATACCGATCGGGAATTAATTACAATGGCCGCTTGCGACTGCCCTGCGGACGTCACCCCAACAAGAATGTCGCGGCCTTTTCAGCGATCATGATAGAGGGCGCATTAGTGTTTCCCGTCGGCACGAGTGGCATTACAGAAGCATCGGCGATTCGGATCCCCTCAAGCCCATAGACCTTTAGGGTGCGCGGATCAACCACGGCCATGGAGTCAATGCCCATCTTGCAAGTGCCAACTTGGTGGTGATACGTGATAGCGGTGCTGCGAACGTATTCCTCAAGATCCTCGTCGGATACATCTGGGCCTGGGTACACTTCCTCTGGACCCCACTCGGACAATGCTGGCTGGCGGCCAACTTCACGGCACTGCTTTACGGAAGCTACCAATGCATCGACGTCTGCCTGCACCGACAAAGCGCCGAAATCAATAGCAATAGGATCTGAGGAACTTGGCCCCGTCAGGGTCAACTCACCGCGACTCGCGGGCCTAACGATGCCACCCATAAGCGTAAATCCATTTTCTGGCCCCTCCATGTCCTCGTTGTACATGGGGATTGAGAAATATAGCGGCTGAGTATCAGGGACAGCAGCCTCAGGACGCGACTTTGAAAACACGTGTACCTCGGCTGGCAGAACTTCCGGGACTGGTACTTCCTTCTTCGTGGTCGTGAAGATAACAGGGGAGAGTAAGTGATCATGGAGATTCTTGCCTACGCCAGGGAGATCATGAGTCGATGAAATCCCCAAAGCCTCGAGTTCTTCTGCCGGCCCAATACCAGAGCGCAGGAGTATTTCCGGCGAATTCAACGCACCTGCACAAAGAATCGTTTCATCAGCACGAAGCTCCTGAAGTTCACCAGCAACTTCGACATTAACGCCAAGGATGGCACCGCTTTCAATGAGCAGTCCGTGGACATGCGCGCTTGTGATGATGGTGAGATTTGGCGCATCCTCGACTGGTTTCAGGTACGCGTGCCAAGTGTTGAAGCGGTTTCCGTTGCGAACATTAGCCTGGATCTTGCCCACGCCTTCCACGTCACCAGAGTTGTAATCCTCGTTAAGTGGAATACCCGCCTCCTGCGCTGCTAGGAAAAGGTCATTTTGAAGCGGGTGACGAGCGTAATTCTCAATTACATCAAGCAATCCCTCGCTACCACGGACCTCCGAAGCGCCACCGTCGAAGTTTTCAATCGACTTGAAAACGGGCAGTACGTCCTCCCAGGACCAGCCGTCATTGCCTAGATAAGCCCATGTGTCGTAGTCTTCCTTAGCGCCACGGACCCAAATGGTTGCATTGAGCGCGTGCGAGCCGCCCATTACCTTTCCGCGGGGAATGTGAAGGCTCCGGCCAGCTGCCCAAGGTTGAGGAACCGTACGATAGTTCCAATCTTGAGGTGAACCCCATAGGAGTCCCAAGGTGTGCACCTTCTCGATGTCGGGATTTACGTCATAGTCGCCGGCTTCAAGAATTGCGACGCTCTTTCCCGCATCAACTAGCCGACGGGCAATGACGCACCCAGCTGAACCAGCTCCTACAACGATGTAATCAAAGCTCTTGGTTTTTTCTTGAGACAATTTCAAACCTCCCTGGGTGCAGACGACTCCTCGTGAGCCGATGACTTGAAACATATCCTGCGACACATCTATAGGTCTTGAGTGATAGCGCACACACTTTGGGTATATGTGCAGAATGCAAAGCAAGGAGAGAATGAAGAAAAAGAAAGCCGCCCCGTAGGGCGGCTTACATCGTGTATAGCGAAGCTAATGCACTAGCTAAGCATTGGCATACGGGTCGCGCACACCGATGTACTGCAGCGACGTGTATTCGTCGATGCCTTCGGCGCCGCCCTCGCGGCCCATGCCGGACTGCTTGACGCCACCGAATGGGGCGGCGGCGTTGGAGATGACGCCGGCGTTGAAGCCCATGAGGCCGAACTCGAGGCCGTCACCAAGGCGCCACATGCGGTCGGAGTTTTCGGTAAAGACGTAGGACGCCAGGCCATACTCCGTGTCGTTAGCAATCTCAATCGCTTCCTTCTCATCGGAGAAGGTCAAGATCGGAGCGATGGGTCCGAAGATCTCCTCCTGCGCCACGCGGGCATCACGGGAGACGTTCGTCAGGACGGTCGGGGCGTAGAAGTAGCCCTTGCCCTCACCCGGCTTGCCGCCGATGAGGACCTTGGCGCCCTTCTCCACGGCGTCGTCGACAAGCGCGGTGATGTTATCCAGTGCCTTCTGCTCCACGAGCGGGCCACAAGTAACGCCCTCATCGAGTCCGTTGCCCACCTTGAGCTCACCGATGCGCTTGGCGAACTTCTCCGCGAACTCGTCAGCGATGGATTCGTGGACGATGAAACGGTTAGCCGCAGTGCAGGCCTCACCGATGTTGCGCATCTTGGCACCCATGGCGCCCTCGACGGCCTGGTCAATATCGGCGTCCTCAAAGACGATGAACGGAGCGTTGCCACCCAGCTCCATCGAGGTGCGCAGGACGTTGTCGGCAGCGGCCTTGAGCAGAGTTTTGCCCACCGGGGTAGAACCGGTGAAGGAAATCTTACGCAGGCGGGAATCCGCCATAATCGGCTCAGAGATCGCAGAGGCAGACTTGCCGGAGACCACGTTGACCACGCCGGCCGGCACGCCGGCATCAATCATGGTTTGCGCGAAGTACTGGGTGGTCAGCGGGGTGAGCTTGGCGGGTTTGACCACCATGGTGCAACCAGCAGCGATGGCCGGGGCAATCTTGCGGGTTGCCATGGCCAGCGGGAAGTTCCACGGGGTAATAAGTAAGCAGGGGCCCACCGGCTTGCGGCGGGTAACCATGCGCAGAGTGCCCTCCGGTGCCGGGAGTGTGCGGCCATAATCGCGGACGGCTTCCTCGCTGAACCAGCGCAGGTACTCGGAACCGTAGGTGACCTCACCGTAGGACTCTGCCAGCGGCTTGCCCATCTCAAGAGTCATCAGCGCAGCGAACTCGTCCTTGCGCTCCTGTACCAGCTCGAATGCTCGGCGCAGCAGGTTGGAACGCTCACGGGTGGATGTACGCGCCCACTCATCCTGCACGGCGCAGGCAGCGTCCATAGCCTTCTTCGCATCCTCAGAGGTCGCAGACGCAAGGGTAGCGATAACCTCACCGGTGGCCGGGTTTTCCACGTCAAAAGTGGAGCCATCGGAGGCGTCTACCCATTCACCATTAATAAGCAGGCCGGTCGGTACCTTTGCCAGCAGCTCGTCGACGTTTACTTTTGCTGTTTGAGTCATGGTTCTTTTCTACTCTCCCAAAGTGAATTTGTCTGCGAGTTGGCGTGCCGCACCAGAAAGAAGTTGAACATCCGCGCCAACCAGCGCAAATGATGCCCCAGCATCCAAATATTTCTGCGCCTGATCGAGGTTAAAAGCGTTAACGCCTACCTTCTTTCCGGAAGCGCGCACCACTTCAAATGTGTGATTGACGGCTGCCAGCACCTCCGGATGGGTCTGCTGCCCCAGCAGTCCCATGGACGCTGCCAAATCAGACGGGCCTACAAAGATCTGGTCCACACCATCGATGGCCACAATGTCTTCGACATTGTCCACGGCCTTCGCGGATTCAATCTGTACCGTCAGGCTGACTGTCTCGGAAGCGTTGGGCAGATAGTTCTCCACACCATTCCACCGCGAGGACCGTGCCAAAGCAGAGCCCACCCCGCGTACTCCGCGTGGCGGATAGTGCATGGCCTGCACGGCAGCTTCCGCTTCTTCGGGTGTATCAATCATGGGCACCATCAAGTTTTGTGCGCCAAGGTCGAGGTACTGCTTAATGAGTGCAGTGTTATTGACTGGGATGCGGACAACACGCGTGATGCCATAAGCATCGGTAGCACGCAGCAGAGACAGGACTGTTTCGAGGCCGTAGGGGGCATGTTCGCCGTCGATAAGCGCCCAGCTAAACCCTGCCGACGCAATGATCTCTGCAGCAGCCTCCGAGCCTGAGCAGATCCACGCACCTACGAGAGGACTCTTCGCAGTGGCAAGCTCTTGCGTGAAGGTGGGCGGCAACTTTACTGGAACCGGCATGTGATGGACCCCAGCTTTCCGTAATCGGCATGGACGGTATCGCCGGGTTCAACCCACATGGGCTTGGTGAAGGATCCGGCAAGGATGATATCGCCAGCGGCGAGGCTGTCGCCGTGCGCATGTAGCTTGTTGGCAAGCCAGGCCACGCCCATGGCCGGGTGGTTGAGCACCGCAGCCGCCACACCGGTATCCTCGATGGATTCGTTGCGGTAGAGAAGCGCGGAGACCCAGCGCAGATCGACGTCCGCGGGATCCACCGGGTTGCCGCCGTAGACCATGGCGCCCAGGGCCGCGTTGTCCGAGATGGTATCGACGATCGTGCGGCCTTCCATTTCAATGCGGGAGGAGAGAATCTCCAGGGCAGGGACGACGTATTCCGTCGCACGAAGGACGTCGAAAATGCTGCAGTTCGGGCCCGTCAGTTCTTCCTTGAGCACGAAGGCTAGCTCGACCTCGATACGGACGTTGGAGAACTGCGCGTGCTCAATGGTCGAGCCGTTTTCGAAGACTTGGTCCTCAAAGATCGCACCGTAATCCGGTTCGGTGATTCCCGTCGCTTCCTGCATAACCTTGGAGGTCAAGCCGATTTTTCTGCCCACCAGACGCCGGCCATTTTCGACGCCGCGGCGTACCCACTCGCGTTGTACTGCGTAGGAATCCTCGATGGTCATATCTGGGTAGCGGGCCGTGAGCCGCTTAACCATGGTGCGGTCTTGTTCCGCTTGCGCCAGCTCGTCGGCGATAGCGATGTGTTGCTCAGTATTCACGATGTTGTCACTTCCTTGAGCATGTTGAATGTTGTGGTTTCACGTGAAACGACAACGGGCCCAGCGGTCACCGCGCTGAGCGCACAGCATCGCGGGGCCACGTTGACCCGTCACCTACGCCTACAGCTGGTGTCCCAACTTGTACTCGCCCTGCTTCCATTCCGGCATGGCATCGGCATCATCCTTGCGGGTGTAGGAGAAGCCATCGGCACCAATGGTGGCTTCCAGCTCAGAGGCATCCTCACGGCTCACCAACGGGACAGGGTTGCCATCGAGGTCCAGAACGGTGGATCCATCGCGGTACCACGACGGAACAACTGGCGTACCCCACCAGTCACGGCGCTGGTTATCGTGCACATCCCACGTCACAACCGGGTTGTCCGGATCACCGGTGTAGTAGTCCTGGGTGTAGATTTCCACGCGGTGTCCGTCAGGATCGCGCAGGTACAGGTAGTACGCATTGGAGACTCCGTGGCGGCCAGGGCCGCGCTCGATACGGTCAGACTCGCGCAGCGCGCCCAACTTATCGCAAATGGCGATGATGTTGTGCTTCTCGTGCGTGGCAAAAGCAATGTGGTGCATACGAGGGCCATCACCACCGGTCATAGCGGTGTCATGGACCGTGGGCTTGCGACGCATCCATGCAGCGTAGACGGTTCCTTCTTCATCACGGATGTCCTCAGTGGTGCGGAAGCCGAGGTCTTCCATGTAGGCCACTGCCTTCGGCACGTCCGGGGTGATCTGGTTGAAGTGATCCAGGCGGACAAGCGCACCCGGAATGTGCGCCTCGTAGCGCCATGCCAGGCGCTCACGGTGCTCGACCTCGTAGAAGAACTCGTAGGGGAACCCCAGTGGATCCTGGACGCGCACCGAGTCACCGATGCCCTTGACAAAGCCCTCCTTATTGCGACGAACTTCGCAGCCACGGGCCTTGTAGAACTCTTCCGCACGGTCGAGATCTTCTGGGGAACGAACACGGTAAGAGAAAGCTGCGACTGCCGCTACCGGTCCTTGGCGCAGGACCAGGTTGTGGTGGATGAATTCCTCATACGTGCGCAGGTAGATCTCGTTGTCGTTCTCTTCAGTTACGACAAGACCGAGAGTGTCCACGTAGAACTTACGAGATGCAGCGAGATCGGTGACGACGATTTCCATGTACGCGCAGCGCAGGATGTCCGGTGCCTGAATGTCAGCCATGAGATGGCCTCCTTTGTGGATAGATAAATGGTGAAGAAGAGTGATAGGGAAGGGGGCGCGGGAAGATTAGTCCTGCTTGCCAAAGACGGGGTTGTGAACCTTGTCCAGGTTGATGTGCACCGCCTGCTGGTCGGTGTAGAAATCGATGGAGCGGTAACCACCCTCATGGCCCAGGCCCGACGCCTTCACACCACCGAATGGCGTGCGCAGGTCACGGACGTTGTTGGAGTTGAGCCACACCATGCCTGCCTCGACGTTTTGCGCAAAGTTGTGGGCGCGCTTGAGGTCAGAGGTCCAGACGTAAGCAGCCAGGCCGTACTTGGTGTTGTTTGCCAGCTCTAGGGCTTCTTCGTCGCTATCAAATGGGGTGATGGCAACGACTGGGCCGAAGATTTCCTCCTGGAAAATACGGGCATCTGGCTTCACATCGACGAAGACAGTCGGCTGAACAAAGTTGCCGTCCTCGAAGCCCTCTGGGCGCTCGCCGCCCGCCACCAAGGTAGCCTCCTGCTTGCCAATCTCAATATAGGAGGTGACCTTCTCGTAGTGCTCTGGGTGCACGAGTGCACCAACCTCGGTCTTCGGATCGGAAGGCAGACCCACCTTGACGCGCTTCGCCTGAGCGGCATAGCGCTCCACGAACTCATCGTAGATATCGCGCTGGACCAGAATGCGGGAGCCAGCGGTGCAACGTTCGCCGTTGAGGGAGAAGACACCGAAGATGCAGGCGTCGATCGCAGTCTCCAAGTCAGCATCGTTGAACACGATTGCCGGGGACTTACCGCCGAGCTCCATGGACAGGCCCTTGAGGTTCGGAGCCGCATTGGCAAAGATGATCTGGCCGGTGCGGGATTCACCGGTAAAGGAGATGAGCGGCACATCCGGGTGCTTAACCAGCGGATCACCGGCGTAGCCCTCCTCACCAAAGCCGTTAACCAGGTTGAAGACACCCTTGGGCAATCCGGCCTCTTCAAAGATTCCTGCCCACAGCTGCGCAGACAGTGGAGTGAACTCGGCCGGCTTCAGGACTACGGAGTTGCCGGTAGCGATAGCCGGGGCCAGCTTCCAGGACTCCAGCATGAACGGGGTATTCCACGGAGTAATCAGGCCAGCAACACCAATCGGCTTACGGTTGACGTAGTTAATCTGGCGGCCCGGTACCTTGTAGGCGTCGTCAGCCTGAGCAACAATCAGATCAGCGAAGAAGCGGAAGTTCTCTGCGGCACGCTTGGCCTGGCCGTTTGCCTGAGTAATGGGCAAACCGGAGTCGAAGGACTCCCAAGCGGCGAGCTTCTCTGCGCGGGTTTCCACAATGTCCGCGATCTTGTTCAGGACACGTGCGCGCTCACGCGGCAGGGCCTTGGCCCACGGTCCGTTTTCGAAGGCGTCCTTGGCAGCCGCTACAGCCTTATCGATGTCAGCCGGCTTGCCGGAGGCGGCCTTGATATAAGGCTGGTTAGTCACTGGATCGAGGACATCAAATTCTTCGCCGTCGATAGACGGGACAAACTCACCGTTGATGTAGTGGAGGATTTTCTCTGGAAGATCGGTGGGCTTAGCAGCATCGTTGTTGATAGCCATGTCTAATCGTTCTCCTTAAGTATTCTTTTCGCGGTAGCTGCGCAGTGTGGTTAGTCGGTGTTCGCGGGCAACCTTTTCTATGTAGTCAGGCTCTGCGCCTGCCTCGATGAGGTTGACCAATTGTTCGTGTTCGCGGACAGATTCTTGGGCTCTTTCTGGCACGTACCGAAATGTCGACACACGGTGGTATTCCAACTGTTTCCATTGGTCCACCACCAAGTTCTTCAATCTCTCATTAGGGCACTTGGCAAAGAGAACACTGTGAAATTCTTTGTTGAGCTGGGTGAATTCATCGGGGTCATGGTGGATGTCTAGTTCACTCATGCGCCGGTTAATCTCCCGTGCTCGGGCTAGGTCTTCGGGTTCAAGCAGGGGCGCGGATTGGGCTGTGGCATTCGCCTCCACAGTGGCCACGATGTCCATGGACTCGTAATAAGCCTCGCGGTTGTAGGTGGTGACACGTGCTCCTACATTGCGCTCATACGTGACCATGCCCTCCGCCTCTAGCTGGCGTATCGCTTCCCTTACGGGAACCACGCTGATATCTAGCGCTTCGGCGATGGTGGCCAGCACTAGGCGGTAGCCGGGTTCGTACTCGCGGGTACGAATCTTTTCACTAATCCAGTTATAGGCTTTTTGGGATTTACTCTCCCCAGCAGGCGAGGAAGGTGATGTCATTGATCACCTTCCTTGCTTTCACTGGTAGCCCCGTCACGGAAGGCGAGGTAGGCCTCTTTGTTCTTCCCCGTTGGTGGGAAAAGACCATCGAGGCTAGCGCCGGTTTCTACCTGGGTAGCAACCCACTCGTCCTCGTGTTCCTTGGCCAGGGCACCTTCAGCGACTTCCTTAGCCAACGCGCGTGGGATGACGATGACGCCGTCATCATCACCAACGATGATGTCTCCCGGAAGCACGGTGGCGTTTCCACAGGAAACGGCAATATCGCTATCCCATGGGACGTGCTTTCGGCCAAGTACGCAAGGGTGTGGACCTTGGGTAAAGACAGGAAGACCGATCTCACGCACGGCTTCGAAGTCACGGACACCACCATCAGTCACGACGCCAGCAGCACCGCGCACCTTTGCGCGGAGAGCGAGGATGTCACCGAGAGTTCCGGAACCCGACTCTCCGCGAGCCTCGATGACGATGACCTCACCTTCCTTGACGGTGTCAAAGACCTTCTTCTGCTCGTTTAGTCCGCCACCGTGGGACTTGAAAAGGTCTTCGCGGCCGGCAACAAAGCGCAAGGTGCGGGCCACGCCCACCATCTTGGTTCCCTTGATTTGCGGATAAACACCTTCAATGACGGACTGGTTAATGCCCCTATTGCGCAACTGTGCCGAAAGTCCCGCCGTTGGCGCCTTTTCAAGTGCCGCCTTCAGCTCTGGGTCAAGCCCACCATTATCCAGCGGTTCAAGTCCGGCACTTTCGCGGTCACCATAAGCGTCTTCTCGTTGCTTGTCATCCACATAGGGCAGGCTTCCCAGCTCTGCATCGAAGTCCGCTGCTATTTCTTCAACGGTGGTCTTCAAACGACCAGAGCTCACGCCACCTGGGATATCTACCTCCACCTCAACGATGTCTCCAGGCTCGATGACGGAGGACCCAGCCGGGGTGCCGGTAAGGATGATGTCTCCCTCTTCGAGCGTCATGTGCTGCGAGAGGTCCGCCACGAATTGGGCGAGTGGGAAGATCAAATCCTCATCGGAGGACGTGCCCTCCTGGACAATCTCACCGTTAACCCACGTGCGCAGACGCAGGGCCTTAGGGTCGATGTCCTGTGCCGGGATGAGCTCTGGCCCAATAGGGGTGTAGCCATCGCGCGACTTGGAGCGGGTATTGGATCCCTTGTCCTGGACCTTGTAGTCATACAGGCCAATGTCGTTTGAGGCGGTGACATACGCTACGTGCTTCCATGCCTCCTCCAGGGAGACATTTCGTGCAGGTGTGCCGATGATAAGAGCAATTTCGCCTTCAAATGCCAACAGCTCAGTGCCGGCGGGACGTTGAACTACCTGTCCGCTTTCAGCCAGCGTGCTCGTGGCTTTGAGAAAGTAGCTCGGAGCCTTGGGCCAACGGCCTCGCTGCGCTGCGCGGGACTCGAAGGCCACGTGAACGGCGATCATCTTGCCCGGCTTGACCGGCAGAAATTCAGGTACAGCCATGAAGAATCCTTAATTGTGAACAAATCCTTGCCCGAATCGTATATTATCCCTAGCATCGCCGCAAGTGGTTCAACTCACACGACGACTCGTATATATGTCGCACCACATGTCGAAAGGAATCAACATGTCTCAAACCACCGTCACGCCGACGATCTCCACGGCCGAGCGCCGTCGAGTAGTCGCCGCGACAACCATTGGTACCGCCATCGAGTGGTATGACTATTTCCTCTACGCCGCCGTAGCTGGATTGGTGTTCAATCACCTCATGTTTGGCCCGCTTGAGGGCGGTTTAGCCACCATCATTTCCTTTCTGACGGTGGGTCTATCCTTCCTCTTCCGTCCAGTCGGCGCCTTCCTCGCCGGTCACTTCGCTGACCGTCTCGGCCGCCGCGTGGTTCTCATGGTGACTCTTTTTGCCATGGGTGGTGCTACCACTCTCATCGGCCTTCTTCCCACCTACGAAACCGCCGGCGTGTGGGCACCTATCCTGCTCATTCTCCTGCGCATCGTCCAGGGCATTTCCGCTGGTGGCGAGTGGGGTTCGGCGGTACTCATGGCCGTTGAGCATGCCCCCAACAACAAGCGCGGCCTCTATGGTGCTGGCCCCCAGGTTGGTGTCCCGGCGGGCCTGCTACTCTCCTCCGGTGTTCTCTCCATCATGAACACGATTGCGCCTGGCGACGCCTTCATGGCTTGGGGTTGGCGTGTACCTTTCCTCATTTCCATCATCCTTGTCCTCGTGGGCTACCTCATCCGCATGGGCGTAGATGAATCTCCTGTTTTCGAAGAGATTGCCCAGCGTGAGGAAGAAGAAGCCACCAACCCCATCGGCACGCTGTTCAAGAAGTTCACGCCACTGGTCTTCGTTGCTGCTCTCGTATTCGCTGGCAACGGCACGGTGGGCTACATGACAACCGGTGGATACATCCAACGCTATGCCACCGACCCTGAAGGTCCAGTCGCACTGGCACGAGGCGATGTACTCAATGCCGTCACTATTTCTGCGGCATCCTGGGCTCTGACTACGCTCTTTGCTGGCTTCATCTCTGATTTCATTGGTCGCCGGAACACGTACCTCATTGGCTTCGTACTGCAGGCCATTGGTGCAGCCGCCCTCTTCCCACTGGTCAACACGGGAAGCCTTGGCATGCTCTATACCGCTCTTCTCTTCCTCACCGTTGGCCTTGGCCTGACCTATGGCGCCCAGTCTGCGATGTATGCCGAGCTTTTCCCTGCTTCGATCCGCGCCACAGGCGTATCCGTTACTTACGCGATTGGTTCGGTGCTCGGCGGTGCTTTCGCGCCCATGATTGCGGCCTCCTTGGTGGAAGCCACGGGCACCACCTTCGCTGTATCCGGCTACCTGGTGACTGCTTCCCTCGTTGGCCTCGTGTGCACCTTCCTGCTGCGTGAGCGTAAGGGAATCGCTTTGGGCCCAGAGCACGAAGCAGAACAGTCGCGTGGCCACTTCATCTTATCGCCAAAAGCGTAGACAAACCCACCAAGCCATTGTGCTGCGGCCGGCTATCATATATGATTCCGGAACTAAGACGCAGATCACACATCGATGGTCCGTTGAACTAAATCACCATCGATGATCAACGACCAACATCGCTTTATTAAAGGAGTTCATAGTGCAGTTCCATCACAACGGCTACGTGTCCGAAGATCCGCGCGTTCATGAAGCCACCGGCTACGGCGCCGATCGCGCAGAAGAACTTCCCGATGAAATGGATGTACTCATCGTGGGCTCCGGTCCCGCGGGAATGATTGCTGCAGCCCAATTGGCAATGTTCCCAAATGTCAATACCCGCATCATTGAGCGCCGCCCTCACCGACTTGAGCTCGGCCAGGCTGATGGTATTCAGTCGCGTTCGGTAGAAACCTTTCAAGCCTTTGGCTTCGCCAAGGAGATCACGGAAGAAGCCTACGAGATTACGGAGATGTCCTTCTGGAACCCGGATCCTGAAGACCGCTCGAAGATTGTCCGCGGTGCTCGCCCCATTGATGATGAACATGGCATCTCCGAGTTTCCACACCTCATCGTGAACCAAGCGCGCGTCCTGGATTACTTTGCCCGCTATGCCCACCGCGCACCGGGGCGCATTACACCAGATTATGGCTGGACCTTCACTTCGCTCGAGGTAGGGGAGGGCGAGTACCCAGTCACCGTCCACCTTGAGGACGCAGACGGCAATCCACGCGACGTCCGCGCAAAGTACGTCGTGGGTTGCGATGGCGCACGCTCCCGCGTGCGTAAGTCCATCGGTCGTTCTTTGAAGGGCGACCAGGCTAATCACGCTTGGGGCGTTATGGACGTCGTGGTTGATACAGACTTCCCGGACTGGCGTACCAAGTGCGCAATTCACTCGAAGGCTGGCTCCATCCTGCACATCCCTCGCGAGGGCGGCTACCTCTGCCGTGTCTATGTTGACCTCGGAGTGGTTCCTGAGGATGACAACCACAAGGTTCGCGATACCCCGATTGAAAAGATCATTGAGAAGGCCAACGAGATCTACTCGCCTTATTTCATTGACGTCAAGATGGTGGCGTGGCACTCCGTCTACGAAGTGGGACACCGCTTGGTTGATGCCTTCGATGACAACAACGATGACCCGCGCGTCTTCCTCACGGGAGATGCATGCCATACCCACTCTGCCAAGGCCGGTCAGGGCATGAACGTCTCCATGCAGGACGGTTTCAATATTGGCTGGAAGCTCGGTCACGTCCTCGATGGCCGCGCGCCCAAGGAACTCCTGTCCACCTATCACGGTGAGCGCCAGCCAGCAGCCCAGAACCTCATCAACTTTGACCGCGAGTGGTCCACTCTGATGGCTACTCCGACCGAAGAGCTCGATGACCCTCAGGCAGTGGAAAAGTACTACGTTGCTGCAGAAGAGTTCGCTGCTGGCATGATGACGCATTATGACGAGAACCTGATTGTGGGCGATACAAAGCACCAAGATCTTGCGGTAGGTTTCCCGGTCGGAAGGCGTTTTAAATCCCTCGAGGTTCTGCGCCGCTGCGACGCCTTCGTGCAGCATCTGGGCCACCAGCACACTGCCGACGGCCGCTACCGCATCTACGCCTTCGCTGATTCTCCTAAGGCAGGGGAGAGCTCTGCGCTTAGCGCATGGGCGGAGAAGATTCCGGCCATTCTCTCTAAGTTCAATCCGGAGGGAGCCGATGAGAACACCTACTTCGATGTCAAGGTGATTTATCAGCAGACGAATCATCATGACTACGAGATCCTCGATGCGCCAGCCCTCTTCCGCCCGCGTAATGGCAAGTTCAACGTGCCCAACTGGGAGAACGTCTTCAACGCACTTCCAGACAAGGACATCTTCACCATGCGCGGCATCTCCCGCGACGGCGCCGTAGTTATTGTCCGCCCGGACCAGTACGTTGGCGCGGTACTGCCGCTTGATGATACCAATGCGGTAGAGGAGTATTTCGCCTCCGCACTCATCAGGCGAAGCTAAACCTCGTTTCACGTGAAACGACTGTGGGCCCGGCTAATTGCCGGGCCCACATTCACGTTCGTAATGGCGCGAAACCCCATGTCGTGGCACCTCATGTGTAAGCGTCATATCCCGCATTTTAGCAGGTTAAGAGACCGCTCGAAGATTTACCAGCTCCTGCTCGAAGATTTTGCCAGCCTGTGTTTCACGTGAAACTCCAGTCCTACTGCAGCAGCGTCCTGTCGGAGGTCGCGCCTTTAATCTTCGCAAACTCGGCCATGAGGTCTTCGACCGTTAGCTTGGCCTTCTGCTCCGCGTCGGCCGAGTAAATGATCTGACCTTCGTGCATCATGATGAGGCGGTTGCCCACCTGTAGCGCCTGTGCCATATTGTGCGTCACCATGAGCGTGGTCAGTTTTCCTTGCTCCACAATGCGCTTGGTCAAATCAGTAACCAGCTCCGCACGTTGGGGATCAAGGGCGGCCGTGTGTTCGTCGAGAAGCATCACGTCGGGGTGTGTAAACCCTGCCATGAGCAGTGACAGCGCTTGGCGCTGACCGCCAGACAGGAGGCCAACCTTGGTCCCCAGGCGCTTCTCCAAACCCAACTCGAGGGTCTCCAACTGCTCAACAAAGACCTTTCGGCGCGACGCGTTAAGACCCAAACCTAGGCCGCGCTTCTTGCCCCGGAGATAAGCCAGGGACAGGTTTTCCTCAATAGTAAGGTTTGGCGCGGTACCGGCCATGGGGTCCTGGAACACGCGGCCGACCTTTTGTGCACGTTTGTGCTCCGGCTGCGTGGTGACATTCTTGCCGTGAATGGTAATCCTGCCGGAGTCCGGAATGAGCCGGCCGGAAATGGAATTTAGCAACGTGGACTTGCCCGCACCGTTGGAACCGATGACGGTGACGAAATCACCGGGGGCGAGTTCCAGGGAGACGTCGCGAAGCGCTCGGCGTTCATTGGCCGTTCCCGGGAAGAAGGTCTTCGAAATGTTCTCTACATTAAGCATGAGCCTTGACCTTCCTTCCACCACGCACGCGCGTCAGGCGCGGAACCAACAGAGCAACGATCACCAGAAGGGCGGTGATGAGCTTCATGTCATTCGGGTTGAGGCCTACCTGCAGGGCCGCAAAGATGATGAGGCGGTAAATCACGGATCCGAGTGCCACAGCAACGACGGCCAGCCAGAGACGGGACTGGGGGAGTACCGCCTGGCCCAGAATGACAGAGGCAAGACCCACCAGGATAAGGCCGATGCCCATCGAGATATCCGCGAAGCCCTGGTACTGAGCAACAAGTGCACCACACAGGCCCACCAGACCGTTCGACAGGGCTAGGGTGAGCACCTTGGTGAAGTCCGTGGACACACCAAAGGAGGTAATCATCTGCTGACTATCGCCCGTGGCACGAAGCGACATACCCAAGTCTGTGGAGAGGAACCACACGATGAGCAAGCACAGCGCCACCGCACCCACCGCCAACAAACCAACACCTGCCCACGTGCCCATCACGGCATCAAGTGGGGTGAACACTGAATCCTGGGTAAGCAGTGGCACGTTGGCGCTGCCCATAATGCGCAGATTAATCGACCACAGACCAATCATGGTGAGAATTCCCGCCAAGAGGCCATCAATGCGGCCCTTGGTGTGCAACAAGCCCGTAATGCATCCGGCGACGAAACCGGTGCAAAAACCTGCAAGCGACGCCAGGAAAGGGTTAACCCCGTTGGTGATGAGAACACCGGCCGTGGCGGCACCGGACGTAAAGGAGCCGTCAACGGTCAGGTCAGGGAAGTCAAGGACGCGGAACGTCAGGTAGACGCCCACCGCCATGACTGCGTAAATCAGGCCTAGCTCAAGCGCACCGATCACAGCGTCTCAGCCTTTTCAAGGATCTCCTTCGGCACCTCAATGCCCTGTGCCTTTACTGCTTCCTCGTTGATGACGTAGGTGTACTCGGAGGCAGTCTCCACCGGAGTCTCAGCTGGGTCGGCACCGTCCTGGAGGATACGCAAAGCCATCTCGCCGGTCTGGCGACCCAGCTCCTTGTAGTCGATGCCAATGGTGGCAGCGGCACCGCCTTCAACGGCGCCAGAATCTGCAGCGATGACCGGGATGGTCTTGTCGTTGGCCACCTTGATGAGAGAAGAAATACCGGACACCACCATGTTGTCCGTCGGGATGTAGATAGCATCCACGTCACCCAGCGCCTCCACTGCTTGCGGAATCTCGGTCACGGAGGTGACAGTCTGAGACTTCACCTCGATTCCCTTGGGCTTGGCAGCCTCGGTGAGCTGTTCCACTTGGACCTTGGAGTTGACCTCGGCTGAGGAGTACACCACGCCAACGCTCTTGGCATCCGGGACGAGCTGGGTGATGAGCTCCACCTGCTCCTCAATCGGCGCAGCGTCGGAGGTACCCGTGACGTTCTTTCCAGGCTTATCTACCGACTCCACAAGTTCTGCCTCGACGGGGTCCGTGACCGCGGTGAAGAGCAGCGGCTTGTCCTTAATGGACTTGCTCATCGCCTGGCCCGCTGGGGTAGCGATGGCTAGGTAGAGATCGTGGTGCGCACTAGCCATTTGCTGCGAGATAGACACAGCGGTGGCTTGCTCACCATTGGCATTCTGGATGTCGAATTTCACGTCCACGCCAGCATCCTCGAAGGCCGCCTGGAAGCCTTCTGCCGCAGCATCCAAGGAGGGGTGCTGAACCAGTTGGTTGATACCGATGGAGTAGGAATCCCCACCTCCCGAATCGCCGCCGGCGCTGTCCGACGATGACGAGCAGCCCACCAGGGCGGCAGCGCTCAGGGCGATGGCTGAGAGAGCAGCGGCAGTTTTAGAGAACATATCGGTCCTTTTCTACTCAAGAGTGACAGTAGTGACCGTTATTAAATCCTTTTTCTACCTTTCTAACCAGCGGTTTTATGAACACTTTTTTCAGGCGGGGGTGTTCTTAGACCCCCAAAAGCTATAGCGCTACAGTTTTAGAGTCGCACATCACACCCGCTAGCTGCATGTTTCCCACCTCACTGTCCACTCCTCAGGTGCGCACTACCGTGAGACTACGGGGGTACCCCGTTTTCCGTTTACCTGTACGGCGGAAGGTATTGGTGTTAAAGTCAGTGCTATGAAGAACACATCTAACCTTTGGTGGTGGCACGCGTAACCCGCGGGCCTCGTTGTTCTCCCATCTTTTAGAAGCCCGCAGCTGCGGGCTTTTCGGCGTTTTTCTCTCCTCAGAGCTCGCGGCAGCACACAAAGCGTTAACGAAAGACACACATTATGCCGTTGAAACATAAGCCGCACAGTGCACAGCGCACACTGGCCTACACCCCTGATGCCGCTGCGCTCTTTGATGCCCTCGCCACGCCACAGGATTCCCTGCTCTTAGAATCCGCGGACATTGAGACCAAGAAGAACCTCACCTGCATCGCCATCACCAAGGCAGCTCTGAAGGTAGTGTGCCGCGGCCAGGAGGTCACCGCCACCGCACTGACGCCCTCCGGACGCATTCTTATCGACGACCTCCGCGAGGACTTCCACTCACGCATCACGAAGGATGCCGACGACAGCATCACCGTCCGCTTTGAGCTCTCCACCGAGCACGATGAGCGCGCCCGCTTGCGTGCCACCTCCACCGCTGATGTACTGCGGACGCTGCAGTTTAGCCGCCTCTACTCGGGGGAGATGCTGCCTTTCCTTGGCGGTGGTTTCGCCTTCGATTATGTCGACACCTTCGAGGAGCTCCCACCGGTTCCGGATGGCCCAAACGAGTACCCGGATTATGAGTTTCTCGTCGCCGAGCACGTCCTCACCGTGGATCATTTAACCCAGACGGCGAAGATTGAGGGGTGGGGCGTCGATAAGCACGTGCTCGAAGAAGAACTCGACCGCGCTGCACGTACCGCACCCCTCACCCCAGCCTCACCCGCACCATTGGGCACCGTCACCGCGCACGCCAACATCGATGACGCTGCTTTCCGACGCCACGTGGAACACCTCCAAGGCAACGTCCATGCTGGCGATATTTACCAGGTCGTGCCTTCCCGCGCGTTCAGTATTGCGTGCCCCGATGCTTTCGCTACCTACCGCACGCTGCGCGAGACCAACCCCTCGCCGTACATGTTCTACATTCGCGGTACCGACCACGAGCTTTTTGGCGCCTCCCCGGAATCCAACCTCAAGTACACGGCCTCCGACCGGCAGGTGCAGCTCTATCCCGTCGCCGGCACCCGGCCGCGCGGTGCCACGCATGAGCTGGACATCCGCAACGAACTGGAGATGCGCACAGACTCGAAGGAGGTGGCCGAACACATCATGCTCGTCGACCTCGCCCGCAACGACCTCGCCCGAGTCGCAGTTCCCGGCACCAGGCACGTCGCTGACCTGCTCCAAGTCGACCGCTACTCGCGCGTCATGCACCTGGTCTCCCGCGTCGCCGCCACCCTACACGAGGATTTTGACGCTCTCGATGCCTACCGCGCCTGCATGAACATGGGAACTCTTACGGGCGCACCGAAGCTGCGCGCAATGGAACTTATCCGCGAGACTGAAGGGACTCGCCGCGGTTCCTTCGGCGGCGCCATCGGCTACCTGCGCGGTGATGGCTCGATGGACAACTGCATCGTCATCCGCTCCGCCTACGTCAAAGATGGCACGGCCGTCGTCCAGGCAGGCGCCGGTGTCGTCCGCGATTCCGTCCCCCAGTCCGAGGCCGATGAGACGGTCCATAAGGCCTACGCGGTCCTCAGCGCCATCGCCCAGGCACACAACGCATCTCTGGAGGTCATCCGATGAACCCGCACGTCGTCCTCATCGACAACCACGATTCTTTCGTCTACAACCTCGTCGATGCACTCGCCGGATATGACACCACCGTCTTCCGTAACTCGGTCCCGGTGGAGGAGGTCCTCGCCGCTCAACCCGACATCATCATCCTTTCACCGGGCCCCGGGCACCCACGAGACGCTGGAACAATGATGCAGCTTATCGAGTCCTCCCTCGGCCGCATCCCCATCCTCGGCATTTGCCTGGGTTTCCAAGCCTTGCTGGATCACTTCGGCGGTACCGTCGAGCCGTGCGGCCCCGTCCACGGATCCTCCGTGCCTATGACCTTGACCAATGCTGGTGCGCGCCACCCAGTCTTTCAGGGCCTAGCCATCGACTCCGAACCGGATAACCCCAACTACGTGGGCCGCATCGTCCCCGTGGCGCGCTACCACTCCTTGGGCTGTGCCAACATCCCCGACCAGATGCGCAGCTTGGCCGAAACCGACACCGACATCGGTCCGGTCACCATGGCGGCGGAGACTCTCGACGGTAGCGCCATTGGCCTCCAGTTCCATCCCGAGTCGCTCCTCACGCCCACCGGACCACTCATGATTGAACGCTGTATCGAACAACTTTCTTCCCGCCCCACAATGGAGGAGGTCAACAAATGACTGATAATACGTCCCTGAATACTCTGAACGCCTTTCTTGATATCACCGAGCCCACCCTCGATCAGGCCATTGAGGTTTTCACCCCGCTGACGGTGGGGGAGTATGACGATATCCATATCGCTGCTCTGCTGACTCACATCCGTACCCGCGGCGAAACTTTCGCCGACGTTGCCGGCGCCGCCCGTGCCTTCCTCCATGCCGGGCGTCCCTTCCCGGTCACCGGAAAGGGCCTCATGGATACCGCGGGAACTGGCGGTGATGGTGCCAACACCATCAACGTCACCACCGGTGCCTCCCTCGTAGCCTCCGCCGGGGGAGTGAGGATGGTTAAACACGGTAACCGCTCCGTCTCCTCCAAGTCAGGCTCCGCCGATGTCCTCGAAGCACTGGGCATCCCGCTCGACCTCGACCCCGACCGTGCCGTCCGCCAACTGGAGGCGTCGAACTTCACGTTCCTCTTTGCCCCGGCCTACAACCCGGCCGTTGCCCACGTGCAACCAGTGCGCAAAGGCTTGGGTATTTCCACCATCTTCAATACCCTTGGGCCGTTGCTGAGCCCCGGCCGACCTGAAACTCAGATCATGGGCATTGCCAACCCCGCACAGGGCCAGCTCATCGCAGAAGTGTTGAAGGAGCTCGGCCGCAGCCGCGCACTCGTAGTCCACGGTGCTGGCACCGATGAAATCGCCGTACACGGAACCACCCAGGTGTGGGAGCTTCGTAACGGTACCATCAGCCACTACGAACTCACGCCCGACGACCTCGGCATTTCCCGCCACGAACTCTCCGATCTCGCGGGCGGCAATGGAGAGGAGAATGCCCAAGCCCTCCGTGATATCTTCGCCAGCACCGGAAAACCTGCCCATCACGACGCCATCGCTGCTGCCGCGGGTGCCATGTTCTACCTCAATGGCACCACTGACTCGATTGCCGCAGGTGTCTCCCACGCCAGCCAGCTCATCAAGGACGGCACCGTTGCCGCATGGCTGAAGAAGCACGAGGAGGCGAATTATGGCTCTGCCGACCGTGCTTGAGGGGATCGTCGCCAAGCGCCGTACCCATCTCCCCGCCATCCGTGAGCGCCTCGCCCACGTGGACCTCGACGCGCTCCCACGTTCCGAGCGCTCCTTCTATGATGCTCTCAACGGCACCAACCGCTTTATCATGGAGTGCAAGTCCGCCTCACCTTCGCTGGGCCTTATCCGCGAACACTACGAGCCGGGCACCATTGCGCGGATCTACTCACGCTATGCTTCCGCGATCTCCGTACTCTGTGAACCCGAGCGTTTCGGCGGCGACTACGACCACCTCCAAACCGTAGCCCTCTCAACCCACCTGCCGGTGCTGTGCAAGGACTTCATCATCGACCCCATCCAGGTCTATGCTGCGCGGTACTACGGCGCGGATGCCATCCTTCTCATGATGTCCATCGTCGATGACGAGACCTACGGTGAGCTTAAGCAGCTTGCCGACGCCCTCGGGCTTGACGTCCTCACCGAGGCCATCACCGAGGAAGAAGCAGCCCGCGCGGTAGCCTTCGGCGTGGACGTCATCGGCATTAACAATCGCAACCTGCACGATCTCACGATCGACTTAAACCGCACCGCGCAACTTGCGCCCTTGGTTCCAGAAGGCAAGGTCGTTGTTTCCGAGTCCGGCATTCGCAACAACCGAACCGTCCGCCAGCACGGAGCTCATGCCAATGCTTTCCTTGTCGGTTCGCACCTCACCGGGACACCCGACATCGACCGCGCCGCCCGCGAACTCGTCTTTGGCCGCAACAAAGTCTGCGGCCTCACCACCTGGTCCGCTGCGCAAACCGCTCGCGCGGCCGGCACGGTGTACGGCGGGCTTATCTTCGAGGATGCCTCCCCGCGCAATGTTTCACGTGAAACCGCGCTTGACATTATCGCTCATGAACCCGACCTCACCTATGTCGCGGTCTCCCGCCGAACCACCGGTTGGGAAGAGCTCGCCCTTGACGGCATTGACTGCTTCCAAATCCACGCGCCGTACCAAGGAAGCACAGACGCCGAGCGTGAACTCATCAACTCCGTCCGCGCGGTAGCGGGGGAGAGGCAGGTGTGGCGCGCTATCGACATGACCGCCCCACACGGCCCCAGTCTCGCCGCCGCGCTTGCCGACGCCGCCGATATCCTCATCCTCGATTCCGGCTCCGGAGGCACCGGAACCTCCTTCGACTGGTCGACCATCCCTGACACCGTAAAGGAGAAATCACTGCTCGCCGGCGGACTCAACCCATCCAACCTCACCGAGGCACTCCGTGTCGGGACCGTCGGCCTCGACCTCAATTCGGGACTCGAGATCAACGGCCGCAAGGACGCTGGTCTCATTGCCCAAGCCTTCAGCCTTATTCGTCACTTTACGTATTAACCCCCAACCCAAAGGACCATCATGACCACTCCACAAGAATCCCGGGAGACACTTCTTCCCGCCTACTTTGGTGAGTTCGGCGGACAGTTTGTCCCCGAGTCGCTCATCCCTGCCCTCGACCAACTCGAGCAAGCCTTCGTCGATGCACAGAATGACCCCTCCTTCCGTGAGGAACTTTCTGGCTACCTCCGTGACTACCTCGGCCGCCCCACCCCTCTTACTGAGGCCACCAAACTTGGCGGCAAGGCTCGTATCTTCCTCAAGCGCGAAGACCTGGTTCACGGCGGCGCCCACAAGACCAACCAAGTCATCGGCCAAGCCCTCCTGGCAAAGCGCATGGGCAAGACCCGCATCATTGCCGAAACCGGCGCTGGCCAACACGGAACCGCCACAGCCCTCGCCTGTGCGCTCCTCGATCTCGAGTGCGTCGTGTACATGGGCGCCAAGGACGTCGCCAGGCAGCAGCCCAATGTCTACCGCATGGAACTGATGGGCGCGAAGGTTATCCCCGTCGACTCCGGCTCGGGCACACTCAAGGACGCGGTGAACGAGGCCCTCCGTGACTGGACTGCCACCTTCCACGAGTCCCACTACCTCCTCGGCACCGCTGCGGGACCGCATCCATTCCCAACCATCGTGCGCGAGTTCCACAAAGTGATCTCCGAAGAAGCCAAGGCCCAAATGATTGAACGCACCGGCGGGCTTCCCGACGTCGTCGTGGCCTGCGTCGGCGGCGGTTCCAATGCCATCGGCATGTTCGCGGATTTCATCGATGAGGAATCTGTTGAGCTCGTAGGCGCAGAGCCTGGGGGAGAGGGACTCGATTCCGGCCGCCACGGCGCCACGATTAACAATGGCACCATCGGCATCCTCCACGGCGCACGTTCCTACCTCATGCGGAACTCTGAAGGACAAGTGGAAGAATCCTATTCCATCTCTGCCGGCCTCGACTATCCGGGCGTCGGCCCGCAGCACGCCCACCTTTCTCAGACGGGCCGCGCGACGTACGTCGGTATCACCGACGCCGAAGCCCTTGAAGCCTTCCAGCTCCTCAGTCGTCGCGAAGGAATCATCCCTGCTCTCGAGTCCTCCCATGCCCTAGCCTACGCCCTCAAGCGCAAGGATGAAGACATCACCATCCTCGTCTCCCTGTCCGGCCGTGGCGACAAAGACATCGACCACGTCCGCCGCACCCTCGACGAACAGCCCGAACTCAAGCTCCCGGAGGATCACTAATGAGCCGCTACGAGAAACTCTTTTCCACACTAGCCTCGCGCAATGAAGGCGCATTTGTCCCCTTCATTATGCTTAGCGACCCTGACCCAGACACCGCCCTGACAATCGTCCGGGCAGCCGTCGCCGGTGGGGCCGACGCTCTCGAGCTCGGAGTACCATTCTCCGACCCGGTAGCCGACGGCCCCACCATCCAGGCCTCACACATTCGCGCCCTCTCGGGAGGTGCCACTGTCGATTCCGCGCTTAGCCAAATCCGCGAGGTTCGCGCTGAGTTTCCGAATCTTCCCATCGGCATGCTCATTTACGGCAACGTGCCCTTCACCCGCGGCCTCGATACCTTTTACTCCGAGTTCCAAGAGGCAGGCGCCGACAGCATTTTGATTCCCGACATCCCCGTCCGCGAAGGCGCCCCCTTCGTCGCTGCTGCCGACAAGGCCGGTATTGATCCGATCTTCATCGCACCCGCACAAGCCTCCGAGCAGACCCTCGCCGGCGTAGCCAAATATTCAAAGGGCTATATCTACGCCATCTCCCGCGATGGCGTCACCGGCACCGAAAAAGAATCTGAGACCCAGGGTCTTGACGAGGTCGTCGCAAACGTCACGCGCTTTGGCGGCGCCCCCATTCTCTTGGGCTTCGGCATTTCCACGCCGCAACACGTCGCCGACGCGATCGCCGCCGGTGCCGCTGGCGCCATCACCGGTTCCGCCTTGACCAAAATCGTTGACGCCCACCTCGACGACAAAAACCAACCAACGCCAGGGCTTGCCGACGCCGTCACCGCCTTCGTTTCCGACATGAAGGCCGCCACCAAACGGGACGACTAGTTAAACACTACCCCGAACGCCTCCTCTCCATCCTCTTGGATCAGGGGGCCGTTTCACGTGAAACACCGCGCAACTGCTACCTGTTCGTCTGCATCTGCCACTCGCTCGACCAGCCCCAACTCCGATCGTCGTCTCTGACGCCGGTTCTCAGTTAAACAACATCGATGAATCAGCGTGCGGCCTTCGTCGTCCGCGACGACGATCCGTAACTCCCTCTCCCCATACGTCGCCGCCACCTTTTCGGCGTCCATGGCGACGAAGAAGCTTTGGACTGGGAGAAGATAAACCTTCCGCCGGCGTCGTCGTTTCTGACGACGAGCAAGCCAGCCGCATCGCCGCCCTAACCTTCTAGAACGGAATATCGTCACCGCTGGTATTATCGCGGTCTGCCGGGTCGGTCATATCAAAGACTTCCACGATCTCACCGCTATCTAACTCCACCTTTAATGCTTTGGCGTCTTCATGCATCTTTGCCCGGTGTGCCATAACATCCTCCGCAACAGTGCGCGCCCACCTGCGCATCGAGGGTGCAAGCGGGCCCGTAGCTTGTGTTGTCACCCAACTGCCATCAGCCAACAACCACACCACATCACCAGTTACCGGATCCAAAATATAAAAGGCCCTGCCCTCGGTCTTCATATTGTGATGACGCTGACACAAACACACCAGATTATCCGGATGCGTTGGCCCACCCTTGGCATAATTAATCCGATGATCCAACTGACACATCCACGCCGGCACATCACACCCACCAGCCCGACACGTCCCATCACGGCCCTCAACATACTTACGCACAAAATCAGACGGACGATAAGAATCAGACGCTTTAGGCACCTGGCTTAAATCCCGCTCCACCACCGTGGCTGCTGGTATATCTTCACCACGCCACCCATGCCCCGGAACAAAGACCGGTACCCCCTCCACATCAGAAGCCTTATAAGTATGCACCACCACTGTGGCTGCTTCAGGCTCCAGGCTGCCTGACAGCAACAGCACCAGGGCATCCGCCATGGAGACCTCATGCTTTCTGGCGGTTTCTTTAATGATCTCGTGGATGACCACACCGACAGTGGAATCAACTTCTAACTCAAGATAGGCCCGCTGGCCTTTAGTGAGGATGGAATACCGGTTCTTCTTGCGCGTATCACGAAACGCTACTGAATCATCCAGTATTTTGGCGATATCGCGCACCCGGCGCCGAATCTGACTCGCTGTCGGAAACACCTGATTAGGCCGCTTCGG
>ERZ1031113.33-NODE-33-length-76990-cov-16.291259_pt1 | contig 76990 bp, 70 predicted proteins | sample MGYA00518225_ERZ1031113 | MGnify/ENA primary metagenome ERZ1031113 (study PRJEB33718, sample SAMN03159751) | human skin metagenome | collected 2014-05-20 | study: EMG produced TPA metagenomics assembly of the PRJNA266117 data set (Human skin bacterial metagenome...
ACGAGATGCTCAGGAGTCTCGTGGGCTCGGAGATGTGTATAAGAGACAGGCGTGGGATGTCCCTTAGCGGAGTGGGCCGGGGGCACTACATGTTGTGGTGCGCTACCCCTTATCTCAACAAATCACAACGTTGTGTTTTCTTGAGGGTTTTAGGTCGCATGCTGGTTGTATACGCGCTGGTCTTATGGTTTTGGCCTGGCCCATGGTTCGTCCTCAATGGTTGCGTTTTGCGGATACGCAAAGCACAGTCGGAAGGCACAACCACCACACCACCAGGAGGTCACCACCACACATGTCCACCTCTTTTACCAAGGCTGACTACGCAGCCATCATCACCAACTACACGCCCACCTCCGTGCGCCCAACAGTATGGGAACACGTGGCAAGCTTCACCCGCGAGTGCGTGTGCGCACTTGACCTCACCCCGGACAACACCAGCCGCGACGCACTGCGCAACACGCTGAACTGCGTGTCCAAGCTCGCCGCGTGGGTGTGGGTGAGCTACGGCGTGGTCACCGTCGAAACCGTATTTCATCCCGACATCATCGGAAACTATTTCCTTGCCGGAGATGGTGCAAAGCTCAGCCCGTCTACCGCAGGAACCCAGCGCTCGCTGCTGTGCCGTGTGGCCGAGGCGATTAATGACGACTGGAATCCTGACTACCAGCACCCGGTCACCTACGAACCAGCACTCCAGCCCTACGACAGCTACGCCTGTGACCGGCTGTGGGACTGGGCTGAATCGCAACCTACCGCTGCCCGTCGCCGCAGCTTCACCACGGTGCTAGCACTTACCCTGGGCGCAGGTCTGCGCGCAGGCGAAATCTGCACGCTGCGCGGCAAAGACGTGCGCGTTGACGGCGACGGGGTGCTGCTGTTTCCGCACGGTTACCGTGGGGCTGGCCCGCGCGAGGTACCACTGCTGAAAACCCATACCGAGGTACTTCAGCCGGTCATTATGGCGACCAGCCCGGAGGACTACCTGTTTAGGCCAGGCCGCGACAACGAGAATGTCAGCCAGCTCTCGGCGTATCTTCGCCGGGTAACACCGAGCACGTCGCCGGATATGGTGCCGGATACCCGCAGGCTGCGCAACACCTGGATCATCGACCGCATTGCCGCCGGAGTTCCCGCTGATGTGCTGTGCGCTGCGGCAGGATTAAAGTCCTTGCATCAATTCGAGGACTACGTGGTTGAAGCCGGGGCTAACCGCCGCCATGCCTACCGGCTTCTTCTCGCCGGTGGCTCTACCCATGGCACCCCAGGTGGCGGGCTGTACGTGCTCTAGCGCGCCCGCATTATCCCGCCCTGAACCAGGCCTAACGATTGCGGATACGCAAAAATAAATTGCGGATGCGCAAAACTGGTCTCATGGTGCGCAGCGCACACCAGGGACGAACTACCTTGTGACCTGCGGGTTTATGAAAGTGCTGCGATAAGAAGGCACCGCCACCTATTTCATGGCGCGAGTGTGCTCACCTCGTGAGCCATGAACAACACGCCTGTAACTAATACCCACCTCACCAGTGTCGGAAACATGCAGTTTCCAGCACTCGGGTCACTGACTGCCGTATCGGTGGCTGCGATGGTAAGGCCACAAGGGCTTGCCTGTGGTGACCTCGATATTGGCAATGACACGTCCCGTTGGGATCATCTCGCCGCGGATGATCCGGGTGATGGTGGAGGTGGGGATACCGCAGGCCTCGGCCAAGTCCTTGGCACTGGGGTAGCTCCCGTCCAGGGTGAGCTGCTGGACGTTGCGGGCAAAGTCCTGCAATTTCCGCATGACCGGATCGTGTACCCCGATGTTGGCGTGCGGCCAGCTGTCGTAGCGCCGAACCGGAGCCTCGGCGGGAAGGTCGGAAGCCACGAGACCACTTCCTTAGAACAAGAAGAAAAAGACGAACCACCTCAGTCTAAATACAGTGAGGTCTACGCTGTGATCGACACACTGACTACACGCGGATTACTCCCGCCCACAACTCCCACCGTTGAGCGCAACCGCAAGCGAGTACTCGCGACATACTTTTGCTACATGCGCGATCGTTGGTACGACGACATCGACGTGGACGGCTGCATCTACCTGCTGCGCGATGGCGGAAAGATCCGCACCTACCTGCAAGCCCGTACAGCAGATTTATCCAAGCCCAGCCTCAACGCCACCCGTCGGATCCTTAACCGCTGCGCAAGCCATGTCATTGGCCAAAAAGGCGCGCTGGAGTGGGCAGAAGAATTGCCGGAGGTCTTTTACCCGGCAGCTAAGGCTCCGCGCCGCGTCTACAACGCCAGCGAACTTATCCGCATTGATGACTGGGTTCACTCCCGCCCGCGCCGCGAGTCGCGGCGCGTAGCCTGCATCATCGTGTCACTGGCTTTAGGTGCTGGCATGTCCACCGAGGAAATCTATCACTGCCGATACGGCGACTTCACCGACTTTGGCGCGGTACTGGCAGCACACGCACGCGGTGGTCGTGGCATTACACCGCGTATTGTTCCGCTAACGGCACCTTTTGACGACCTCATGCGCCAGGTGCTTGATGGTGTGGGCGCAGAGCGCAGGGACGAACCACTGGTCAAGCCCAACTCAGCGCGCCGCCGCAATGATGCCACAGGCCCACACCTCATATCTGACTTCATTCGCAGAACCAGCGAAAACCCATCGAGTACCGGCCTTGCCCCGACACTTCCTAGGCTGCGCTATACCTGGATCGCCGACCACGCCGCCGAGCGCGTGGACTTTAACCACCTGGTCTATGCCACCGGAAACATCCAGCCGTTCACCCACACTTTTCGGAACATGATTATCGAATCCGGCGCACTGACTGAGGTCGAGTACCGCGAGTGGGCCAAGGGAAACAGGGACGAACCAGACTACCCGCCGCTTCGAGTCGTCGAACCGAGAGCAGGAGGCGAAGTCTAGGTGGCCCACTTCAACACCACACCCACCCCGCTGCTTCGCCTGGACGGAGCCAGCGTCTCCTGGGCATTGACCATCATCGACCGCACCGACATCTGCCACCACCTTGACACCTGGCGGCGCGTAGACGGCTACGACCCCACCAAAGGAGGCAGGCCCAAATCCGTTAACGACCGCACCATCCTCGCGCTCTACCTGATTTTGGCGCGCTCTGGTCAACCCATGCACTTGACCACCATGACGACACTTTTGGCCTCGCCTGACACGACAGACAAGGCCTTAGAACTCCTTAACCTGCCCAGCCGCGATAAGGCACGACGGGTAGGTGACTCTTACGCAACCCAGCACAGCAACTGGTACTACCGCCTGTGGCGCGCGCTGCACAGCTTCCTTGATGTCGTTGACCCATTCGACAACATCCCGCACTACGCGCGGCTTCCTCGCAGCGAGTTTAACCGGCTGATGGACGAACAAGACCCTGAGCGCCGCGAGGAAAAATGGCAGCGCGCCACCTACGTGTTCAATGAGCTGGTTATGGCAAGTACCGAGGACATGCCCGAAGAATACCGAGCCAACTGGCAGGGAGACATCACCCTAGACGGAACACTTATTCCAGGCGTGCGCCGCGGCAACAACCGATGGACGAACCGACCGGACGATCTCATGTCCTCCGAGCCGGAAGCAGGCTGGTACTCGCGAGACGAGCGGCAGGAAACACATGGCGAATCAAAGCGTCGGAGAAACGCCAAGCATGTCTGGGGCTGGGAGGCCACACTTGTTGCCGGAGTCATCCGCGACCAAGGCCCCTATGCTCAACCGCACCTGATTATGGGCATGGCTTTCGACCGGCCCAGCCACAACCCTGCGATCCGTGGGTTGGAAGCCATGCGGCATTTAGCGGAAGATCCTGAGACACCTAAGGGCATAGCGGTGGGCGATCGTGCGTACTTCGCGGTGGCTAAGACCAAAGACTTCCATGAACCACTGCGCAAAAAGGGATACACGCTGGTGGGAGACTACAAAACCAACCAGCTGGGAAAGCGCGGATCCTATGAAACCATGGGGTTAGTTGAAGGCCACTGGTATTGTCCTGCCATGCCGAAACCTCTGGTGGAAGCCACCGAAGACTTCTATGCCGGACGTATTGATGAGGCCACCTACAACCAGCGGATCAACGAGCGCCGCGCCTTTGCCATGCGGCGAAAAGGCAAGGATCTCTCCGGTGAGAGCCAGATGTTTATGTGTCCAGGACGAGGTAAAGGAAAGACACTGGCATGTCCCTTGGTGGAAAAGAGTCAGCGCCAGGACGCGAGAGACAAAGGACTACCCTCCATCTCCGGGCCAACTCTATCTACTGCGCGCAAGGCAAAAGGAAAGTGCTGTACCAATAAGGCCTCGGTAACCATCCCGAATAAGGAGGGAATGCGCTACCGACAAACTGGCCCTGCCTTTAAGACACCGGAATGGAAGAAGATTTATGGCACCTGGCGCAATGTGATTGAAACGCGTAATGACTATGTGAAGAACAATCGCGGTGGTGCTGCAATCGGTGATCACACGAGAAGGCCTGTTCGTGGTTTTGCTGCGGCCTTCTTCTATACAGCTTTAGGTGTGGTTGCGGCCAATGTATCTATGATTCGGCGTTTTCTTGGCCGGGTGGAAAGGGACGAAAAGACCCCGCCACCTGAACGACATGAGCCACAGCCGCCGCGCGATCCGGCGCGCGAGAAGGCAAGCCCGAACGCGCCGCCTGCGCGCGAGGCGGCTTAATACCAACTGAATACCTCACGCATCTAGCTCGGAAAACCACATGGGGTTCCGGGCTAGAAGTCGTTTTAGAGGGGACGAACCATGCTGTGTTTCTTATTAGTCAACGACTGGATCAGAGCGAAAACGACTAAACCCACCGCGGTGAAGCGGTGGGTTTAGTTATGCGGAGCAGTTTCGCAAATGATTTAAGCTAGATTCGCAAAACCGTCGACTTCACACTGTCGGACTAACAGGATTTGAACCTGCGACCCCTACACCCCCAGTGTAGTGCGCTACCAAACTGCGCCATAGTCCGCCGTCGCACTCATTGGTGCAACTGCTACAGATTACACCAGCGGTATTCGCTTCAACAAATTGCTGTTCAGGGGGTATTTCGCTCAGCGGTTGAGAGGGCGAGGGGATTGCTCGGCGGCGCTAGAACTCACCAGCGGAGTAGACCCACAGCCCGTCCTGGCGGCGGAAAGAGGAACGCTCGCGCTGGGAACCTTTCGCAGCACCTTTGTAGAAGGCCTCGAATTCGACGATGCCGGAGTCATCGAGCGGGCCACCGGCGACGGTGTCGATAATGTCGAGGCGGTAAAAGCGGATGCCGGTATCGGCCAGCTCAAGGCGCTCGGGGCGGGTTTCAGGATCCCAGGTGCGCAATAGGTAGTCTTCGTCGCCGGTGACGAAAGCGCTAAACCGGGAGCGCATAAGAGCCTCCGCCGAGGGCGCAGGTGTACCCGCGTGGTAGCGCGAGCAACATTCGCCAAAGGTTAAACCTGTGCCGCAGGGGCACCGAGCACCTGAGTCGAGAGGGTTGAGAACGATCATTGCTGGGTCTAGGAGCTGCCGGCCTTGTTCGTCACGATGGTGGTCGTGACGGTGGCATTGAGGAGGGCATCGATGGGGGTGGCCATGGAGGCGTCGACAAGCGCGGTGCGTTGAGCCGCGCTCAAGGAATCCGGAAGCGAAATGGTGCGTGTAAAGGAGGAGTCGGAATCCTGGGTGACGGTAACGCTGATAGCCTCGACAGCCTTAGCATCGACCTTGTGTTCCTTGCCCGCAGCCTTCAGAGTTTGGGTGGTAGCGGTGGCGAGGGCCGACATGAGCAGACCTTCAGCCGTAAAGCCTTGGCCCTTGCCGCCGTCCTTCTTTGTGCGGTCAGCAGTAACGGTGTGCTCGTTGCTGCGTACGATGACTCCCATGCGCGAGCCCATTGCCGGAATGGCGACGGCGGTCGCAGCGTCGACGGGCTCCGGGAGGTTTTCCGGCACAATGTACTGCTCAGCCCAAGCCCCAATGAGATCCGCAGCGCGCGCCGCGGCGCCTTGCTTCGTCACGAGGTGGTCTGCCTTGTCCAAGGCCACGAGGGATTTGGGGTAGCGCGTGGTGAGGAAGATGTTCTGGGCGTTATCGATGCCGACGGTCTGATCAATCGGGGAGTGCAGCAAAAGCAGCGGTTTGCGCAGGCGCGGCAGGTAGGTCTCCGGGTTGGTCTCAGCCAGATCCTCGAGGAAGTGGCGGGAAATCGTCAGTGCGCGACCGCCTAGGGTGACTTCAACCTCGCCGTTGGCGTCGACCTCCCCAATCTTGTCGGCGTAATGAAGAACGGAGTGCGCTGGATCAAACGGTGCGCCAATAGTGGCCACAGCCTTAAGGGAGCGAATGCCGTTTGCCGCTGCGAGGGAAGCAGCGCCACCCAGCGAGTGGCCCATGAGTAGCTGCGGGGCAGAGTAATTATTGCTCAGCCACTCAGCGGCAGCCTGAATGTCCGCGACGTTCTGGCTGAAGTTGGTCTCCCCAAAGTTTCCTTCCGATTGGCCCAAACCAGGAAAATCAAAGCGTAGGGTGGCGATGCCGAAGTTGGTAAGCTGCTTGCTCACGCGGGCCGCACCCGGCGTGTGGCGGGAGCCGGCAAAGCAGTGCGCGAAGATAGCGAAAGCTTGTGGTGGGGTGTCAGGGAAGTCGATAGTTCCGGCCATCGCGGTGCCGGTACTGGAGGGGAGCGTCACGTTCACGGATTGCATGCCAATAAGGATATAAGGGCAAGTGCGAGGCTGCGAACCGGGGTTGACTAGAGTCGAGGGAAGACGAGTAAGGCCGCTCAGAAAGGTAGGGAGTGCACATGGGCGCATTCGATTGGTTCTGGAAGGCGATGGGCGCGCAGTCCGAGCGCAACAACAAGAAGTCCAAGGCTGTGGTAGCGGCTGCGGATTCAGCGGTGGAGGATGTCGCGGCGCTTGACGACGCCTCAGTGGCCGCCGCTGCCCGCTCCTGCGTCAAAGACGGCGCGATTGCGGATAAGTCGCAGTTCCTCGCAGCCCTCGCCGTAGCGAGTGAACGCAAGCTTGGCATGCGCCCCTTTAACGTGCAATCCCAGGCGGTGCTCCGGTTACTAGAGGGCGATGTCATCCAAATGGCGACTGGTGAAGGCAAGACCCTGGTCGGTGCTATGGCAGCTACCGGCTTTGCGCTGACCGGCAAACGCGTGCACGTGGTCACGGTGAACAACTATCTGGCTGCGCGAGACGCTGAGTGGATGCGCCCGCTCGTGGAGTTCTTTGGCCTTACGGTGGCCTCCGTGACGGAGAAGCTGGGACCTGATGAGCGGCGCGAGGCTTACCGCGCTGACATTATTTATGCCCCGGTTAATGAGTTGGGCTTCGATGTGCTGCGCGATAATCAGATCACCTCTCGTGAGCAGACCGTTCAGGCCCGCGCGGATGTAGCCCTCGTTGATGAAGCGGACTCTGTACTGGTGGATGAGGCCTTGGTTCCCCTTGTTCTGGCCGGCAATCGCCCCGGCGAAGAGTCGACCGGTCATATCACCAATGTGGTGTCCCGCCTGCGCGAAGATCAGGATTACGTCATCGCGGAGGATGGGCGCACGGTGGCGCTCACCGATGACGGTGCTGCGCGCGTCGAGCGGGAACTAGGCATTGATTCGCTGTACTCCGAAGAGAACATTGGCTCGGTGTTGGTCAAGGTCAACTTGGCTTTGCACGCAAAGGCTCTGCTTATCCGCGATATCCACTACATCATTACGGATGGCAAGCTGCAGCTTATCGACGCCTCCCGGGGCCGCGTTGCCGACCTACAGCGCTGGCCCGATGGCCTCCAAGCAGCCGTGGAAGCGAAGGAAGGCCTTGAGGTTTCTGAAGGGGGCCGCATCCTCGACACCATTACCCTGCAGGAACTGATGCGGCGCTACCCCTTGGTGTGCGGGATGACGGGTACGGCCGTTGAAGCCACTGACCAGCTGCGCCAATTCTATGACCTGCATGTCTCCGTTATCGATCGAAATAAGGAGCTGCAGCGCTTCGACGAGGCTGACCGGATTTATGCGACTATTGATGACAAATCGAAGGCCATCGTTGAAGAAATCGCTGCCCTTAATGCCACTGGTCAGCCGGTGCTCGTGGGCACGCATGATGTGGCCGAGTCTGAGGATCTCGCCGAAGCACTGAGGCAACGCGGCATTGAGGTGAGCGTGCTCAATGCCAAGAACGATGAGGATGAGGCCCGCATCGTGGCCGAGGCCGGTGACGTGGGGAGGGTAACCGTTTCTACCCAAATGGCTGGTCGTGGTACCGACATCAAATTAGGTGGTGCTGATGAGGCCGACCGTGATGTGGTGGTAGAGAAAGGAGGTCTCGCAGTGCTGGGCACCTCCCGTCACCGCTCGTCGCGTTTGGACAACCAGCTACGCGGCCGCGCCGGACGGCAGGGAGATCCTGGAATGTCCGTGTTCTTCGTCTCCCTTGAGGATGATGTGGTCCAGCAGGGAGGAGAGGATGAGTCCCTATCTGCACGTCCAGATGCTGACGGCCGCATTGAGTCCAAGCGAGTGAGCGATTTCGTGGCACACTGCCAGCGCGTGACCGAGGGGCAACTGCTTGAGATTCACGCGCAGACCTGGAAGTACAATCAGCTGCTTGCAGACCAGCGCATCATCATCGATGAGCGCCGTGCCAAGCTTCTCGATACCGCCCAAGCGTGGGAAGAATTAGCCGAGCGCGCCCCGCAGCGGGTCGCCGAGCTTGCCGACGTCCCCCAGGACGCCCGCGAGCGCGCCGCCCGGGAGATTATGCTTTACCACCTGGATCTATCCTGGGCAGATCACCTCGAGCTTATGGACGATGTTCGCGAGTCCATCCACCTGCGCGCCATTGCGCGTGAAACCCCCATCGATGAGTATCACCGTATCGCCGTTCGCGAGTTCAAGGACTTAGCCCAACGCGCAGTGGATGATGCTGTTGAGACGTTCAACACTGTGGTGATCGATTCTGATGGTGCCCATTTGGAGGACCACGGTCTTTCCCGCCCGAGTGCGACGTGGACCTACATGGTGTCTGATAATCCACTGGCAGGAGGCGGAAACTCGGTGCTCAAGGGCATTGGAAATATTTTCCGTTAATATAATTTCTCTGGTGGTGGCTCGCGAGGGCAGTGGAGTCGCTACTATGGATTTAGTCAATATCGATCCGACCCTTCGGAGGTAAAAATGAGCGAGAACACCGGAACGCCGGAACCGCAGGCAGAGACTACTTCTGTCTTCCGCGCCGATCTTCTCAAGGAGATGGAAAGCGGTGCGTCGGCAAGCTCTGACGCTTCCGTCGCTGGTGCTGAGAACCTAGCTGAGGGGCAGGCGCTGCTCGTCGTCAAGCGTGGCCCTAACGCTGGCGCACGTTTCCTGCTGGATCAGCCGACAACCACCGCTGGCCGCCACCCAGAGGCTGACATCTTCCTTGATGATGTCACCGTCTCCCGTCGCCACGCCGAGTTCCGTGCCCAGGACGGCCAGTTTGAGGTTGTGGACGTCGGATCGCTCAACGGCACCTACGTCAACCGCGAGCCGCGCAACGCACAGGTGCTCGAGGTGGGCGACGAGATCCAGATTGGTAAGTTCCGTCTGGTCTTCATCGCCGCTAAGTAAGTCCACACCGTGCGGGGCTGAGGGAGGTTTCTCCCCGCCCCCTCTGTGATGTCCAGACCGTGTAGAAAGCAGAAGTAGTTCCCATCGTGAGCTCCCAGAACTCCACCGCAGCGGCAGCGTCCACTGTCGCTAGGAAGTCCAAGGCCGCCAAGCAGAAGCCGATGTCTATCGGCGTGACGCTGAAGCACCTGCAGAAGCAGTTCCCTGATGTCACGGTGTCAAAGATTCGGTTTCTTGAGTCTGAGGGCCTTATCACCCCGGAGCGCACGCCCAAAGGCTACCGCCGCTACTACCAGAAGGACTTGGACCGCCTGCGCTATATTTTGACAGCGCAGCGCGATAACTACACGCCGCTTAAGGTCATCCGCGAGCAGCTGGAGGCAATGGACTCTGGCCAGGTTACGGCGATTGTGTCTTCGCAGGCTGAGGCCCTTATCAGCGCTGGACAGCTGCGCGCGCCGGTGGTCAATCGGCTTACTGACGCCGACGTGGCTGACCAAGCTGGCACCACCCAGGAAGAGATTGCTGGTCTCGTTGCGGTCGGGCTTATCAAGCCGGATTCGGCGGGCTTTTTCGATACCGACGATGTATCGATTGCTTCAGCTGCCGTGGCACTGGAGTCCTTTGGCTTCGATGCCCGCCAGCTTAAGTCCCTGCGCAATGCTGCTCGCCGGCAAGCTGACCTTATTTCACAAGTTGCCGCGCCAGTAGCGCACTCCAAGTCCGATACCGCCCCGCAGCAAGCAGAAGAGCTTTCTCAGCAGATGGCAGCGCTCGTTCTGTCCCTGCACAGCACGTTGGTCAAGACCGAGCTGCGCGACGAATTTTTACCGTAGATTCCTCTCGGGCACGTCTATCCGAACTGGTGCATCAGTCACCATTGCCAAAAGTGTGGGAGAGTGGAGACCATGAATTCTGAAGTATTGAAATTTTTAGGTATCCATCCCGTCGGCCCCGAAAATAATCTCTGCGCTTTGTTTTACTGGGAGGAAGCCGACCGCCACGTGCCCGTATGGGTGTCACCCATTGACGGGGCGCGTGTTCTCCAGATGCTGGAGCGACATTTCAACGCTCGTCCCAGCACGTACGAACTTCTCATCGCTTTTGCGGATGAGCTCGACGGTATTGATGAGATCTGTGTCTCCGAGTACCGAAAAGGTGCCTTCATGGTGGATCTCATCGATGGTAGGGGAGAAGAGCACGATGCTCGGATGTGTGATGCTCTTGTCTTGGCAGATCATTACGGGGTACCCATTACTTTCGAGAAAGACGTGCTCGATGAGGTAGCTATCTACATTAGTGATGAGGACCTGAAGGAGTACTACGGCCTTGAGCGCGATGCTGCATCGCCGGAGACGTTCCCACAAAAGCGGGTGCGGGAGTTTCAGGAGCGACTAGCTCAACGCACGAGCCGGGACGATGATGATTTCGAGCAGATGATGCGTGATTCCGGTATCTCCGAAGAAGACTTGCTTGGTGATGACCAGTCTGAAGGAAAGGACTAGATTCCTACCGCAAACACAGAACCTGCGCGCCCCTTCGTGGGCGCTTTTTTCGTAGCCTCGGAGAATTTTTTAATGACACGCGTGTGACTTATGGTGACAATGTGGTAGAAAAAGTCTAAAGTTCTACTAGAGGTTAACGTCGTTGCGCTCTTGACGTGGTCAACGACGTGCCCTTTAATAGACAATTAGAACTCCCTTCAAACATCACTGGAGTAATTACGTGAGCAGTAAAGACCTTCACACCGAATCCTTTGAGCTTGAGACCGGCGCTGCGCTGGACTACGACGAACCGGGCAGCTACGTCCAAGAGTCCCTGTTTGATATCGGCCCGGACGAGGAGCTGGGCTACCGCGTGCCCATCGCGTGCCAGGTGGCTGGCATTACCTACCGTCAGCTGGACTACTGGGCGCGTACCGATCTGGTGAAGCCCTCCATCCGAACCGCCCGTGGTTCCGGGTCCCAGCGTCTGTACTCCTTCAAGGACGTCCTCGTCCTCAAGATTGTCAAGCGGCTTCTCGATACGGGCATTTCTCTGCAGAACATCCGCTTGGCCGTTGAATCCCTGCGTGACCGCGGCGTGAATGACCTTGCTGAGCTCACCCTAGTCTCTGATGGCACTACGGTTTATGAGTGCCGCTCCAACGACGAAGTTATTGACCTCCTCGCCGGTGGTCAGGGCGTCTTCGGTATCGCGGTGCCGGGTATCCTCAAGGAGCTTTCCGGAACCATTACGTCCTTCCCGGCAGAACGCATTGTTGAGGAGGATGAGACCGATATTGTCGTCGGCCTCGACGAGCTCGCTGCCCGCCGCAAGCGCAAGTCCTCCTAAGGTCTGCTTTACTTTTAAGATTGCCGCCGCACCTTCCCCAGCACTGCTGCTCACGTCAGTGCCTTGGGAAAGTGCGGTGGCTTCGTGCTTGCTTGGGGGCTGGTCAGCGCGAATCCAACCGCGGGGCTGTCTACCGGCTGACCACTGGCTGACTACTGTGCGCCAGCAGCGGCCTTGATGCTCTCCTTGTTTGCAGTGGCATCTGAAGGATCCGAGACCGAACTATAGGAATCAGCATGCTTCTCTAGTTCAGCATCCTTCTCGCCGTTGCCAATATGAACCACGCTCAAGCTCACGCCCTCGGCCCGCGCGTTCTGGACGGCCTCGGCAAATGTGGCGTCATCCATGTCTTGTTGGGTTCCAGTAGTGACGAGAACGACGCGGGTGTCCTTACCGCTTTCTGCGACTTGGTCAGAAGCGTTTCCCAGCGCGGCAACGACTGCGCTGCGCGTTTGCGGCACGCCACCGGTGCCGAACAACCGAACGGCTTGGGTCACGTTGTCGGCGGGTCCGTAGGCCACGTTTGGACGGTAACCTACCGTGGCCGTGGCGGAGATAGGGGAGGAATAGTTCCACAGGCCCACCTGGCTGCCTTCAGCGCCGGCAGCCGTCGCGGCATCGGCGACCCCCTGGCTTACGGCATCGAAATAGGGGGCAAGGTTTTCGGAGGTATCAAGAAGGAACAGCGTATTCGGAGCGACTTCGGCAACAGCATCGGCGGCTTTGTCTTCAGAGCTGGTCGCCGCCGACGAGGATGCGGCTTCAGATTCCGGTGCCGCCTCGGAGGAGGTGGCCTCTGTGGACGTCTCCGACGTGGAAGTCGTTACTTGAGCGGTGGATTCGTTCTCGGAGTCGGCCGCGGATGTAGATTCAACGGAAGTTTCCGCAGCTACGTTGTCGGCGGAATCCGACGTGCCGCTGCGGACGAGGAAAATTCCACCAACAATCAGCGCCAGAACTGCAAGGATGGCCACAATGATGACCCACGGTGCAAATGAGTAGTTGTTCTTTCCATCCGAGTGCCGGGCCATCTTTTTCCTTCCGCGCTGGGGCCGTGGTGGGAACCTCGGGACATTAAAGTGTGCCCCGACTGGTCACATCAATGGTTCCTCATTGTAGCGGGGAGCACGGCGCTAATTTGGGAGACAAGCCGTGCGCGGAGGGGCGCGGCAGCGTCGGACAGCGCACGCTGTCGGCGCACATACTCGGACTTACCCTCGGGAGTTTCAATTGGCACAACGCCAAAGCCCCACTCACGGCAGTCATAGGGCGATGCTTCCATATCTAGTGTCCGAGCAGCGACGGCCAGGCGGAAGGTATCAAGGAAAAGTTCACCGGGTATCAACGGCCCCAATTTCCATGCCCATTTGTACAAATCCATCGTTGCGTGGACGCAACCGGCTTGGTCGTGATCCGGCTGGTCATCACGTGTAAGGACTGTGAGGTTGAGAGGGCGGGCAGGAGCGGTGAAGAAGCGGAAGGCGTCGTAGTGCGTGCATTTGATGCGGTGTTTGTCGACGACCTCATTCGTTCCCTCCGCACCCAGCCGCAGTGGCAAGTCATGACGCGGAGTATCCGTGTGATAGACCATCGCCCACTCGTGGAGGCCGAAGCAATCGAATTGGATAGGGTTGCGCGTAGTCTTCTCGAGCAAGTCGAGGACATAACGCACCGTGCCCCCGCGACTTTCGAGGAAAGCCTCGGTATCAAGCGTGATTCCCTCAGCGGTGCGGTGATAGAAACGCCATCCAGCATGAGGGATTTCATTCCCAGCTAGAGTGACCCCTACGCCTGGGTGCCAGCGCCGCAGGTGCGAAGGGCGCACGGGGTAGTACTCGAAAAGAAAATCGTAAACAGGGTGGTAGGAGCCAGGGTGGCGGTAGCGCGAGAGATACTCGTCAGCCGCCGCCTCATGGGCGCTCATCTTCGCCTGCCAGTCTGTGGGCGCCAGTATCATCGCTGACCTGCGTTGCCGCGTCGGCGGCGTTGGTTTCGGCCGCGACTGCGGTGGCCTTGGCTACCCGAGCGCTGACGCGAAGAATGCTTGTGGGCCTCGCTCTTCGGCTTGTTCTTCGCTGGTTGCTGGTGTGGCGGACCAAGCGGCTCACCGGTGGGCTTGCGCGCTCCGGTCATCTGCGCGAGTTCGGGGCTGCTGGCGGGGTTGGCGCGGTCACTAATGTCGAGGTCCGTGTGGTTAACCCCAGCCTTCTGGATGAGCTTGGCCACCTCATCGCGCTGCTCATCGGTCACTAGGGTAACGACGGTGCCAGAATCACCGCCACGTGCCGTGCGTCCGGAGCGGTGTAGGTAGGCCTTGTGTTCCGCAGGCGGGTCGACGTGGACGACGAGGGACACATCCGCGATGTCGATGCCGCGCGCGGCGATATCCGTGGCAACGAGGACGGGGACGCTGCCGTCAGCGAAGCCTTCGATTGCTGCGGTGCGGGAGCCTTGGCCCTTATCGCCATGCAGCGGTAGGGCATTGATGCCGACGCGGCGCAGCTTCTTAGCTTGCCGGTCTACTCCATGCTTGGTGCGCATAAACATGATGGTCTTGCCGTTACGTGCGCCTAGGCGCAGGACGACATCATTGCGGGCTTCACGTGTGCCGATAAAAATGAGGTGGTGTTCCATGGTGTCCACGGCGGCCTCGATTGGTGCTGTGGAGTGGGTAACCGGATCGTGAAGGAACTGGTGGACGAGCTTGTTGACTTCACCGTCGAGAGTCGCCGAAAAGAGTAAGCGCTGCCCATCTGCCGGCGTGAGCTTAAGAAGCTTTCGCACCTGGGGGAGGAAGCCCATATCGGCCATCTGATCGGCTTCATCGAGTGCGGTGATGGCGACGTGGTCGAAGATAAGCTTGCCTTGGTCAATGAGGTCTTGAGCGCGGCCTGGTGTAGCGACAAGTAGGTCAACCGGACGCGCGAGCGAGCGAATGTGGTTGTTGATATTGACGCCACCAACGACAGCTAGAACACGCAGCCCCAATGCCGCGGCGGGTTCTTCTAATCGCTGCTGAATCTGGGTGGCCAGTTCACGTGTAGGCGCTAGCACCAATCCACGCGGATGGGCGGGACGGGAGACACCGGACTCCGCCAAGCGGGTGAGCATAGGAAGCCCAAAGGTAAACGTTTTTCCCGAGCCCGTCGGGCCACGACCGAGCACATCTTTTCCTGCAAGAGCGTCAGGAATCGCAGCGGCTTGGATGGGGAAGGGGGTCGTGATGCCCTGTTTATCAAGGACACGGACGACGTCGCGGGGAAGGCCGAGATCGGCAAAAGTAGTCATCGCTTCCAAAGTTTAATGTCCTGCCTAGGGATTCAGAAACCACGTCGTGACCTACCGTCGGTAGAAGGGGAAGGATCCCCGTGGCCTGCAATTATGCGAAATTTGTGACCGAGTTCTCTGTTACTCTAAGGCCATGACAAACCCTCACGGAAACTCCTCTCGCTCTCAACAGTCGCCGCGTGGTTTTGCTCCTGGTCCTCAGTTTGGCGCGCCGCGCCCCATGCAATCTCAAGGGGCCGGATACGGCCAACACGGTACAGCGATCCCTGGTAGTCAGCAACGTGGACAAGGTCAGTTTCAGCAACCACTAGACATTGCTCCAGGAATGCAGCAATCACCATCTGCACAGCGGCCACCGCAGAAAATGTCGGCTCAAAGAAGACGCTATGGACCATTCTCGGAGTGATTGGAGCTGTGGTGCTCGTACTCGGATTGTCTCTCTTCGCCGCCTTCCAGGCCTTAAAAGATGCCACCAGTAGCGTCAGTGGGAACCACAATGGGGCGGAGTCGTTAACGCCAGCTGATGATGGCTATTGGGACCGGACCATTGATGTGGATGACATCAATACCCTCCGCGATTCTGCGGGAGATGCACCGGTACCTTCCGCACTCTTAGACCTTACGTCTGACTGCTATGAAGGCACATCCTAATTTGGTCAATCTGACGACGATGGCCGCGATGCACACTGGGTGCCGACCGTGGAGTGCATGTTTGGTGATGATAACGAATTCACCGCGCAATACACCGAGAACAAGGAAGCCATTGCTGCTGCGGAGAGCATGGGGCTGCAGGAATCGATAGTGGACTTTTCTACTGCGCGCGGCTCTACCATTGCTGGCTATATACAGGACTCTGATCTGGTGATTGTTGAGGTTCTGGCTAACGGAGAAGCCGTGATTGAGTACCTCATGCTGCTCACTGAAGATATAACAGGCTTTGACTACGACTGTATGCAGAGGCTCGTCGATGCCGGAATTCTCGACAGCACTCCGGGCCCACCCTTCATCGACGCCTAGCAGTCTCAGTGTGAATGACTGATGACAGGCGGGGATTAGCACCCATGACCTGTCAGTTTCCCGGGAGCACTCGGCGAGACTTTGCTAATTTGCAACCATGACGCAACCCCACAATGGCTCGCACTTCCAGCAGGGACCACAGAATCCACAACAACCCACACAGCAGTTCAATCATTCCGGACCGAATGGGGCTCAACAATATGGGATGCAGCAGGGCGCCCCATATGGAAACCATCAGGCAGGGCCGTATGGCGCCGGCGCCCAGGCAGACCCCGCCTTTGCTGAGCCGCAGAAGAAGTCCTCATCGGCAGCGGTATGGATTCTTCTTGCCGTCATTATCGCGATGCTCCTTCTTCTTGGCGTTGGGTTCTTCCTAGTTCGGGAGCTTGTCAACAACGATGATGATGGCAGATCCGCTCCCACATCGGAGTCAGCAACTGAAGCGAAGGCGACTGCGCAATCAACAGTGCTGACCTCGGATGACGCTGCAGATACAACTGAAAAAGACTCCGCTGATGATGAGAAACCCACGCAGGTAGAAGCCGCACCGCTCGCGCCGCTAGAAGGCTTGCCGGACGACTACTTCGACCACTCACTATCCATTGAGGAAGCCGAGAAGATCCGCGATGGAGACCTGAAGGAGGCACCTGTTCCGGAAGAATTGGCGGGGTTGAGCGACACATGTGTGCAGGGAGCATCGTTCTTCGGTAAACCCGATGACCAAGGATTCTTCTCTAGTGGCATGGTGCCTACTATCACCTGCTTCTTCGGCGAAGAGGGGGAACTCATGGCTAACTACACCAGAAACACGGATGCGATTGCTGCCGCAGCCAAACCAGGCAGGGAACACAAGGAAAAGTTCGAGTCGCTGGCCGATACGGTCGATATCGTCGGTACAGCCAACGAAGTGAAAACAACTCGTGGGTCGATGCTCTTTATGATTTACAACTCGTATGAGGGCGAGAAAGAGTACGTCATGTCTGAAGTTCTTGCCGGGGAGACGGCCGCCATCGAATACATCTCGACTACAAGCGAAGTCCTTCTGCGCCAACCACTTATTGACGCGGGAATCGTAGAGCGTGATCGAAAATAGCGTCGGCCGCTAGCGGCTGCGCAGTACACAGTACACAGTAGTGCGCAAAGGCCTCTCGCAATGACGTCGAGAGGCCTTTTCCCACAGCGTTTGAGCTTAGTACTCGGCAATTAGTACTCGGTGAGGGAGCGATCCCCCGACCACTCAATGTGGAAAGTGCCTTCGCGGTCCACGCGCTTGAAGGTGTGGGCACCAAAGAAGTCACGCTGACCCTGAATCAAAGCAGCCGGCAGGCGCTCAGCACGAAGGCTGTCATAGTAGGACAGGGAGGAAGCGAAGACTGGAGCCGGAAGGCCGAGCTGAGTGGCGGCGACAACGACTCGACGCCACGGATCGATAAGGTCCTCCAGTTCAGCCTTGAAATAGGGATCCAAAATGAGAGCTGGGAGGTCAGCGTTCTTGTCGTAGGCCTCGCGGATGCGGTCGAGGAACTTGGCGCGAATGATGCAGCCACCGCGCCAGATGGTGGCCAGATCACGCGGATCGACGTCCCAGCCGAACTCTTCAGAGCCAGCCTTGATTTCATCAAAGCCTTGGGAGTAAGCGATGAGCTTGGCAGCATATAGTGCGCGGCGCACATCCTCGATGAATTCGGCCTTATCCACGTCTAGTTCCTTGATAGTGCCGGATGGCAGCTGGCCCTCCTGTGCAGCCGAACGCTGTGCAGTGGAGGAGGACAAGGCGCGGGCAAAGACAGACTCAGCAATGCCGGTAATGGGCACACCAAGCTCGAGGCCATTAATGGCGGTCCAGCGGCCAGTGCCCTTTTGACCGGCGGCGTCCACGATGACGTCGACCAGCGGGGCACCCGTCTCCGGGTCCTTCTGTGCTAGGACTTCGGCGGTGATTTCAATGAGGTAGGAATCCAAGTCACCGGAGTTCCATTCCTTGAAGGTCTCCGCGATCTCCGCAGGTTCCATGCCTGCGCCGTAACGCAGCAGCTGGTAGGCCTCTCCAATGACCTGCATATCGGCGTACTCAATGCCGTTGTGCACCATCTTGACAAAGTGGCCAGCACCATCGGGGCCAATGTGAGTTACGCACGGCGTGCCGTCGACGTTTGCTGCAATGGATTCGAGGATGGGGCCAAGCGTCTCCCACGACTCGGCGGGACCACCCGGCATGATGGAGGGACCGTTGAGGGCACCCTCTTCACCACCGGAGATACCCGCGCCTACAAAGTGACGGCCCTTGTCAGCGACTTCCTTCTCGCGACGGATCGTGTCAGTAAACAGTGCGTTTCCACCGTCGATGATGATGTCGCCTTCATCCATAGCCTCAGTCAGCTGAGAGATGACGGCGTCAGTCGCCGTGCCGGCCTGCACCATGATGATGGCCTTACGCGGACGCTCTAGCGAGGCAACGAAATCCTCAATGGATTCGGACGGGATAAAGTTTCCCTCGTCGCCGTGGTTTTCGATAAGCGCTCGGGTCTTCTCTGGGCTGCGGTTATACACCGCTACCGTGTTGCCATTGCGGGCAAAGTTGCGTGCCAGGTTGGAGCCCATCACGGCCAAACCCACGACACCAATCTGAGCAAGATCTGTCTTTCCAGCAGTTTGAGTCATGTTGACCATCTTACGTCACCAAAATCGACTACTCTGGTGTGGCATGGAACACGCTGAAATCTTTGTAAAGCTCCTCGGCGCGGCGCAGAATCGCCCGCTTAACGAGGAAGAGCTCGACCTCATTAACTCCAACCCGCAGGGCCTAGCAGGACTAATCGGTCTACGTTATACGCACATTTCCGGCGATGAAATCCGCTCTGAGGTCGAGGTCGTTCCGGACCACCACCAGCCGTGGGGAGTGGCTAATGGTGGCTTGTACTGCACAATTACGGAGTCCACAGCATCCGTCGGCAGCCTCATTGCGGCAGGCAAGCCGGTCGTCGGTGTCAACAACAACACAGATTTCCTCAAGCCCGTGTCAGAAGGAATCGTCTCGGCTGTGGCCACGCCGCTCTACAAGGGCCGCCGCACACAGCTGTGGGAGGTCAAGATTAGCCAGGGTGATGTGCTGCTGGCTGCCTCCACGCTGCGAACGATGGTAGTGCAATAAGCGGCAATCGCTACAACCAGTGGTTGCGCCGGAACCACCACCACATGGCCGCGACCACTAACACCATGAGTCCCAGTGCGCCGAAGTAGCCCCACGCGAAATGGAGCTCAGGCATGACATCGAAGTTCATGCCATAGATACCAGCGACGAGCGTGGGAGCTGCCCACATGCCGACCACCGCGGAGATAGTGCGCATGTCAGAGTTCTGCTGCATGGTGACTTTGGCCACGGAGGCGTCGATAAGCGAGGTTAAGCGCTCATCGAAGCCAGCTACTTGGTCTTTGACTACCAACTCGTGATCGTTAACGTCACGCAGGTAGGAACGGATCGTCTTGGAAATGAGATCCTTGTGGTCGGAATTCATCGCGCGCAGTGCTGGCGAGAGCGGGTCGATGGCGTGCTTCATCTCGAGAATCTCGCGCTTAAACATGTAGATACGGTCAATGTTGGGCAATGAGTTGGGCGTGAAGACTTCCTCCTCGAGCTCGTCGACCTCAATGGCGATGAGACGGCAAATTTCGGAGTAGCGGTCCACCATCATGTCCAGAATCTTCCAGGCCATGGCCACCGGCCCCTGTTCCACGAGGTCCTGTTCATCCTGCACCACGTAGGCCAAGTTGGGCAGTTTGGCCGAGTGGCGCACGGTGATGATGAACGTGTCACCAATAATCATCTGCACCTCACCGGTGGAAATGATTTGGCGCTTATCAGTCACCTCGTCGTGGTCGCGGTAATTCACCGAGCGAGCGACGACGAAGAGCTGGTCATCATAGCGCTCCAGCTTGGGACGTTGGTGCGCCTGGACGACGTCTTCCACGATGAGCTCGTGAATGCGAAACTCGGAGGCCACCTTGGTCATTTGGGACTCCAGCGGCTCGTGCAGGCCGACCCACACGAAGCCACGTCCGTATTCTTCGACGGTCTGCAGGGCGCTGTGCGGGGTGTACTCACCAGGCAGGGCCTCACCGTCGACGAAAACGCGGCAATGCTCGATGGCACGCTCGGCAGGGACGGAGAAGGAAGCAGAGGAACTGGGAGGAGCACTCTTCTTACGTGGCCTAAAAGGCGACGGTACGTTCGGCATCGGTGACAGCCTCCTTCACGTGATGTGGGCCTGGGAGGCAAGCTTCCCCGGCGAGTTTTATATGAGCGGCTAAAGCTTACACCGTGAAAGGGCATATAATTGCTTTTATGCCTACCTGGAAAGAAGTTACCGCAGCTAACCCGGCACATTCCCACAATTTTGCACGGAAATGGAAGACACTTCGAGCCCAGGGCAAGGATATCGACGGGGAAGCCCGGTTGATCGATGCCATGGTGGAGCGAAACTCCCGCGTCCTCGACGCTGGCTGCGGCTCCGGCCGCCTCGGTGGTGAGCTGGCTAAGCGGGGGCACACTGTCGTGGGCGTGGACGTCGACCCCATTCTTATCGAGCATGCCGAACACGACTATCCGGAGGCTCGCTGGGAGGTAGGGGACCTCTCCGAAGACGACATCCCGGAAGGTGATTTCGACATCGCCGTGGCAGCGGGCAATGTCATGACGTTTATCGCCCCTGAAGGTCGGGAAGCGGTCCTGCGCAACGTCTTTGACGCTCTTCGCCCAGGCGGGCGTTTCGTTGTTGGCTTTGGTGAGGGCCGTGGCTGGGGCTTTGAGGAGTTTCTCGAACTGTCCCGAACGGTTGGTTACCGCGTGGATTTCACCTTTTCCTCATGGGACATGAAGGTGTTCAAGGACAACTCGACCTTCCTCGTAGCGGTGCTTACTCGCCCCGGCGCGGACTTACTCGGATAAAGCGAGGCGGCGCATGCGGTGTCCGTGGTCGATAGGGCCGTGGCCCTTGCCAACGTGAAGCTCGTCTGCATGCGCGATAGCCTCGTGAATCCACTCAGTGGCCCACTGAAGGGCGGCGTCAAGCGTATCGCCGGCAGCTAAGCGCGCGGCAAGTGCTGAAGAAAGGGAGCAGCCGGTGCCGTGCGTGTTCTTCGTCTCCACGCGGGGGCAGGGCACGCGGGTGACGTGGCCATCGGGGCTTACCGTAGCGTTATCGGCGTGTTTGCCGTTGAGGTGACCTCCTTTGACCACGACCCACGTGCCATTGGTGGCCGCCCACTCGCTCGCCACCGCAATCGCCTCTTCCAGCGTGCGCGGTTCCTCCACGTCTGCAAGCACTGCAAGTTCTGGCAGGTTTGGTGTGACGACGGTGGCTTGACGCGCGAGCTCTTGTACCGCGCGTTCTGCCGCTGGCTCCAAGAGGCGGTCCCCGCTGGAGGCAATCATGACTGGGTCGCACACGACCGGAACCCCATCCGGCAATGAGGACACGAACTCGCTGACCGTTTCGGTGATGGCGATGGAGCCGAGCATGCCGATCTTGACGGCGTCGATAAGCACATCGTCCTTGACACAGTCCAACTGCTCCTGAAGGAAACTGACCGGTGGCGTGTGAATACTCCGCACTCCCTGCGTGTTTTGCGCCACCAGCGCGGTCACCACAGCCATTCCGTACGCCCCGGCAGCCTCGAAGGATTTTAGATCTGCATGAATACCTGCGCCGCCTGTGGGATCAGTACCGGCGATGCTAAGAACTCGGGGCAGGGTCATAATTGGTCTCCTTCAAGCTAGGAACTGGAATCTCTCTCCACCGTATCTGGGAATGAAAAAAGGGGAGAGGATAATCTCCTCTCCCCAGTGGCGCGATGTTCTTTAGTGAAGGTCGCGATCAATCACGTTGCGGGCAACGCGCTGCTGTTGGGTAATCTCCAGGTTGCCGCGGTCACGCGACACAGCGTTGAGGAGCCAGTGCAGGGCCACGAGCACGCGGCTGCGGAAGCCCACGATGTAGGAGATGTGCAGGCCCAGCCACGACAGCCATGCCGGGAAACCAGCGAACTCAGTCTTGCCCAGCTTGACCACAGCGTTGAAGCGGGAGATAACTGCCATGGAGCCCTTGTCGAAGTAGTCGAATGCCTCAGACTCGTTCGCGGTGGATTCCTCATCAATCTTGGCCTCGATGAGCTTGCCCACGTGGTTGCCGCCCTGGATTGCTACCTGTGCCACGCCCGGCAGGCGGTTGAGGGAAATCATGTCACCAACGATGTAGACGTTCTTGTACTCGCCTACGGTGAGGTCCTCATTAACAGAAACACGGCCAGCACGGTCAGCTTCCACACCAGCCTGGTCTGCGATCATTTTGCCCAGCGGGGAAGCAGCCACACCGGCGGACCAGATCTTGGTGGCGGCCTCGATGGTGACCTCTTCCTCGGTCTTCATGTTCTTGTAGGTCACGGCATCCTCGGTCACGTCGGTGACCATGGCGTTGAGGCGCACGTCGACGCCCAGCTTCTCCAGAACGCGCTGTGCCTTGCGGCCGAGGCGCTTGCCAAACGGAGGAAGAACCTGCGGGGCACCGTCGAGCAGGTAAATCTTGGCGGAAGTGGAACCGAAGTTGGAGTAAGACCCGGCGAAGGTACGCTGTGCCAACTCAGCAATCTGGCCGGTGAGCTCCACACCGGTCGGGCCAGCCCCCACGATGACAAAGGTGAGCAGCTTCTCACGCTTAGCAGGATCTTCCTCAATCTCAGCCTTCTCGAAAGCGGAGATGATGCGGGAGCGAATCTCAAGGGCATCATCCAGCGTCTTCATGCCCGGTGCGTACTGGGCAAAGTGGTCGTTTCCGAAGTAAGACTGGCCAGCACCGGCAGCGACGACAAGGGAATCGTACTCGTAGGTGCGGGTTGCGCCGTCGAGCTCAGCAGTAACGGTCTGGTCCTTGATATTGATGTCAGTGACCTCACCGTTGATGAAGTGAGCATTGTCCTGGTTGCGCAAAATCTGGCGCGTGGACGGAGCGATCTCACCGGCGGAGATAACACCGGTGGCTACTTGGTAGAGCATCGGCTGGAAGAGGTGGTGGTTCTTCTTGTCGATAAGGGTGATCTCAACGTCTGCGTCCTTGAGCTTCTTCACGGCATTGATGCCTCCGAAGCCTGCACCGATAACAACGACGTGGTGGCGGCCGTTAGCTGGACGGTGGGGAGTGTGCGCCATAGCGATTGTGTACCTTCCTGAAGAAAGCTAGATATTTTTACGCGAGCTAGTCTAAACCCTTCTAGCCGTACATGCATACTATTTGGGGGATTAACTGGCTTTTTGGGCCACGCCTCCACCCCTTGTGGGCGGGGACGCCTTATTCTTATCGGGACTTGCGAGCGATGAGGAGGCTGGCTTTAACGTGTATTCCCACTTGGCTTCGATCGATGCTGAGGCGTGGCCGGGTGTGGCCTCGGTGCCGACCTCGCGCCTGCTGCGTTTTACTGCTGGGCGTGCGGAAGCGGAGTTTGCGCAGGCCTGCGCCAAAGCGGGGGTGGAATTAGAAGGCAGCGACCCCGATATCGCTGTGCTTCACGACGCCCTCTTCTCCCGCATCGCCGATTCTGGCTGGCTCGGCCTGGCGGAATCCTACATGGCGGGTGAGTGGACAACCCCCGATTCCGATCGCTTGGTCAAGGTGCTGCTGCGTTTGCTGGGTGTGGGCTACCGCCCGAAGGCAAAGGACGTGGCGGTGGAAGAATCCACGCCGGGGGAGTTGCCGCTGGATGTGGTGAAGCTCTATGCCGGTGATTCTTTAAGTCACTCGGGTGGTATTTTTGCCAGCGGCGTGCCGACAACGGTCCGCGAGGCGGTGCGTAGCTACAGCGCTCATGCAGGCCGCAGGGAGCCGAAGGAGCATTTCGTTGATGTGACGACGGTGAGCGAACCTACCTCAACAGACCGCGAGGATTTGGGAGATGCGCAGCGCCGAGCTGCGCAGTGGCTCCTCGACGCGACGCGTACTGGTGCCGGAACCCACCTACTGGTTTATCCTGCTACAGGATTACAGGTGGCGGTGCAGGCGGTCGCTCGCCGTGCGACCGTCGATGTTCTTACGGGAGATGAGGATCAGCGTGCGCTTTTCGACGAGCAGCTCCTCCTCGAAGGTGCCGCCGATTCGGTGCATGTGCAGGCCATTGGCACTGCGCTGCCGGATCCGAAACGGTGGCGCGGGAGGTACGACGCCATTGTGAGCGTAGAAAAGCTAGAAACACTTTCCCCGCGGGAGCGCCGTCGCTTTGTACAGGTCCTTGACCGATCTCTCATCAACGGCGGCCGAGTGGGTCTATTCTCCTTGTTTGCGACCGCCACGATGACCCCGGCTGCACAATCAGCAGTGCAGGTGATGCGCGCCTATATCTGGCCAGGTTTGGATTATCCGACGCTGGAGGAAACCCACCAACTCTTTGATAAGCGTTCTAACCTGCGCATCGTTGCGCAAACCCACGTGGGTACGCACTATCTGGAGACCGTGCGCTTTCAGCGCAGTTTCTTCGACGGACGCCTGCGGGAGGCAGCAGCCGCCGGGTTTGACCAAGTCTTTCGACGCCTGTGGACCTTTCAGTTTGCCCTGCGTGAGGCTTTGCTCACCCTAGGTATGTTGGACGCGGTCCACGTCGTGGCGACCCATCGCCACCGCGGCGGGCGCCGTTAGCGCGGTCTACACTGGGCGGCGCCACCATCACAACCCACCTCGCAGCCTGGAGGAAAAGCATGTCAGACCGCACAGGAATTATCGCGCACCGAGGTTATAACGGCTGGTACCCGGAAAATACCCGCCGCTCCTTCGAAGAAGCCCTCAAGCTCGATGTCGCTGGTGTGGAATGTGACGTCAACCTGACCAAGGACGGGGAGGTCGTGGTCATCCACGACCTGACGGTGGACAGGACCTCGAATGGTAGTGGGGCAGTGGGTGACATGACACTGAAGGAGCTACGCGAACTCAATGTTGGCACCACCGAGGAACCCCAACGCATCATGCTACTCGACGAACTGCTTGACCTCGTCGAGTCCTATCCCGACAAGCAGCTACTCATTGAGACTAAACACCCGTCCCCGTTCGGTGCGCGGCTGGAGGAATCGGTGGCGGAAGTCTTGCGCAACCGGCAGCTTGACGCCGACCAACGGTTTAGCCTGATTTCCTTTAACCCTGAGGCAATTGCCCGGTTCCGAAATCTGCTGCCGTCCCTGCAATCCTTTTTGCTCCTAGAACCGGAGGATGTACGTCCGGCGTCGCGAGAGGGCGCGACAGGTTTCGGGCCTTCCATTCGCCAGGCACGGAGTGAAGCCGATTTCTTTGCTGGCGCTGAAAGCCCGTTATACGTGTGGACGGTGAACCTGCCCAAGGACATGGCGTGGTGCCGCGATAACGGAGTAGAGCTCATGGCAACGGACCTGCCGGAGCTGGCCCTGGAGGTGCTTTCGCACAGCTAACCAGCACCAAGCTGTGCCTGCATAGACTGCGCGCTTGAGCTGAAAAGGTCTAGCCATAAAAGCAGTGGAGTTCCTTCTTGAGTAGCGCGTGACTCGACCCATTTTACAGCTATATATATGACTTAGGCCATGTTTATGCTGAGATTTCGTGGGCTAGTCCCTTGAAATTCGCACGCAGTTTTTCTTAGCAAAACTTTCAGTCAACTTTTTGTTTACCGTCTTGGTCTAGCTTTCTCTCCATGGCATTATCCAACCCGGCACACGGGCAAATGACTGCAATCCCTGCAGTCACCGAGAAGCCGGTCGTCTCCGAGGAGTACGCGCGTCACCCACGCAAGCAGAAGCTCGACTGGAGACAGATCGGCCTCGCGGCATTGCTCATTGGACCGAACCTTCTCCTTCTCATTTTTTTCACCTATCGACCGCTCGTCGATAACATTCGAATCTCCTTCTTTAACTGGAATATCTCTTCGCCGACGATGACCTTCGTCGGCCTGCAGAACTACATCGACTGGTTCCAAGCGCCGGATACCGGACGCGTGGTGTTCAACACTGTCGTGTTCACCTTCTTCGCAGTGGCCGGCTCGATGGTGCTTGGACTAGCGCTGGCATTACTGCTGGATCAGAAACTGTTTGGTCGCGCGGCAGTGCGTTCGATGGTCTTTGCACCTTACGTTATCGCTGGCGCGGCCATTGGCGTGGCGTTCCAGTTCGTCTTCGATCCTAACTACGGCCTCATCCAGTACTTCTTGGGCCTCATCGGGGTCGATGTGCCGAACTTCTACCAGCAGCAGAACTGGGCACTGTTCATGATCACGGTGACGTATGTGTGGAAGAACGTCGGCTACGTCTTCGTCATCTATCTTGCAGCCTTGCAGGGCCGCCGCCGTGATCTTGATGAAGCCTCGGAGATCGACGGCACCCCGGCCGCGCGGCACTTCTTCCGCGTGGTCCTTCCGCAGCTTCGCGGCACCACCTTCTTCTTGTTGATTACTGTGCTGCTCAATTCCTTCCAGGTCTTCGACATCATCAATGCGATGACCGGTGGCGGGCCCTTTGGCTACGGAACTTCCACGATGGTCTTCCAGGTGTACCAGGAAACCTTTATCAACAATCGCGCCGGCTATGGCGCTGCCGTGGCCACCATCATGTTCCTCGTGGTGCTAGTCATTACGGTGCTGCAGATCAAGTTGCAGGAAAGGATGGATAAGTAAATGTCTGACCGTCGCGCAATTCCGGCTTCCGTCCAGGTAGGTCTCCCACAAGCTCAAGGTGAGCTGCCGCCGGTTCCCGGCTCCCAGTCCATCGCAGCGCCCGTCATCACTGAGGCTCAGCGCAAACGCAAGGGCGAGCCAGTCGACCACAGCCATCCAGCAACGAAGGTCGTCGGCTACATCGCCCTCGTTCTTACAGTGCTAATGATTTTGGTGCCGCTGTACTTCATCTTTATCACCAGCTTTAAGTCTTTCCAGGACGTCTACTCAGATCCGATTTCCTTCTGGCCAAATCCTTTCAAGGCAGAAAACTACTCCTACGTCTGGCAGACCTCTGGCTTTTCGAGCTACCTGAAAAATTCCGTCATCATCACGCTTGTCCTGACGGTGGTGGAAGTGGTCCTCGGCGTTCTGACTGCCTATGCTTTCGCCTTCATTCGCTTCCCAGGTCGAAATCTGCTGTTCCTGCTCATCATTGCCTCGCTGATGGTGCCCAACCAGATCACCATTATTTCGAACTACTCGCTGGTTGCGTCATGGGGTTGGAGAGACACCTACGCCGGCGTCATCATCCCACTGGCGGGCGTGGCGTTTGGTGCCTTCCTCATGCGCAATCACTTCCAGTCATTGCCCCCGGAGATTCTCGAGGCCGCTCGCATGGACGGAGCGGGATTCTTCACCACCTTATTCCGTGTGGTCCTGCCGATGTCGTGGCCAACGCTATCTGCGTTTGTCCTCATCACCGTGGTCAATGAATGGAACCAATACCTGTGGCCCTTCCTGATTACGGATACACCGGCTGCAGCCACGCTGCCGGTGGGCCTGACCCGTTTGCAGGACGCGGAAGGCGTCACCAACTGGGCGCCGGTGATGGCTGGCACGGTGCTGACAACCCTGCCCATGATCATTATCTTCCTGATACTCCAGAAGCCGATGATTAAGGGCCTGACTGCGGGCGCAGTCAAGGGTTAGTCCGCCGGCCTGTCATCCCAACGCCCAACTCAATCAAGTCCCCCTCTACTTTTCACTTTTCTAGGAGAACCTCCACCATGTCTCGTAAGACTTCTACCCGCATCGTTGCCGTTTGTGCCGCACTCCTGACCACCGTGTCCCTGACCGCCTGTGCTGGTGGCTCGACCACCGCAGGAAGCGGTTCCAAGGACGGCGGCGACGCCAACACCATCACCTTCTGGTCCAACCACCCGGGTTCCTCCCGCGACCTGGAGCAGGAGCTCATCGATGAGTTCGAGAAAGAAAACCCCGATCTGAAGGTTGAACTGGTCACCGCCGGTTCCAACTATGAGGAAGTTGCACAGCGCTTCAACGCTGCCCTCGCAGGTGGCGACCTGCCTGACGTCCTCGTTGCGTCTGACGTCACCTGGTTCAACTTCGCGCTGAATGAGGCCACCACGCCGCTCGATGAGCTGTGGGAGATGAACGATATTGACTCTGAGAGCTACGTGGACACCCTGCGTGAAGACTACAAGTACAAGGACAAGCACTACGGCGTTCCGTACTCCCGCTCCACGAACCTGATGTACTGGAACACCGATGACCTCAAGGCAGCTGGTCTTCCCACCGACCGTGGTCCGAAGGACTGGGAAGAGTTCGACGAGTGGGCAACCAAGATCAAGGACAAGCTCGACAAGCCTGCCGTCACCGTACCGGATGGCTCCAACTACCTCGACTGGTACTTCCAGGGCATGATTTGGGCCTTCGGTGGTTCTTACTCTGATGAGTGGGAACCGAACTTTACCTCCAAGGAGTCCATCGAGGCCGGTAAGTTCCTGCAGGACCAGGTCAAGGCCGGTCACATCGAAATCTCTACTGACCCGACCGTCGCATTCGGCTCCGGAAAGGCCTCCGGTCTTCTGGAATCCACCGGTTCCCTGGGCGGTCTGAAGGAGACGGCGACGATCCCGTTCATTACCACCTACCTGCCGGGCCCTGGCCCCTCGGCAGCCACCGGTGGTGCTGGTCTTGCCGTCCCGGCTGGCATCTCCGATGAGCGCAAGGCTAATGCGGTCAAGTTCATTGACTTCCTGACGAACACCGAGAACACCATCAAGTTCTCCCAGAAGACGGGCTACATGCCGGTGCGCAAGGACGCCCTGGATGATCCGGAAGAGAAGAAGTTCTTGGAGGAGAACCCGAACGCTCAGACCGCAATCGAGCAGCTCAACGAGAACACTAAGCCGCAGGATTACGCACGCGTCTTCGTGCCAGGCGGTGGACAGCGTATCGGTGGCGTTCTTGACCGCATCACTGTGGGCAATGAGGACGTGGAGTCCGCATTCGGTGACCTGCAGAAGGAGACTCAGAGCGTTATCGACCGTGACATCACCCCGAAGCTGAAGTAACTCTTCGCATCGTTTGAAAGGACATCATGGCTACTGTTGAATTCCGCCAAGCTTCCAGGATTTACGATCCGAAGAAGCCTCCGGCGGTCAGCCGCATTAACCTCGATATCAAGGATGGCGAATTCTTGGTACTCGTCGGACCGTCGGGCTGCGGTAAGTCGACGACATTGCGCATGCTCGCTGGCCTTGAGCCAGTCGACGAAGGGCAGATCTTCATCGATGGGGCTGACGTGACTGAGACCCGTTCGCGGGACCGCGATGTAGCCATGGTGTTCCAGTCCTATGCGCTGTACCCCAATATGACAGCGCGCCAGAACATGGCGTTTGCATTGCAAAACGCCAAGGTGGATAAGGCAACCATCGAAGAGCGCGTGAACTTCGCCGCGAAGATGCTCGAGCTGGAAGACCTTATCGACCGCAAGCCGTCTGCGATGTCGGGTGGCCAGCGCCAGCGTGTGGCCATGGGACGCGCTATCGTGCGCCAGCCCAAGGTCTTCCTTATGGATGAGCCGCTGTCTAACCTGGATGCGAAGCTGCGTGTTTCCACGCGTGCGCAGATCCTGCAGCTGCAGCGCGAGCTCAACACCACAACGGTGTACGTTACCCATGACCAGACTGAGGCGATGACCATGGGAGATCGCGTGTGCGTTCTCAAACAGGGCATCATCCAGCAGGTTGATGCGCCGAACACGCTGTATGAGAACCCCGGCAACTCCTTCGTGGCGACGTTCATCGGTTCGCCGGCTATGACCCTCATCGAGAACGTCCCGTTCGTTGACGGGCGTGTCGTTGGCGGCAAGGAGCATGCTCTGGACTACTACATGCCACAGGAGCAGGCGGCGAAGGTGAATTCGGATCGCGTCATCGTCGGCGTGCGCCCAGAGAACTGGGAAATCGTCGGCGTAAACCAGCCCGGTGAGCAGTATGGTCTCCCGGTACGGGTCGATATCGTCGAGCACCTAGGCTCCGAACTGTACGTCTACGGCAGCCGCGAGGAGTCGGCTGACGACGTCATCGCGGTCCGTGGTGACCGGATCACGGTGAAGGTACCGCGCGGCATTGACGTGCACCAGGGCGACACGATCTACCTGCGCCCGATGAAGGGCGGTTGCGTGTTCTTCGCCCCAGATACCGAAATCAACTACGACTACCTCTAAAACTGGTTTCACCACATCCGACGCGCCGGTGGTAGGGCTTCCCACGCAGGGAACCGCCACCGGCGCGTTGCTATGGGGTCACGACCGGACGAGACGCGCGTTCGAGAAGCACAGCAATAGAGTCATAGGTCTTGCCCGCGATCATCTCGAGCCCCATCTCGCAGGTGCGGTTATCGGAGACGTACGCTTCGAAGTGCTCAGCGTCGAGCGAGGCACGTTCCTCGCGGGTGGCGGACTCGACGAGCTCCGGGTGAAGCATGACGCGGTCACCAGCGGAGCCGCAGCACATCGCACCTTCGGGAACCTTGGCGTCACCGCAGAGATTGGCCAAATCGACGAGGTCCTGGCTGATACCCATGTGATCCGTCGAGCACGTGGGGTGTACGGCAATGGATCCCATGTTTTTGACAATCGGAAGGTGCGGTGCAATCTCATCTCGTAGCCACTCCACGAGGTCAAGGATGCGCAGGTCCTCCCAGAGTTCTTGGTCGGCCGTAGACAGTGCGTCCGGAACCGAATCCAGCAGACCGTGGGTACAGCTGGCAGCATCGACCACGATGGGCAGGCGGCCATGCTCAGACCAGTGCCACAGGTCACGAACGACCTTCTGTGCTTGGTATTCGAAACCTTCTTTGTAGCCCTTGGAGGACCACGGTGTACCGCAGCAATCGCCGGCTACATCTTCCGGAATCCACACTGGTTGGCCGGAACGGCGGCCGAGCTCTACGACAGCGCGTGGCAGGTCCACCGAGTCCTGAGCGGCTCCTGCTGGGCGTCCGAAGATGCGGTTAATGCAGGCAGGGAAGTAGAGCGCCTGAGCGCCCTCGCGTGGAGTCTCCGGTAGGCGGGAGGCGCCTTTCGGCAACGGCCCAGGAACAGTCGGCAGCAGGTCTGGCGCCACGACGTTACGGGCCATGTTCGCGCCTAGCTCGAGCGGCTTGTGCGGAATCTTGTTGGCGGAAATGATGCCGGCGCGGGCCAGCTTTTCCACGACGTCCCAGCGTTGCGCTGTGGTCAGCGCGACCTTCTCACGGGCCGGGGTGGCTTGCTGGTGACGCAGCTGCTTCATCACGGCACCGGTACCAATGCTGATGGGGCAGGGGATGGAGCACGTCCCGTCGGCCGCACACATATCGACCGCGTCGTACTGATACTCCTTCTGCAGTTGGGCAAGAACCTCCGAGCCCTCCTCTTGGCGGGCCATTTCACGGCGCAACACAATACGCTGACGCGGAGTAACCGTTGCGTGACGCGACGGGCAGACTGGCTCGCAGAAGCCACATTCCACGCAGGGGTTGATCTCATCTTCCACCTTGGGGAAGGACTTGAAGTTGCGCAGGTGAATGGTGTGATCGCGAGTGAGCTTCACGTCAGGAGCGAGGATGCCCTTCGGGTCAATCATGTTCTTGACCTCCCAGAAAAGCTCAAAGGCCTCCGTGCCCCATTCGTGCTCGAGGAAGGGCGCCATGTTGACACCGGTGCCGTGCTCTGCCTTCATTGAGCCCTGGTACTTGTCGATGACCAGCTCTGCCAAGTCATCGAGGAAGTTGGCATAGGATTCCCGTTCTTCTTCGCGGTCGAAGCGCGGGGTAAAGAAGAAGTGCAGGTTGCCAAAAGCGGCATGCCCCATGACGGATTCCGGGTAACCGTACTTGGCCTGCAGATCCATCAGGTCCGCTGCCGCTTCGCCTACCTGTGCCGGCGGGAAGCACACGTCCTCGGTGATGTAGGCCGTGCCGTTAGGGCGGTCAGCACCGAGCAGGCCATACAGGCCATTGCGTAGCTCCCATGCTCCGCGCATGTCCTCCGGGGTGGTGAGGAATTCAAGGGGGCGGAGCAGTGGGGCGTCGGCAAGCACAGTGCGCAGGCGCTCCATGGCCTGGTTCAGCTCGTTCTCGTCTCCACCACCGATCTCTACGAGGAGGGCTGCCGCGTTATCGTCGAGGGTCCGCCACGACGCCGGCGCGTGGGAGTAGTGCTCTGCCGAGCGGCGCATGACCGGAGCAACGAGCAACTCGCAGGCCTCAGCACCGGTTTCCATTATGGGATGCACGAAGTTGGCGGCATCACGCAGGTTGGGCAGCTCGACCCAGGTGGTGGCCTTCACGCGAGGTAGCTTTACCGTGCGCATAACGGACTCGGTAATGGCACCGAAGATACCTTCAGAACCGATGAGGAGGCGTTTGAGAATGTGTACCGGCTCGTCCTCATCGAGGAAGGCATCGATGCGAAGGCCATTGGTGTTACGGATGGAGAACTTGGTGCGGAGGAACTCCACCATCTCGGTATTGGCGCGAAGCCTATCGCGGAAGGCCAGCAAGTCAGCATGGAGCTTCGGCTCCTGCTTTCGGAAGGCCTCATCACCGCGAGCCGTATCAACGATGGTGCCCGAGGGGAGAACGAAGACGAGTTCCTCGATGCTGTGGTAGCTATCGCGCTCCAGCGAGCAGCGCATTCCTCCGGAGTTGTCGGCGAGTACGCCACCGATGGTGCACACGGAAGTTGACCCCGGGTCAGGTCCCAACATAAAACCATGGCGGGATAGTACTGCCTGGGCATCGCCTAGAATGACGCCTGGTCGGGACCACAGCTTGGTGCCGCCATTACGTACTTCCATGCCGGTAAAGTGCGTCTTAACGTCAACCAAGATGTCATCACTCATCGCTTGACCGTTGAGGGAAGTACCGGCGGCGCGAAAAGTCATGTGGCGGTTATTAGCGTCGCAGTAGGCCATGAGAGCTGAAAGGTCAGCGGCGTTGCGCGGTGAGACAACGATCTGGGGGATAGAGCGGTAAGGACCGGCATCGGAGGAGAAACGCACGAGGTCGCTCAGGCGGCCGTGCACGTTCTCTGCGCCGACGATGGCCTCCATGTCCGCGACGAGTTCGGCAGGGGAGCCGTGACGGTAGCGTTCCGGGACGGCGTCAGCTTGGCTGGTGGTTCCCTCAGGGCGTGAGAGGCGAGAGGTATCGGGGCTGAAGAGCTTTGACATACTTCTAATCTATCGCTTGATAGTAAATATGGGGGAAATAGGCTACGTGTCGTCCGTAATGTGGGATACTTAGCCCACTAAATGAGATGATTAATGGAAAGGACATGCTATGACCAGCCCACGTACGGAAGGGGAGCGCGGTGAAAAGATCGCTGTTCATGCCTTCCCCATCGTCATCATTGCCTGCGCTGCCGTGGCATTTGCGAGCCCCAGTACCTTTGAACCGGTAGGCCAGTACACCAAGCAACTACTCATGGTCATTATGTTTTCCATGGGCTTGACGTTGACTATCCCGGATTTGGCGTTGGTGGCGAAACGTCCCATGCCCATCTTCTTGGGCGTGCTCTGTCAGTTCGCCATTATGCCCACGAGCGCGCTACTGGTGGCAAAGGTGCTAGGGCTTTCCGACGCCGCCACCGTCGGCCTCATCCTCCTGGGCTCCGTCCCCGGTGGCACGGCTTCCAATGTCATGGCCACCTTGGCCAAAGGCGATGTGGCATTGTCCGTGGCTATGACATCGGTGTCCACGCTGGTCTCACCAATCATGACTCCGCATGGCAGGGGGGTGGGCCTTCCATTTAATCTGACATAATGTACATTATCGGACACAATGTTATTGGCGGGAGCGCAACGACGCTTTCCTCGGTTAATGTCCGGCCGTGAACCTTGACGCCGGCGCACTTCTGCATGAGGCGCCGCGGGCGCTGGCTTGCCTCGCTCCGTAAGTCTATATGGACTTGCGCCGGGCGCTCTGCGGTCCGGCTCGCCGACACGGTTGTAAAACGTGGGCACCCCAGCGGCCGGTCGGTTGATTCCTCGTAGCCGGCTGCAATCGTGCCGTCTCTGCTTGGCGGTGCCCGCCGGCCCTTTTGTTGTCGCCATGACTGCGAGAGTTGAGTGTCCGATCTGCAGGTAAGTCTGACGAAAAGCGGCCAAAAGGCGACCTGGTGCGCTACTTCCCTGGTGTAAATACGCACCTTTATAATGTCACTGTGACGTAAAGGGCTGGGATTCCCGCACCTTACGCTGCCGGTATGCCATGGCGAGTTGGACAACTGTTAAGGCGACAAGGACCGCAGAGAACGCTGCCATCAGCTTCGTGCCCGTGAACCAGATGAAGATGCCGAAGCCCGTGAGCACAACTAGGCGCACCCATAAGACGGTGATGAGGTGACGAGACTTCATGGCGCTACTTCTGGAGGGTTACGCGGACATTAACGTCGCCAACCTCAGAGATTTTGGCAGCAATCATCTCCGGGGTTTCTATGCCGAAGTCTAGGCGATTGATCGGAATATCGCCGCCGAGGATGATGGTGTCACCATCGCGCACGACCTGAAAATCAGTGGTGACGCTTTGAGTCTCGCCATGGATGGTGAGATTGCCAGTGAGCGGAATGGTGGCTGGTGAAGCGTCGTCAGGCACGCTAGAAAGATCAGCTGGTTCAGTCAGCTCGAACGTGGACTCCGGGTATTTTGCGACCTCAAACAGTTTGGTCTTCATGTTCTGATCGCGCACCTTTTTATCGGTGGTGAGAGAAGTCATATCCACGGTGATGGTAGCTTCTTCTACGACCGAGTCTGAAATGGTGGCCTGACCAGTTACTTCTTTAGTCGAGCCAGACGTTGTGCGCTTGTCTGCAGGAAGGATTTCGTCGATAGTAAAGCCCGCTGATGTGAAGTTATACGGCGAGCCTTTGACCACGTTCCACTGCCCGTCAAGTTCCGTCGAAGCGGCCTTCACCCGGTCTAGATTCATGGGTTCAGTCTTGACACCACGGCCCATTACCAGAGAGAACACGAGCGGTCCGAGTGCCAACGCGGTCGAGACGAGAATCAGAATCACGAAGACGCTGATGACCAGCTTGCGGTTACCAAATACAGATTTCATGTTCTATCTCAATTCCTCTAGCTTACGAGCTAACGTGACCAGCTCCGTACACAGTTCTTCCATCTCCTCAGCGCTGGCGCTTTCCGACGCCGCCGTCGCCACATCTTCTGCACAGCACCGCAACTCAAAGAGGCCATCACGCAGCTGATCTGCCCTATCTGGGGTGAGGATAACGGCATTGGCAGGGATGGCAGTTCCCGCAACGTTCTGGCGCTGCTCATAAGCACGTTGCTTACATGAGGCCGAACAAAATTTACGTGGTCGACCGCGTCCGCCCTGCGGGATGTCTTTGCCGCACCATTGGCAAGTGGTGGCGCCTTTTCGACGTGGCGAGCCTGGCTGCCGATCCTGTGTACCAATCACTCCACACACCTTAGCCCATAAAGCTAAGGGTGGGAACAAAGGCTTGGGGACGTTCGTTATACTAGAGGAACTTTAGGTGATAAAGGTTGCTCCTTACCCTCCCTCACTACTTGAAAAGGATGATGTTGCATGGCAGATCGCGTGCTCCGTGGCAGCCGCATGGGCGCTGTGAGCTACGAAACCGACCGCGACCACGATTTGGCGCCCCGCCGAATGGTGAAGTACCGCACCGAGGACGGCGAGATTTACGAGGTGCCATTCGCGGACGATGCGGAAATCCCTGAGGAGTGGATGTGCAAGAACGGCAAGCTTGGCACCCTCGTGGAGGGCGAAGGAGTCGAGTCCAAGCCCACCAAGCCGCCACGTACCCACTGGGACATGTTGCGTGAGCGTCGCTCTATTGAGGAACTCGATGAGTTGTTGACGGAGCGCATCGACAACCTCCGTTCCCGCCGCCGCGCAGCTGCTCGCTTGCTCAAGGAGCAGAAGGAACAGGAAGAGAACGAGTCCTAAGACCTCGCTGAGCTTCCTGCCGTAATGGCTAAGGGTAGAGGCCCGTTAGGGCGCCTCTACCCTATTGTCGTTTTATCAGTCACGTGCGGCCTGCGTCGAGAGCTCTGGCCACTGCAGCGCAAGCTCAGCTAAGTAGATGGCGAGGGCTGGGCCCAGCACGGCGAGGAAGAAGACGAAACTCCCCCATTGTTCCGGGAAAAAGAACGGAAAGAGAACCATAAGCACACCCGGCGCAACCGCCAGGAGTGTCCGTGGTAGGTGCGCTACGGCGTGGGTTATGGCCGCTGCACACCGACGCCGAAACCCACTGTTCGGCGCATCGAGATGGAAGAACCACACACTGATGCAGCTCAGTACGATGAGTCCGGAGATAAGTGCGGCACGTAAAACGATACCCATGTGTCCTAGGTCGGCCCTGGCAATGATGACGAACTCATAGGCCGCTAGCCCTACTGCTGCGAGACAGACGAGCCACCAGGCGGTATTGGTCCATGGACGGGTGAGCAAGTTCCGGATGAATGCGGAACCACGCCGCGATCCTTCTTCCCGAACCATGTGACCGGTGACCTCGTGAGCCGTACGCAGCGACATCCCCCCAGTCACCAAAGGAAAACATGTGATGACGACAAGCACGTTGACGATAACGAGGTCAGCGAACAGGCTCAGAACGGCATAGAACTTGGACTCGGGCCCTAGGAAGCGGTTCATGGTTTCCTAACCTATCGGATGTGAGCTGAGAACAGAGAACAAGCCTCCCGACTGGCTACGGGAGGCCTGTTGACACGGTGGCAATTCGAGGGGATTTCTTAGCCCTTGACCGCGCCCGCGGCCACGCCTTCGATAATGTGCTTCTGCGTCGAGAAGTAGAAGATAACAATCGGAATGATTGCGAGCACAAGCATGGCCATCATGGCACCCATATCGCGGTTACCGTTGGAGCCCACGAAGGACTGGATAACCACCGGGATGGTCTTGTAGCGCGTTGACAAACCAATGACCAGGTACGGCAGGAGGTAGTCGTTCCATACCCACATGGCATTAAGAATGGCAACCGTCACTGCGGTGGGCTTGAGCATAGGCCACACCACGCGGAAGTAGTTTTGAATCGGGCCACAGCCATCAATCATGGCGGCTTCCTCAACATCGATAGGAATCGATTTTACAAAGCCTGCAAACATGAACACCGAGAGTCCAGAACCGAAGCCCAAGTACAGGACCACAATTCCTAGCGGGTTGTTGAGGTGAAGCATGTCGGCAATCTTGACCGTCGGGAACATGACCATCTGGAACGGGATAATCATGGATACGACGAACAGGTAGTACAGCAGGCTAGTCCACCAAGTCTTGACTCGCGTGATGTAATACGCCGTCATGGCGGAGAAAAACACGATGACGATAACAGAGAGAATCGTGATGACGAAGGACCACAGCGTAGCCTCAAGGAAGCCCTGCTTGGTGAGTCCTACCATGAAGTTCTCAAATCCCACCCAGGTTTCGCCAACCGGCAAGGAGAACGGGTCGGAGGAAATAGCGAACTTCGACTTGAAAGAGTTGATAAAGATGAAGAGAATCGGGCCAAGGAACACAATGGTGAAGAACACCAGGATGGCGTAGACCACGAATTTTGCACCACCCGACATGCGGGTTTCATTATCTGAAGGCAGCTTGTGCTCCTTCTTTTTGGTGGCCGGGACGGCGTGCGCAGAAGTGCTGGTAGTCATGACTTAAGCCTCGATTTCCTTGGAACGGGTCGCGCGCAGCTGGAAGTACGCGATGACGACCACAACGACGACGAAGATGACGGCCTTGGCCTGTCCCACGCCCTCGACGTTCATTCGGTTGAACAGCGTGTTGACGATGTTGAGCGCCACCATTTCCGTCTGTCCGCCAGGTGCGCCGTTGGTCAGCGCGAGGTTTTGGTCGAAGAGTTTGAAGGAATTCGACAAGGTGAGGAACAGACAAATGGTGATGGACGGCATGACCATCGGAATGGTCACGTGGCGAAGCATTTCCCATTTGTTAACGCCATCGAGCTCAGCGGCTTCGATGAGTTCCGGTGGAACGTTTTGCAGGCCGGCGATGTAGATAATCATCATGTAGCCAATGAGCTGCCAGTTAAGCAGCATGATGAGGCCGGCGTAGCCAAATTTCCAGTCGGCCGAAATGGTAGTGGCATAGTTCGCGAGGACCGCATTGATCATGGTCTGCCAGGTATAGCCCAGCACGATGCCACCGATGAGGTTAGGCATAAAGAACACTGTGCGGAAGAAGTTGGTACCGCGCAGCTTGCGGGTCAGCATCCACGCCAGGAGAAAGGCGAAGACATTGACGGTAATCACCGAGACGATGACCACGAGGACGGTGAAACCGAAGGCCGAGATAAATCCTTCGCGTTCCGAGAAAGCTTTGACGTAGTTGTCAATGCCCACCCACTTGGCGTTGGTGATCGTGGTGAACTTCGTAAAGGACAGGAAGAAGCCCACGATGAATGGGACCAAGAAGGCAATCATGAATGCCAGCAAGGTGGGCAAGACAAAGACTGGGAAGTACTTCTTCAGCGTTGCTTGCATGGTGGTGAGACCTTCAATTCAGTGGAACTGTGTGAGTGAATCGTGCGCGGCTCGCACACGCTGTGTGAGAGCGTCTGCTTCCTCTCCCCCTGTGTTGACTGCTAGTGAGAGAGGTAGCACACGCCCCCACGGAGGGAGCGGGCGGGGGACGCCATGAAGAGACGCCCCTCGCTGAGGTTGAAACTTCAAGGAGTTCTTAGTTAACCCCAGTTGGTTTCCTTTTCAGCTGCCCAATTGTCCTTGAACTGAGCCACAACATCCTCCCACTTCAAGGTGCCGGAGGCGTACTGCGAGAGAGCCTGGCCAAAGTCATCCTTGAACTGCTGGGACGGGAAGTACTGGAAATTCCATGGGTACGTGGTGAGATCCTTGTTCGCAATGGCTTCTGCCACCTGCTTTGCCAGAGGATCGTTCGGAGTGTCTTCCTCGGTGTAGGACTCGAACGGCGCGATGAAGCCAAGGTCCTTGACCACGTGTTCCTTGCCTGCACCAGAAGTGAACAGCCAGTCGACGAAGTCCTTCGTGGCCTGCTGGTCTGCCTCAGATGCCTCGGAGTTGATGCCGAGGTAGTTCTCGGTACCAACGTTGAGGCCATACTTCTCCTCATCCGGAAGGCCCATGAACATCGGGAGGAACTTAATCTTGTCTTCCTTCACCACGTTGCCAGAGGTCTCAGAAATCTGGGACCATGCCCAGTTACCGTTCTGGACCATGGCGGCCTTGCCTTGGGCGAATTCGGCCATGGAGTCGGTAACTGTCTTGGACGGTGCGAGAGTCTTCTCCACAGTGGAGTTGTCCAGATAAAGGTCGAAGAGATTCTTGAACTCCTTGTTGTAGGAGAAGTCAATCTCGTTGGTGTCTTCGACGTTCTTGTCCTGGTACTCCTGCCAAATTGGGGCGTTAGCCAGGTGAGTCTGCCAGCGCCAGTCTTCACCAGAGGTCAAGGAGGTAGAAGCGAAGGCACCGTCGATGCCGAGTTCGTCCTTCTTGGACTGCATATCCTCGGCAACTTCCTTGAGCTTCTTGTAGTTGGTGAGCTCATCGGTGGACTTGATCTTGGCACCAGAGGTTGCGATGTACTTGTCGAAGATTTCGTCGTTGTAGATGATTCCGAAACCCTCTACAGCAAACGGAACACCGCGTACTTCGCCGTCCTCGGTGGTGAGTGGCGGAATATCCTCGGTGAGCTGCTGTGCTACCTCCGTATCGGACATGTCAGCCATGTAGTCCTGCCAGGTGATGAATCCTGCTGGGCCGTTTACCTGGAAGAGCGTCGGTGCTTCGTCCTTACCAATCTCAGCCTTGAGGGTCTGCTCATAGGAGCCGGAGGCAGCGGTAACGACCTTGACCTTCACGCCAGTTTCCTCGGTGTAGGCCTTGGCAATCTCTTGGTAGGCGGCATCCTGCTCAGGCTTGAAGTTCAGGAAGTAGACATCGCCTTCGTCGTCTGCAGAACTGGAGGAGCAAGCTACGAGGCTGGCGGCGGCAAGCATGGAGGCCATGGTGACCGACGCGATGCGAGTGAGACGCTTCATTGTTTCCTCATCTTTCTTGATGAAACGCGGGTGTAAGGGGTCATGCAGTAACAGCCGGCCCCCTGCGTATGTGGTTATCTCCGGGTCTGTGCTCTCCCTAAAGGAGCATCGCCCGGCGCCTACTAGTTGTGAGAATAACGGGATATACCCAGTTATGAACTAGCTAGCTTGACTTCCACTTTAGTGAGATAATCCACATAAACAAAAAGAAATTGCACGAATACGTCCGATTGTGACCATATGCATATCTAGGTGCCCGAAAACTCCCCATTTATGGGGGCATACGGACTTGAATCTGGGCACTATACGTAGAAAGTGCGCCTCTGGTGTTTGACCATCTGTGTGGTTTAAAACGTCAGCTAGGGCACGCGGGCGGTTATAACAAACCGCCGATCGTGTCGTTAAAACTCTGCGTCGAAACCGCGCGACACCGTTCGAAGGAGCCGTGCTTCATCGCGGCGCGAAGGCAGAACGGTCGCGAGATAGGATTCGGTGGCCTCGGCGAGGGAGACGGCTTCTCCCCTATCTTGAGAAAGAAACCAGCGATGATCCGTGATCTCGTGAAATACCTGAGCTGGTTCAAGCTTGCCCAGCAGGTCATCCGGGATGGCGGCAATGGTGGGCTCGTATTCTTGCGTCATCCAGCGGTGTGCGGCCTGGGTTAGGCTGACATGAGGACTGCATTCCACCGCTTGGTAGGCCTGAATGGAGCTTAGGAGACGCTGGGCCTGGTGCTCCTCAACGCTTAACCCTGTGAGGCTGAGAAGCTGCGCGCGGTAATGCCCTGGGTCCACCACAACGGGGCGGATGCGGACGGTGTGCTTGGAAGCGTCTTTACTGACCTTGAGCTCGCCGACATCAAAGCCCAACTGATTGAGACGATCAATGCGCTCGGAGACTTTCCAATACTCGTTCGCGTCCACGGATTCTTCCGCGGTGAGTTCCTCCCAGAGCTCGAGGTACGAGGACTCGACGAGGCTGCCAAGCGCAATGACATCGATGCCTGCGTCCAAATAGTCACCGGCTTGCAGGTCCATTAATTCGCCGATGATGTTCACGCGGGCAATGTCAACGTCGTAAAGCCTGCGTGATTCTGACAAATTGGGCTGAAACTCCCCTGTTTCAGCGTCGACGAGATAAGCCGAGTAGGTCTCGGCATCGCGACGAAAAAGAGTATTGGACAGGGACACATCGCCCCAGTAAAAGCTGAGAAGATGCATGCGCACGAGTAACACGGACAAGGCGCGGATGAGTTTTTCAGCCTCCACCGTTGTGAGCTGTCGGGAGAAGATCTCACGGTACGGCAGGGAGAATTCCAAGTGCTCGGTGACCAAAGCGGCAGTGAGCTCGCCGTACTCCTCATCCGCGGGTTGGCGGCCAGTAATAACCGCAACTGGGCGAACACTAGGCGCCCCTAAGCGCTGAAGCTCGCGGAGCATTTTGTACTCGTGATGAGCGGTGCGTACACCAATCTCCTTTACCGCGATGATGCCTCGCTCGACACCCACAAAGCGAACGATGTGCCGGGAAATACCCCGAGGCAGCGCGGCGATGAGTTTATCGGGCCACTGCTCCAACGGGGTGTCCCACGGAAGCGTCAGTAACGCTGACGCATACGTCGAGGAGGTGATGCTCATGGACTCCTTCATGACAGGTCACCTCTTTTCGCGGACGTCTTTAGGGTAGACGAACGCCGGTCGACGCCGAGAAGTTGTGCTGGCCGCCCTCAGCAATGCGGGCGTAGAAGACGCTGCCGGGGGCGGGTGCAGTATTCGGGGCCGCGCGCACGACGATTTGCCCCGACTCAGGAACGTCCTCGGCCGAAGAGCCAAGGTCACCATCGCCAACGAGCTTGCCGTAGAGGAAGGAATCGGAACCAAGCTCCTCCACGAAGTCCAAGGTAATCGGGATGGAGTGCTCGGTGGACTCGCCTTCGGGGATGATCTCCAAGGCTTCCGGACGGAAGCCGATGGTAATCCGGTTGTTGTCCTCCGGAGTCATTGCGGCGAGGGTTTCCTCGGAGAGCGCGATGCGCGCCTGTCCAGAAAGTGCCACCCCATCCTTCACCGTGAAGGTACCGAGGTTCATAGCCGGGGAGCCGATAAAGCCCGCGACAAAAACGTTAGCTGGGCGGTCATAGAGCTCGCGCGGGGCACCAACTTGCTGGAGGTAACCGTCCTTGAGTACCGCAATGCGGTCACCCATGGTCAAGGCCTCGGTCTGGTCGTGGGTGACGTAGACGGTTGTGACGCCCAGTTTGCGCTGGAGCGCGGCGATTTGGGTACGAGTCTGGACGCGGAGCTTGGCATCGAGGTTCGACAGCGGCTCATCCATGAGGAATACCTGTGGGTTACGTACGATGGCACGCCCCATGGCCACGCGCTGGCGCTGACCACCTGACAATGCCTTCGGTTTGCGCTCCAGATATTCGGTAAGTCCGAGGGTAGCTGCTGCTTCATCGACACGCTGGTTGATCTCGTCTTGCGACTTACCAGCAATCTTGAGGGCGAAACCCATGTTCTCGCGCACGGTCATGTGTGGGTAGAGTGCGTAGTTCTGGAAAACCATGGCAATGTCACGGTCGCGCGGAGCAACATTGGTGACGTCCTTATCACCGATGAAAATGGCGCCTTCCGTGACGTTTTCCAGACCTGCCAGCATGCGCAGTGTGGTGGATTTACCACAGCCGGACGGGCCGACAAGAACGAGGAATTCGCCATCGGCAATCTCCAAGTTGAACTTCTTTACGGTGGGCTCCGTGGCGCCAGGATAAGTTAGAGTGGCGTCTTTGAACGATACGGTTGCCATTGCAGTGTCTCCTCCATCGGCAGGTACGTGCCGAACGATCCTTAGTGTGAGAATGGCGTGAAGTGAATCACGTTGCACGGTAGAAGTGCCACTTACGACATTAGCACCGCAACTGGTCATTACCACAAAAAGCCCGCGAGCAGTCTTCTGCTCACGGGCCTTAAAAGGGCGAAAATGGTGTCTAACGCTTCAACGTGTTGGAGACCAAGTGGGTTACATCGTCTACGAACTCGCCGATCGCGTTCTTGGCCTTGGTGGCCTTCGCACCAAGCTCAAGGTCTTCTACAGTGCGGGTGGCGAGCTTGGATACTTCACCGCTGAAGTCGCTGACCTGCTCGGAGCGGTGAGCGATACCCCACTTGGTGACCTCGAGGAGGGAGTCCTTGACAAAAGAGCCATCCAGCTTGGATTCACCCAGCTCACGCTCGGTAAAGGTAATCGGGACCTCACGTACGTCAAAGCCGTCCTTGATAGCGCGGAAGGCCACGTCTACCTGGAAAATGTAGCCAGCCTTGGACAAGCTGTCGAAGTCAAGGTGCTCAAGCAGGTCGCGACGGAAGGCGCGGTAACCCGCGGTCATATCGTTAATGCCTGCGCCAAGGGCGACAGAAATGTACTTATTGCCCAGGCGCGAGAGTAGCTCACGGTTGGCTGGCCAATTGACGGTTTCGCCACCCGGAACATAGCGCGAGCCGATGACGAGATCTGCTCCCTTGTCGATCTCTTCGAGCAGCAGGTGCAGCTGCTCCGGGGCGTGGGAGCCGTCCGCGTCCATTTCACACAGTACCTGGTAGTCCTTCTCCAAGCCCCACTCGAAGCCAGCAATGTAGGCACCCAGGAGGCCGCCTTTACCCTCTCGGTGCAGCACGTGCAGGTTGGCGTCTTCTGCAGCCAACTTATCGGCTGCTTCACCGGTGCCGTCCGGGGAGTTATCGTCCACGATGAGAATGTGAACCTCCGGGGTGGCCTCGCGCACGCGGCCGGTGATAAGCGGCAGGTTCTCAATCTCGTTGTAGGTAGGGATAATGACCAGGGTGGATTCGCGGGTCGAGCTCACTAGTTCTTTGCTCCTTTAGATTTCGTACGTGGCGCACTACTACGAGTGGACAATGAGGCGGAACAGACCGCGAGCAGCGCGCAGACCGTTCCAATAATAGTCATGAGCAACTGCAGGATCGAACCATAACGCACCGCAAAAGTCCGGCCTTTTCTCAAAGGCAGTTCTTCTTCAAGATAAGCCGGTTCAAAGATCCCACTCGCCTGGCTGACACTGCCATCCGGATGCACGATAGCGGAGACGCCCGAGGTAGCCGCGACGATGACCGCACGGTCAGTCTCCAATGCCCGAAGCCGGCTCATAGCAAGCTGCTGGTAAGTCATGTCCGAGTCGCTAAACGTCGCATTATTCGTGGGCGTGGTAAGTATCTGCGCACCGTTGTTGATTGCTGTGCGGAAGGCTTGATCAAAGCTCACCTCATAACAGGTAGCAACGCCCACAGCCGTGCCAGCCATGGTGACCACGCCGGGTCCATCGCCTGGTTTCATATCTCCAGCTAGGTCCACCAAATCGGTAATCTTGGCAAAGAAGTCCCGCATCGGCATCGTTTCACCGAAAGGTTGCAGATACTTCTTGTGGTGGTGCTCTCCTACCGTGCCATCGGGATTGAAAACCTGCATCGTATTGCGCGCACCCACCTCATCGGTGGTTAAGGTTCCGACGAGGATGGGGGCATCGATGTCGTGCGCGGAGGCGTCGATAAGCGCACGTGCGTCGTCGTTTGTGAAGGGATTGATATCGGAGGCGTTTTCTGGCCAGATAACGATGTCTGGGCGCGCTCCGTCTTGGGCGGCTTGTTCGGTAACCCGGACATGGTTGTCGAGCACCGCGCGGCGTTGGGCAGCGAAGTCCAAGCCGAGGCGCGGAACGTTGCCTTGGACTGCTGCGGCCGTGACCGAACCCGTCGTGTTACCTGGCCGGTCGATCCCGAAGCCTGCGAGAAGACCCGCTAGCAACGGCAGCGCAATGAGCACACAGGCAAGCTTCGGCGCGCGCGCCAGACCAACGAGGCCCGCTGCGACACACACCACGGCGAAGGAAATGAGCGCGGGACCGCCCCATGGCGCGAGGTGAGCCAACGGACCTTCAATCTGGCCCCAAGCTAGGCGTACCCACGAGAAACCGCCGAAAGGCACCGAGGAACGCAGCAATTCCACCGCGACGTAGAAGAAGGGAAAGAGCGCGAAGCCATGGCGCCACCGCAACAGGGCCGCCCCACCGATGCCCAACAGAATGCTGTAGAGAGACAAAAAGACTGCCAGAGCAATGTAGGGCATGTTGCCCACGAGCTCACCTATCCACGGCAACATGCATAGGTACAAGACCGCGCTGTGTACCGTAGCGATAAGTGCTGACCACGCCAGCGATGGTTGAGACTGTGACTGGGCATGACGCCACGGCGACAGCGCTGCAACTAACAGCGCCACGCCGAAGATTCCGGCAGCCCACCAGCCGAGCGGTTCGACGGCAAGGAACGTGATACCGCCGGAGACGGCAGCCAGAATGAGACGCGCGAGTACCGTTAGCACTACTTCTTGCCGTCCCCGAAGTCCTCAGGTTTGACATGCTGGGTCCACTCCCGCAGCTCGTCCTCATCGATGACCTCGTGGTTGAGATTACTCCGATCCACCGACCCCGATGGGCCCGTAGAGCCAAACGAACCATAGGAATCGCGGTGCTGGGCCATCGGTGAGGCCTCATAAACACGCACACCTAGGTTCTCAATCTTCTTGAACATGGATGCGGCCAAGAGCGTGCGGATAATGGAACGCGTCGGTGCAAAGATCAGCAGCGCACCCAAGATCGTGGACACAAAACCCGGCGCAGAGAGCAGGATGCCGCCCACCATGGTCAAACCCACGTTTCCTGCGGTTTTACCTGGTGTGGGGTCTTCCATGACATACACGCCGTCCCCGGTTTGGCGGATGCGAGCGGACATCATGCGGCGCACTTCCCAGCTGGCGATGGTCATGCCAAAGAGCATGGTGAGCCCTAACGCAAGCAGGGCCCAGAGAACACCGATCCAGTTCGCGACGGCCCAGAAGGCGAGGGTTTCCAGAAGGATGTAGGCGATGAACAGAACAAAGGGCATGCCGCCTACCCTACTTGGTTTACCTGCCCGTTCGCTGTTACCCCTCCCTGGGCAATTAGACTGATTCATCATGTCTCATACCTTGCACTTCTATCCCGCTGGCGGCGTGGTGTCACCTGAGCAATGGCTAGCGCTGGGCCAGGCTGCACGCGAACACGCTGATGGTTATGTCTACCTCGATGAAAACAGCGTGGTTACCCTGCGTGGAGTGGACGACGAAGCCGATATGAGCAGTGTGTCACTGCCCCACAGCGCCCCGCACGTTGTGGCCTCTCCTCTGTCTCTGCATGCTCGTGACTTGGCTGCGCGCGTGGCTAAGGAACTCGCCGTTGCAATCACAGAACACGAGGTAGCTCTCACGCGCTTGGTACATACCGTCGTGGGCATCGACGGCGGTCACGGTGACATTGTGGCGCACGGAGTATCGCTGGGCTTACAGTTGCATGATCCAACAGACACCACGGCGGTGCGCCTTATCCAGGAGGGCCAGGTGTCCGGTGAGGCGCTGGCGCTTGACGACGCCCTCCCCGCCCTCATCGACTCCGTTCTCACGGTCGCCATGAGTGACGCTGCCGTGGGCGTAGCTGCGCCCTCCGCTAAAACTGAAGGAACCGACTCGGATCGTGGCCCCACAGCATCGGTACAGGCGCCCATCGGTTGGCTTACTGAGCACACCGCTGAGGGCCGCGTCGATTTGGGCGCAGGTTTGCACAAGGGCGTTCTGCCGGGCGAGTACGCGGGGCTTATAGCACAGCTAGACGTACCTATTACGGTGACACCGTGGCGAGGCTTGGTGCTCCACGACCTTGCGGATGGTGATGCGGACGTCGTCCTGCGCGTCCTAGCCCCACGCGGCTTTATTTTCGACGCGCAATCACCCTATCTGCAGGATTAACGCGGTATGTGCCGCCAGATGGGGCGCGGCACGAGCTTCATAATCCAGGCCAAGAGCTGAAGCGCGCGTGGAATCCATAGCGTGCGCGAGCCTGAACCGGATTCAATCACCCGCGCGACGGCTTCCGCGACGATATCCGGAGTCACCGACAGCGGCGCCGGCTTCATACCAGCTGTCATGGAGCCGATAACAAACCCAGGACGTGCGGTAATGAGCGACAGGTCGGTTCCGTGCAGTCGGTCCGCCAGGCCCTGGCAGAAAGCATCCAGCCCGGCTTTAGTCGAGCCATAGACATAGTTGGCACGGCGTGCCCGCCACCCCGCAATCGAGGAGAAAGCGACGATATGGCCAGAGGACATGACGTCCGCCAGCACGGTGAGTATGGATACCTGCGCCGCATAGTCCACCAGCGCGATGTCGAAGGCATGGGCCTCGTCGCGTTCCGCACGTTCTTGATCCCCCAAGATGCCGAAAGCAACCACCGCCGTGGTGATGGATTCGCCCGCTAGCTGTGCTGCGCGGTCGACGACATCTCGATGGTGCTCGACATCCGTCGCGTCAAAGGACAGGGTATGCACGGCAGTTGCTCCTGCATCGGATAGCTCCTGCTGTAACTCCTCCATCCCGTGTTCGCCACGTGCCGCCAAGACTATTGTGCGGCCACGGCACAACCTGCGAGCGAGCTCTCCGCCGATGTCGCTGCGCCCGCCAAGAATCAACAGAGCACCCATTAGCGCAGCTCCCGCGGTGCCTGGTTGAGAGATTCGTGGCCCTCCGCAGTGGTCACCACAATGTCCTCTAGGCGCATTCCCCATTTACCTGGAACATAGATGCCTGGCTCGATGGAAAACGCCATGGACTCCGCCAGCGTCAGCATGTTGCCTTCCATGATGAACGGCTCCTCGTGAGTAGACAGCCCAATGCCGTGGCCCGTGCGGTGAGTGAAGTAGTCTCCCCAGCCGGCTTCCTCAATGATCTGGCGGGTCACACGGTCAATTTCTTGTGCACTGACGCCGGGGCGTGCTGCAGAGCGGCCAGCAGCCTGAGCTTTCTCCAGCACTGCGTATGCCTCCCGAAAATCGGCAGGTGCTGCAGTGACATCCCCACCAACGACATAGGTCCTCGTGCAATCGGAATGGTAACCCGAAGGTAGCGTGCCACCAATATCCACCACGACGGGATCACCGGCAGACAGCACGCGATCACCGTAGTCATAATGGGGGTTCGCTCCGTTAGCTCCGGAGCCAACAATGATGAAGTCAACCGTGCTGTGTTCGCGCAGTATGAGCTGACGAAGATCCTCTGCTACCTCGGCCTCAGTACGGCCTGGCTGCAGGAGACGAGGCACCTCGATATGGACCGCATCAATTGCGTGCGCCGCCGTGCGAAGCTGATCACGCTCATCGACGTCTTTGCGAGTAAAGAGCTCAGAGAGTACGTCAGTGGCCAGAACATAGGACGCGTCGTCGAGCAGCGCCTGGAAACACAGCACATGATCAGCCGTGAGCGTCGAACCTAACGCTACGTGGTGTGGGCTGATGCCCTCCAACGCCAAGGCATACGGATCCTCGCCATCCTTCCACCCGCGAAGCTCGGCGTCCACGCCCTTGAGGGACTCAATATCAGTGCTTGGCGCTACGATAACGGGCCCAGCATCAGGCCGGATCACTAAGCAGGTAAGCCGTTCATGGGAAGTCACCCAAGAGCCGGTGAGATAGGCGAACTCAGCGCCGGTGCCGATAAGGGCGACGTCAATGCCGCGTGCGGCCGCTACCTCACGTGCACGCGAAAGGCGGGAAGCGTAATCAGTCATGCCCGTCAGCTTACCGCCGTACTGTGCCAATCTGTGCGCTTCCTCGTTAGGCTAGAGCACGTGAAAACTCATCCCGCTGTCGTGAAAATCCATACCCGCAACGGTTATTGCTCGGGTGTCTTGGTGGATTCCTCACTTAACGCGCGCTCTCAGCACCGCACTGACCTGGTCCTGACCTGCGCGCACTTCTTCCGTGACGGCCTCGAAGAGAGCGACCAGTACAAAGTCAGTGGTGGTTTTAGCCGGCGAATTAAAGCCGTGCGCACCGTCGACGGCACCGATATGGCGCTGTGTGTGCTTGACGCGCCCGCGCCTGCCCGCGATGTGCCCGGAGTTGCTGTGACGACTCCGTCTTTCCGCGCTCCGATTGACACGTGGGGATTCGGGGGAAAAGCCCGTCGCGCCCAGATGCGTCAAGGACTTTTTCTCTTCCCCTTTTTCCGCACGTGGTCCGTTGACTTCCGCACGACGGTATCGCCCGCCGGTATGGTGTTCAACGCCCCTCCGGCTGTGAAGGGCGACTCGGGTGGCCCAGCATTCGTCAACGACGAGGTCGTGGGCACCCAAGCACTCATCCTCGATCCATGTGGCAAGAACCTGCGCATCGCCACTCTGGCGCTGGTTGCTCCCCACCGCCGAGCACTCATCGCGGCGGCCACGGACCTTAAGCGCCGATAGCCACGACTCCTCGCTGAATAGCGTCTATGGCGCGCCGGGCATTGCGGCGAATATCGTCCTCGTAGCCGGTCTTGGCTATTTGCTGGAGCAGATCCACCACCTGGCGGCACCACCGCACGAAGTCACCCGGGGTAAGTTCAGCGCCCGCTTCGTTGGCGGCGGCCATGCAGTAGGCCAACGGTGCACCTGCGGTCCACTGGTGAATGGCGAGCGCAAAAGCAGGTTCCGGCTCACGAGTTTGGGGCAGGTTATGCCGCTTTTCATCAGCAACAAGTTCGGTATAAATCCGCCACGTAGCCTCCATCGCATCCGCCATGGGATCGGTAGCTGCGCTCGCCTCACCGCGTGTGGCCTTGCGGTTTTCAAAGACACAGAGGGAAGCCACACCAGCTAGTTCTGCTGGGTCTAGCTCGTTCCAGATACCTCTCTTGAGACATTGCGCCACGAGGAGGTCCGATTCGGAATGAATCATGGCTAGGCGCTCACCTTCATCGGTGATGACGGGTTCACGGTCGTCACCGTAGCCCTCAAACTCGACATAATCCATCTCAGCGAGAAGGTCGACGATGCGCTCGAAGGTGCGGCCCAAGGTATCCGTGGCACGTTCCACCTTGGCTTCGAGCTTTTCCAAGTCCCGCTCGCGACGAGCCAACTTCTGGGCTACACCGGCGAGCTGTTCACGGTCAGTAGCCGGCCAATGGTGGACTGGATGCTGGCGTAGTGCGTCTCGCAGCTCCCCCACCTTTTTATTTGGACGGTTTCGTGGTTCCGTGCGCATCTTCTTCGGCCGTTTATAAAAGTCCCGCTTGAAGGCATCCTGAACGTACTTGGTGTGGCGACGCGGATTCTTCTGCGCTGCGCGCGGCAGCTTCATGTGGCCCACGGTGATGGGCGGGTTCTCGATACCTTCTGCGTCAATTCGCCCGGACCATCCCGATTCGGTGGTGATCCACGGTCGGGGATCAGTGGTTTGATTAGCGGGAGTAACAACGACTGCTAAGGTGGGGCGCTTGCGCGTGGCGATGGCGATAACCTCCCCTTCCTGGAGGCGCGCAAGGACCGCAGCGACTTCTTTGCGGCGCTCGTGCTTCTTATTGGCCTGGGCAGATTTTTCTTCTTCAGAAAGTGCACGGCGCAGGCGCATATAGTCCATGAGGACCTCGGCGGCATCGTCGCCGTCCGTGGTAGGCGGCGCCAAGTGGGAGATGGCGTCCTCAAGCTGCGCTCGTAGTTCGCGCACGCGGTGCTCTGCACGTTCAATCTCACGGGTCTCCTCCACCACGGAACCGTCTGCTTGGAACTGAGCGAAGGACTTCTCCAGCAAACGGAGAGACTCGTCAAAGCCGAGCATGCCGAGCAAGTTGATGGCCATGTTGTAGCCCGGTTCAAAGGTGGAAATGAGCGGGTAGGTACGTGTTGAGGCAAGCCCGGCGACGGCCTGGGGATCCATCGCTGGCGCCCATTGGACAACGGCATTGCCCTGTGTATCGATGCCACGGCGACCCGCGCGCCCAGTGAGCTGCGTGTATTGTCCCGGTGTGAGATCCACGTGAGCTTCACCGTTGAATTTGATGAGCTTCTCCAGCACCACTGTGCGCGCTGGCATATTAATGCCGAGTGCGAGGGTCTCAGTAGCAAAGACTGCCCTGACCAAACCTTTGACGAAAAGCTCCTCCACGATGTGCCGGAACGCCGGCAGCATACCTGCATGGTGGGCGGCGAACCCACGGGATAGCGCTTCACGCCAACGTTTGAAGTCCAAAACCTGTAGGTCTTCTTCCGGGATTCCTTCCACGCCTCTATCTACGATGGCTTTGATTTCGGTGGCTTCCTCCGGCGTGGTCAGAACCATTCGGGAGCGTAAGCACTGGTAAAGGGCACCATCGCAGCCAGCGCGGGAGAAGATAAAAGTAATTGCCGGCAGCATGTTCATGGATTGCAGCTCTTTAAGCACCTCAGGGCGGCCGAGCGGACGGTAGCGGTCCTGGGCGCGAGGCGCTCCGCTGCGCCTGTCGCCGCCCTTGTGGCGTGCACGAGAACGGAAGTTGGCACGTTTGTACTCGTAGCGTTCGTTGCCGTGATCGGACGTGCGCTCCCCCGACTCTAGCCGCTCAATGCGGCGCGCCAGTTCGGTGTTGACCTGTCCGCCGGAATCCGGCTCGAAGAGCGGGTAAATCTTACGACCTACCATCATCCATTGATCTAGTGGGACTGGGCGCTTCTCTGAGACGATGACGGTCGTATCTCCACGCACGGTGCTAAGCCAGCGACCGAATTCTTCTGAGTTGGACACGGTTGCGGAAAGACCAATGATGGAAACGTGCTCATCAAGGTTGAGGATGACCTCTTCCCACACGGCGCCACGGGAGGCGTCTGCAAGGAAATGGATTTCATCCATCACCACGTGAGTCAGCCGGTCGAGCGCACCAGAGCCGGCATAAATCATGTTGCGCAGGACCTCAGTGGTCATCACCAAGATATCCGCGGAGGAGTTGATGGAAACGTCACCAGTGAGCAGGCCGACGGCGTCTTCGCCGTGTGCCTCGACGAGATCGTGATACTTCTGGTTGCTAAGGGCCTTAATCGGTGTGGTGTAAAAGCAACGTGTGCCCTGGCTCAACGCTAGTGATACGGCAAATTCACCCACGATGGTCTTACCTGCACCCGTTGGCGCACAGACCAAGACACCATGACCGTCCTCGACGGCTTGGCAACCTTCGACCTGGAAGTCATCCAGGGAGTACGGCAGGGCGCGGGTAAACTCATCCAGATGCGTCAGTGTCATAAGCACCCAGGGTACCTGCCCAGCGCACCTTCGGCGCAGTGAGTCGCCTGTCTCAATTAGAGGTTGGAAACGGCAGGTCTAGAGTACGTCGTCGAAGAACCCACCCTGGGGCGGCTGTGTACTTGGCTGGGAGCTCCGCGGTGAGGCCTTAGAGGGGGATGGAGACGCCGAGACACTCGTCGGGGCTTCAACGGGAGTCGGTGCCTCAATGCCGCCTGGTCCCTCGCTCAGTGGGGAGGCCGTCTCATCGTCTAGGTCCATCCACTCGGGGCGCGTACGGTTTCGGCGCTTGTCGTTGATTCGGCAGAACTGGAAGGCGATCTCTACAAGCAAGACCAGTGCCAAGGCCAGAACCAACATGGAGAAAGGCTCTTGACCAGGTGTGACCACCGCGGCGAAAATCATAATCGCGACGATGATAATGCGGCGCTTGTCCTTGACATGCTGGTACTCCAAGACGCCGACCATATTGAGGCACACGATGAGCAATGGAATTTCAAAACTCACGCCGAAAATCATGAGCAGCGCCAGCAGGAAATAGAAATACCGCTCGCCGGTCAGCGCAGCAGTCTGGAACTCTTCACCCATGCCCATGAGGAACTCAAGGCCGACGGAGAGGATGAAGTACGCCAGTACAGCACCAAGGACGAACAATACGACTGCTGAGAAGACGAAGAAGAAAGTAAAGCGGCGTTCGTTCTTGTGCAGGCCGGGGACGATGAAAGCCCAAATTTGGTACAACCACACAGGCGAGGACAGCACTGCACCGGCCAGTGCACCTACTTTGAGGCGAAGCAAGAGCATCTCAAAGGGACTGGTGGCCAAAAGGCGGCATTCGCCATCGGCAGAGAAGGACACACGGCTTTCCTCAGGCAATGAACAATACGGCCCACGGAGGATCTCGCCGAGCGGCGCGATATTAAACGGTGCGTTCTGATACCAGATGAAACCCACAATGGTGCCCACGACGAGGGCAAGCAAAGAGATGACGATACGCCTGCGCAGTTCCTGCAGGTGCTGAACCAGGGTCATCTCCCCAGTCGGGTTCTTCGGCTTGCGCCGAAGCTTGGAGGTCCATGTCTGCCTGCGAGACGTTTTCTTAGCAGTTGGTGGTGTGCTCATAGTGCTCAAGGCACACGTCCTCCCCTCTCAGGCAGAAAATTGGTGTTGGTGGTGAGTCGGCCGCGGCTAGTTCTGCGTGCCGTCGACCGGCTTGGTAGAGCGCGGCTGCATCTCTGGGCTGTTCCAGAAGTCCTCGTCGTTCTTCTTCGATGCAGCGATCTGGCCCTGCTCATTAGTGGTGTTATTCTCGTCCTTCATCTCCTTGACCTCGGATTTGAAGATGCGCATGGAACGGCCGACAGAACGGGCCAGCTCAGGAAGCTTTTTAGCGCCAAACAGCAGCACAATTACGAGGACGACAAGGCCGATTTCCAAAGGTCCCACGGTCATGGGGTTGCCCCTTCTTTCGTAGTTGGTGGTGCGCGCTGTAAAGGAAGATTGTTCCTCACAACGAGCGCACGCAGAGAGCTCTTAATCTGGGTGTTGAGTATAACGCTCCACGGCGCGTTTTCTATGCTGCGAAATCGTCTCAACCAGTTTCTTGGGCCCCACAACCCGCAACCTATCGCTTTGTCCGAGGGCGAAACGGCTAAACCAGTCTTTCGAACCGACCGGCATCGTCGCAGCTATGAGGCCATTTTCCAATTCTTCGCCTAGGGTGATGTCATAGTGCTCGGCTAGCCAGGTGAATTCTTGGTGAATCTCCAGCTCTGCGGTGAGAGTGTGATCTAGACCAAAGGGTGAATCGGGGTTAAAGTCCAGTTCTCTCAAGTGAGGGCTCGCGGTGGCATCGAGAACCTCGACATTGTGCATGCGGTCAAGGCGGAACGTGCGGTGCTCCCCTGCCGTCTCTTCCCACGCAGCCAGATAAGGCTCACCGTCGACGATGAAGATGCGAGCTGGGTGAACGGTGCGTTCCGTGGTGCGGTTGGAGGACATGCTCCAGTAGGTAAAACGCACCTGCTGGCGCTTGTCGACGGCCCCCGCAAGCGCCGCCTGCACCGCGGATTCCTCGGGGTCGGTGGTGGCTAGGGAATCGTATATAGCCGCGGTCTTGTCGTCCATGATTGCGCGCAGTTTGGAGGCGGCGGAATGGACCGCGGAGACGTCGACAAGCCCCGGCATTGCTTCCAAAGACTCAAGGGTGAGCAGCAGCGCGCCGGCCTCCGTCGGCGTAAGGCGCAACGCTTGGGTCAACCCTTGGTCATTGTAGATTTCAATGCCATCGCGATAGCTGAAGCTCAAATCAATGAGGTCTTCAGTATTGCGCCCCACACCGGAGCAAAAGAGCCTATCGATGGCATCTTTAAGCTCCACGGGTGTCATACCGAGGTCCTCAGCAGCTTCCATAGGGCTCAGGCCCGGATGGTTGCGCAGATATGGGATGAGGTTGAGGGAACGTACGAGCGCCTGCAATTTGCGTGACTGATCAGCCATGGGCTTCCTCCTCGCTAGCACTGCGAAGAAAGGCCAGGATGTCGGAGCGGACGTCCTCGGGCTCGAGGACAACAACGTCCGGCGCATAGCCCGCGGCGGTGCGGATGAGCCAATCACGGTCGACGTCGTGAAGCTCGACTTGCCCATCTGGGCGGCGCTTTCCGGCCTCTACTAATTCGACGGCCTGGCCCTGCGGTACCTCAAGGAGCGCAGTGACGGTCTCACCCCGCTGCAGCGCTGCAATGACGAGGTCTTGCAAAGGCGCACTCTGCTCGAGGTGCGTGGCTTCCTGGCGGGAACGGCGCACATTGTCTATCCGCGTGGCGCGAAAGGTGCGCGGTGCCTCGCGGTCAGCGTCCCAGCCCACGAGGTAGACGCGGTCACGGTGATTGACCAGTCCCCAAGGATCCATGAGTCGGCGTACAGGCTCGGAGGAAGGAGTGGCGTAATAGTCAAAGGAGATACGCACTCCTGCGCGTACCGCGGTAAGAACAGCCTTGACCAACTCCGGGCTGAGCTTCGTCATGTCATTGACGGCCGTGTAGACGGGCGCTCCAGAAAGATCACGGGACGCACCCGAAGCAGCAATCTTGGTCCAAGCAGACAAACTGAAGTCACTGAGGCCACCCGGAGTACCAATTCCACCGGCCACGCCAAGGACCATGGCTTCCTCGGGAGTGAAATCGACCGGCGGTAGCTGGTAATCCTCAGGGTTGAGCCGGTAAAGCGGCCCCTCAGCGCCACTGGAATGCACCACCGGAACACCGGCGCGTTGCAGCGTGCGGATATCGCGGGAAAGCAACTTGCTAAACGCCTCGTCGCTCTTGTCTTGGTAGCCCTCGACATGGCTGCGAATCCATGCTGCGCTGCGGTCAGAAACACCTCCCTGGTGAGCGGCGCCGTGCAACGCGAAGGTGAGGTTGGTGAGCCTTTCAATAGCCATATCCCGTGCAGGAGCCCGGGTGGCTGCACGGTCAGTGGACGACGGCATAGTGCTAGGCTCCTTCAGGCTCAAGGCTGTGGTTTACACGCTATGGTGCTAAGCGCTGTGATGCGAACGCATGTAGTCTAACAATCCATCCAAGCGCGGGTCCGCGGACACGAAGGGCTCGGAAAACTCCTCCGTCATGGGCTCCGGGCGATTGACTTTCATCCGTGTCCAATCCACAGTGATGGCCGCATTGAGCTCGCGCGCGGTGGCAAGGAACTCACCACGCAGCTTGGCACGTGTAGTCTGAGGCGGCTGCTCAACGGCAGCAGCGATGGCAGCATCATCAATCCAGCGCTTAACCATCCCGCGCTGCTCCAGCACGCTATAGAGCCCGCGTCCGGGGCGAATATCGTGGTACGTCAGAGCGATCTGGGCCAGCTTGGGATGGTCCCACTCCCCTCCCAGACGAGTGCGGTAGCGCTCGAGAAGGCTGCGCTTGATAACCCAATCAATCTCGCGGTCGATACCAGAAAAATCCTGAGTGTCGATCGCCGTAAGGGTGCGCTGCCACAGGTCAACGACGCGCGCCATTTCCGCAGTAGGGGTGCCAGCATCGTCGCGGTGCTCGAGCCAGCGCGCGGCAGCGGAGCACAAGGTCTGCTGGACTTCCAGGGCGGTGATCGTGGAGTCATCGGCCAGCGGCAGGAGCGTGTTCCCCGTGGGATCGAGGGCAATCGCGCGAATGTGGTGGATAGGATCCTGGACGGAGTACTGCGGTACGTCGAAGCCTGCCTCCAGCATTTCCAGCATCAGCAGCGCGGAGCCTACTTTGAGCGCCATAGTAGGTTCCGCCATGTTCGAGTCACCCACGATGACGTGCATACGTCGGTAGAGCTTGGAATCGCCGTGCGGCTCGTCGCGCGTATTGATGATGGGCCGCGAGCGAGTCGTCGCCGAGGACACGCCTTCCCACACCTGGTCGGCGCGCTGAGACAGCACGAAACGCGCTGGTTCATCGCCCTTAGGCCTCTGGATCATTCCAGCACCACAGATGAGTTGGCGAGTAATGAGGAACGGCAGCAATGCCTGGCCCAAGTCCTTGAGCACAACGTGGCGGCCAATGAGGTAATTCTCGTGGCAGCCGTAGGAGTTACCAGCAGAATCCACATTGTTTTTGAACAGGTAGACTGCGCGTTCCTCGCCTTGTGCAGCGAGAGCCTCTTCTGCTTGTCGAGCTAGATGGTCCACCATCACATCACCAGCGCGCTCGTAGGCGATGAGCTGGCTCAAGCTATCGCATTCCGCTGTAGCAACTTCTGGGTGGGAACCCACGTCAAGGTACAAGCGCGATGCGTTGGGAGCGAAGATATTCGAGGAAGAGTATTCCGCCACGACGGGGCGAAAAAGTAGGCGGGCAATCTCATCAGGGGACAATGCCCGCTGCCCGGAAGCCGTGGAGGTGGTGATACCGTACTCTGTTTCAATGCCCATGATGCGCCGAGCGTATACAGGCGCAGTATCGGCGGTCTTCTCCACCTTTATTCGCCGCCCTTTTGCACGTAGGAGCGCACAAACTCTTCGGCGTTGGACTCCAGCAAGCCATCGATCTCATCGAGGAGATCGTCGGTACCAGCGGTGTTGATGCTGACCTGACCGGCCTCGAACTCTTCGGCGTTATCACCGGAGTTGTTGCCGCCGCCGGCGTTGATCTGCGATTGGTTACCACTCATGGTGAAGGCTCCTTTCGTGAGCTGCAAACGAGATGACGCAGGTTAAAACGCGCGCTCTAATACAACGTAGGGTACTCGATGGGCACGCCCAGCTGGCGTAGTCCCTCCACGAATTCGTTCGCATGCGCGCTGGATTCGAGCAGGGTGCCGACGTCTTCCCTCCCCAGTCGCGTAGTCACATCTAGGGGAACATGGGCAGCGCCAGACTCGGCGCCACTGGATTCGCCAACGCGGAATGTCAGCGATTGCCAGGAGGCGGCGAGGACGTCCTCACCAAACTTTTGGGTGGCGCGCCCGCGCAGGTAGGCGCGAGTATCACTCGGTGGATTCTCGGCGGCGTGGTTAAGCTCCTCTTCGGTGACGAGTATGCGCATCTGTCCTTTGCGCACGAGCGCGTGGTGAAGGGACTTGGCGGGATCGATGTCGGTGTACTGAAGATCGATGAGTGCGAGCTTGGGCTCTTCAGGGGCGACACCACGGTCGAGGTAGCCCTTAATAAGGCGGTACTTGGCTACCCAATCCAGCAGGTGTGCCGCTTTCAAGGGGTTGTCTGCAAGAAGACCCACAACCTCGTCCCAGGCAGCGAGGACCTTCTCGTCTGCTGCCGAGGTGGCGGTGACGCGCTCGCGGTAGACACTGAGGATGTCGAGGGCGGTGAGGCGGCGGCCGTCGTGAAGCACCAGCTCATGGCTCAAGGTGAGGTCGCGGCTGACACGTTGAACCTCTGCCACGGGATCTGCCAGGCGCAGGTCACTAAAGTCGACGCCGTCCTCGATGGCATCGAGCACGAGAGAGGTCATGCCGAGCTTGAGAAGATTCGAGGTCTGGGACATGTTGGCGTCACCAATGATGACGTGGAGGCGGCCAAAGTCTTCTGCCACCGCATGCGGCTCGTCGCGGGTATTGATGATGCCGCGGTTGAGCGTGGTTTCCAGGGAAATCTCGGTTTCGATATAGTCCGCGCGCTGGGAAATCTGGAATCCGGGTTCATCGCCATCGGGGCCTAAGCCCATGCGGCCGGCGCCCGTCACTACCTGGCGGGTTACGAAGAAGGGAATCAGGCCCTGGGCAATGTCCTCAAAATCGGTGCCACGGGAGTACTGGTAGTTCTCGTGGCTGCCATAGGATGCACCTTTGCCGTCGACGTTGTTCTTGTAGAACTTCAACGGCGGGCACGGGTCGTGGTGTGCGAGGACCGAGGTGCCCTGGGCTGTGAGCTCGTTGACGGCGTCTGCAGCGCGGCGCAGGATGAGGTCCCCGGCGGCGTCGTACAGCATGGCTTCCCACGCGTTTGTGCATTCTGGCGAGGAGTACTCCGGGTGCGCATGATCGACATAGAAACGGGCACCATTGGCGGTGACCACGTTGGCGACACCGAGCGCGTTGGGATCCACGACAGGAACCGTGTGATAGCGCTTGAGGTCAAACCCACGGCTATCGCGCAGCGGGTGTTCCTCGCGGAAATCCCAGCGCGAACGCGCCCCGGTGTGCAGCGCGGCATAAGCCACGACGGCATGCGTCGAGGTCACGATGGGAGACAATGCTGGGTTTGACGGGGTAGCAATACCGTACTCGGTTTCAGTCCCCATGACTCGGTTGATACGGCTCATCGTTATGCTCCCATCACTTCGACGCCGGTGACGTGTGCGCCGGCAGAGGTTCCGGCGACGATCTTGGCCCATTCTTCCGGCGTGGCGGAGGTCGGCACGTACTCGGATTCAGCCTGTTCCGCGGCGATGGCCTCGTGGAGGTGTTGTGCGGTAATTCCAGGGTCAGTTCCGTCGGCTGAGCGGAGTGCTTCTTTGAGGGCAAGCTTCTTCGCGCGAGAGACGATATTGGCAATCATCGCTCCGGAGACGAAATCGCGGTAATGCAGCACGCGCGGCTCCGCATTGGCGTAGAGTAGCCGAACGAAGGGGCGGTCAGCGTAGAGATCGTCGACGGCGGTGTCGATGAGCGTGGCGAGAGCGCCCTCGTGCGGCACTGACTCTGGGAAGTGGCGCGCAAAGATCTCGCGCGCGCCGTCTTTGGTGGGACGATTGATGCGAATCTTGATATCGAGGCGCCCTGGGCGCATAATTGCCGGATCAATGAGCTCTTCACGGTTGGTCGCACCAATGACGATGACGTTGTTGAGCTTTTCCACACCGTCGAGCTCCGTAAGCAGCTGTGGGACAACTGTGGTTTCCATATCGGAGGACACGCCTGAGCCGCGAGTGCGGAAAATGGATTCCATCTCATCGAAGAAGATGATCACTGGGCGTAGGCTGCCGTCTTCGGAAGGCTCAGAGGCCAACTCGCGGGCGCGTTCAAAGATGAGGCGGATGCGACGCTCGGTTTCGCCAACATACTTGTTGAGCAGCTCCGGGCCCTTGACGTTGAGGAAGTAGCTCGGGGCAGTTGCTCCCAGAGAATTGGACAGAGAATGCGCCACAGCCTTGGCGATGAGAGTCTTGCCGCACCCGGGAGGACCATAGAGTAGCACGCCTTTGGGCGGCTGGAGATCGTATTGCCGGTAGAGGTCTGGGTGCAGGAAAGGCAGCTCCACAGAATCCCGAATCTGGGAAATCTGCTCATCCAGACCGCCGATGTCATCGTAGGAAACGTCTGGAACTTCCTCGAGGGTCAGCTGCGCTACCTCCGTTTTGTGCACGCGTTCGGCCGCGACGGCGGACTTGGGCTCGATAAGAAGGGTATCGCCCGCGCGAACCTCGTCCCGCAGGTGCGCGGCGAGCACAACGACCTGCTCCTCCCCTGCGGAGTTGGTGATGACCGCACGGTCGGTGCCGAGGCGTTCTTGAAGCGTGGCAAGTGATCCGGTGTTGACCGGGGCGCAGGCTTCCACCACAACGAATCCTTCGCCCAAGCGCACCTGCTGGCCCACCTTTAACGAGCCAGGCTCAAGGTTGGGTGAAATCTTCACGCGCATGACGCGGCCATTCGTATACACCTCGGCATCGCGGCGCGAATCGTGTGGCCGGCCGGAATAGCCTAGAAAGACTCCATACGTGGAGGCAGGTTCCGCCAAAGCGTCAACTTCAGCCAGAAGCTGCTGGAGCTTGACGCGCGCATCCTTCAACAAGGCCGCGAGTTTAGTGTTGCGCTCAGAGAGTTGATCAATCTGCCGACGCAACTGGGTGTGTTCGGAGGCGTGGGTGGCATCGTTCATAGGATCCACCCTAGCGCGCGGGCAGGCCCTTACCCCCTACTTTCGTGCGCGGCGCTGCGGGCGGGGCGGCGTGACGCCGTCGGCAAGCCGGCGCGTCCAAATCAGGAAGGCAGTGTGTGCGTTCATGCGGTGCTCCGGGCGCGTAGCTAGGCCCTCCACCTTCCACTCGCGCACCAGGGACTCCCACGCCTTGGGTTCGGTAAAACACTTAAGCTCACGGATACCTTCCATCACCTTCATGAGCTGAGGCACGGTGGCCACATAGGTCATGAACACGCCACCCGGAATGAGGATGTCACGTACCTTTTCTAGATGCTCCCACGGCTCGAGCATGTCGAGGATGACGCGGTCCACAGGGCCGCCCAGATCCTCGACGGTCACATCTGCCAAGTCCCCCAGGCGCGGGCTCCACCACTCGGGCTGCTCGCCGAAGTATTCCTTGACGTTGTCCACGGCATATTCGAGGTGATCATCGCGGACTTCGTAGGAGTACACTTGGCCCTGTGGGCCCACGGCGCGCAGCAGCGTCATGGACAGCGCACCGGACCCGGCACCGGCCTCAAGCACGCGGGCTCCCATGAAGATATCGCCCTCAACCAGAATCTGTGCGGAGTCCTTGGGATAGATCACCGCTGCACCGCGCGGCATGGAGAGCACGTGATCCACCATGAGGTGGCGGAAGAGCAGGAAGGAGCTGCCCAGGGTGGAGTCGATGACCGATCCTTCATCGAGTCCGACGATGTCATCGTGATTGATGATGCCCTTGTGCGAGTGGAACTGGCCTCCCTCTTCGAGGACGATGGTGTAGTGACGGCGCTTAGCATCGGTGAGCTGCACGCGGTCGCCGTAGCTGAAGGGGCCAGAATATGCCATAGCGTTAAGGACCTTTCACAAGTGAGGGAGGGATGTCCGGGTTAACCCACCAAGTATGCCTCAAGAGCCTGCCCGAGCCATAGTTGGTCACGTTCGCCCACAAGCTCGCGGGCGGAGTGCATCGACAGCATCGGCACACCGACATCCACAGTGGGGATACCCAAGCGCGTGGCGGAGATAGGACCAATCGTGGAGCCACACGGCACATCATTATTGCCCACGAAGCGCTGGTACGGAACACCTGCGCGGCGGCACGCGTCCTCCCAGAGATTCACCGTGACAGCATCCGAGGCATACCGCTGGTTGCCGTTGATCTTGGTCACGGGACCCTGGCCAATGATCGGGTGATGCGTAGGATCGTGCTTTTCAGCATAGTTTGGGTGCACCGAGTGCGCTGCATCCGCTGATACGCAGCTGGAGCGGGCGAACATCTGGAAGCGCTGTTCCTCATTTGCGCCGAGCGCACGCGCGGTACGCGTGAGCACGTCACCCAAAATGGGGCCACCAGCTCCGTAACGGGAGGACGAGCCGACCTCTTCGTGGTCAAAAGCGGCCATCACCAGAATGTCCTTATTGTTAGTCGCAGTGCTTGCCGACGCCGCCCCCACCATCGCCTGCAGCGACGCATGGACGGAGGACAAATTATCCATGCGGCCGGCAGCGATAAACTTCTCACCCGCGCCAAAGACTTCACCACGCTGGGAATCCGCAGTAATAAGATTGAAGGAGGCAATGTCATCGGGTTCAACGCCGAGCTTGTTGCCGATCACGCCCATCACGGAGGTCTCCGGCGTATCTACGGAGAGCACCGGCTGCATGTGGCGTTGGCGATCTGGCTTGAATTCATCCTTGCGGTAGAGGTGGATGGCCAGCGAAGGCAGGCGCAAGAGCGGACCAGTGTTGACGAGGTGGCGGGTGCCATCCTTGGTCAAGACTTGGCCGCCCACGGTGAGCTCGCGATCAAACCAACTGTGCAGCAGCACGCCGCCATAGACTTCCACAGCTACCTGTTGCCACCCTGCGGAATCGAAGTCCGGGGTGGGCTTAAGAGCAAGGCCCGGGGAGTCGGTATGAGAACCGATGATGCGGAATCCGGACTCCGGACTAGCCCCTTCCGGTACATACCACGCCATGACTGCTCCTCCGCGCACCATGACGTGCCCACCTGGCTCGGCTGACCACTCTTCGCTTTCCTCCTGGCGGATAAATCCTGCCTCAGTCAGCTGGCGTGCTACTTCTTCAGCAGCATGGTAGGAGGAGGGGCTGGCAGCGATGAAATCGAGAAAGCTTTTCGTGGTATCCGTCGTAGTCATACCTTCTAGCTTGCCATGGTTGGCAGCTGTACGTCCCCAAGTATGTGGGCCCAAGTATGTGCAGCAGGGTTCTCCGAGGCCATGCGCTAGGCTAGGCAACATCATGCCGAAACGACTAGCCCTCTCCCCCTCCCGCGCGTCCGATTACAACCAGTGTCCATTGCTTTACCGCTTCAGGGCTATTGACAAGCTTCCTGAGCCTAAGACGAAGGCGCAGGTCAAAGGCACACTGGTTCATGCTGTTTTGGAAAACATGCATAAGCTCCCACGCGAGGAGCGTGATTACCCGGCCGCAGTTAAAATGATTAAGCCCGAATGGGCCACGATGGTTGAGGCGGACCCGGATCTGCGGGACCTCGTCCCTGCTGAGGAAGAACTCGACTTCTTCATCGAGGCACGTGAACTGGTCAAGGGTTATTTCCAGATGGAGAACCCCCAGGGCTTCGACGCCCACGAGTGCGAGATGTACGTGGATACGGTTTTGCCCAACGGTGTGCCCGTCCGCGGCTTTATTGATCGCGTTGATGTCGCACCCACCGGAGAAGTGCGCGTGGTGGACTACAAGACCGGAAAGAAGCCTCTCCCCCGGTATTCACACGATGCGCAATTCCAGATGCGGTTCTATGCACTCGTGTATTGGCGGATCATGGGCACGATTCCGGCGCAGTTGCGCTTGATGTATCTCAAGGTGCTGGACTCAATGTTCCTTACGCCAGGTCCTGAGGAGCTCGCATACTTCGAGCGTGACTTGGGCGAGCTCTGGGCCAAGATCGAAGGCGATGGCAAAGCTGGCGATTTTCGCCCCAAGACCTCGAAACTGTGCGGCTGGTGCTCGTTTCAAGACCTGTGCCCAGCCTTCGGCGGAACGCCACCTGAGTACCCCGGCTGGCCGGAGTAGAAGGGTGGGCCGGAGTAGAACGGCCGAGTAACCGTTCTACTAGCTTTTGAACACCCCGACCATATCGGGCTTACACCTAAAACAGGCCGGAAATTGTACCGTCTGCAGCAACATCGATATTGTTCGCTGCTGGCTTCTTAGGCAAGCCCGGCATGGTCATCACATCACCCGTCAATGCCACGATGAAGCCGGCACCAGTGCGCGGTTGGAGCTCGCGGACATGCAGGGTATGTCCCTCGGGAGCACCGAGCTGGCTCGGATGGTCGGAGAAGGAATACTGCGTCTTGGAGATCACGACTGGGTACTTTTCCCAGCCGTTGTCCTTGATGTATTTCAGATCCTTGAGAGCCTTCGATGAGTATTCGACTCTCTCAGCGCGGTAGATCGTCGTGGCGATGGTCTGGATCGATGCCTCGATGCCCTCTTCCGGATCATAGAGCTGCTTCGAACTGCCCTCAGTGAGGTTCTCAAGCAGCAGCTGTGCAAGTTGTGTCGCGCCCTGGCCGCCCTTGGCCCAAACTTCGGCTTCTTCCAGAGCAACGCCAAATTCCTTGGCCCACTGGCGCATGAAGTCACGCTCCGCGTCGGTATCGCTGCCAAAGAGATTGAGGGCAACAACTGGAGTAAGCCCAAAGCTGCGGAGGTTCTCGACATGGCGCTCGAGGTTGACCACCCCCTTCTTCAAGGCGTCAAGGTTCTCTGTGGTGAGTTCCTCGCGCGGCTGGCCACCGTTGTACTTCTGGGAACGAATCGTGGCTACGACCACGGCGCCGGCTACATCAAGATCACCAAAGCGGGCTTTGATATCCAAGAACTTTTCGCCGCCGAGGTCAGCACCAAAGCCAGCTTCAGTGAGGACGATGTCACCAAAGCGCATCGCAGTTTGGGTCGCGAGCAGAGTGTTGCAACCGTGGGCGATGTTGGCGAAGGGGCCTCCATGAACAAAAGCCGGGGTCCCAGCCAAGGTCTGTACCAGGTTAGGGTTAAGCGCGTCCCGCATAAGCGCAGTCAAGGCACCCTGGGCATCCAAGTCGCGAGCAGTTACTGGCTTGTGGTCGTAGCTGTAGCCCACCGTGATGTCACCCAGGCGCTTCTTCAGATCGGCGAGGTCCGTAGCGAGACCCAAAATTGCCATGATTTCCGAGGCTGCCGTGATGGTGAAGCTGGTCTCTCCTGGTACGCCGTGGGCAGGTCCACCCAACCCAGTGATGACGTTGCGCAAGGCGCGGTCATTGACATCGACACAACGCTGCCATGTCACGCGACGCGGATCGATGTTGAGCGTATTGCCTTGATGGATGTGGTTATCAATGATGGCGGCCAGCGTATTGGTGGCTGCGGCGATAGCGTGAAAATCACCGGTGAAGTGGAGGTTGATGTCCTCCATAGGAACTACCTGCGAGTAGCCACCACCGGCAGCGCCACCTTTGATGCCCATGACTGGCCCCTGGGAAGGCTCACGGAGAGCGACGATAGCTTTCTTACCAAGTGCGGCGAGGGCATCGGTGAGGCCAATGAGGACCGTCGATTTACCTTCACCGGCCGGAGTCGGCGACACCCCCGTCACGAGAACAAGCTTTCCTTTAGCGGGCATGTCCTCAATGTGGGTGATATCCACTTTGGCTTTCGTGCGGCCAAAGGGAATCAATGCTGATTCGGGGATACCAGCACGGGAGGCAATCTCAGTGATGGGCTCCAGGTGGTGGGCTTGGGCAATGTCAACGTCTGAAGGTTGCGTACTCATGCCCACCAGTTTAGCGCGGTGAGAGGCTGATTTTTAGCGTGCGCGGGTTAGATAATGACGGCGCCGAAGAGGTAGCAGAGAACAATCGACAGCACGATGTTCAGCACGCCTGGAACGATGAATGGGTGGTTGAAGACTGCCTTGCCGATACGCGTCGAACCGGTATCGTCCATCTCCACCGCTGCCAGAAGAGTCGGGTAGGTCGGAAGGATGAACAGCGCGGATACCGCAGGGAAGGCGGCCACAGCGGTCAGCGGGTTGACGCCAAGTGCCAATGCGGCCGGCATAAGTGCCTTGGTGGTGGCTGCCTGCGAGTAGAGCAGCGCCGCAGCGAAGAAGAGAACGACAGCTAGCAGCCATGGAGCGGATGCGATGATTTCTCCGGAGAGCTCCTGAATATCCTCCAAGTAGTGGTTAATCAGGGAGGTGCCCAGCCAGGCAACGCCCAGCACACAGATACATGCGGACATTCCGGATTTGAACACTGGAGTATTGAGGACATCGCCTGCCGGAACCTTCGTCAGCATCACGATGAGGGTGGCTGCGGTGAGCATGACCGTCATGATGGCCTCATTGCGCGGCAAAGTAGGCTCCTCAATGAGTCCAACCTGCGAAGAGGTCAGCGTAGCCCACAGCATGACGATGACGATGGCCACGAGGAAGATGATGACGGAAGACTTCGCACCCTGGACCGGGCTGTAGTTGGAAGCTCCTTCCGGAAGCTTGACGAGGCCCTGTTCCTTACGCTGCTGGTACACGGGATCATCCTCAAGCTCAACACCCGCGCGGTTGGCTACCCATGCTGCCGGGAAGATCGAGAGGAACGTTGCAGGGATTAGAACGGCCAAAATCTGGAGGTAGCCCACGCCCATTGGCTCAAGCAACGAGGCCAAGAGGACGACTGCTGCAGAAATCGGCGACGCACAGATCGCCATCTGCGAAGCTACAACAGAAATGGACAATGGACGGGACGGGCGAACCTTTCCTTCCTTGGCCACCTCCACAATGACCGGGAGGGTAGAAAAGGCGGTGTGACCAGTACCGGCAAGTACGGTCATTAGCCAGGTAACTACTGGTGCATAGAAGGTGATTCGCTTTGGATTCTTACGAAGGAATTTCTCGGCGAGATAGACCAAGTAATCCATACCGCCAGCGCGCTGCATGGCAGCGATGGCGGCGATAACGGTCATGATGATGCCGATGACGTCGAAAGGAATGTCATCGCGGGTAATTGGAACGCCGGTTAGACCGAGCACCAAGACGCCGAGGCCACCGGCCATACCGATTCCGATGGAACCGATTCGGGCACCCAGGTAAATCGCCGCTAGGACAATGAGAATGTGCACAACAACCATGTGTGACTCCAATATTCGCAGCAGTGCTGCGGGACAAGGGGGTAAGTCGCGCCTTACCCGATGCCTGTGGGGTCAAGCACGACAACTGACTATTTTATTCTGCCCTATTTCTGCCCTATTTGAGCGAAAAAATGCGGACTTAAGCCCGATTGTGTCCACTTACACACCCGTAGGAAGGTTGCTCTTCCCAATCAACGAAGAAAAGAATCAGCGCCCGCACCGGCCAGCAATGGCGGTGCGGGCGCTGAAGTAGCACACCTTGACGCCCACACGTGTGGGCGTCAACACGACGATTTATTCGTCAATGTACAGCTGACCGCGGAACTCTGGGTGCATGAGGTTCTCAACAGACAGCACACGGTTGAGGGTTTCTTCGTCGAGAAGGCCCTTCTCCAAAACCAGTTCCTTGACGCCCTTGCCGGTCTCGAGGGACTCCTTGGCAATGAGGTCACCATTGTGGTGGCCGATGAACGGGTTCAGGTAGGTGACGATACCGATGGAGTTCTCGACGTAGGCACGGCAGACGTCCGCATTGGCGGTAATACCCTCAACGCACTTCTCGCGCAGGGTATCCACGGCATTGCCCATAATGCGGATGGACTGGAAGAGCGCCTCGCCGATAACCGGCTCCATGACGTTGAGCTGGAGCTGGCCAGCCTCAGCAGCCATGGTGACGACGTGGTCGTTACCAAAGATCTTGAAGCAGACCTGGTTCACAACCTCTGGGATAACCGGGTTGACCTTACCCGGCATGATGGAGGAACCAGCCTGACGCGGCGGAAGGTTGATCTCTGCCAGACCAGCGCGCGGACCGGAAGACAGAAGACGCAGGTCATTACAGATCTTGGCCAGCTTCATGGCGGCACGCTTGATCGTGGAGTGCAGAAGCACGTAGGCACCGCAGTCAGAGGTGGCCTCGATGAGATCACGGGCGGTCTTGATTTCCAGACCAGTGACCTCAGACAGAGCGGCGGTGACCTGGTGGCGGTAGCCAGCTGGCGTATTCACACCGGTACCGATGGCGGTAGCACCCAGGTTGATCTCGAGCAGACGTTTCTGGGAATCGCGCAGGATGGCCTGCTCCTCAGCAAGGTTGTGAGCGAAAGCCTTGAACTCGTCACCGAGGGTCATCGGGACAGCGTCCTGCAGCTGGGTACGGCCCATCTTCAGGATGTCGCAGAAGTCGTTGCCCTTGGCATGGAAAGCAGCCTGCAGGGCATCGATTCGCTCGATGAGGTCCTCCATAGCGTAGTACAGGCCGAGGCGGAAGCCGGTCGGGTACGCATCATTGGTGGACTGAGACATGTTGACGTCATCATTCGGGTTAATGATGTCGTAGGCGCCCTTTTCCTCACCGAGGTGCTCAAGCGCCAGGTTGGCCACGACCTCATTGGTGTTCATGTTGAGCGAAGTACCAGCGCCACCCTGGAAGACATCCAGCGGGAACTGATCCATGCAGCGGCCCTTCTCCAAGATCTCATCACACGCCCAAATGATGGCCTCTGCCTTCTTCTTAGGCAGAACGTGAAGGCGGCGGTTGGCCATTGCAGTGGCCTTCTTGACCTGAACCATGCCGCGGATGAAGTCCGGAATGGTGTTGATGGTCACGTAGGAAATCTGGAAGTTCTCAATTGCGCGCAGCGTGTGGACGCCGTAGTACGCGTCGTTGGGAACCTCCATGGAGCCGAGGAGGTCGGTCTCAGTACGAGTCTTTTTGGTGCTCGTAGCCTTAGGCGCCTTGTTAGTAGCCTTCTCCTCAACCTCAGACTTGGCGGCCTTGGTCTCGGTCTGAGCATCCTTCTTAGTGGACTTTGCCATGATGGCTGACTCCTTGCATATAAATCGAAGAACGACGGTGGTCACCCTTCATCGTAGCCAGGAGCGCGAATAAAATGTTTGGCATCTGCCCCTAAAATCGGGCAATACGGAGATCTGACGCAAGAATTGCTTCCGCTCCAAGCTCAGAAAGACTGTCCATGACCTGGTTTGCCAGCTTGCGGGGAACCATGACGCGGACTGCTACCCATCCTTCACGTGCCAACGGGGAAATTGTTGGACCCGTTAAGCCGGGCGTGACGGCTTCGACGTCCGGGAGATCCTTTTCGGCCACGTTGTAGTCGAGCATGACGTAGTGACGTGCGTTGAGGATGCCTCGAATGCGGCCGAGCACAACGTTTTCTTCATCTGTCAGTTCCTCCCCCGCGCGTTTGATGACAACTGCTTCCGACGCCACGATGGGATCACCGAAAGGTGCAAGGCCCTGCTGTCGCAGCGTGGCTCCCGTGGAGACAACGTCCGCGATGACATCGGCTACCCCTAGGTGGATGGAAATTTCGACCGCACCGTCAAGGCGAATAACCTCCGCCTCAATGCCGTTGGTTGCCAGGTGGTCACGCACAACGTTGGGGTACGAGGTGGCAATGCGCTTGCCTTGCAGCTTGTCCACAGTCCACTCCTCGCCTGCGGGCGCGGCATAACGGAACGTGGATGCTCCAAACCCAAGGTTGAGCACCTCGTCGAATTTGGCGCGAGAGTCTTGGGCAAGGTCCCGGCCCGTAATACCGAGGTCAAGCACGCCTTGAGCAACGTAGATGGCGATATCCTTAGGACGCAGGAAGAAGAATTCAACGCCGTTCGCCTCATCAACGACGTTGAGGGATTTGTTGTGTCCGCGGCCTTTGTACCCGGCCTCTTTGAGGATTTCGAGAGCAGACTCGGAAAGGGAACCCTTGTTGGGAACAGCAATTTTGATCATGAATGCGGCTTTCTCTAGAGGTAGCGGTAGATGTCTTCGAGCTTCAGGCCGCGCTTATGGGCCATGACCTGCAGCCAATACAGCAGCTGCGACATTTCCTCAGCTAGTTCCTCATCAGACTGGTATTCCGCGGCGATCCATACTTCGCCAGCCTCTTCGATGATCTTCTTGCCCAGATGGTGAATACCTTTGTCATAGGCCTCCACGGTGCCGGAGCCCTCAGGCCTCTCGGTGATTTTCTGGGACAGTTCCTCAAACAGGCTCTCAAAATTCTTCACAGGTGCATATTCTTCCACACCGCTGCATAGAATTCTGCCCTCTGGCTGAAATTGATACCGCCGAACACTGCTCAGCGTTAGCGCAGGATCCGGGTGAACCAGGAATACACATCGTCGGCAGTAGCACCTACAAGGTGCCGCGCAGAATGCAGGTGGGAAATCTCTGTTGCCTCCGCAGGAACATCAACGTGGTCACCTTCAGGAAGAGCGATGACGGCGCAGCCGGCGTCGACAGCCGCACGCATTCCGGCAGCAGAATCCTCAAAGACTAGGCACTCCCCTGGTTCTAGGCCAAGGCGGCGAGCGGCCTCGGCATACATGTCCGGAGCAGGTTTGCCATGAGGGACCTCGTCACCGCAAATGGTGTCCACAAAGTAGCCGCGGCCCAGCGCCTCAATAGCAGAATCCGCCACATAGCGTTCTGTATTGGTCGTCACCATCATCGGCATGCCGTGTTCCTTGAGTTCGCTGAGCAGCTCAGGAACTCCAGGGAAAATTTCGAGGTGTTGAGCAAACAGCGATTTAACGTAGTCAAACATGAGCGTGCGGTAGCGCTCCGTATCGCCCGGCTGCAAGGTCACGCCAGCCTTATCGGCGCAGATATCCAGCGTGTCCTCAAAGGTCGCGCCTACAGTGGCAAGACGCTCCGTTGGCGTGAGGCGGCGTCCCAAGCTCTCTGAGAGGTAAAACGTGGCTTCCTCCCACAGCGGCTCGGAATTGGTAAGGGTGCCATCCATATCCCAGAAGATTGCTGATGGCCGCCGAATCTGCACAGTCAATTAGAAGTCCAGCTCCGGAAGCTGCGAGAGGGCCTCATCGTCGGCGCCTGTGGCAGCGGAGGCAGAGTGAATAAGCTCGGTCAGCTCTTCCTTCTCCTCTGGCTCCAAGACAGCATCGGCATTCTTACGGTTGAAGGCTCCGAGCTTTTCTACTGATGGCTTCACTGCAGCGCTGAGAATCGGACCCTCTGGGTCGTCTGGAAGCTTGTCCAGATTATCGAGGAAACCCTCGATGATCTCCTTCAGTTCTGGGAGGACGGCGGCATCAAATGGTGCCTCCCAGAACTCTTTCTCATCCTCCTTGAGGTAATCGCCGGTGGCGAAGGATTGAAGGTTAGAAATGAACTCGTCAACGGTGGACTGGAATTCTGCGCGAATGCTCATGAGCTAGATAATGCCTGAAGATCTTTAGAGGCGCACGCCCAACAGAGAATTAACTGCTGTGCGGATAAGTGAGGCAGCGTCTGCACTGCTCTCTTCGCTGGTATCAGCGCTTTCTTTGGTTGCCTCAGCGGCCCAGGCGTCAAGGGTTTCAAGCGCGCGTGGGGTGTCGAGATCGTCAGCCAACGCTGCTCGCACATCCTGGATTACTGCTTGCAGGGACTCAACCTGGCCAGGGCTTTTTGCAGCAGCACGCCAGTGCGACAAACGCTCCTGAGCGGCAGCCAGCACGTCATCAGACCAATCACGGTCACCGCGGTAGTGGCCGGCATAGACACCGAGACGGATCGCTGAGGGGTCCACGCCAGCCTCGACCAGCTTGTGTACGAAGACGAGGTTTCCCAAAGACTTCGACATCTTCGTTCCCTCAAGTCCAATCATGCCGGAGTGGACGTAGACCTGTGCCATACGTTCGACCTGGAGCGCAGCTTCTGCATGGGCTGCAGAGAACTCATGATGCGGGAACTTCAAATCAGAGCCGCCGCCCTGAATCGTGAAGGTGGAGCCGAGGCGGTTGGTGGCAATAGCCGAGCACTCAATGTGCCAACCCGGGCGGCCAGGACCGAAGGGAGAGTCCCAAGCAGGTTCACCTTCACGGTGTGCGCGCCAAATCAGAGCATCGAGTGGATCACGCTTGCCAGGGCGATCTGGGTCACCGCCACGCTCAGCAAAGAACGTCTCCATCTGCTCACGGGAATAGTTCGACTCATAGCCAAAGTTATCCGTGGCCTCGATCGACGCGTAGACATCGGGATATTCCGGATCATCGACGGTGTAGGCCGCGTCGACGTCGAGAAGCTTCTGCACCATCACCGTAATCTCATCAATAGCTTCCATCGCACCGATAAAATGCTGCGGTGGAATCACGGAAAGTAGCTCCATATCGGAGCGGAAGAGATTAACTTGGGACGTGCCCAGCTCGCGCCAGTCCACACCGTCGCGCTCAGCCCTTTCAAAAAGTGGGTCGTCGACGTCAGTGATGTTCTGCGCGTAGTTGACCTTATAGCCGTTGTCCAGCAGTTGGCGATAAATCAGGTCGAAGGTGAGGTATGTTGCCGCATGACCTAAGTGAGTGGAGTCGTACGGAGTGATGCCACAGACATACATGGTGGCGGTATCACCGTTGATATCTACCTTTGAGACAACCTCATCGGCCGAATCATAAAGGTGAAGCGGGACGGGAGTGCCTGGGACAGAGTCGACGTGCGGTGTAGGCCAAGATTGCATGCCCACAATCCTAACGCGCCCCCACTCTGATGACACGACCGCGGCCATCACACCGTGTCTTGGGACGAATGCTAGGGCGCGAGCACGCCCAGTCCCAGCAAGATCATGACGATAATGCCGACGGGGATGCGGTAAGCAGCGAACCACTCGAAGGAGTGGTTGCCCACAAACTTCAGCAACCACGCGATGGAGGCGTAGCCCACGATGAAGGCAATACCTGTTCCCACGAGCAGTTGCATACCGGTGGCGGACTGACCAACGGTGGGGCCGAAGGCGTCCCCCAGTGAGAAGAGCCCTGAAGCCATCACCGCCGGAATGGCCAGAAGGAAGCTGAAACGAGTAGCTACCTCACGGTCGAGGCCCAGAAAGAGGCCACCGGAGATCGTACCGCCGGAGCGAGATACACCGGGGATCAGCGCAAGGCACTGACACAAGCCCATAACGATGGCATCGCGCATGGTCAGTTCCTCAAAGCTGCGAGTCTTCTTACCCATGCGTTCAGCCAGGATAAACACGAAAGAAAAAAGCACCAACATAGAAGCCGTGATCCACAGATTGCGCAGGTTGTCACGAATTAAGTCTTTGCCCAGAACACCAAGGATGCCAATAGGAATAGAGCCAACGATCACCATCCAACCCATTCGGTAGTCTTGGCCGCGCTTGTCCTTGTTGGCAAGGCCCATGAACCAGCCTTTGAGGATCTGCCAAATCATGCCGGCGAAATACACGATGACGGCTAGCTCGGTCCCAAGCTGAATGACGGCGGTAAAGGAAGCACCTGCGTCCTGCCCCCAGAAGAGCGTTGAGACGATACGCAGGTGGCCAGAAGAGCTGACGGGCAAAAATTCGGTGAGGCCTTGGACAAGGGACAGGACAATGACCTGCATCCATGTCATGGCGTCAGAAGCAGCTGTTGTAGTCACTCGCGACAGCCTACTCGTCGTGCTTGCGGCTTCCGGTTTGCACCACGCTGGCTGCTAGGATGAGAAATCGTGAAAATGCGTGGAGTTTTGCTTTCTTGTGCCCTTCTCACCAGCACGTCTGCCCTCGCAGCGTGTGATCCCACGGTGGGAATAGGAGGAGATCCCGACTCGGCCGTCTACGGCCAAGCAGAGCCCGCCGACTCCCCCGCTACGCAGGACGCAGCCGGGAAGGTCGTGGATTTCGGCAAGGTCACTGACACCGCTGCGTTGGGTGATGTTCTTGCAGTCCGCACAGCAGATGCCCTCACTATAGGCACGCAAGCTGACTTCGAGGCAGATGAGGCAACCCGAGTGGACATCGATAAGCACTGCGGAGACCTCACCGCATCCCCCTCTCATTTTGTCGTAGCTTGCGGCGACACAGTTCTTCTCATAGACGCACAGAAGCCAGCTTCTCCGCAGGAGCTTGCCGTGGATGAGGAGACACCCGTAACGGTCGCTGCCGAGACCTCTACTGGTGAGATCTTCGTGGGCTCGGCGGATTCGACGACTGTGGGCGTTTACAAGGACGCCGAGAGGACTGGCACCATCAAGGTGGAAGCTGGCAGTGACCAGCTTATTTCCGTCCCTAATCCGGATGGTGCAGATGGCGTCGTCCGCGTACTGCGCAAAGACTCCACAATCCAATCCTTGGACTGGGAAAAAGAACGCGCCGGCGGTCGACTGCGCGTGGGCCAGGGCGTCGGTCAAATTGCCGGCGGTGACGGAGCGGTGGTGGTGGCTTCGGATACCGTGGGCAAACGTGTGGCCATCTACACCGCGAGCGACGTTATCCGTCTCCACCAGTTCGGCAACACGGAGGGCACGCCCTGGGCTGTAGCTTGGGACAATGAACGGGAGTTGGCGTGGGTCACCACCACAGATAACAATCTGCTTCATGCCTACACCGTCTCCTCCGGAGTTCCGGAACTCACCGGAAGCGTTGAAACGGTAGCAGGCGCGCAGAGTATCGCCGTGCTTGACGACGGCACAGTGGTCGCCGCTTCCGCTAACGGTGACGGGCTGCAGTTCATCAACGATCCGGAGCTAGACGGCTCCTAGACTCTGAAACGCTGTTCTCCGCTATCCCAATCCACTACTCGCTTTCCCCCTGCCACTATGGACTAGAAGGATTATTCATGCAGTATTCCGCGCTCGACCGCGCTCGCCACGCCGCATATCAGGTTGCTCTTAAGGGAATGTTCCGGCTGAGCCCAGAGCGCATCCACGGCATTATCACCATGGGCCTTGCTGGCCTGCAGGCAGTTGGCCCCGCTAACCGGTTGTTGGCGAAGGTGCTGCCAGTCACTGATCCAATGCTGGAACAGGAAGTCTTCGGTGTTCGGTTCCCCCGCCCGTTGGGCCTTGCTGCTGGTTTCGACAAGATTGCCTCCTCCCCCGATGTGTGGGCTCCGATGGGCTTCGGGTACGCGGAGTTGGGCACTATTACGCCAAAGCCACAGCCAGGAAACCCGGCTCCCCGCCTATTCCGACTCAAACCGGACAAGGCCATCCTCAACCGCATGGGCTTCAACAATGAGGGAGCGCTCCATGCCGCGCGTAACCTGCGCAAGCGCCGCTACAACGACGTCATCGGCATTAATATTGGCAAGAACAAAGTGACCACGCCTGAGCACGCTGTGGACGATTACCGCCAGTGCGCGTCGCTCCTCGGGGATCTGGTTGACTTTGTGGTGGTCAATGTCTCCTCCCCCAATACTCCTGGCTTGCGTGACCTGCAGGCGGTGGAGTCATTGCGCCCGATTATGGAGGCAGTCGTGGAATCCACGTCCCGTCCCGTCTTGGTGAAGATTGCGCCGGACTTGTCGGACGAGGATATTGATGCAGTGGCTGATATGGCTGTGGAGGTGGGCCTTGCTGGCATCGTGGCAACCAACACGACGATTTCTCGTGATGGCCTTCGCACTCCTGCTGATGAGGTAGCTGCGATGGGCGCCGGTGGTGTGTCGGGGCCGCCAGTCGCTGCGCGTTCCTTAGAGGTGCTCAAGCGCCTCGCTGCCCGCGTGGGCGATGAGCTTGTTCTCATCTCCGTGGGCGGTATTTCCACCCCTGAAGAAGCCTGGGAGCGTATCACCGCCGGTGCCACGCTCCTCCAAGGTTATACCGGCATGATTTACGGTGGCCCGGACTGGATCCGCGATATTCACCGTGGCATTGTGCTTCAGCTGCGCAAGCACGGTCTACGGAATATTTCTGAGGCCGTGGGGTCCGGCTTGGGATGGATTGATTAATGCACCGTGCGGCGAATAACCGCCGCACACAATCCTGCGCCCACGGCGTAGAGGAAGACCACGTATTGCCCCATCGTGGTGAGAACCGTGCTCGGTAGAGCCCGACTCGCCACGATAAGGACGAGGGCGAGCACGAGCGCGATGATTTGTTCGCGGCTGCCCCGCTGGTCGCGCCGCTGCGTGCTGAAAGCGCCAACGAGAAGCGCTGCGCCCACAATGGCGAGGCGCCGCCAAGTCCACTCAAAAGTAGCTCCCCATCCGTCGGTAAAGATGGAGACCAGCCCGAACAGTGCTAGTACGGCGGCCAGCAAGGTAAAAGCGCCACCTACTCGTAGGCCGCCGGGGATGGCTACTCCGTCGGTATCGGGATGATTAGTCATTCTGATGAGTGTAATGGGGCGAATTAGTGAGCCTCGTACCAGCCCCAGGTAACCGCACGGCCCAACGTGTGGAAGAAGAGGTTGAAGCCCAGCACGGTAGGCGAGGAGTCAGGATCAATATCAAGCTTTTCCACATCCACCGCATGGACGGCGAAAAGGTAGCGGTGCGGGGCATGGCCCGCCGGCGGCTGGGGGCCATAGTAGACACGCTGGCCAGAGTCACCGCGGAGGCTGACAACGCCCTCAAGTCCCAAGTCCTCAGTGGATCCAGCCCCCGTGGGGAGCTCACGCACATCCGCAGGGATGTTGAAGACAGCCCAGTGCCAGAATCCGGAACCGGTCGGCGCGTCTGGGTCGAAACACGTCACAGCAAAGGATTTCGTCCCTTCGGGTACATCAGTCCACGCCAACCGTGGGGAAACATTCTCCGGCGCACGGAACTTCTCAGCGATCTCCGCGCCTTCTTCGATATCGGTAGAGGCCACGGTAAACGCTTCTACCTCTCCCAACGGGGCGTAAGGATCCGGCCCCGGGAAGCGAGAGTCCGCAGCATAGCTCGGCGTGGTAGTTGCAGTCTTGTCAGATGTGTTGCTAGTCATACTTCCTTTCTACTGGACAGAACTTTTGTCCGCAGAAGATTCACTCACTATCAACTTTCATCGGTGTGTTTTTGCACGCAATGGGACGTAGAAAAATGCGGGATGACGTCGCGATTTGTGTACTGCAGGCCAATCGGGATACAGTATTCGAGTGCCCAGCCGAGAGGCTGAACAAACACCCTAGCCCGGGTGGCGGAATGGCAGACGCGCTAGCTTGAGGTGCTAGTGTCCTATTAACGGACGTGGGGGTTCAAGTCCCCCCTCGGGCACAGTGTGAAGTCTCGAGACATCGTTCCGGTCGGTGTCTCGAGATTTTTCGTTTTCAGAGCCGAAGATTGCACGCGTGGGGATTGAGGGTGTGAATCCCACTGTCGTGGGTTTGAT
>ERZ1031113.36-NODE-36-length-73648-cov-15.292270_pt1 | contig 73648 bp, 71 predicted proteins | sample MGYA00518225_ERZ1031113 | MGnify/ENA primary metagenome ERZ1031113 (study PRJEB33718, sample SAMN03159751) | human skin metagenome | collected 2014-05-20 | study: EMG produced TPA metagenomics assembly of the PRJNA266117 data set (Human skin bacterial metagenome...
TCGAGGTCTTTTTTGACTTTGGCGGTGTAGGACTCGATCAGGGTGAGAATGCTAAGGCTATGTTGTTGTGCCATCGCGGCGGCGCGTGCTGTGCGTTGTTTGCCGGTAAAGCGAGTTTGCCCGAAGTAGGTGCGGTGCAGGTGGGAAAGCTCGGTGGCATCGGCTGGGTCGGCGCCGAGTGCGCGGAGCTCATCGGGTGAGCTGGATGCTTGTTCCACTAGCGCGATCCCCGAGTTGCGGTAGTGGAAGTAGGTTTCTAATACCCCCATGGCCACAGAGACTAAAACAGGTTCACTAACCCCGCAACCGGAACGCAGAATTACTCGGCGTTAAAAGAATAGCTCCCAGTCAACTCGTTATGGAGGACGACGGTATAGTCCTGGCCGTTGGCATTGGCGCCGTCGATAAGCGCCTGCAGCTCCTGTGAGTTGTAATGGCGGCTTAAGCCGACGTAGAACACTGCGAGGAGGATAATCCCTCCCACAAGAATGGCGGCGGGGATGAAAGCGCTGCGGAATTGGGGCATGCCGTCGACGTTAGTAGAGCGCTGGTTTAATCGCATCCCACGCCGGCTGCAGTTGCTTGCCAAACATCACCCAGTCGTGGGTGCCGTCGGTGAGATAGTCGGTGGTGTGGGGGATGGAGGCGTCGGAAAGCGCGGCGGAAAACTCCTCCGTACAGCGACGTGAGCCGGCCTCCAAAAGGGTGCCCCCGATGCGATCATTGACGGACTTTCCGGGATAAGCCGCCAGTTCCTCGTCCGTCCACGCGCCCGAGGCCGCGGCGAGGTACAGAGCCGTGCCGCGCAGCCCCTCCGGGTGGGACATGACGTCATTGCGTAGCCAGTCTTCCGAACCGCGCGGGCCCCACATGTTCGTCGGGTCGCCGCCCTTGGTGCGCACCGTCAAATCCACCGTGCCCTGGCCCACCTTGCTGGTGGTGGAATAGCAGCCGGAAATACCCGCCACGCCTTGGAAGAAACCCGGGTTGTTGTTCGCCATCATCACCGCGCCCGATGCTCCCATGGACAACCCAATGAGTCCGCGTTTGCCGTTGTGGTTGAGCTCCGCCTCCACTAGCGGAGCCAGTTCTGTGATGAGGAACGTTTCCCACTTGTGGCGCCCCAACTTCGGGTCATCCTCTCTCCAGTCCGTCCACATGGATCCGGCTCCCTGCGAGGGGATGACGATGCTGGCGTCGGATTTGCCGAAGACGCGCTTCACATGCCCCTTGGTGATCCAGTTCGAGGTCTCCGGGGAGTCTACGCCCTCGAGAAAGTACACCACGGGCCCGCCGTTGCCCACGATGACGTCGACGGGAATGTCACGCCCCATCGACGGCGAGGAGACGATCCACTTCTCACGGCCGGGTTCGTCGGTAGCGCGCCGCTCCACGAGGGAGACCTCGTCGATTTCCCTAATCGGGTATGGGTACTCTTCCTGCTCCGTGGACCATGCGTCGGTGAGCAGATGGGAGGAGGTGCCTAAGCCATCGATGACGTTGAACATGGTGTCAACGGCCCACTGTGAGGAGGCTTCGTCGCGGCTAGACAGTTGGTAGGAGGAGCCGGGCGTGAACATCAGGGAGCTGGCCACCAGCGCGGAAAGGACCTTCATGGCCTAGTACATTAATACAGCCGCAGGTAGGCTCGGGGAAACCACTCTGCGAAAGGATGACACCATGAAGATGGCGCCGCGCCACCGCCAGCAACTACCCCCGCTTCCCATGGTTTCTGCAAAGTTGGGGGACCGGCTCGCCAGCGAGGTGTTCCTTGAGGAGGGCCGTGAGCTGCTCCCAGAGCTGCAGGAGTTTAGGCGCGATATGCACCAGAATCCGGAGATTGGCCTGCACCTGCCGCGCACACAGAAGAAGGTGTTGGAAGCACTCGAAGGTTTGCCTTTGGAGATCCACCGCGGGCATGATTTGAGCTCGGTCGTGGCAGTGCTGCGCGGAGGCAAGCGCGGCGAGCGCCCGGTGTCGGTGCTGCTGCGCGCGGACATGGACGCTTTGCCGCTGCGCGAGCAGACGGGCAGCCCGTTTGCCTCGACGAATAGCAACATGCATGCCTGTGGCCATGACCTGCACACGGCTGGTCTTATCGGCGCGGTGAAGATGCTGTGCCGCCACCGCGAGGAGCTCATGGGCGATGTCACCTTCATGTTCCAGCCGGGCGAGGAAGGCCCGGGTGGTGCGCAGCCCATGATTGAGGAAGGCGTGCTCGACGCTGCTGGGCGACGTCCCATCGCCGCCTACGGGCTCCACGTCGGACCGCAGGATCGGGGCACGTTCCATCACATCGGGGGCCCGATGATGGCTTCCTCCTCGAACCTGACCATTACCGTGTATGGAAAAGGTGGGCATGGCTCGCGCCCACACGATGCCATTGACCCGGTGGCTGCTTTGGCTGAGATCCAGGTAGCGCTGCAGGTAGCTCTAACGCGGCGTTTTGATGCCAACGACCCCATCGTCATTACCGTGACGAACCTGCGCGCGGGCGACGGCGCGGTCAACGTCATCCCGGACAAGGCGGAACTAGATGCCACGGTGCGCGTGCTTCGCGACGAAAAGATCGAGCAAGTCCGCCAGATGATCATTGAGGTATCAAGCTCTGTGGCGGCCTCGCACCGCTGCACGGCGAAGGTTGATTTCGAAGTGCTCTACTCCGCGACGAAAACATCCCCGCGCGAAGACCAGTTCGCGGCCTCGTTGTGGGCGGGGATGTTCGGCGCGGAGAACGTGCTTTCCATGGACACTCCGATGATGGCTTCGGAGGACTTTGGCGTTGTATTGGCCCAGGTTCCGGGCACGTTTATGTGGTTTGGCACGGCCAACCCTGACACGCCTGAGCATCTGCGTGAGTGGAACCACTCGCCGCTCGTGCAGTTTGATGATTCCGTTCTGGGGGATCAGGCGGCGGCTTTGGCGGCTGTGGCCTTTGAGCGCCTCGCCGCCGAGGATGCCCACCCCTCCCCGGCCACGAAGGCTATGCGCGCGCCGGTGCAGGATGCGCAGCCGCCTTCTTCCGCAGCGCACTAATCCCCCAGATGGTGGCTATCCACACAGCGACCACGACGACCATCCCGGCGAGGAGGGGCCAGATGGTGTCGTCGAACGCAGCGCTTAGCGACGGGAAGAGGTTCTTCGTAGTGTGCACCGCGATGGCGGCAATGAGCCAGCGCACCGGCTGTTTCTGGGATAGGCCATAGGCGCTAAGCCCGGTGAACAGCGCGTGGGAGAGCGGGTTGGACACAAGGCGGAGGACCACCGCCGAGAGCGCGCCGGCGGTATCCGAGTCGAGGTTGTCCGCCGTCAAGCGCGCGAAGGCAGTGGCATTTTCGCCCGCGGTGAAGCCGATGCCCACGGCCACGCCGACGAAGACGTAGTCGAGCCAGCTGCGGGGCCGGATGACGCAGGTGCAGATGAGTAGCACGCCGAGGAACTTGAGCACTTCCTCGATGAGCGGCGCATATCCCGCAGCGCCCAGCCAGTCTAGGCCCGCGCGGGCAAGGAGGTGTGTCATGTTCGTATTGAGCTCCACCGCGAGCCCGGAGACCGCGAAGCCCCACACCACGCCGTGCGCAATTCCCGGCCGGCGGCGCAGGAAGAACAGTGTGAGGGAGACGAGTACGGCGGCGAAGACAACGGCGGCCAGAGCACTTGCGGGCAGGAAGGGCTCGCCCGCGTAGTGGAAGGCAGACACGGCCAGCGCACCGAGGGTCAGCAGGTAGTACAGGTACTTCAAGCTTCCTCCTTCTGAACACGGTCGGCGAAGTCACTTGCCTTCGGGCCCTCGATATACAGGAAGGAGACGGTGTTGTTGTGCGGGTTCGCCAGCGTGATCCCGTTCTCGTCGGCAACGCGGTAGAGATCCGGTGCCTGGGTGGTGATGGGGGCGTCGGTGAGCGCGCTGGTCCCGGTAAACGAGCGGTGCTGCCGCGGCAGGTACGTGTTCACCTCGTGGGAGGAGCTGCCCTTTTCGGCGATAATGGTCGCGCCCTCGCAGTTCCAGGTCTGCGAGGAGGCGTACGGATCCTCCGGGCATTCTAGCCCTGGGATACCGCGCACGGCGGTGGTCTCGGGAGTGGGGTCGGGGAGGAGGGCGTCGGCAAGCGGCACCGCGGCGAGGACGCCGATGCAGGAATAAATCAGTGTGTTTTTCATGCTTTTGACCCTATGAGCTGTGGTTTGACCCCGGTATCCTCCGCAGGGAGGGTTTTGCGGAGTTTCACAATGCTGACAATCGTGGCGACCCACAGGGAGATGAGGATGAGGAAGGTAGGGAAGATGGGCCAGAAGGCGTCCTCAAACGCGGTAGAGATAGACGGGCCGAGGTTGGCCGTGAAGTGCACCGCCATGGCGAGGAGCAGCCAACGCACCGGTTGCCTGCGGGAGAGCCCGTATGCTGCGATGCCGGTGAAGAAGGAGTGCATGAGTGGGTTCGCTATGAATCGGGCAAGGAGCGCTAGCAGCGTTCCCCTGACATCAGAATCGAGGTTCTCCAGTGTCATGTTGGCGTAGTAGACGGCGTTTTCGCTCACGCTAAAACCCATGCCCACGGCCACGCCGACGAAGACGTAGTCCGCCCAGTGGCGGGGCCGGATGATGCACGTGCAAATGAAGATGACGCCGAGGAATTTGAGGACCTCCTCGTTAAGTGGGGCGATTCCAGCGATGACCAGCCAGTCTGGAACCGTACGGATGAGGAGGTGGTACATGTTCTCGTTGAGCTGGCCGGCGACACTGGAAACCGCGATGCCCCACACCACACCGTGCGCAACACCCGGGTGCTTGCGCAAAATCAGCAACGTGAGACCGATTGCGACAGCCGCGTACAACACTGCGGCGAGCGCACTTGTGGGCACGAAAGTGCCGTGGGAGAAATCATAAGCGACGTATACCAGCCCAAAGGCGGTGAGCAGATAATACAAGATTCGTGTTCTTCTCATGCGCTTTAGACTATGAACCGCGCCCCGGGTGCCGGTATCCTCCGCAGGGAGGATTTTCATACCGTGGGGGAGGGCTATCGTGACAACCATGACGAGAAAGACGAGACCGCTGTGGATCACGGTGCTGCTCATTCTGCTCTGCGTGGTGGCGGATTTGGCCACGTGGATTCTTCAGATCGAAAGCTTTGAGGTGACCGACCGGGAAATTTACATCACCTCCTTCATGGTTGTCTGTGCCGTTGTCACGTGGATCTTGCTGCCCTTTGCCCTGCACCACTCGCGGCGCGAGCGCAACATCCACGAGGAGTACCCCGGCCACCCAGTGACGCTGATTGCGGCTCTACTCGTCTTAGCGCTAGGCGGGTTTCGCCCACTGTCGCTGTCAGTGCTGGTGGTGTTGATATCGCTCATCTCGCGCGGCCGACTGCGGTGGTCCTTGGCGGGGACTGTGGTGTTGGTGGTCTCGTATGTGACCGTCATGGCGGTGCCCTACTTGCACTTGAGCTACCTGTCGGTTTTCGGATACGGGTTCTTTGGAATCATCGTGCTCGTCGTCGCTTGGATTACGGGCTCGGTGCGCGCGCAGCGCCGCCAGCGCGAGGTCACGTTGGTCAGCCTGGCGGAGCTCAATGAGGACCAACTGCGCTCGCGCGAGGAGCGAGCGCGCTTGGAGGAGCGCAACCGGATTGCGCGCGATATCCACGATTCCCTCTCGCATCGCCTCAGCCTTATTTCCGTCTACGCGGGCGGCTTGAGCTACCGCAAGGACGCCGATCCGGAGCGCATCGTCGAGGCCGCGGGAACCATCCAGTCGGAGGCGAAGGCCGCCGTGGAGGACCTGCGCGGGGTGATCAAGGCGCTGCGCGTGGATGACCGCGTGGATCCGCGCGCGAGCATCGAGGAACACATCGAGCGCGCACGCGCGGCGGGAACGAAGGTGCGCTATGAGAAGGGGGACGTCGATAAGCTGAGCACCCTCGCTGCCCACACGCTGGGCCGCGCCGTGCAGGAAGGGCTGACCAACGCGCGCAAGTACGCGCCGGGTCAGAAGGTGACGCTTACAGTGGAGAACGAGGAGGATAAGGTACGGGTGACCATGCAGAACAAGAAGGTGGCGCACCAGCCCGAGTCCGGCGGCGGCAACGGGCTGCTGGGGCTGGAGGAACGCGCCCGGCTGGCGGGAGGCACCTTCACAGTGCTTGACGACGCCTCCACCTTCACCTGGGTCCTCGAACTCCCTGAGGAGGCACGCGCGTAATGATTTCAGTGGTATTAGTCGATGATGAGCAGGCGCTGCGCCGCGGCATTCGGTTCATCCTGGAGGGCGCCGCAGACATCGAGGTGGTGGCCGAGGCCAGCAACGGGCGCGATGGCGTGGCCCGCGTGCTGGACCTGCAACCGGATGTCGTTCTCATGGACATCCGAATGCCCGTCATGGACGGCATCGAGGCGGCTGGGCAGCTGCGCGCGAGCGCGCCGGATATCCCGGTGGTCATGCTCACCGCCTTCGATACGGACGAGTTCATCGTGGATGCGTTGCATGCCGGCGCGATGGGCTTCTTGCTGAAAACCATTGAGCCAGAAGGACTGGTCTCCGCGGTGCGGGCCGTGGCCGCGGGCCAGCAGTTGCTAAGCCCCAAGGCCCTGAAGAACCTGCTGGCACTCAAGCGCCCCGAGCCAACTCCGGCAGAAGCAGAGGCGCCTGAGCCCCGCCCGCTGGAAGAGCTAAGCGAACGCGAAAACGAGGTGGCGCAGCTCGTGGCCCAGGGCTTGGATAACCAAGAGATTGCCGGGCAACTCTTTGTGTCGGTGACGACCGTGAAGACCCATATCAAGCACATCCTGGACAAACTCGGCGGCACCAACCGGGTTCACATCGCGATTGCGGTGTTGGAAACGCGCTAGCGTCGGAGGATAAACGCGGAGACGAGGCCGACTACAGCGATGACGACCACGATAATGGAGGCCGCCGGCCAGTACTGGGGGTAGTACTTCAACGTGTAGCCGAAGACTTGGCTGTCCTCGAACTGGCGGGCCAGCGCGATGGGCATCCACCACAGCTTGGTAAGCGTCAGGATCGCGCCCAGTAGTCCGGCGATGATGCGGACCGGCCTGCGCAGGAAGAAGCTGGCCGCCACGAGGAGAACACCAACAACCGTGAGTGCGAAAAGCAGAGGCGTATCCACGGCGAGCGGCGAGCCATTGATGAGGAACTCGTGGTCAATCTCGTGCTGTTCGATGAGGGTATAGCCGTCTAGGACAACGTCGTCAGGGATTCCCACTATTTCTCCTTACTCTCCTCTGTGGTTTCGGGCTCATAGCTATCAGACCACGTATCAGTGTCGAAGTCGTAATCGACATTCTCTCCAGACTCGTTGGTCCTCGACACCGATGCCGGGAACCAAGCCCGGGTGCATGTTATGCGGGTAGATGCCGACCGCGGGGCCGGTTGATTTCTGAGAGTTCACAGTGACCATTGTCGCAGATGAGCGAAATGACAGCGCTGTGAGTTAGGATAAGGGCACTTATTTCTGCGTCGATTGGAATGCCATGCCGCTGCCTAATTTTGATGAGAATGTCCGCGAGCTGGAGGAGGCCTTTGCCGTCTTCGAGCGCATTGAAGAGCACGTATTAGATCCGAAACTCCTGTTGACGGTGAAATGATCCGCCTGTTCAGCGCACTCTTTCCCTCCCCCGAAGCGCGTGAACATCTGGTGCGGGCGGTGCGCCCGCTGAAGGACAATGGGCTGCGCTGGGTTGATCCGGATAATTGGCACATCACCTTGGATTTCTTCGGGGAGCAGCCCAACGACGCCGCCGAGGTCCGCGAGATGCTTCGCGGTATCGAGGGCTCGCCGGTGACGCTGAACCTAAGCGGGGCGGGGTCCTTCGACAAACACGTGCTGTGGACTGGTGTGCAAGGCCGCATCAAACACCTCATGCTCGAGCCATCCCGCCCGCATCTCACCTTGGCCCGCGAGGGGCGCCGCACGCGGGACCCGTGGCTTATCCCCGATGCAGTCCATGCACTCAGCGTGTATCGCGGCCCAGAATTTGTGGTGAGCGAGATAAGTTTGGTGCAGTCTTTCCTCGGGGAAGGCCGCGGGGGCGGGCCGCGCTATGAGGTCATTGACGAGTTTCCGCTTCGGTAACCTTTTCAATAAGCGTGTTGAGCTCTGCCCGGCTGGGCTGTGAGAGCGGGTTGACCACGCAAAAATCCAACAAATAGTAGCCGGCGGTCTGCAGTGCGGTATGGCGCTCCCAGAAGGGATCAATGGTGGAGTCGTTGGCGGCGAGTGACTGAATGCTGCGGCGCTCAGACAGCAACTCGTAGTGCAGGTCACGGCGTTGGGCCAGTGCTTCCTCAGGAGTCTTAATGAGCAGTGCGCCAAGCAGAGCCGCCATGGCCTCGAGGCAGCGCGTTTGCAGGCGATAATGATTGGTCACCTGCGCATGCGGCTTCCACAACCACAGCACCACCATGGCCACCACCACCGACAATCCAATCTCCGCCATACGCTGGCCAATCGTGTGTGCTAGATGCCCTTGTGAGTTGCCCATCAGCAGCGCCAAAGGAGTAGAGAAAATAACACACAGCGCGTAGTTCTTCACCACGAGAATCTCTGCGCAGAACTGGCAGGCGGCCAACGCCAACAGTAGCGCCCAGCCATGCGGACTAAACCAGGCGATGAGTGCAAAGACGCACACGCCTAAAACCGAGCCCAACATGCGTTGCACGCCTCGAATCGTGCCCGGCACCCGATCTGGTCCCCACTGCAGAAGCAACAGTACCGACACCGCGCCCCAGTCTGGGCGGCTGAGCCCCAGTGCTAAGCCAATGAAAGCCGTCGCCAGGCCGCCCAGCGCAATCTTTTCTGCCGTGACCACCGCATGGGAATTGCCCACGGCAGCACGATAAATGCGATAGCGCATCGTAGGTTTCGTGTGCGGAATCGTGGTGCGGTCAGGGTCGACATAGGTGGGTGCATCTGACAGGTCGTCCGAGTTGCCTCCTACCTGCTGGTGATGGGCCACGATGCGCTGCTGCGCGGCCAAAGTGCGATGCACCAGCGAGGCCTGATCGGGGCGGCGGATGCGGCCGCCGCGGATGATGCCGGCGTCGGAAAGCGCTTGCCACGCGGTGGACAAAGCCGACTGCGCCTGGTGATGCTTGGCCAGGATATCCGAGGCCCCCTCGAAGGCATCCGCGGCCTTTTCCAACGCCGCCACCGCGCGCGTTTCCGGCCCGTGCGGATCCCAGAACCGCGGCAACATGCCCAGCACATAGCCGGCGGCCACACCCGCCAGGCTCCACCCGGCGACCTCCCATGGCGAAATCCCGCGCAACATGGTCGAACCGCCCGCCACCATCACCATGAAGAACGTGCCGGGCGGCGGCAGACGCAGCGCATTCTGCATGAACGCGCCGACCGCCGCCAGGGTTACTGTGAATAACGCCGTTAAGACCAGGCCATCGATGAGGGAGCCGACCGTGGCCGCGAGCGTGAGCAGCGCGCCGGCGGTAAGGATAATGCGGCGCCGCGTGCGGAAGGGGTGCCCCTCGCCATAGATGACAGAGAACGCGCCGGCGGAGACGAGCAGCACGGCATCGGGGTGGCCGATGAGGATGGCGACCGCGCCGGGAATGATAATGGCCAGCGCCGCGCGCAGGGCACCGGGCCAGCGGCGCGCGGAGGAGTTGTACGCGGTAAAAAGCTGAAGGGCGCTAGGGCGTTGCGGCAGGGGATGTTCCATAACGGGACAACACCTTACCCGTTTCACCGCGATCCACGATCCGGCCGTCCTGCAGCACGGCCACGGTGGGGCACAAGTGCTTCACGGCGTCCATGTCATGCGACACAAACACCAACGTCATGTTCTTCGTCACGCGCTGAAGCAGCTCAAGAACCTGCGCGCGGGAGGTGGCATCGAGGGCGGAGACGGCTTCGTCCGCGAGGAGGATCTCGGGTCTGCCCACGACGGCCCGGGCAATGGAGATGCGTTGGCGTTGACCGCCGGAGAAGTCGTGGGGGTAGCGCTCGGCGTGGTCGATGCCGACGTCGTGAAGCACGCGTTCGGCTTCCTGGCGCGTACCTCCGCCCTCGGCCACAATTTTCCACACGGGCATGCGCGGGTTGAGTGAGCTTTTGGGATCCTGGAAGACCATGTGGAGGGGCTTGGTGACGGTGACGGTGCCGCTGGTGGGCTCGGTGAGACCGGTGAGGAGCTTGAGCAGCGTGGACTTGCCGGAGCCGGAGCCTCCGATGATGCCGAGGCGCTCGCCTTCGCGCACCTTAAGCGACACGTCATCGAGGGCTGTGACCCCGCGGTAAGTCTTAGTGACGTTCTCCAGGGTGATGACTGGTTCGCCCACAGTAGGGGTAGGCGGCAGGCTGAGGTCAGGTGTGGTGATATCCCCGATGTGGATGACGCGGTCACACATGCGCTCGACGGCTGCGTGGTCGTGGCTGATGAAGAGCAGCGCGGTATCGTCCTGGGTGGCGGCGGAAATTTCGTCGAGGATTTCTGCTTGCGTGAGGGGGTCGAGGGCGGTGGTGGGCTCATCGCAGATGAGCAGCTTGGGTTTGCGGGCCATGGCCATGTGGATGAGCGCGCGCTGACGCTGCCCGCCGGAGAGCTGGTGCGGGAAGCGGCCGTATTCGGCGACCTTCATGAGCGGATCGAGGGCGGTCATGGGCTCTTGGAAAACCATGGCCAAGGGAAGTCTGCGCAGCTCGCGGTCACGCATACCAAGCAGCTCGCGGCCTTCAAAGCGGATGGATCCGGTGGCTTTAAGGTTGTCGGGGAGAAGCCCCATGATGGCTAGGGCGGTGAGGGATTTTCCGCTGCCGGAATCGCCGACAAGGCCGACGCGCTCGCCGGGGGCAATCTCGAAGTTGAAGGGGCCGACGGGGCCCACGCGCAGATCAGTGACGGTCAGCATGGCTTCCTAGCAGGTTGAATCCGAGGACGGTGCCGGCGATGGCCAGCCCGGGCCACAGCGCTTGGAGGGGGTGGGTCGCCAGGAGGGGTTGGGCGTCGTGCAGCATGCGTCCCCACGAGGCCGTCGGAGGGGCAGTGCCTAGGCCGAGGTAGGACAGGCCAGCCTCGGCGAGGACGGCCAGCGCAAAGTAGACGGAGGCCTGAATGGCGATGATGCCGCCCAGGTTGGGCAGGACGTGGCGCCAGGCAATGAGCGCTGGTGGGACCTTGGAAATGCGCGCGGCGGCGATGTAGTCCTGCGTCATGATCTGGAGCGTACCGGAGCGCGTGACGCGAATGAAGGAGGGGATTCCGGCGATACCGATGGCGATGGTGGCCGTGAGCGTCGACGAGCCCCATACCGCGCCGGCGACGATGGCCAGCAACAGTGCTGGGAAGGCAAGCAACAGGTCAGTGGCGGCCATGATGACGGTGCTGCCGCGCATCCCGGCAATGATGCCGAGGGGCACGCCGATGAGCGCCGCGATGGCCACCGCAACCACGCCGACGAGAAGTGTTACCTGCGCGCCGGTGAGGATGCGGGAGAAGGTATCGCGCCCGAAGCGGTCAGTGCCCATGAGGTGCTCCAGGCTGGGGCCGGCCAAGCGGTCGGGCGAGATGAGGTTCGGGTCATAAGGCGTCCACACCACAGACACCAGTGCAAGCACGACGGTGAGCCCAACGAGGAGGTAACCGGGTTTCATCGGGCCTCCTTCAGACGCGGGTCGATGACTCGGTAGGCCAGGTCCGTGAGCAGGTTGACGGTCAGCGTAAAGGTGACAAAGACCATGATGAGAGTTTGAACGGTGATGAGGTCGCGAGAGGAGACCGCGTCGAGAAGCATGGAGCCAAGACCCGGGATAACGAAGACATTCTCGATGACCACCGCGCCGACCACGAGCGTGCTCAGCTGCACGCCGGTGACCGTGAGCACGGGCAGGGCGGCGTTGCGCAGGCCGTGGCGGATCAGCGCCCCGGTGCGGGACTCACCCAGGGAGCGGGCGGTGCGGATATAGTCTTTGCCCATCTCTTCCATGAGCGTGGCGCGCACGTAGCGCGTGAGCATCGCGCCTTGAACCAAGGCGAGGGAAATGACGGGCAGGACGAGGTGGCTTAAGCCCTCGCGCGGCAGCTGCCAACCGTTTGCCGGCAGCCACCCTAAGTGCACGGAGAACACGGCAACCAGCACAATACCGACCAAGAAGCTGGGCACCGCGATGCCCAGCTGCGTGGCCGCATTGAGCACGGGGAGGCGAAAGCGGGCGAGCAGGATGCCCATGGGAATAGCCCCGGCCAGCGCGAGGGCGATGGCCAGCCCGATGAGCAGCAGCGTGACCTGCGCGCGGTCGAGCACGAGCGGAGTTATGTCCTGCTGGGACGATAGGGAAATGCCAAAGTTTCCCGTCAGCAGACCCTTCATCCACTCCAGGTACTGCACGAGGAGCGGGCGGTCCAGGCCCATGGAGTGCGTGAGCTTCTCGACGGCCTCGTCGGTGGCGTTGACACCGAGTGCCACGCGCGCTGGGTTGCCGGGTACGGCTCGCATGAGCAGGAAGATGATGACCGACGCCGCAAAAAGGGTGCCGATAAAACGCAGAAACCTCATCGCACGCCTCGTAATTCGATAGCGTCAGTAATCTGATTGGGCTGAAGGCCACTCAGGCCTTCGCGGTAGAGCACAATATTGGGCATATTCATCAAGGTCAGGGCGGGCATATCGGCCATAATCTGGTCCACGGCACCGCTCATATCGTCCTGCTGTAACAAGGTACGGGCGCGCTCGGAATCGTAGCCAATGTAGTACTCGGGGTTGCCAAAGATGGTGGGGATATCACGCGGTTCGACGTGCGCGACGAGGGACATTTGATAATCCTTGGCACCCATGACTTGGCTGAGCCAGACTGCGGGAAATTCTGCGGTCTCGAGCTTGACGTTGAAACCAATCTCAGTGAGCTGGGAGTACAAAAACTCCGAGAGGGTTTGCGCATAGGGCAGGCTGGGCACCGTCAACGTCAGCGGGGTGCCTACTGCGCCGGCTTCTTCCATAAGCGCGCGGGCGCGCGCGGGATCATAAGGGTAGTAGTTCTTGCCGCTAAACCAGGGGTCACTCGGCGGAACCGGAGCGCCGCCGGTATCGTGGGCGCGGCCTTCCCACAGGATGTCGTTGGCGGCCTGGCGGTCAATGCCGTAGGCCACGGCGCGGCGCACGAGGGGGTCGTCGAAAGGCGCTGCCTGGTTGTTCATAGACAGCAGCACTTCGCCGTTGGTCGTGCCGACGGCTGTGTGGATGGAGTCTTCGAGAGTATCGAGCAGCTCGGGGTTCTGTACGCCCCACACTGCATCTACCCCGCCGGAGCGCAGTGCATTGACTGCGGTGAGGGAATCGGGGAAGTAGCGAATGGTGATGTCCTCGGCGGCTGGGGTTCCCCAGTAGTCGTCCCGTGCTTCCAGTGCGATGTATTCGCCGGGAGAAAAACCAGCCACGGCGAAAGGCCCAGTTCCCACGGCGGCGGTGGGGGTGCGCATGGCACCGATGGCGGTTCCCATGGACCACAACCAGCCAGCGGAGGGACGGGAGAGCTCGACGACGAGCGTGTGGTCGTCGACAGCCGTGGCAGACTCCACCACGTCCATCTGCTTTTTGAGGCCGTTAGTCCACTCCGTCTTCACCGCGTTGATGGACCACGCGGCGGTGTGCGCGGTGAATGCCTCCCCGTTGGAGAAGGCGGCCTCACGTAGGTGGAAGGTGTAGCGCGTGGGCTCGGCCTCCCAGGACTCGGCAAGGCCTGGTTCGATGTCGCCGTCGGGGGAGATGCGCACGAGGGTCTCGTACACATTGCTCATGAGCGCGGCCGGGATGGCAGCGCCGCCCACCGTGGTGAAGTCTAGGGAGGTAGCGGGCGTGGTGGTGGCAAGGGTCAGCGCCGTGGAGTCTGAATCCACGATCGCGGTGGAGCCGGCGGAGCAGGCGCTTATCGACGCCACCCCCAGCAGCCCCAACAAACTCAGTCGGGTTTTCATCCTTCGGAGAGTTTGACCTCAAGCGGGGACGTGGTGCCGCGCACGCTCGTCATGCCGAGCGTGAGGCGATCTCCCAAGTAGAGAATCTCGGTGCACTCCACCGGGTGGCCGGAGTGATCAGAGATGTCCAGGTGCAGGCGCCACAGCGGGGTTCCCGGCTCGATATTGAGGGAACGGGCGTCTTCCTCGCTGGCAGAGGCTAGGGAAAGTTCGCGGTTCACATTGTCGAACTCCACGCCTTGGGCGCCGAGGTGATCGTGGATAGAGCCGTTGTCCGCGTCGAAGTTGAGGATGTGGCTGCCTACGTCGAGCGGGAAGTACATACGCTCGATGGAGATAGGGAAGCCATTGGCGCTGCGCACTCGGTGCACGAAGATGACCGGGTCGCCTGCGGAAACCTGCAGGAAGTTGGCCACCTGTTCTGTAGCGGGGCAGCGAGCGAGCCAGAGGGTTTTCGCGCCGGGCTCGAAGCCGCGCTCGCGCAGCCAGTGCGTTACGGAGAAGATGGAGTCGAAGGACTCGGAGGTAAAACGGCCCAATACCACTGAGCGGCGGCCGCGGCCGGAGGAGATGAGGCCCTCGGAGCGCAGGGCAGCTACGGCCTGGCGGACAGGTCCGCGGGAGGAGGAGAACTGCTCACACAGCTCGGCCTCGCTGGGCAGAAAGTCACCCGGGGCGAGCTTCTTGCTGCGAATGAGCCCGCGCAGATAGTCAGCAATCTTGCTGTGCTGCTGGGAACCGCGAAGTGACACGGACATGCTCCTCTTTGTTAACGCTGCTGATGCAGAAGAATACTAGTTCACGCGTGTGCACAAAGTTCGGATAAGTAGAGAAATCCCTACAACTCCCACGCGTGTGCCAGGGTCTCCATGTTACCCAACACCTTCTCATGAGTTGTCGACTGCAGCGAAATCATGAGTTCATCCGCATGTGCTAGCTCTTGGAACTGCGTGAGGTACTCGCGCACGTGCTCGCCGGTACCCACGGCGGAGTACTTGAGCATGTCGAGAATCTGCTGGCCTTGCGCGGTGGAGATGATCTGTTCCACTTGGGCGTCGCTCAGCTGCTTGCCCCGCCCCACAAAGGCCTTCACGCGACGGAAGCAGACGCGCTCGAATTCTTCCTCGGCGTTCTCACCGGCGGTGACGTTGACTCCGGCGATGACATAGGGCTCAGGGAAGGCTTCGGAAGGCTGGTAGTTCTCGCGGTAGTAGGAGGTGGCGGACTCAAGGTGCTGCGGCGCAAAGTGTGAGGCAAAGGCGTAAGGCAGGCCGTACTTGGCCGCCAGAGATGCGCCAAACATAGAAGAACCCAGAATGTAGATAGGCACGTTGGTGCCAGCGCCCGGGATAGCCTGCACGCCCGGAATGAGGGACTTGCCGGAGAGATAGCCTTGCAGCTCCTTGATGTCCTCCGGGAAGCGCTCGGCGGCGTGGCCATCGCGGCGCAGTGCCCGGCCGAGGGTCTGCATATCGGTGCCTGGGGCGCGGCCCAGGCCCAAGTCGATGCGGTCTGGGTAGAGCTCGGCCAAGGTACCGAATTGCTCAGCAATGACGTACGGGGCGTGGTTGGGCAGCATCACGCCGCCGGAGCCTAAGCGGATGCGCTCGGTCTTAGCACCAATATGGGCGATGAGCACTGCCGGGGAAGAGGAGGTAATGGAGGGCATGTTGTGGTGCTCGGTGTACCACATGCGCTTAAACCCTAAAGCTTCTGCGCGCTGCGCCAGCTCGACCGATCGGGCCATGGATTCGGAGGCCGATTCGCCCTCGTAGATGGTGCAGAAATCGAGGATGGACAAGGCGGCGCGCTGCGTCATGAGTTACTCGCTTCTTTCTTTCGATCCTGTAGATACAACATCGATGATAACCCCAACGACGAAAGCGAGGAGAGTGGGAACAACCCAGCCTAGGCCCACGCCCTGGCCAGGAGAGAAGTCCAAGGGTGCGCCCAGGGAGGTCGCGGCCGACCACAGCACGGAGACCCAGAGTGCCAAGCGGAAGGCCCAGTAGAAGGTGACCCAGCGCTTGACCACCGGCTGCAGCAGCGTCAGTGCGATAAGGGAGATAGCCGGCGGGTACAAGAACACGATGAAGGGAACCGCAACGGCAAGCACCGTGTCCAGACCTTGGAAGGCAAAGGCGATGGACAGGGCGGTAAAGAGGCAAGCCCAGAAGTGGTAGACGGTTTTCGGCACCAGCATGGCGAAGAACTCTGAGGTGGCGGAAATCAGGCCCACGGCGGTGGTCATGCACGCCAGGATGACGATGGCGGAGAAGACGGCCTGGCCGACGTTGCCCATGGTGAGATTGGAGGCGTCGGCAAGCAAGGCGGCGCCGGAATCATAGGAGGCACCATTCGGCATGGTTTGGCCAATCCACGCCAGGCCCAGGTAGATAGCGGCGAGCAAGGCGCCCGCGATGACGGCGGAGGTGATAGTTCCGCGCAGCAGCTCGCGGTTGGTGGAGAAACCTTTGGAGCGCAACGAGGTCACGATGACGATGGAGAATGCCAGGCCCGCGATGGCGTCCATGGTGTTGTAGCCCTCGAAGAGGCCCGTGACGAAGGGCGCGGAAGCGTACTCCTCGGTCGGGGTGCCGGGCACACGGGGATTGGCCAGTGCGGCCAAGGTAATGAGGGCGGCGAGCAGGATGACCAACGCCGGGGTCAGGAACTTGCCCAAGGTGTCGATGATGTCATTGGGGCGCCAGGCTAGGGCCAATGCGATAAGGAAGAAGACGACGTTGAAGGCGCCGTTGGCAAAGGTTCCCTCCCAGCCGAGCAGCGGGGTAATCGCGGTTTCCATGGACACTGCGCCGGTACGCGGCAAGGCGTAGAAGGCGCCGATGGCCAAGTAGGCGATGACGGAGAAGGCAACGCCGAAGAACGCGCCGCCGTGGTTTCCGATATCCCGCACAGATTGGCCGGAGATGGCCACCGCGATGACGGCCAAGACCGGTAGGGCCACGCCGGCGGCGAGGAAACCCAAGGTGGCCGGCCAGAAGTTGGTGCCGGAGGAGACACCGACCTCCGGCGGGAAGATGAGGTTGCCCGCTCCGAAGAACATGGAGAAGAGCATGAGGGAGGCAACAATCACGATGCCGATGGGTGAACCCGTCTTCGAGGCAGATGCGGAGGGGGCCTGAACGTCATTTATGGACATTTTCCTAAGGATAATGCCCATGACGTGAGATGTAAATTCTAGCTGAAGGCCTTCTCCAGCCGGTCGAGTGCCTCTTCGAGCAGTTCACGGGAGGTTGCAAAATTGAGACGGGCATGATGCTCGCCACCGGTACCGAACGTCACGCCCTCGTTGAGCGCTACCTTGGCGTGCTCGCGAATCCAAGCGGCGGGCTTCGGGTCATCCCCGATAGCGGTCTCGCTAAAGTCCAACCACAGCAGGTAGGTGGCCTGCGGGTGGGAAGTCTTCAAGCCCGGTACGCGCTTGGGCAATTCCTCTACCAGCCAGTCACGGGTCTTCTTCAAGTATTCGATTTCCTCATCCAAGAACTCCCCGCCGCGGCGGTAGGCGGCCTCCGCTGCCAGCACGCCGAGCGTGCCGGTGCCGTCCTTAGCCACGCCTGTCAATGAGTTCCAACGCTCGACGTCCGCAGTGTTGGAGAAGAACACCTGCGCGCACTTTAAGCCTGCGGTGTTCCATGCCTTGGACGTGGCGGTGACGGTAATAACGCGGTCGGACAAGGCACCGAACGGAATGTGGCGGCCTTCGTAGACCAGCGGGGCGTGGATCTCATCGGAGAGAATGCGGGCATCGTATTTGTCCGCCAACTCCACCAGTCCCCGCAGCCATTCCTCGTCAAAGACAATGCCCAGCGGGTTATAGGGGTGGGAGAGAAGGATGGAACCGGCCCCGGCCTGAAAGGCGCGCTCGATGTCTGCGAGTTCCAGGGAGGTCTCAATCTTCTCGCGTCCTGCGGTCTCCGGAAGCTCCAGCAGCGGCGGGTAAGAAGGAACCGGCACGATGACCGGGCCCTCGGTGAAGTACTGCACGCCGAGCAACAGGCCGCGGACAACATCCCCGATCCAGAACACGTGCTGCGGCCGCCAGCCATAGCGCGTCTCATAGAAGTCAGCCACGGCGGCATTAAGCTCGGAGGCCTTTGGGGCAGGGGTGTAGCCGAAGGACTCGGCATCCACGGCCTCCTGGATTCGCTCCTTTACCGCGGGGGCGGTGAGGAAGTCTGATTCTGCGATCCAGAGGGGGATGACGTCCTCGTCATAGACCGTCCACTTGCGGGTGCCGCGGGCAGAGAGTTCTTTCAGGCTAGGAAAATGCATGCGCCCCACCTTACTCGTCGGTGGCTTGGACGAATCCGTATTTTTTCAGCCTCTTACGGTCGGCGGCGGAGGCGGATTGGGTCAACCGCAGCAGCTCGGCGTAGATGCCATCCGACTGTGCCAGCTCCGCTGGCGCGCCGATTTCGGAGATGACGCCGTGGTCAAGCGTGACGATGGTATCTACGTCCGCGATGGTGGACAGTCGGTGCGCAATGATGAGCGTCGTGCGGTCCTTCATGAGCTCATCCAAGCCTGCCTGCACGGCGCGTTCGGCCTTGGCATCAAGCGCGGAGGTGGCCTCATCGAGCACGAGAATCGGCGCGTCTTTCAACATGGCGCGAGCCACGGCCACACGCTGCTTCTGACCACCGGAGAGCTTCAAGCCGCGCTCACCAATGACGGTGTCATAGCCATCGGGGAATTCCTCGATGAAGTCGTGGGCGTTGGCGCGCTTGGCCACGGCCACGATTTCCTCCATCGTGGCGCCCGGTTTGCCGTAGGCGATGTTTTCCTTGATGGTTCCGGAGAAGAGGAAAGACTCTTGGAAAACCACACCTACCGACGCGCGCAGGCGTTCTGCCGTGAGCTTGGCCACGTCATGCCCCAGCACCGACAGCTTTCCTGCGGTTGGTTGGTACAGGCCCAGCAACAAGTTGACCAACGTGGACTTGCCGCCGCCGGACTCGCCGACGAGGGCAACCTTGTGGCCTTCCTCGGCGCTGAAGGTAATGCCATCGACAACCGGCTTTTCCGTCTCGTAGGCGAAAGAAACATCATTGAGCGCAAAGACTGGACCTTCGGTCGGGGTCAACGGCTCGGCCGGGGAGAGGTCAAGTTCGGGGACGTCGGACGCGGAGGCGGCGCTCACCAGCTGTGGGTTGACTGTGGGTTCCGGGGTTTCCTCCATAACCTTGAAGTAATCCTTGGAACCGGCGATGGCGCGCTGGCTCATGTCCACGATCCAGCTCATCATGAACACCGGCTGCTTGGCCATGTTGACCAGCTGCAGGAGCATGACCATGTCACCGATGGAGAAGTGGCCTTCCAACGTGCGCCAGAAAATCAGTCCGTAAATTCCGAAGAAGATCAGCGCCATGGCCACTCCGCGCACGGTATCCATGGAATGCCACCAGCGCGACTGCGGTTTCGTAGTATCCACCACGGTGCGGTAGCGCTCGCCAAAGGAGGCCAGCTCGCGGGCTTCGGCCACGAAGGATTTGGTCACCTTCACCTGGCCGATGACCTCGGCAAAACGGCCGTTGGCCACGTCGATGTTCTCATTTTTGATGGCCTCAAACTTCTGCCAGCGCGTCGACGTCTTCGCCGTGAGCCACATGTAGATGGGAAAGAGCGCGGCCAAGAGAATCGCCAGCGGCCAGTAATACACCGCAGTGATGACCAGGACTGCGGCGGCCTGGATGAGCATGACGAAGAAGTTATTGGAGAAGGACTGCAAGAACTGCGTCACGTTCGCAATCGAGCGGTCAAGGCGCGCGATGATGGTGCCGGTGACCTGGTTGTCGTAATAGCCCTGCGGTACCGACAGCAGCTTGGCAAAGTAGCGCGTGGAGAGAATCTGGCGCAGGCGCGAGACCATGACGTCACCGATATAGCCGCCGATATTCTTCACCACATTGCCCAGTGCATCCGCCAAGAACAAGGCAAAGACCCACATTAAAATGGTGCGCAGGGTGCCGCCTTCGACGACGGTGTCGGTAGCCTCGCGGAGAATGAACGGGGTGAGCAGCGAGAGAATCGCGGTCACCGATGCGGTTAGAAGGACGCCGAGATAGAACGGCCACAGGGCTGAAGCACTGCGGACGATGCGGAGAATAGAGTTCATCGTCGGCCGATGTTACGCCCTTAATAGGAATATCCAACCCGTGGACTAAGGTAGGGGAGAAACCGTAGACGTGATGGAAAAGGATTCGCGGTGAAGAAGTACCTCCCCCTAGCGTGTGCCCCGCTGTGCCTGGCTGCCCTTTCTGCCTGCAGCATCCTGCAGCCACCAGACGTGGGCCCGCAGGACAACATCGTGGTCTCCAGCTCGGAGCCACCCACGTTCGAGGCGAAAGACGTGGAGGTCCGCGAGGTGACCGAGAACCTAGCGGAGCCGGTCAAAGACGAGGGCCTTAATGTCGAATATGAGCTGCAAGGCTTGTACTCCGGCGGTGGTGGCACGGTGCTCACCGTGAAGATTCACAACCTCGGCGAGCTGCCGCTGCCTGTCGACGCACTCCCGGAACCCACCCTCGAGCGCGCCGACGGCAACGGCGGCTGGGCATCGGTGGACCCGGTGCCTTATGACCCCGAGGTCAACGTTTCCTTGCCCGCGCCAGGCTTAGATCAACCGTTGGGCGCAGGAGCTTCGACCAACCTTCAGTATGTCTATAACGTTTCCGCCGGAAACCTGTGGAATGCGCGCTTTACTATTGGCAATGTGCGCTTTGTAGGAGACCTCAATCTATGACGGAACTTGTCGTTTTGGCTTCGCCTGACGGCACTCCCATCGGCACAGCAGACAAGGCCGTGGTGCACACTGCGGATACTCCGCTGCACTTCGCCTTCTCCGCGTGGGTGGTGCGTGATGGCAGCATTCTGCTCAGCCGCCGCGCCTTGTCGAAGAAGACGTGGCCCGGTGTGTGGACAAACTCCTTCTGCGGGCATCCGGGTCCGGGGGAGCTGACTGCCGACGCCGTCGTGCGCCGCGCCCAGTTCGAACTTGGCCTCAGCGGCGCCCCACAGTTGGTGCTTCCGGATTTTGCCTACCGCGCCGAGGACTCCTCCGGCGTGGTGGAGAATGAAATCTGCCCGGTCTACCTGTTTGAGACCAGCGATGATCCGCAGCCGAACCCCGATGAGGTGGACTCTCTGTCGTGGGCTCCGGCCCGCGAGGTTATCGCCGCTGTGGAGGCCGCGCCTTTTGCCTTTAGCCCATGGATGGTGGAGGAGCTGTCCCACGCCGCACTGCGCGATGCACTTCTGCGCTAGGGCGGCGCTCCTGCGCTAGAGCAGAGCGCCATCTCTAGCGAAGGCCGCGGAAATATAATCCAAGCTGGAGTGCGCCACGCGGTGCGAGCCGTCGTCCAAGTTGTATTCCCAGATGGCGTGCTCCGGGCGGTATTCCTCAAAGCCGGGCTCGCCGGTGCACACAAACTCCTGCAGCCAAGCGGCCAGCTCCGTGCGGCCAAAGAGCGGGCGGAGCTCCTCGCAGTGCAGCGCGGGGCCTGAGGACCGGGTAAATTCCACCATCCATGTTTGCCCCGGAGCCTTCTCTGCCACTTCTGCCGCCCAGCGGCGAATGATGGCATCACCGACCATGCGCCCAGTGGGCCGATCCTTATCCAAGAACTGCGCCACCTGATACCAGGGCTTGAACCCATTGCGCGGGAAACCGAGGCGCGGGGCGAGGTAACGCAAGGCAATCCCGCGGAAGGGAGAGCGGTCAATCTTCTGGGTAGCCGGGATGTTGTAGAACTCGTCGCGGGTGCTGCCGAGGATGAGGGGGACGTCGGCAAGCTGCGCGCACTCCAGCGGCGTGGGGCCCAGTGCCATATCAAGGTTGTACTTGGTACGGAACTTCTTATATCCGGCGTTGAGCTCCTCCTCGCTCATCGAGGCCAGCGACGAGCGCGTAATCGGCTTCTTCATCACCTGACGCAGCGTGGCCTTGCGCTCCTCAAAACTCTCGCGCGGGAAACCAGGGGAGAGCGCAATGACGCGGCGGAACGCGCCACGGTAGTGATCGCGGCGAGCCAGCCACAGCACGGCGTTGGCACCGGCGGACTGGCCAAGGAGAGTGACGTTGGTGGGATCCCCACCGAAGGATTCGATATTGCGCTGAATCCACTCCAGGCCCAGCTGCAGATCCTCAATGGCGCGGTAACGGTTGGGCTCATCGTCGCGGAAGCGCGCCAGGCCCGGAAGACCTACGCGGTAGCCCAGCTGCACATGCACGATCCCGGCCTCTGCCGTGGGGGTCCCCTCCGCGCGGCGGTCCTCGTGGGAACCGTGCTCGTAGCGCCCGCCGTGGACGTAGACCAACACGGGGGCGAGCGAGGAGGTAGTCAGGTTATCGGCGACAAGCGGCGCAGAAGGCGCGGTGATGGTGAGCGCAACTTTCTCTGGGTGCGGCGTGCGCGCATCCTGGTCACGTGGAGATGCAGGTTCGGGGTTCTCGAAATCCCCGGGGATGTGGGAATACTCGATGGAGTGGAAGTGGGCCACATCTTCCGTGAGGTAGCCGGTGATGGTGCCTGCGGGGCAGGTGACGTCGAAAGGTGCGCTGCTCATGCCCAACAGGCTACCCTGAGGGCATGGAATGGCTCGTGCAAGCTCCCGTGTGGGCGCAAATGGCGGTGCTTGCCGTCACCGCAGTGCCGGCCGCAACCGTGATGGGGTGGGGGCTGATGTGGGCCATCGACCGCGTGTACACACTTGTGGAGGGGCGGACTAGGATAAATGACCATGACTCCCGATGATCACCGTGAAGGGCTCTGGGACCCCGAGCGCCCCGAACAGCCCCGACGCAAGCGGGCCCTGCCGAAATCCCGCGTGAGCCTGACCCTATGGCTCATGATTGCGCTCGTCGTTGTCGTGGCAGTGGTGGGGCTTCTCGTCTAGGCGGGCTGTCGGCAGGCAGTTAGCCGCCTAGCTGGGTCGCTTGGATACCTGAGCAAGGCGCTGGTAGAGCTCCTGCTTCGGGAGATCCTCCAGCAGCACCGGCTCACCGGCGGTATTGCACAGCGGGATGCACCAGTTGGGGTACTGGTCCTTCGTCGTGCCCGGCTGGTTCTGTGCGCGCACGTCACCGACCATGTCCACAACGTTGGTCACCGTAAGCGCCGACGGCGTGCCGGCAACGTACTCGTGGAGGGCGACGAGGACGTCCTCCTCGCTGTCGCGATTCTCCAGCATGCCGTAGGCCTGCAGGTTGTCCTTGACCTCGTTCTGCCATTCGCTGTCCTGCTCTTCTTCCTCCGCGACGGACGTGGTCAGCAGACCCAGACGGGCGCGCAGAGCGATGTGATCACCGCGCAGGAAAGCCAAGGTGGGCGGCAGATCGTGCGTGCCTACCGAGGACATCGCCATGCGGCGGTACTGGTCCTGTGGGCGTGGCGTGGGGCCCTCTTCAGCATGTTCGAACCAGATGATCGTGGTGCCCAAGACACCCATGTCCTGCAGGGCGGTCTGAACCCACGGCTCCAAGGTGCCCAGGTCCTCGCCTACGAGGACGGCGCCGGCACGCTCGGCCTCCAGCGCCAAGATGCCAAGCATGGCCTCCCAGTCATAGGTCACGTAAGTGCCGTTGAGCGGGGAGGAGTGGCGCGGAATCCAGTACAGGCGGAACAGGCCCAGAACGTGGTCGACGCGCAGGCCGCCAGCGTTGCCCAACATGGTGCGCAGCAAATCGCGCCACGGCTGGTAGCCCGATTCAGCAAGGCGTACCGGGTGCCACGGCGGCTGGGACCAGTCCTGGCCCTGCTGGTTGTAATCATCCGGTGGCGCGCCTACCGAGCACTGCGGGGCGAGGTACTCCGACAGGTTCACGGCATCCGCACCACTCGGGTGGATGCCCACGGCCATATCGGTAATAAGTCCAATGGACATGCCGGCATCCAGTGCTCGGCGCTGGGCTGAGTTCAGCTGCTCATCGCAGAGGAACTGCAGCCAGGCGTAGAACTCGGCCAAATCAGAAACATCGAGATCCAGCGCATGACGGCGACCACTATGGCGCTCCAGCTCGCTTTCTGCGCACCACAGGGCGAAGTTGCGCAGGCCACGACCTTCGCGGCGTTGGTATTCGCTAAAGGCAGTGCGACGCTCCGGGGTCATCTCGTGGTTGAAGAGCTCCTGCAGAACCTGCAGCTTGGCCTCAAAAATGGTATCGCGGTCAATCTCATCAGCGGAGCGGTTGCGCTCACGGAACTCGGCAGCCAGCTCGGCCACATCTTCCTGCAGCTCAGGGCTTAGCAGCTCTAGCTCCGGGATATCTTCGATGCGCAGGTAAATCGGATTGATGAAGCGGCGGGTAGTCGGAAGATACGGTGAATCCTCCACCGGTGGGATGGGCTCGCCTGCATGCAGCGGGTTGATAAGGAGGAAGTCGTAGTCTTCCGCTAGCGTCTCCGCGAGCTCAGCCAAGTCGCCGAAATCACCCATACCCCAAGACTTCTCCGAGCGTACCGAGTACAGCTGCGCCATGGCACCTGCGGCCGGGCGCTCAAGATAACGATCAGCCGTGCTCAGGTGGTTCGGCACGACGATGAGTGGGCACTCATACTCGCCGATGCCTGGCGAGGATAGCTGCAGAGTGTGGAAGCCTAGCGGCAGATCGCCGGGGACGTGGAAGCTGGCCTCGCCCCACATGGTCCCGGAGACGTCGGCAGCCGGGGCGTCGTTGGGGTCCTGGTAGGTCGGGCGAGTCCCGCCATCCTCCAACTCGATGGTGACCGTGACCGGATCACCATCTTGGACGTGAACGTCAAAGGACTTTTCTGTTCCTTCTCGAGCCACCACGCACGGCGGCAGGGGACGGGAGGCGCGAGCCAGGTAATCCTCAAACAGGGCCTGGGTTAGCTCGTCGTCATCAGGCCGATCGGAGATGGAGACGCCGAGTGCACGCAGCGTATAGGTAATCGTCTCTTCACTGACGTAGACGGGCTGTCCGTTCTGGGCGGTGTACTCGCAGGCCACTCCGTGGCGCTGGGCGAGCTCTTGAAGCAGATCACGGGTAGTCACAGGTCCCAATTGTGCCACGCCCTCCGCGCGCGTGCGTTGAAACCGGTTGGTAGAGTGGGCTGGAATTACTTTTTGTGGGAAAGGACACACCTGTGACTTTGAATGAGGCACACACCAAAGCTCAGTTCCAGATTGATGAAGGGGAGACCTGCCTTACGGCCATGATGGCCACGGCAAAGGCCCGCCCACACGGCGTTATGTTTACCCGACCTGCGAACTACGAGTGGGTCAACGTCACCGCGAAGGAATTTGTTGAAGAGGTGTATGCGGTGGCCAAGGGCCTTATGGCCCTCGGCGTCGAGCAGGGTGACCGCGTTGCGCTCATTTCGACGACGCGCTACGAATGGTCGCTGTTGGATTACGCCATTTGGGCGGCCGGCGCCATTTCGGTGCCGGTGTACCCGTCCTCCTCATTGTCACAGGTGCAGTGGATCATCGAGGACTCCGGCGCGATCCTCGCCATTACGGAAACGCGTGAGCATTCCGAGCTGGTCAAGCATCTAAAGCTGCAGGAAGACGGCACACCACAGCTGCACGGCTCGCCCTCCCAGCTGCGCCGCATCCTGGAGATTAACTCTTCTGCTATCGATACGTTGAAGTTTGAGGGTCGCGAGATTTCCGACGCCGCCGTGAACGAACGCATCGAAGCCACTAACACCGACGACGTGGCCTCGTTGGTCTACACCTCAGGTACTACCGGCCGCCCGAAGGGCTGCATGCTGACGCACCGCAACTGGCTGGCAGAAGCCCGCGGCCTGCTCACCAACCCCATCGGTGCCATTGCCGTTCCCGGTGCCCACGTGCTGACCTTCCTGCCGCTTGCGCACGTCTTTAGCCGCGCGGTGTCCCTCGCGGTCACCATTGGTGGTGCCTCCCAGAACCACTGGTCGGACTTCGGCACCATCACTATTGAGTTCGCGCGTTCGCGCCCCAACCTGATTCTCGGTGTGCCTCGTGTGTTTGAGAAGGTGCGCAATGGCGCCTCAACTAAGGCACACGGCTCGTCCGCCCTCAAGGGAGCCATCTTCGACCGTGCAGAGAAGGTCGCCATTGAATACTCCAAGGCGCTGGATACTCCGGAAGGCCCCAACCGTGTGCTCAAGGCCAAGCACAAGGCCTTTGACAAGCTGGTCTACGCCGCTATCCGCGAGGCTATGGGTGGCGAGGTGAAGTACTGCATCTCTGGCGGCTCAGCCATTTCCCAGGAGCTGCTGCACTGGTACCGCGGTATCGGCGTGACCATCTACGAGGGTTATGGCTTGACGGAGACCGCCGCTGCTGCCGCGGTGGACTTTGTGGACCAGTCCATCGGCACTGTTGGCCCGCCGCTGGGTGGAACGACGCTGCGTATTAATGAGGACGGCGAAATTCTCATCAAGGGCGACATCGTCTTTAAAGGCTATTGGCAGAACCCAGAGGCTACCGAAGGCGCGCTGAACGACGGCTGGTACAACACCGGTGACCTCGGCGAAATTGATGAGGACGGCAAGCTCGTCATCACCGGACGCAAGAAGGACCTCATTGTGACTGCTGGCGGCAAGAATGTGTCGCCCGGCCCGATGGAAGACATTCTGCGCTCCCACCCGCTCATCTCTCAGGCCATGGTGGTCGGCGACGGCAAGCCTTTCGTTGGCGTGCTGCTTACCTTGGATGAGGATGCTCTCAAGCGCTGGAAGGCTGAGCACAATATTTCCGCAGCCAAGGGCATGCGTGAGGTGGCCGCCGATCCGGGCCTGCGCGCCGACATCCAGGACGCCATTAACCAGGTCAATGCCACGGTGTCCCATGCCGAGGGCATTAAGAAGTTCGTCATCCTAGACCAGGACCTTACCGAGGAAAGCAATGAGCTCACCCCGACCATGAAGGTCAAGCGCTACGTCGTGGCGCAGCGCTACGCCGCCGACATCGAGCGCCTCTACGCCGGCAAGAAGTAACGCCGGCCCGAGGTAGAGCCGACAAGGGACTGTCCGGCGGCATTCGGCCGCTGGACGGAGTCTGTGAATTCCTTCGGAGTGTCGCGCAGCCCGACGCGAGGATCTCTAATAGAGTCAGCGGGGTCAGAAAAACTCTAAACCTCAGCTAGAGGTTCTCGCGGAAAGGGCAGCCTATGCACAAGATCGCAGCCGAGCTGCGCCACCGTGAGCTGACCCAGGAAATCTACAACATCGGCGATGAAGTCGTCGATTATATCGAGCACCTCATCGAGGCCATCGAGGATTGGGATGATGAACTTTCCCTCGACTGTTTGGCCGAACTGGGGGATATCGTCGAAGATGCCCGCGTGGATTCCGGGCGCTGCGTCGGCGAGCTCATCGGCCTGCGCCACGCGCTGGTCTCCGGCCTGAAATCCGGAACCATTTCGGCTGCCCCGTCCGGCGACTATGACGTCGAGGAGCCGAAGCAGCTAACCGCCCGCGCGCTCGCCGAAGGCCTACCGATTTCGGGCCCGCCCGTCGTGGTCTCGGAGCTGGCAGAAACCTTGCGCGGCCGCACTGCAGCGGTCGCTGCCTACCTGCGCGAGCTGGTTGAGTACGTGCTGGCGCAAACCGACGCGGTGGCCCGCAACCTCGACGTGGTTTCCCTGCCGAACCTCTACAAACGCGCGGGCGAATCCTCCCTTATTGCCGTGCAGGCTTGGCGCCATACCGTCGTCGAAGCGCACCCGGCTTTCGTGCGTACCATGCGCGGCCATAGTCCGCCGCCTTTCTTGGAGGAGCGCGCGCGTATCGACGCCGTTGTAGCCCGCGTTCGCGCCAAGCGCCAGAAGCAGGCCGCCACGACCGCGTAGCAGCTACATCACAGACTTCCTTGTTGCCAACACACAAGGACAAAAGAAAAGCGCCGCCGAGATTCCCTCTCTCGGCGGCGCTTTTCGTCGCTGTGTGTGCCAGGCCTAGCTTCGTGTGCCACGCTTAGCTCCGTGTGCCACCGTCTAGCGCGCAGGCGCTAGACCCCCGGGTTCTTCGACGCCGGCACAGCCTGGTCCAGCTGCTCCGTAATCTGTGGCCACAGCTGGCCCATGATGTCATCCCAGGTGAGGATCCACACGGTCTTGTCCTTGGTGGGCTTGCCCACGACAACAAGCTGCTCGTTGCGGGCACGCATCTGGTCCAGGGTTTTCTGCACGGTGGAAGACGAACCCACAGCCAGGGCAGGGCGGGAGAAGTCCAGCACCGGGGTATCCGGATCCGCGAGCAAGGTATCGCGCACGTGGACGATGCGGGGGATACGCGAGGCACGTGGGTAGACCAGCACGCGCATGATGGACTTGCGCACTACGAGGTCATGGAGTTCGGCCACAGTGGCATCCGCGGACAACGGCAAGATTTCCGAGCCGTGCTCGCGGGCCAACTGTGCCGCGGTGGCGGCTTCCAGCTCGATGACGCCGGTGATTTGGTTGGCGGAGTCGTCGTCAAGCGTGCCCGTCAGGCGCGAGTGCTCGACCAGATGGCGCAAGGTTTCTGCGTCGTAGCCGGCCGCACCGGCGCGGTCCACCGGCTCTTCACCAGTCATGCGGACCAGCTTGTTCGCCATCTTGTTGATCCAGATCAGCAGCGGGCGGAAGAGCCAAATGAAGCCGCGGGCGGGCACTGCGATGAGCTGTAGGGCAGTCTCCGGGTGGGCAATGGCCCAGGACTTTGGCGCCATCTCACCGATGACCAAGTGCAGGAAGGTCACGACGAGCAGCGCAAGGAGGAAGGAGACGACGTCCGCAACGCCCAGCGGCAGGCCAAGGGCCTCCAGTGGGCCCATCAGCAGGTGATGGACCCAGGGCTTGGTCACGGCACCCAGGACGAAGGTTGCGGCGGTAATGCCCAGCTGGGCGCCGGCCAACATGATGGTCAGCTCGTTGAGCGAGCGCAGACCCGCGCGCGAGGCCGCCGAGGACTCCGCGGTTTCCTCCAAGCGGTTGCGGCGAGCGCCCATGAGGGAGAACTCGATGACCACGAAGAACGCGGAAGCAGCGATGATGAGCAGGGTGACGATGAGGTTAAACCACCAGGTATCAGTCATTAGTCATCTTCTCCTTCCGGAAATTCCTCGACCAGCTCGAGCGCCAGGACGGAGGGCACGTGGCGGTCGATTTCCTCGACGCGCACGTTGAGTGTGCGCGTGGGAGCCTCGTCGCCGTCGACCCAGTCTTCAGGCTCAGCCTCCAGCTCGATGGAGAGTTCTTCGCCTTCTTCCGGCAGCATGCCGGAATGCGCGATGAGCAGGCCTGCGACGGTTTCGAAATCGCCCTCGGGCAGGTCGTGGCCGATGGCGCGCTCGACTTCGTCGATAGGAGTGTCACCGTCGACGATCCAGTGCGTCTCGTCCTGCTCGGTGATTTCTTCGGTCTCTTCGAGGTCGTGCTCGTCAGTGACATCGCCAAGGATTTCCTCGGCTAGGTCCTCCATGGTCACAATCCCGACGAAGCCACCGTATTCGTCGATGACGCAGGCGAGTTTCTCGTCGGCGTCGCGAAGCTCTGTGACAACGTCGGGAAGCGGCATGAGCTCCGGCACCACCACGGGTTCCTTCATGATTTCTCGAGCCGGGGTGGCCGGAGGCAGCTCAGTGCCCAGCACATCGTAGAGGTGCACCACACCGATGGGATTGTGCTCATCATCGATGATGGGGTAGCGCGTGTGGTTTTCCGACATCATCTCGCGGACCTCACCAATGGTGGTGTCCGGCTCGATGACATCCACGCGTGAGCGCGGAATCATGGCATGCCCGACGTCATGCTCGGGAAAGTCGAGGAGGCGGTCGAGGACCAGGTAGGTGTCCTCATCCAAGTCACCCGCCTCGTGGGAGGCATCCACGATGGACTCCAAGTCATCGGTCGTGGCGGAAGAATCGACGTCCTCCACCGGCTCGATGCCAAAGACCTTGAGCAGCGCGTTGGAGGAGTACTCGAAGAAGTGGACCAGCCAGCCGAAGATCCGCAGGTACCACATGGTGGAAGCGGACAGCCACAGTGCTGACTTCATGGGGGCGGCGATGGTGTAGTTCTTGGGGAAGAGCTCGGCGAAGAGCATCGTGAGAACCGTCGACACCGCCAGCGCGGTGACCGTACCCACGGCGACGGACACGCCGACCGGCACGCCCACGCCGCCGAGCAGCTGGCCCAGGCCTTCGCCCACGAGGGGCTCGGCCACATAACCAATGAGCAGGCCCGTAATCGTGATGCCCAGCTGTGCGCCGGAGAGCATGAAGGAGGTCTTCTGCGTAATTTTGAGTGCGCGCTCAGCCGATTTATCCCCGGTTGCAGCGCGCTGGCGCAGCTGCGTGCGGTCCACCGACATGAAGGCGAATTCCTGCGCCACGAAGTACGCGTTGGCCACGATAATGAGAGCGATGACGGCGAAACCCGCCACAATCATCAAGATGGCAGATAACACGGCTTACCCCACCGCCTTGGGTTGGCAGCGGGGACATCGACTCGGAGGTTCCACGAAAAGGGGGCCTTTCTTCAAATATCGGGGAATCAAATCTGCACTATAGACTACCGCTTCAACGGTTCAGTCGGTTATTTTGTTCCCCATGGATCCCTTTGGTCTCTACATTCACGTGCCGTTCTGTGCCTCGCGCTGTGGCTACTGCGACTTCAACACCTATACCCCGGGTGAGCTGGGAGGGGATCTGACCAGCGATTATCTCTCAGCTTTAGAGAAAGAGCTGGAGATGGCTGCCGCCCAGGTGGGCCGCGAAGCGGAGACCGTTTTTATTGGTGGCGGCACGCCGAGCCTGCTGGGCGCCGAGGGCCTGGGCCGCGTGTTGAATCGGGTGCGCGATACCTTTGGCCTTGCCCCGGGTGCGGAGGTCACCACGGAATCCAACCCGGAGTCCACGTCGCCGGAGTACTTCGCCGGGCTTCTCGACGCCGGCTTTACCCGCCTCTCGCTCGGCATGCAGTCCGCTTCGCCGGGCGTGCTTGCGGTACTGGAGCGAGCCCACACGCCGGGCCGCGCCTTCGATGCCGCGCGCGAAGCCATCGCTGCGGGCTTTGAGCACGTCAACCTGGACATGATTTATGGCACGCCGACAGAAGAGGACGCCGATGTTGCCTTGACTCTCGAGCGCGCTCTCGACACCGGGGTGGACCACATCAGTGCGTATTCACTCATCGTGGAGGACGGCACGCGCATGGCCCGCAAGGTGTCTAAGGGACTGCTTCCTGCGCCGGATGAGGATGTGCTGGCTCGGCGCTACGAGATGATTTCTTCCACCCTCGAAGCCGCTGGTTTCGAGTGGTACGAGGTCTCCAACTGGGCCAAGCCGGGCGGAGAGTGCCAGCACAACCGCATCTACTGGGTCGACGGCAACTGGTGGGGCGCGGGTCCGGGCGCGCATTCGCACTTAGGCGACGAGCGCTTCTTCAACGTGAAGAATCCGCGGACCTACATCAAGGCGGTTGAAGCGGGGCAGTTACCCGTCAAGGAGCGCGAGCAGCTCACGGAGGCTGACCGCCACACCGAGCGCATCATGCTGGGGCTGCGCCTGCGCGAGGGCATTCCTGCTTCCTGGCTCGCGCCGGCGGCAGAGCCCGTCGCCGCGCGGTTTATTGACCGTGGCCTGCTCGAGCGCGCTGGCGACCACCTCCGCGTGACCAAGGCAGGCCGCTTGCTCGCGGATGGCATCATCACCGATCTCCTCGTCGCTGAAGACATCGCTGAAGACACCGCCCTCTAGGCCATTTCGTCGAGTACATGGCCCGCCAGCTGCCGAGGAGACATAGTGACTTTGAGTTAGCCCCGCCGGGAATTTGTTAGTTTTTCTCGTGTCGCTGGGAAGTTTGATAGCGGTGTTAGTCGGTGTTAGTTTCTCTCTCCACGTCGTGAAACCTGTTAGTCAGTCTCGATATTGCTAGTATTGACGACATGGATGACGCCTTAAATCCCTACACTCCCGGCTCTGGCATCGCACCGACAGTTCTTACTGGGCGGGAGAGAGACCTTCATGCTTTTGACAATCTTGTCAAGCGCGTCCAGAACGGATTGCTTGGCCGTCCGATGCTGCTCGTTGGCTTGCGTGGAGTGGGCAAGACGGTGCTGCTCAACCAGTTAAAAAGGAGGGCTGACCAGGCGGACTGGTTGACAATCAAGTTTGAGGCTTCGCAAGGGGCACGTGGACGCGAAGGTGCCCGCCGAGCTCTTGCTCAGGGTTTAGCAAAAGCCTCTTTGCGCTACCGGACAAAAGCCCAGGTTTCTGAGGGCTTCCGCCATATTGCTGCGGCTGTTAAATCCTTTTCACTCTCGGTCGGACACAACATTATTGACCTTGGAGTTGAAGTAGGAGACATTCCGCCGGCAACGGGAAACCTTGAGCTTGATCTGCATGACGTGGTTGAGGCCGTCACCACCACGCTCCTCAAGGAGGACAAAGCCTTAGGAATCTTCATCGACGAAATGCAAGACCTTGATGAGGAGTTGCTCGAAGCGCTTATTTCTGCACAACATGAAGCAGGGCAGCTGGGCTTGCCTTTTTACATTATTGGTGCTGGGCTTCCGAGTCTGCCAGGTATTCTGGCAGAGTCTCGCTCTTATGCAGAGCGAATGTTCGAGGTGCACCAAATCGGCAGACTTGAAATGTATGCCGCGATTGCTGCCTTCCGCGAACCTGCGCGGACGCAGAATGTGGAATTCGACGATGAAGCGGTGGAGTATCTGGCCGATGTGTCAGGGCAGTATCCGTACTTCATTCAGGAGTTTGGTTCGCAAATGTGGCGCACTGCGCGTACCTCACCTATGGATTCTGATGCGGCCCGTCGCGCCGCGCGGCTTGGAATTGAGCAGTTGGACCGCGGATTCTTTCAAGCCCGGTGGGACCGCGCTACTCCAGCTGAGCGGGATTACTTGACCGCGATGGCAAAGGTCGGTGGAGAGGAAATCTTGAGCAAAGATATCGCGGATACCCTAGGTAAAGACACGAGGAAGTTAGGTCCCGTACGCTCCAAGCTCATCAGTAAAGGGTTGATTTATGCCCCAGAGCACGGAAGGGTGAGCTACACCGTGCCGAATTTTGATGACTTCATCGCCCGCCAGAACGGATAGCCTTAGAGACATGTCTAGCTCCACCGATGCCCGCCGCCAAGAGGTCCTGCGCGCCATCGTCGCGGACTACATCGCCTCGCAATCGCCCGTCGGCTCCAAGGCCCTGCTCGAGCGCTACCAGCTGGGCGTGTCCTCGGCGACGATCCGCAATGACATGGCCGTGCTCGAGGCCGAGGGCCTCATCGCCCAAGAGCACGCCAGCTCCGGTCGCGTGCCCACGCAGAAGGGCTACCGCCAGTTCGTCGATACGCTCCACGATGTCAAGCCGCTCTCCAAGGCCGAGCGCCGCGCCATGCTCACCTTCCTCGAAGGCGGTGTGGATTTGGAGGACGTGTTGCGCCGCTCGGTTCAGCTGTTGGCGCAGGTCACCAAACAGGCAGCCGTGGTGCAACTGCCAAACCTTAAGGTTTCCCGCGTCAAGCACTGCGAGGTTGTGGCACTCTCACCAGTGCGACTGCTGTTGGTGCTTATTACGGATAATGGGCGCGTCGATCAGCGCAATGTCGAGCTCGATGACGTGATCGACCCCGAACAGACCCACCGCCTGCGCGACATGCTCAACACCACCCTGGAGGGAAAGACGCTCACGGAAGCCTCGGTGGAGCTCGCCGCGCTTGTCGACGATTCCCCGGCCGACATCCGCCCCCACGTCCTCAAAGCCGCAACGACGCTCATCGAAACCCTCGTCGAGCAGCCCTCTGACCGCCTCATTTTGGCCGGCACGTCGAACCTCACCCGCGTCGTGCTCCCGGACGGCTTGCCCTCCATCATCGAGGCCCTCGAGGAGCAGGTCGTCGTGCTGAAATTGCTGGCGCGTGTGCCAGACCTAGGCGATGTCTCGGTGTCCATCGGTGAGGAAAACGAAGCCGACGAGCTGCGCCAAACCTCAGTGGTGGCCACGCGTTATGGCTTCGGCACTGGCTCGGAGGCTGCAGCACTTGGCGGGCTCGGCGTGGTGGGGCCAACGTATATGGACTATTCGGGAACAATCTCCAAGGTCTCTGCCGTTGCACGCTATGTGAGTGAAATTTTGGCGGGCGAGTAAGCTGGCCCGTCGGATTAGATTTAGCATCAACGAGATATAGAAGGATGACAGTACGTGGCTCGTGACTACTACGGCATTCTTGGTGTAGATAAGTCGGCCTCTGATGCCGAGATTAAGAGGGCCTACCGCAAGCTGGCGCGCAAGTACCACCCGGACGTGAACCCGGGCGATGATGAGGCCGCGGAGAAGTTCCGTGAGGCCTCCCTTGCCCAGGAGGTTCTTCTGGATCCACAAAAGCGCCAGGTAGTCGACATGGGCGGAGATCCCATGGAGGACCGCGCCGCACAGGGCGGCGGTGGCTTCGGCGGCTTTGGCGGCGGCGGTTTGGGCGACCTCTTTGCCGAGTTCTTTGGCGGCGGGGCCGCCTCCCGCGGCCCGCGTTCCCGCGTCCAGCCGGGTGATGATGCCCTGCTGCGCACCACTATTACCCTCGAAGAGGCCTACAGTGGCGTCAAGCAGCAGGTCAAGGTCGATACCGCCGTGCTCTGTGACCGCTGCGAGGGAACCGGTTCCGAGTCCAAGGCTAAGCCAGTTACCTGTGATCACTGTGGCGGCATGGGCCAGGTCCAGGAGGTCCAGCGCAGCATGCTGGGCAACATGTTGACTACCCGCGAGTGCCCGAAGTGCTACGGCTTTGGTGAGGTCGTTACCGATCCTTGCGGCCACTGCGGCGGCGATGGCCGCGTGCGCAAGCGCCGCGACATCACCGTGACCATCCCGGCAGGTATCGGCGATGGCATGCGCATCCGCATGGCCTCCCAGGGCGAGGTCGGTCATGGCGGCGGCCCCGCCGGCGATCTCTACGTCGAGGTCCACACCGAACCGCACCCGGTCTTCGAGCGCAACGCCGATGACCTGCACCTGACCGTTCGCGTGCCCATGGTGGATGCCGCCCTCGGCGCATCTTGCACCGTCGAGCAGCTCGACGGCGAAGAGCTCACCCTGGACATCGCACCGGGCACCCAGCCGGGCGAGTCCATCACCCTCCAGGGCAAGGGCATGCCGCGCCTGCGCACGGATGGTTTCGGCAACCTCCATGCCCACGTGGACGTCGTTATCCCGACCGACCTGGATAAAAAGACCCGCGAGGCCCTCGAAAAGGTTCGTGCCGCTGGCCACAGCGGCACGGAGGTGCACCGCGCCGGTGACAACCAAGGCGAGTCCCTCTTTACCCGACTCCGAGACAAGTTCCGCCGCTAATGTCTTTGCCTGTCTTCCTGCATCCGGATCTGTCCCTCGCGGAGGTCGGCCAGCCCGTGGGCCTCGATGGCGCGGAGGGCCGTCACGCGGTGACCGTCAAGCGCATGGGACCAGGGGAGCACCTGGTCCTGATAGATGGGTCCGGGCTCCGCATTACCGCCACCATCACCGACGTGCAGGGCAAGGACACCCTCGCCGCGCTTGTCGACGACATCACGACCTCCCCCGAACCCTCCCCACGCGTCATCGTGGTCCAGGCCATTCCCAAGTCGGAGCGCGCCGAGCTCGCCGTCGACCTAGCCACGCAGGCCGGCGCGGATGAGATCATCGCCTGGCAGGCAGATCGCTGCGTATCCAAGTGGGATGCGAAGAAGGCCCCGAAAGCGCTGGGTAAGTGGGAATCCGCAGCCGTGGCAGCGGCGAAGCAATCGCGCCGAACTCGCATCCCGGCCGTGCGCGGCCCGCTGACTACCCGCCAGCTGTGCGAGGAGATTTCCGGTACGGGTGCACTGGTGCTCCACGAGGACGCCTCCCTGCGCCTCAAAGACCTGGATGACCTCGACACTTCTGAGACGATCTACCTGCTCGTGGGGCCTGAGGGAGGAATCGGCGAGGAGGAACTCGCCCAGCTCACCGCGGCCGGTGCCACGGCGATCAAACTGGGGCCGGAGGTGTTGAGGACGGCGTCGGCAAGCATGGTGGCACTGGCTAGCATCGGCACGCTGACTTCGCGCTGGTAGCCTTTTGTGCGTGCCTATTATCACCACCAAGTTTGATCTCGATTCCGCCTACCTGGCCACCGTGCTGGGCCCGGCGGACGATAATCTGCGCGTTCTGGGCAACCTCGTTGGCGTGGACCTTTTTGCCCGCGGCACCACTGTGACTGCTGCCGGTCCCGACTATGACGTGGCCCGCGCGCGCAAGGTTTTGGAAGAGCTCGAGGCGATTGCGCGCCGCGGCCACCCGGTCAGCACCGACACAGTCAAGCACACGCTCGACCTCGTCGCAGTCGATGCCCCCGAGTCCGTTTCTGAGGCCCTCGCGGCGGACATTGTCTCCTGCCGCGGCAAGTCGGTGCGACCGAAGACGCTGGGGCAATCGCGCTACGTGCAGGCCATCGATGAGAACACCATCGTCTTTGGTATCGGCCCAGCCGGTACCGGTAAGACCTACTTGGCGGTGGCCAAGGCGGTGCAGGCCCTGCGTGCCAAGCAGGTCAGCCGCATTATCTTGACCCGCCCCGCGGTGGAGGCGGGGGAGAAGCTGGGCTTTTTGCCTGGCACCCTCAACGACAAGATTGACCCCTACCTGCGCCCGCTCTACGACGCCCTGCGGGACATGATTGACCCCGAGATGATTCCGAAGCTCATGGAAGCCGGCATCATCGAGGTTGCTCCCTTGGCCTATATGCGTGGCCGCACGCTGAATGATGCTTTCGTCATCCTCGACGAAGCCCAAAACACCACGCCTGCGCAGATGAAGATGTTCTTGACCCGTCTGGGTTTTGGTTCCACCATCGTGGTGACTGGCGATATCTCCCAGGTGGACCTGCCTGGCGGCCAGGTTTCCGGCCTGCGTCTGGTGCGTCGCATCTTGAAGGGCGTGCCGGATATTCACTTTGCGGAGCTGGGCTCTGCCGATGTGGTGCGCCACCAGCTGGTGGGCCGTATCGTGGACGCTTACGATAACTTTGCTGAGCAGGAGGAGAAGAAATGAGCATCGAATTCATCAATGAGTCCGGCTTTGATGGCGTGAACGAGGAGATGCTCATCGACGTCTGCTCCTATGCCCTTGGCCGCCTTGACGTGAACCCGGATGCTGAATGCACCATTACGGCCGTGGACCTGCAGACCATTGCGGACCTGCACGTGCGCTGGATGGACCTGGAAGGCCCGACTGACGTGATGAGCTTCCCCATGGACGAGCTCACCCCAGGCGCAACCGGCGGGCGCCCTGACGCGCCTGAGGCAGGCCCCGCGATGTTGGGCGATATCGTGCTCTGCCCCGAGTTCGCCCAGCGCCAGGCCAACGCCGCTGGTCACTCCCTAGGCCACGAGCTGGCTTTGCTTACCGTCCATGGTTGCCTGCACCTGCTGGGCTATGACCACACCACGGCCGCGGAGGAAAAGGAAATGTTCGGCCTGCAGAACGAGCTGCTGGCTGACTGGTACGAGGACCTCGACTCTCGCGGCGTGAGCTACCAGCCCAAGCCCTCTGGCCCCAAGGCCTTCCCGGATGCCGCCGAGCGTGCCGAGCTGGACAAGGAAGTTCCCGGCGGCGGAATCTAAACCCGGCCCAACGTTGAGGTGCTTTCAGGGGCGTAGCACAATGGAGGGTTATGAACATCCTCTCCATCCAGTCCCATGTTGCCTACGGTCACGTTGGCAACTCCGCCGCCGTCTTCCCGCTTCAGCGTGCTGGCCACGAAGTGTGGCCCATTCACACGGTGAACTTCTCCAACCACACCGGCTACGGTGACTGGGGCGGGCCGATGATTCCAGCCGAAGACGTCACTGCCATCGTGGACGGAATTGAGAAGCGCGGCGCCTTCCCGCGCATTGACGCGATCCTCTCTGGCTACCAGGGTGGACCGGACATCGCCGGCGCCATCGTGGATGCTGTCAACCGCATCAAGGCTGAGAACCCGAAGGCCCTCTATGCCTGCGACCCAGTCATGGGCAATGCTAAGTCCGGCTGCTTCGTTTCTGATGAAATCCCGCCGCTGCTGCGTGACAAGGTCGTACCAGTCGCCGACATCATCACCCCAAACCAGTTTGAGCTGGGCTACCTTACCGACTCTTCCGTCAATACCCTCGAGGAAACCCTCGCCGCGGTAAAGAAGGCCCAGGACATCGGCCCGAAGACCGTGCTGGTCACCTCAGTGCAGCGCCCTGAAACCGATGAAGACGAGATTGAGATGCTCGCCGTGGATGGCGAGCGCGCCTACCTCGTGGCCACCCCGAAGCTGCCGTTCAAGCGCAACGGCTCGGGCGATGTCACCGCGGCGCTGTTTACCGGCCACTACGTGGAAAACCACGATGCGAAGGAAGCGCTGAAGCGCACCGCCTCCTCGGTCTACGATTTGCTGCACAACACCTACGAGGCCGACGCCCGCGAGCTGCAGCTCATTGAGTCCCAGGACGTCTTTGCCAACCCGCGCCTGCAGTTCCACGTCGAGGAGCTCTAGCCCCTTCGCCGCCCCCTTTGGCAGATGGTCCCTTTAGTACGGTCCCTGTGCACCGTAAAGGGACCACCTATCGCGCGAAAACAGCTAACAGGTGGTCCCTTTGTACAGAGAAGGGACCAGAGTAGGAGGACCAAACGAAAAGGACCTTCTGTCCTGCACGCAGCGGGAGCGGGAATTCAGAAATCGTGAGCTATGATGAAAAACAATATGAGCACCGATTTCGACGCCGCCTTCGCGGACCTGCCTGAAGAAGACGAGGCCACCGCCGCGGACTATTCGCAGTACACCAACACGCCAGAGGGCTTCCGCTCGGGCTTCGTGTCCTTCGTGGGCCGCCCCAACACCGGCAAGTCCACGCTCACCAACGCGCTGGTGGGCGAGAAGATCGCCATTACCGCCGACCAGCCCGAAACCACCCGCCACCCCATCCGCGGACTCGTGCACCGCGAAGATGCACAGATAGTTGTCGTCGATACGCCTGGTCTGCACCGCCCGCGCACCTTGCTGGGTGAGCGCCTCAACGAAGTGGTCAAAGACACCTACGCGGACGTTGACGTCATCGGTCTAACCATTCCCGCGGATGAAAAGATTGGCCCCGGTGACCGCTGGATTCTGGAGAACGTCCGCAAGGTCGCGCCGAAAACTCCCATCATAGGCATCGTGACCAAGCTGGACAAAGCCTCCAAAGACCAAGTCGGCGCGCAGCTGCTCGCACTGCATGCGCTTCTCAGCGAGGACAACCCTGACGCCGTCGTCATCCCAGTCTCCGCCACCGAGCGCGTGCAGCTGGAGGAGCTCACGCAGGTCATCGTCGACCACCTGCCGGAAGGCCCGAAGTTTTACCCGGATGACCACGTCACCGACGAGGACCAGACCGAGCGCATCGCTGAGCTCATCCGCGAGGCCGCGCTGTCTGGTCTGAAGCACGAGCTCCCGCACTCCGTGGCCGTGGAAGTCGATGAAATGCTGCCTGACCAGGAGCGCCCCGACGTGCTCAACGTCCACGCCGTGCTCTACCTCGAGCGCCCAGGCCAAAAGCGCATTATTGAAGGCAAAGATGGCCGCCGCTTCCGCCGCATCGTCGGCACCGCCCGCAAGGAGATCATCCAGCTGCTCGGCCAGAACGTCTACCTTGACCTGCGCATTAAGGTGCTGAAGAACTGGCAGTCGGACCCGAAGGCGCTGGGCCGCCTGGGCTTCTAGATGCGCGAGAATTTTCGCGACCGCGCCCTCGTCATCCGCACCTATGATTTCGGGGAGGCGGACCGCATCATCGTGTTGCTGACACGGCACCACGGCCTCGTGCGCGGCGTGGCGAAGGGGGTGCGCCGCGCGAAGTCTCGCTTCGGCTCGCGCCTGCAGCTCTTCGTCAACCTCGACGTGCAGCTTTACCCCGGCCGCAACCTTCACACCATCGCGCAGGCAGACACGGTGGACTATTTCGGAGCGCGCATCATCGAGGACTACGAGCGCTACACCGCCGCCTGCGCCGCCCTCGAGTCCGCTGAGCGCCTCGCCGCCGCCGACGCCCCCGGCGATCCGTACCTTTACGAGGCCTGCGTCGACGTCCTCAACCAACTCCAGCATGGCGATCCGCTCGTGCTTCTCGACGCCTTCCTCCTTAAATCCATGTCCCACGCCGGCTGGGCGCCCAGCCTGTTCGATTGCGCCCAGTGCCAAAGGCCAGGCCCCCACCATGCCTTCCACCCGGCCGTGGGCGGAGCCGCCTGCCACCAATGCCGCCCGCCGGGAGCCGCCGAGGTGGACCCGGAAACCCTGCACCACATGTGGCTCATCGCCCACGGCCACCCCAGCCAGCCCACCCACGCCCAGGCGCAGGAAGCCCACCGACTGACCCGCGCCCACCTGCAATGGCATCTTGAGCGAAGCGTTGGCGCGCTGGGAATCATGGAACAGTAGACTGTAATGCGTGATTACGCCTGACCCGAACCGAGTCCTCCACCCGCCCGCTATCCCGCAGGAGTTCCTGCCGCGCCACATCGCGCTGGTCATGGACGGAAATGGCCGCTGGGCAGAGGAGCGCGGAATGAAGCGCACCGAGGGCCATCGTAGGGGAGAAGCAGTGCTTCTCGACGTCGTCGATGCCTGCCTGGCCCTCGGCATTCCCTACCTCTCGGCCTATGCCTTCTCCACGGAAAACTGGCGCCGCAGTGCCGAGGAGGTGCGCTTCCTCATGGGCTTTAACCGCGACGTGCTGCGCCGCCAGCGCCACTGGCTCAACGAGAGGGGAGTGCGCGTGGTGTGGGCAGGCCGCCGCCCGCGCCTGTGGCGTTCAGTTATCAAGGAACTCGAGGCCGCCGAGGAGCTCACCAAGGACAACACCAAGATGACCTTGGTGATGTGCGTCAATTACGGAGGGCGCGCCGAGCTTGTCGACGGCATCCGTACCCTCGCCGAGCAGGTCTCCCGCGGCGAGCTCGACCCACGCTCCATCAACGAGAAGACGGTGAGCTCGGTGATGTATGACCCCGATATGCCGGACGTGGATCTGTTCTTGCGCCCCTCCGGTGAAAAGCGCACGTCTAACTTCCTGCTCTGGCAGTCGGCTTACGCAGAGATGATTTATCAGGACAAGCTCTTCCCGGACTTCACGCCGGAAGACCTGTTCGCTGCGGTGGAAGAGTACGCGCGGCGTGACCGTCGCTTCGGCGGTGTCAAATAGCCCGCCTAGACATCTGGGATAAAGATGTCCTCGATGCGGCAGGAAAAGTGGCGCGCAATCTGAAAGGCGAGGGGAAGCGAAGGATCGTAGCGCCCCTTTTCAATGCTGATGATGGTTTGGCGCGAGACTCCCAATTCGGTGGCGAGGCCTTGTTGCGAGAGCCCGCGTTGTTCGCGTATCTCTTTGAGGCGGTTATCCACGGCTTAGCTCGCCGCCTGCTTGTGGGCGAGATAGCTAATGCCAAAGGTGCCGGTAACGAAGGCGCCCAGAATGATGGTGAGCAGAGTACCGGAGACACTGAAGTCCCAGATGGACGAGATGATGCCAAGGCCACCGATGGCAAAGAGCAGGGCATGCAGGGTGTTTTCGGAAGCCTGTGAATACCAGTGAGACTCGATGGAGTTCTCTGGGTCTGGCGTGGCTCCATCAATAGTGGAACGATCCACCATGAAAGCCCAGCTAGCTGCAGAGGCAATGGGCAGGAGACACAAGGTGTATACCGCAACGGCGAGCCACGGCGCGTCGCGGTGTACGAAGACTCCAAGGGCAACTCCGGCGGCCGCGGCAATAAGTAGACCCACGGCTAGGGATAGGGCGATGAGCGTGGTTTGGGTACCGCCCCACTTGGGGCGGCCAAAGCGAGAAGTGGGCATGAAGTTCCTCCTTTCAGTGAAGACTGTAAAGCGTGCTTTACGCACATCATATGTCAAGCAAGCTTTACTGTAAAGGGTGCTTGACTTTCTTTGATGGAGGAAATGGAGTTTCCGCAGGTAAAGGGCAAAGAAAAACCTCAGCTCCGCCACAACGATAGGGCGGGCTGAGGTGGAAGGTTCTCTGTTAAGAAGGTGTGCTTAGGATGCTGCGGAGCACTCGGCACACGTGCCGAAGATCTCGGCATCGTGCCCGGTGAGCTCAAAGCCGTGTTCCTTGGCTACCGAGGAGGCCCACTGCTCGATGGGGCCACCGTCGATTTCCTCGGTGCGGCCACACTTGGTACACACCAAATGGTGGTGATGGGCATCGGTGTCGCAATGTCGGTACAGCGTCTCACCAGAAGGCATATGGAGCGCATCAACCGCATCGATCTCAGAGAGTGATTGCAGCGTGCGGTAGACGGTGGTGAGGCCGACCTTCTGGTTGTCGTCGATAAGCGCCTGGTGAATGTCCTTGGCGGACGCGAACTTGTCGAGCTTCCGAAGGACCTCGACCACAGCGGTGCGCTGACGGGTATTGCGCGCGCCGAGCTTCGGGATGCTGTCGTGGATGGCCATGCTGCTTAGCCTATCAATACACTTTCAATAAGGGTATTAGGTGGTGGCCAGGGCAGCGTCGGCAAGCAGCGGCAACACCTTAGGAGCCGCCAAGCTGTAGCGCACCTCGCGACCCAAACGTTCGCTATCCACAATGTTCGCGCGCTTGAGAACGCGCAGGTGTTGGCTAATAAGTGGCTGCGACTTACCCGTTGCGGCAACGAGCTCGTGCACGTAGTGATCGCGCTCAGCTAGGCGCTGAATGATATCGATCCGCAAAGGTGAATCTAAAGCGCTGATGACCGTCGCGGCGGCACTGATATCAAAGGAGAGAGGGGCTTCAGGAGTGGTATTCACGCCGTTCACTTTCGATCGTTTCTATAGAGGTAGAGATATACATACTATAGCCGAAGGATGCGAAAATGTGTATAAAATACACCACACTTGTGGGGTGACGGCGCGGAGCGTGCACGTGCACGCTAGACTAGTCCGCATTGAAAAAGACTGTCCCCTACCAGAGGAGTCCCACTAACCATGGCATCCGTCATTGATACTGTCGTCAGCCTGTGTAAGCGCCGCGGCTTGGTCTACCAGGCAGGTGAAATTTATGGCGGTTCCCGCTCTGCGTGGGACTACGGCCCGCTGGGTGTCGAGCTGAAGGAAAACATCAAGCGGCAGTGGTGGCGCCACATGGTGCAGTCCCGCGATGACGTCGTCGGTGTGGACACCTCCGTCATCCAGCCGCGCCAGGTCTGGGTGTCCTCCGGCCACGTCGAGGTCTTCACCGACCCGCTGGTGGAGTCCAAGCACACCGGTAAGCGCTACCGCGCTGACCACCTCATTGAGGCTTACGAGGAAAAGCACGGCCACGAGCCGGCAAACGGCTTGGCAGACATCAATGACCCGGAGACCGGCCAGCCGGGTGACTGGACGGAGCCGAAGGCATTCTCTGGTCTGCTCAAGACCTTCCTGGGCCCGGTCGACGATGAGCAGGGCCTGCACTACCTGCGCCCGGAGACCGCGCAGGGAATCTTCGTCAACTTCAAGAACGTCATGACGTCGTCGCGTATGAAGCCGCCGTTTGGCATCGCGAACATCGGTAAGTCCTTCCGCAACGAGATCACCCCGGGTAACTTCATCTTCCGCACTCGCGAGTTCGAGCAGATGGAGATGGAGTTCTTCGTCAAGCCGGGCGAGGACGAAGAGTGGCACCAGTACTGGATCGATGACCGCTTCAACTGGTACATCGACCTCGGTATCAAGGAAGAAAACCTGCGCCTCTACGAGCACCCGCAGGAGAAGCTCTCCCACTACTCCAAGCGCACTGTGGACGTGGAGTACGCCTACAACTTCAAGGGCACGAAGTGGGGCGAGCTAGAAGGCGTGGCCAACCGTACGGACTACGACCTGTCCGTGCATGCGAAGGGCTCCGGCGAAGACCTGTCCTACTTTGACCAGGAGGCCGGCGAGCGCTGGACCCCGTACGTCATCGAGCCGGCAGCTGGCCTGGGACGCGCCATGATGGCCTTCCTCATCGATGCCTATGACGAAGAAGAAGCCCCGAACGCCAAGGGCGGCACCGATAAGCGCGTCGTCCTGCGCCTGGACCGCCGTCTGGCTCCGGTCAAGGTGGCCGTGCTGCCGCTGTCGAAGAAGGAAGAGCTGTCCACCCCGGCTCGCGAGCTGGCCAACAAGCTGCGCGCACATTGGAACGTCGAGTTCGATGTTTCTGGTGCTATTGGCCGCCGCTACCGCCGTCAGGACGAAATCGGTACGCCGTTCTGCGTGACCTACGATTTCGACACCCTCGAGGACAACGCGGTCACCGTCCGTGAGCGTGACTCCATGGAGCAGGAGCGCGTTAAGCTCGATGAGCTTGAGGCTTACCTGGCAGCCCGTCTGATTGGCTGCTAATGCACTACACCAGCTGGGACCGCAGTGATCGCCAGAACCCCGTCCTCCTCGTGGAGGAGGGGCCAGAATCGCTGGGTGTATTCCAGGAACGCTCGGCCGACGTGGACGGTGACCACTGGCGCTTGGCCCTCGATGATTTGGGTGCTTCCATTACCTTGGAGGATGACCGCGTCTACCGCCTCGCCGGCAACCCCAAGCGCGATAAGCGCCTGGAGGCTTCCCTGGACGGCCGCACCTTCGCCTTCATCAACGAGGCAGGCGGGGACTGGATTGTGGAGGACAGCTCGGGAGTCAAGGTGGCCCAGTTCTCCTCCAAGAACTCCGGTGTGCGCAAGGCCATCCTCGAATTCGAGGGCGAGAACAGCTCCGACTCCGGTGACCTTGATGACGGGGAAATCGCAGGTTTGAGCTGGTTTACGCGCATCATCTTGGAAGCGCGCACGCAGCGCACCGCGATTCCCATCATCGCAACGCTGGTGCTGTTGTCCATCGTCGCCATCATTACGGTGCTGCTCTGATGCAACGCTGGGTGTGGCGCGATGAGGCGCTGGTGAACGAGGAAGGCGAGACCCTTGCCCGCGTGACGCCGACGGGCCTGCTCATGCCGGGCCAGCCCGCCATCACCTTTGAACACACCCCGGGCGCGCGCCGCTTTAACGTGCGCGGACCCGACTTTTCGGCGGAGCAAGTTTCCTTCACAGTGAAAAAGCTGCGCGCGGTCTGTCAGGACCGCGAGTACCTGCTCGAGCGCACCACCCCTTTCCGCCGCGAGCGCCGCATCCGCGATGCCTCCGGCAACGACGTTGCCCGCACTACCCCGCGCGGCCGCGACCTCGAAGTCGCCGTGGGTGACCTGCCCGCCTCCGACGCCGCCTTCACCAGCTACTGCTGCCTGCTTCTCGACGGCTCCAACCGCCCCTTACGCACCTAAGCTCTAAACCTCCATCCGCGCCTTGCTGCTTCTTCGCACCTAAGCCCCTTCGCGCTCGCGTTCTGGCCCCGCTTTTCGCTCTCTCGCAGATGGCTCCTTTGGTTTGGTCCCTCTACTTTGGTCCCTTATCTGTGCAGAGGGACCATTTGAGGCGGCTTTTCGACAGATAGATGGTCCCTTTACTGAGCAAAGAGACCAGAATAAAGGCACCAAACTAAAGGGACCTCCCACGAAACAGCCAAAACCGGCACGGACAAAAAAGGGGGAAGCCATCTCGTAGAAGCTTCCCCAGAATTTGGCTCGTAAACGGCATCCGACAGAAGGCGCCTTGCACAAGGCGTCTTTGGGGCTGAAAACGCCATGAAAAGGGCGCAAAAGGCGTTTTTAACTGTGAAAACGCCTTTTAGCGGACGCCTTTTGCAAGGCGCCTTGTGCGAGATGCCTTGTGGGACCACCCGGGTTGTGAGATATCGGGTGTGGGCCGCGGGCTCCGAGGCCTAGCCGCCACGAAGAAGAGACGGGCGGCGAAGAGGGAGCCGGGAGAAAATGAGGGGAAGCAGGGGAAGCGGGGTGGCAGGGCAGCGGGGGCTAGAAGGAGCCGCCGCGAAAGCCGCCGCCACCGCCACCACCGGAGAAACCGCCGCCGAAGCCGCCTCCAGAGAATCCGCCACCGAAACCACCGCCGTGGCCGCGAGAGCTACCACCACCGAGGACCTGGCCCAGCACCATGCCGGTGAGGATATTGCCCGCAGCATCGGTGGCTTGTCGGCGCTGCTCCTGGCGGCGATACGCCTCCAGGTCCGCCTTGGCGCGCCTCAGCGAGGTCTGGGCAGCTGCAGCCGCATCGCGGGAGAAGTTGAGCGCCGCACGCAGGTCCTTGGACGCGGAATTCTGGGCTTGAGCGTAGAGGCGGGTGGCATCGGCAAGAGCCACACGCGCATCGGGGCCCACCACGCGGCCGCGGGAGGAGAGCAGGTCCTCGGCTGCCTGGATGGCGGATTCCGCCGCGGCGATTTGTTGGCGGTAGAGTGCGATCTGGCGCTCACGAGTGGAATTGGTTTCGCGGACGGTGTCGAGCTGCTCGTCGAGCTTGGTATCGATAGCCGTCAGCGCGGTGTACTGTCCCAACGGGTCAGCCTGGCCGTTGTTGCGCGCCTGGTCCACGGCGGCCCGCGCCGTGGAGAGCAAGTCCTCCAGCGCGGACCAATCGGCAGGCGAGCCCTGGGCCTTGCCCTGCTGTTCCAGCTGCTGAGCTTCGGCGATTTCGCCCTCGACCTCATCGATGAGCGCCGGCAGGGTGGCCTTGGCAGAAGCGATGGAGTTTTCGGCGTTCTCCACACCGGTGAGCAGTCGGTCAGAGACCTCAAGGGCATGTTCGGCATCGCGGATAATACCCACGAGCGGCCCCTGCTGGCCGGCAGGTTGGGACTGCAGCGAACGGCCGCGCTCGAGTAACTTCTCGGCCTCGGAGAGCGAGACCTCCGCCATCTCCGGGTTATCCGCGATGGAGGACAATGCCTCCTCGGAATAGGAACCGCCAAGGGTGGACAAGGTGGTACGAGCCTGCGGCAAGCGGCCCCGCAGATCCACCGTGCGGCGAGTGAGCTCATCGAGCTTAGAGCCAGCGTTAATCAGCAGGTCACGCATCTTAGCGAAGTCCGCTGCCTGCGCGTCGAGGGCATCGTCGGCCTGGCCGCAGGAAGAAATAATCTCCACCAGCATCCGACGGCGCTCACCTTCAGATTTCGGCAGATTGTCATTGAGCTGCTGCTGCAACTGGAAGGCCTTCTGCAAGGTCAGCGTGGAGTGGTTCATCGCGCGCGTGAATGGCCGGGTTCGCTCCGGGCCGAATTCGGAGACGGCGATGTCGAGCTCTTCCTTGCCGCGGCGAATGGACTCGTCGGTAGAGACCAACTCTTCCTGCGCCAGCTGAGACAGAGTGGCCAGATCCAGGCGGTCGAGCTGCGAGGTATTCCCCGGCTCAATCTGACGCGCAGATTCCAACGTGGCCGCAGAGTCCTTCTTGGTCTTGCGCCGGCTCGCCGCCGCAATGCCGCCACCAGCCAGCACCAAGGCACCGGCACCACCAGCCAGCCACAGCCCACCATTGCCGCCGGAGCCATCAGAGGAACCAGAGGAGCTGGAAGAGCCAGACGAGCCGGAAGAGCCGGACGAGCCGGACGAGGCAGCGTCGACAAGCGCCAGCGCCGACGCCCCATACTCGCGGCCCCCAGCCAACTTGCCGTATGCCGCGTCATACATTGCATCCAGACGCCCGCGCGGCCACTCTTTACCAGTCTGCACGCCCATCGTGGAATCCTCCACGCCCACCACGTAGGCAGCGGAATTCGGCCCCTTGGCCTTTACAATCTCACCCGCATAGGCCTCCGCACCTTCTGGCAGGGAGGAGGCGAAGACCACGAAAACCACCACGTGGTGTTCCTGCTGCAGCGTGACAATCTTGTCCTCCAACTCGGACTTCTCCGAGCTCGAGAGGACCCCAGCCTCATCCGTCACCTTGTCCTTGAGCGAGGCAGCCTCAGGTGCGGCAACAACGAATTCCGTGGCCAAAGCAGGCCCGGCCGTCGCACATCCCAACACCAGGGCGGCAAGGGCAGCGCGGCCAATACGAGCAGCAGTAGTCATGCGCACCACGATACCTTCCCGGCGCTAAGGTAGTGAGGCAGTGAAATACGTTATTGTCTTAGGCGCCGCGCAGTACGACGGCCGCCCCTCCCGCATCCTGGCCGGTCGCGTGCGCTATGCCGCCGAGTACGCCACCGCGCACAATCTCCCCATCATCACCGTGGGCGGGAACTTGCCCGGAGATAGGTTCACGGAAGCGGGGGTAGCTAGGGCCATGCTTGCCGACGTCCCCCTTAACGTCACCGCCCTCACCGAAGGCCTCGACACTCGCAGCTCGCTGGCCGCCGCACGCGAAAAGCTCAACGTGACCGACGCTGTCATTGTGACCGATCCGCTCCATCGCCTGCGCACCTTCCTGATTGCCCGCCAGGAAGGAATCAAGGCCACCGTCCTCGGCACCCCCTATTACCCCTCGCCGCGTTTTTCCATCCCGTGGTGGCGCTATCTAGCCCACGAGGTCGGCGGGCTTATCTATTTGGGCCTGCGCACCGTCGTAGGGGAGGAGCGCTCCGCCGGATTGCGCACGGCCTTCTACCGCATCGAGCGCATCATCCGCCCCAACCAGGCTCTGCGCCACCGCGTCATTGGCGCGAGGCAGCCCCAGCAAGATAGGGACAGCGCCTAAACTAAAGCCCCGTGAGCTACAACTATTCCGCCGATGACGTCGCCCGCTTGGCCACCGAGAGCCCCAAAGGCTCGGCCCTCAGCCCTGCCGAGGAGCACCGCGGCGCCTTCTCCCGGGACCGCGCCCGCGTCCTGCATTCGGCGGCCCTGCGCCGCCTGGCGGATAAGACACAGGTCGTCGGCCCCCGCGATGGTGATACCCCGCGTACCCGCCTGACCCACTCCCTGGAAGTCAGCCAGATTGCGCGCAGCATCGGCGCCGGGTTGGGCTTGGACCCCGATCTCTGCGATATGGCCGGTCTGACCCATGACATTGGCCACCCGCCCTACGGTCACAACGGCGAGAACGCGCTCAACGAGGTGGCCCTCGGCGGCTTCGAAGGCAACGCCCAGACCCTGCGCATCCTCACGAAGCTGGAACCCAAGGTCGTCCTGGACACGCCGCAGGGCCTGAGCAGCTATGGCCTCAACCTCACCCGCGCCTCGCTCGATGCCGCGTGCAAATATCCCTGGACAAAGACCAACCCAGACGGCACACTCAACCGCAAATACGGCGCCTACGACGAAGACGCGGACGTCCTGAAGTGGCTCCGCCAGGGCCACACGGACCAGCGCAAGTCCATGGAAGCCCAGGTGATGGACTGGTCGGATGACATCGCTTATTCCGTTCACGACGTCGAAGACGGCATCATCTCCCGCCGCATCTCATTGGGTGTTTTGTGGGACCTCGTGGAACTCGCACAGCTGGCAGACAAGGGCGCCAAGGCCTTCGGCGGCACCGCCGACGAGTTGCTCGAGGCCGCTGACCGCCTGCGCCAACTGGACATCATCAATGCCATCGGCAACTTCGACTATTCCCTGCGCTCCTATACCAACTTAAAGAAGATGACCTCCGAGCTCGTCGGCCGCTACGTAGGCGCTACCGTAGCCGCCACCCTCGAAGCCAATGACGGTCCGCTCGGCCGCATGAATGGTGACCTCCACGTCCCGCCAGGCGCGGTCGCGGAGGTCACCCTGCTCAAGACCATCGCCGTCCTCTACGTCATGGACGAGCCCGCCCACCTAGCCCGCCAAGACCGCCAACGCGAGCGCATCTACCGTGTCTACGACTACCTCGTCGCCGGCGCCCCCGGCTCGCTGGACGCCACCTTTGCCCTGTGGTGGAACCAGGCAGAGTCCGATGTGGAGCGCGACCGTGCCATCATCGACCAGATCGCTTCCATGACAGAATCCCGCCTCGAGCGTCTAGCCCAACGCAGCGCCGAGCTCTTCGGATTCCTCAGCTAGCGCACGAGCGCTACGCCTTGGTCCTCCAACACCGAAGAAATCCGCGACAAGTCGTCCTGCTCTAGGTCAAAGTCGGCGGCAATGATCGCCTGGATGTGCTGCTCCCGCAGGAAATCCGCGAGGTCATCGAGGTTGTGCGGCGCCCCCGCCGCATTGCTGCGCAGACGGCCCAGCGCACCATAGAAATCCTCGCGGCTGCGGATAGCCTCCGTAATGAGAATGCGGTCCATGCTGTTTAACAATCCTTTAGTTCTTACGCACTACTCGGCGTCCGGAATCGTGCAGAAGCTCTCGTAGTGGTCATCGGTGTAGTACCACACATCCGGGTCCGTCTCACTGCCACCACCAGTGACAATGCGCTTGGCACCGCGGTGTCCGATGCCCGGGGTATCCACCGTGTATTCGCGATAATAATTCTTATCCTGCTGCGGCAGCACGCCCTCATAATTGCCAAAGCGCACGTTGTCATTGTCCGGATAGTCATAGGGCCCGCCGGCCAGAATGTCCTGCGCGGTCTCCTCCGCCTGCTCAGGCAGGGAGTCCATAGAGCAGGTGGGCAGGTCACCCTCTTCAGAGCCGTGCTTGCCGACGTCCCCCTTATCGCCCTTGTCCGAGGCCTGCTCCGTCTGGCCGCCGTTGCTGCTCCCACCATCGCTACCGAGGTCGATGCCAAAATAACCCGCAACAAGCACGAGCACTGCACCACCGATGAGAGCAGGCAGTGATTTCCTGGAAGGGGAGGACTGGGACATGCCCCCATCATTGCAGCTATAGGGCCAAAACTGAAATCCCGTCCGCGCGTACTGTAAGCCGCGAGGCAGGACTCCTGACCGTCGATGGCTCCATGTCCACCGCGCGGGGTAGTCTGTACGCATGGCACGAGGCAGAATTCCGGACAGCGACATCCAAGCTATCCGTGAACGCGCGCCTATTGAGGAAATCGTGGGCGAATACGTCCAGCTCAAGCCCGCGGGTTATGACTCGCTCAAGGGGCTGAGCCCCTTCAAGGATGAGAAGACCCCGTCCTTCCACGTGCGCCCACAGCGCGGCTATTATCACTGCTTCTCCACGGGCAAAGGCGGCGATGTCTTTAGCTTCCTCATGGAGATGGAACAGGTCACCTTCCCGGAAGCCGTGGAGGCGGTAGCCCAAAAAATCGGCTACCACATCAACTATCAAGGCGGCTCCACCGGTGCTCGTGATGAAAAGCCCGGAACCCGCCAGAGGCTTATCGCCGCCAACAAGGCCGCGCATGAGTTCTACCGCCAACAGTTAGAAACCCCGCAGGCAGCAACCGGCCGTGAGTTCCTGCTGGACCGTGGTTTTTCCAAGGACATCATCTACGACTTTGAATGTGGATATGCGCCTGAGGGCTGGGATACCGCCACCAAGCACCTGCTGCGCATGGGCTTTTCCTTCGAAGAGCTGGAGGCCGCCGGTATTTCCAAGATGGGCAAGCGCGGTCCCATTGACCGCTTCCACCGCCGCCTGCTGTGGCCCATTAAGGATCTCTCCGGCAATGTCATCGGCTTTGGCGCCCGCAAGCTTTTCGACGATGACAAGCTGGGCAAGTACATGAACACCCCGGAGACCATGCTCTACCGCAAATCCAAGGTGCTCTTCGGCCTCGACTTGGCCAAGCGCAACATTGCGGAGCAGCACCAGGCCGTGGTGGTGGAGGGCTACACGGATGTCATGGCCATGTATGCCGCCGGCGTGAAGACGGCCGTGGCCTCCTGTGGCACGGCTTTCGGCGGGGACCACCTCCAGGTGCTGCGCCGCCTCATGCTCGATGATTCTTACTTCCACGGCGAGCTCATCTATACCTTCGATGGTGATGAGGCCGGCCAGAAGGCCGCCATGCGCGCCTTCGAGGGCGAGCAGAAGTTCACCGGGCAGTCCTTTGTTTCCGTTGCGCCCGACGGCATGGACCCCTGCGACCTTCGCCTCGAGCGCGGCGATGCCGCCGTGCGCGACCTCGTGGCGGACCGCATCCCCATGTTCGAGTTCGTCATTCGCTCCGTCATCGCGGACTTCAGCATCGACTCGGCCGAAGGTCGTCTCCAGGCCCTGCGCCGCGCCGTGCCCGTCGTGGCCCAGATCCGGGACCAACCTTTGCAACGCGAGTACGCCCGCCGCCTAGCCGGGTGGGTAGGCTGGCCGGACCCGGAGGAAGTCCTCCACCAAGTACGCCAGGAGGCCCGCAAACCTAAAAAGCAGGAGCGCCCGCGTTTTGCCAGCCTGGAGGAAACGTCCTCAGCACCGGCGCAGGCTAATACTCCCGTCATGCACATCCCCGGTCCCCGCGAGCCGCACCTGTGGCCACAGCGCGAGGCCCTCAAGCTGGCCCTACAGTACCCGCAGATCGCCGGCAGCTACTTCGATGGCATCACGGAGGATGCCTATTCCAACGAGGCTTACCGCACCGTGCGCCAAGCCATCTCCACCTTGGGTGGCGTGACCGCAGGCAGCGCCATGCCCGGCGTGGAGTGGCTCGCCGCCGTGGCAGGGGAGATGCCGGATCTTATGGCCCGCAATTTCGTCTCTGAGCTGGCCGTGGAACCCATCAAGCTGGGGGAGACCGGCAACCCCGATACCGACCTGGAGGCCTACGCCGATTCCGTGCTCTCGCGCCTTCAGGAATCCCGCGTGGGTGACCAAGTGGCTCAGCTCAAGGCACAGCTCGGCCGCATGCGCCCCTCTGACGACGAAGAGTCTTATAACTCACTCTTCGCCGACCTCGTCGCACTCGAGCAAGCTCGCCGCGAGCTCAATGACCGCGCCTTCCGCGGCGTGCGCTAACCGACGCACACGCTAATCCGCAGCCACGCGCACGCGCTGTAGCGTGCGCGCTAATCCTCGTCCGGCTCGTAAATCCGGTCCGCCGTCATTCCATCCGCGGTGCCGCTGGCGCCACGCTTGCCGCGCTTCCCTTTGTTGTAGTCCTTCAGCTCGCGCATGCGCGGGTCCGGATCCAAGCGGTTGGCCACAGCCTTGCGCGCCGAGCGCACCGCGGATTTGGTGACAGGGGAGTTCACGGCCTTTTCGTAGGCGCCCTTAATTTGGTGGTAGCGCTTGCGTCCAGCCTTGGTTCCAAAGACGTATCCGGCGGCAGCACCCACAACAAATTGGATCATTGGAAACTAGTCATCCCCTTCTTCAGCCGGCACACTGGCCAGCGGTGGCGTTCACATCAGCGTTCACAGTACGCGTGCAGGCGGCTCCGCCAACACGTACACGTCTGAGACACAGCCTACCTGCCGCCAGCCCGCAGGGTAAGGCTGAGTGGGGAGCGGGGAAGAGTTTTACCCCAAGGGCTTCCCCTGCGGCTCGCGTCACGTTAGGTTAATTGTGTGGAGAATTCGAAGAGAACGCATGCGGCGTCGGCAGCCGTGGCTATGGCGGCACTTCTCACTGCCAGCCTAAACCCCGCCGAAACCCGCGCTGCCTGCCCGGAGGAAATTCGGGAGGTCAGCGCCGCGGAAGACTAGTGGCGCACCATCGCCGTTTACCTTCCCGTCATGTCGCGGACACCTCAAAGGTGTAAGACATCCCTTATGCCTACATTTTCCCGCGCGCTGGCGGCCCCGATTGCCGCAGTGCTGGTGGTCACCTCCGCCCCGCCCACAGCCTTGGCGGCCGACCTTCCCTTCACCATCCCCGCGCTCGCAGATCCCATGACGGGCTCAAGCACCGGTGAAGCACCAGTACAGCACCCCGGCGCACCCACACCCCAGCCCTTTACCCCGGACTACCTCGTGGGCTTTCCCTCCGATGTCTCGTCCTATCAGTATGGCGTGTACTGGGAAGTGGTGCGGCTTTACGACGACGTGAAGGCCAACCCCGCCATTATGGCCGAGGACCTCGATAAAGCCGTGGCCATCAACAACGCCGCGGCCCACGACGCCACCCTCATCGCCCGCGCGCAACGCGACGCCGCCGCGGACACCGATGGCGTCATGACCGCAGTATCCGATGCTATGGGCCCTGAGCTTGGCCAAGCTTTCCATGACGCCCTGGCTGAACACCGCCTGCCCAAGACCGAGTATTTGCTGGGCAATGGCTACCTCGCCCGCGCGGGTGGACTAGCTAGCTCCACCTTTGCAGAAAAGCACTATTTCAAAGCTGCCCGCCCCTTCCAGCAGGCCCCGGACCGCATCAAGCGCTACAACGACGGCAGGAAGAACTACTACCTGGATTCCCCAGCCTTCCCCTCCGGCCACACCAACCAAGCGGTGTGGGTCACCACGTTATTGGCCAGCATGCTCCCGGAAGTCGGCCCTCAACTAGCCCTGCGCGGGGTTGAGGCAGGCAACCACCGCGTGGTCATGGGCGTGCATTCGCCCCTGGACGTCATCGGCGGCCGCATGACGGGCCTTGCCGCTGCCGCGGATCGCCTCAACGATCCGCGAATGCGCGATGCCCTCCGCCAAGCCGAGGCCGAAATCCGCGCTGAGATCCAGTGGCGCACCGGCAAAGATATCGCCACCCTCGTGTCCGAACAGAATGCCGCCGGCACCACCTATGCCACCGCTGCCCAAGCCGCCGAGCGGTATGAACCTATGGCCGATTACGGATTGAGCACCATCTACCACCCAGACGCGCCCATGATTGTCCCGAAAGCTGCGCCCGTTCTCCTTGAGGCAGCCCACCCCAACCTCAACTACGAACAGCGCGCCGACGTCCTCCGCCAGACCGCCACCGCTCCCGGAACCCCACTGGATTGGCAGGGCGCAAGCGGCTCGTGGCAGCGCATTAACCTGGTGAAGGCGTTGGGCGCGCAGGTCGCTGTGGACGAAGATGGAAATGTCCACGTAGCAGAAGCACTGTAGACTTTTAAAGAAAGTCTCTCCCGGTAAGAATGAAGGAAGCATATGTCTAAGCCGAAGATCATGACCGTGTATGGCACCCGCCCGGAAGCAATTAAGGTGGCACCGGTCATCAAGGCACTGGAAAAGGACGATCGCTTTGAATCGGTGGCTGTCTCTACGGGGCAGCACCGCGAGATGCTGGAGCAGGTCAACACAATGTTCGGAATTGAGCCGAAGCTGGACCTGCAGCTGATGAAGCCCGGGCAGAGCCTGAATGAGATTGTCTCCCGCGCTCTTATGGGGCTGGATGAGGTTATCGATGCCGAACAGCCGGACGTCATTATCTCTCAAGGTGATACTTCCACGGCAATGACCGCTGCGCTTGCGGGGTTTCACCGTGGTGTAAAGATCGTGCACTTGGAAGCAGGCTTGCGCACCGGTGACATTCACTCGCCATTCCCAGAAGAGGCTAACCGCAAACTCATTGGACAGGTAGCAGAACTCCACCTTGCACCCACGGCAGGTTCCATGGAGAATCTCCGCCGCGAAAACGTTCGCTCCAAGGACATCGCGGTGACCGGCAATACGGTTATCGATGCACTGCTGGAAGCCGCAAGTTGGGATACCGAGTTTGAGGATCCCGCTCTTCAGGAAGCCGCAGCATCTGACAAGCGCCTCGTCGTGGTCACCACTCACCGCCGCGAGAACCTCGAAGCCATGAAGGAAATCGGCGGCGCTGTCAAGGACTTGGCAGAGACTTACCCGGACATCAACTTTGCGTTGCCACTGCACCTCAACCCCAAAGTCCGTGAGGCCGTGCTTCCGGAGGTTGAATCCCTGCCTAACGTCATCATCACGGACCCACTGCCGTATGACCAGTTCACCAAGCTTCTAGACCGTGCAACCATTATCCTCACGGACTCGGGCGGAGTACAAGAAGAAGCCCCGGCATTGGGCAAGCCCGTCCTGGTCATGCGTCAGAACACCGAGCGTCCCGAGGCCGTTGTCGCCGGCACAGTGAAGCTCGTGGGCACTAACCGCAGCCTTATCGTGGCGGAAGCAAAGTTGCTTCTTGATGACTCCGCTGCCTACGACGCCATGGCCAACGCCGTCAACCCGTATGGCGATGGCAAGGGTGCCGAGCGTGCCGTGGCGGCCATTGCTGAGCTTCTCGGCGTGGGCGAGCGCCTCCCTGATTTCGCGCCTGATATCGAGTCCTAACCGCCGCCTGTGCGGGGAAGACCACCGTTCTTTTCCGCACAGTCATGCGTGACGCCACGTAACATGAAGGTATGGAATCACGCGACATTAAGTGCACAAATCCCCAGCGCACCACAACTTCCCAAATTCTGGCCGATGCGATGGCAGTGGGCCAACTCAGTGTCACCGAATTTGAGGAACGCTCCGACGCCTGTGCGGAAGCAACAACTCGTGGCGAACTGCTTGACTTGGTGTCAGACCTCCTCGAGGACCCAGGACACGTACTGTTTGGCGGACATGAGGTCGCGCAGCGCAGCGCCCACGAACTCCACACTGCTAGCGCCGATCATGAGCGATCCCTAGTTGTGAAGCGGGCCCTATCCCAAGTTAAGCCCGCTGTTCACGGCGCGAAGAGCATGTCCGTCGGCATCTTTGGTGGCTCCACAGTCCGTAACACGCCCATTGCCTCCCACCACACCACCATGGGCATCTTCGGCGGCACTGAAGTGGACCTACGCGGAGCAGAACTTCAGGAAAACCTCACCACAATCAACGCAGTCGGAGTATTCGGCGGTGTCGATGTCTGGGTTCCTGAAGGTTTCCGTGTCCGCGTCAGCGGCATAGGCCTTTTCGGCGGCCACGACATCAAGGTTGAGAGGGGCGCCACCGACCCCTCCGACCTTCCCGCCAGCGCCCCAGAAGTCGTTGTGAATTGCTTCAGTCTCTTTGGTGGGGTGGATGTGCATGTGGTGAAGCGCTAGGCGCAAAATACAAGCCGGCCAATCAACCCATAAGGATCAATGGAGCCGGCTAGTTCTGTTGCACCTAAGTCCGCAGTTTAAAAGGGCAAGTGGATTCCATACTTGTTGAGGATGCGCTTAATCTGCTCAGTGTTAGCAGCAGCGGTACCGACAGCGATTGCCAGTGCGCCAACGACCGCAGCGACAACACCCCACACCTCGGCCTTGGAAGACACGGCACCAGACGGTGACGGCTGCGGGTTGTCCTGGTTCTTATCTTCCTTGAGATGGGCCTTGGAATGGTCCGACGTTGAGCCAAGTGGCAGACACTCGGAAAGCTCATCGATGGTGTAGAACGTCGACCCCTCAGCGATGGGCTCACAACCGTCGTGGAAAGCGATTTCCTTCTCGTTGTAAAGCATGCGCACGAGCGTCTCTCCGTGCTCGTTCTGGAAAGCATCCCACTGAATATTGGCACCCATCGGCGCTACTTTGTCTCCACGCCAGTCGGAGTTCTCCCACGAATAGAGTTCATCAGCGGGGATTCCCTTCTCAGAGCCAGGAAGCTTCAGCAAAGCTGCCAGAGGGATAATGGTTTCCGCATGACCAAAGCGATACTCAGCAGCGACGTCGCCACCCTCGGCACGATCCTTGACGCCTTGAATCATTTCCTTGAGCAACGGCTCGTAGTTGTCGTAGGCCACCGTCTGACCTTCGATAGCCGGGCCCTTCTGGTAGTAATCCTCAATATCGAGGAGGTAGGCAAAGGTCGGGCCACTCGCATCATCCATGTACTGGTCAAAAATCCACCCCTCGGCCGGAGTCTTCTCCTCATGCGCAAGGGCTGGGGCGATGATGTACAGGTTGTAGAACTGCAGGGCAGCGTCCACAATGCCCTCAACAGTCTTGTCATCCTTCTCACGGCCGACAAAGCTAATGGAGCCGTCTTCTAGGGCTGTAATGAAGTCGTCGGCAAAGATCTTGTTCAGTAGGTTACGCGCAGCAGTCTGTGATGCTGGCTTGGCATAAGCCTCTTTAACCTTACTGTCGAGCGTTTCGGAGTCTTTCCACTGCGAGTACTTTTCGTAGGAGGGAGCGTTCTTATCCTTGTGCGCGTACATGAGATCGGTCCGAGCCTCAATGGTCACGTGGCCGTCCTCCATACCATCGACAAGATTGTCTGACAGTTTAGGATTTTCCGTAAGCCAAGCGTTACCGAAGTTCCAACCGGAGTCGTTGGCACGGTCTTCGCCGGAAGAAATGTACTTGACCTTGAGGTCATCATTCTCGATGCGGTCCATCAATGCGGAGTTGCGCTGAGTATTGCGCTGACCGATGCCCTCCAGCTCCTCACGTCCCACGACAGTGAGGTTGCCATAGCCGGCCTCCTGACCGGTACCTCCTGCAAGTTCTTTGTTCACGCTGATCATGGCTTCAACCTGTGGGATGAGCTTTTCGCCCAACTCAGTGAGCTGGTCGTGTTCCTTGGCGTACTCCAGCATCTGCTGTGCTAGGTCGTCGTACTTGAAGCTGGACAAGCCACGGGAACCGTGGCGGTTTACGGTTGACGTGTAGATCTGGTGAAAGCCTGCGGGTGCCTCAGCGTAGACAGAACCTTGCGGCTCATAGTGCTGCTTAGTGGAGTAGTAGGTCGAAGCATTAGCAGCCAAAGCTGGAGCTGAGGAAACAGCACAAGCAACAGCAGTCGCAAGTGCGATAGCACGAATACGCATGAGAAAAAGTTCCTTCGAGAGGTAGTCGGTGATGAGACATAGACACCGTAGAACAGGAACCTTTCGTCAAAGTTTCTGAGAGGTTAAATATGCTTTGGTTTTGAGCTAGGCCAGCATTGAGCGCGAAAGCGCCCTTGAACCTAAAAGCAGAAAAACTCGCTGACTACTGTTATAGTCAACGAGCGCGTTATCTGCTCCTCCAACTGGGCTCGAACCAGTGACCCTTCGATTAACAGTCGAATGCTCTGCCAACTGAGCTATGGAGGATTATGCGTATGCTGCTGAGCAAGTAACCTCGCTCGGTGCAACGAGATGTAACTATATAAGGTTTGCGATGATGATTACAAATCGCCAGCACAGCACGCTTTTTCAAACGGCCCAGTGTGGCATCTTTTAAGCCCACCCCTAAACAAGGCTAGACTGTCCGTCAGATATCACTCGCAGGGAAGAGGTAGAGGTTTCTTCATGTTCGTCGGACATACTCGCTTTAGTCTCTTCGTCCCCGATTCGGCGTCGTGGCGTGCGAGCAAAGAGCAGACCGGGTTCTCGGAAGACGAATACCGCGACTACCTCTACGATGATGCACGCCTGTCGCTACGCACGGACATTTTTCTCAACCACACGGTGCCAACACTTGCGAAGGCCGCCGATGGTTTCGATGTGAAGCACGTTGTCTCTTTCTCTGAGTCCTTGCCGCAGAAGTTCAGGGCGCAGCTGCAAGAGGCGGCAGACAAATTCGAAGTTTTGCGCCTCGACGAGCTTCCTGATGGTGATAGCGGGTGGACAGCGGTGCGTCGCTACGTTCAAGAAATTGGGTTTAAGGGAACGTTTGGGCGCTACCGCCTAGACGACGACGACGTTTTGTCCGCTCACTACTTCCGAGTCACTGCGCCCTATATCAAACCGGAGTTTGAAGGCATGCTCGTCAGCATGCCGCTTGGCATTGAGGCGGTCTATGCAGATGGCCAGTTCTTCCACCTGCGTGAAGCCCACACGCCGATGAACTCGATGGGCTTGATATCCATCTGCTCCGTGCAGGGAGACGGCACCGTCGTGGAGCCTCAAAGCGGGCCGCACGATAAATCAGATCGGTATGCGCCAGTGATTTTGGATGCCTCTCAGGTGGGCTACTTGCGTGCTATCCACGCGGGGCAAGACAACGCCATGCGCCATGATCCAAGCGTAGTGATGGGACGCCTCATGGAGAACATGGCGGCCTTCCCACCTTTTACGGATGTCGCTGCCCTTGAGGCTGCCTTTCCCACGGTGTTCAAGCAGATGCAGAGCACGAGCACCTCGCTAAATATTGATGACACCGTTGGCGGCGGTCAGCACTACATTCTTCAGCCTGCTAGCGGAGATGTCAGCTTCGCCATCTACGGAGAGTCAGAGTGCGAACTCGATAATGAGCTCCTCGTGAGCCTGTGGATTGAGGATTCCCGTGGGCGATGCGTTCCTTCCTACAAGACAGTCGAGGGGTTTGCTGCCTCCAATAACCCGAGTATCGGGCACTTTGCGTACGTTCCTACGGAGGACGGAACCTTTCGAACATTGGTGAGCCTTCATTTGGAGCATGGCCACATCCTTCGTGGCTTCCGTATTCTGGCACAAAGCGAGCGAGCCGAGGGAGTTCGGGTCGCAAAGATCGTCATGCAGCAGCGAGGCGGGAAGGCGCGCTTCGTCAGTCAGGAGAACTGGAATTTAGCGCGAAGCCGAGGCGTGCGTGGGCTAGTTGACCAAGCGATCGACAGCGTTTATCAGAATCGGACGAGCATCGTGGCTAACGTGCGCAGCGTTCTTGGGGAGGATCGCGCTAACAAGGTCATCGCACGCTTGGACCAGCTGAACAAGAAGCTACGCAACTAAGGGCGGCCCTAGTCTGAACTGGCAAACATCTCGTCTTCGAAGAGTCGCTCCCAATCGCCAGCTAGTGATGCTGCGTAGCCGAGAATTCCGGTGAGGAGTATCTGTGGAGCAGGGGCATGGCCTTCGCCCCAATCCCCGAGGAGAAGCTTCCACTGTTGTGGATGCTTAGCCACTGCTTGGGACCATGGAAGATAATGCTGGGTGTAATGCAGCTCATCTTCCCGGTTTTGAAGGTAGGCCACGTAGTTATCGAAACCTTTACCGTACTCAGTGACCAAGTCGAAGGTCATGGTCGTCTCGGAGAGCTTCCGGCTACTCCAACACTTCTTGCGGTACGCCTTTACCTGCGGCTCAAGGTAGCGTCCGATATGGGTTTGAGGGTTCGACACTACGGCTAATGAACCGGGGAAGCGGCGCGAGAAATACAGCGTGGCAAATCCACCAGCTGATGCCCCAAAGAAGATAGCCTTCTTCCCCAAGTCCTCGACAGGCACATCAGGGTAAAAGTTAGCGAAAATATGAGTCAGGCACGAAGTGAAGTCTTCCTGAAATGGGCGCGACTCATCTCCCGTGAACCACCCAATACTTGCGCCCCGATCAAGCGAGGGATCGGAAACATACACCAGGTTGGCATCAACACCTTCGACCATGTGCCGTCCAATGAAGACTGGGAGAGTGGTCTTGTCTGGGTCAATGGCCGCGTGAAACAACACGATAGTAGTATCGGCGCCGCGATCTTCAACGAGCACATCCATGAAGGCAGCACCATAGCGAATTGAAATTGCCTCAGCCTCCTCGGAAGAGCTACCTGGCACGGCTGAGTTGAGAAATTCCTCTACAGAATCGAAAAAAGTAGTTGAAGCGCCATAGCGCGCGTAGTTTCTCCTCAGTGACATAGTCCGTCAGCTTATCGTGAAGAGGCGGTAAAACGGGATTTCTGTGGGCAGTGGATATAGGATCCGAAGGAAACTAAAAGCGGGGAACGCTAAACCGGCAATAGATTTTTCTATTAGTGAGACTGTCGCGTTTGTGGAATGGCTTCGCGTGCTACCGTTGACTGAGCACAGTAGCGAGAAAGGTAGAAAATGACGCCTCAGGAAAATGCTGCCAATAGCTTTGACAAAGTTTGCGTTGTAGGCCTCGGATACATCGGTCTACCTACGGCGGCTTTTATCGCCTCAAAGGGCGTCAAAGTCGTCGGCGTTGACGTAAATGAACGTTTCGTCAAGCTTATTAATGAAGGAAAAGTGCCCTTCTTTGAGCCGGGTTTTGAAGACCTTCTGGCCAAGGTGGTGGGAGAAGGAAACCTTGTCGCGCAGGCTGAGCAGGTCGAAGCTGACGCTTACATTGTATGTGTGCCGACACCTTTCCAGGACGATCACAAGGTAGATACCAAGTACATTCGTGCTGCTTCTGAGGCGCTTGCCCCGCACCTTCGCCCTGGCGCGCTGGTCGTTCTGGAGTCGACCTCCCCTCCGGGCACTACTGAGGACATGGCGAATCACCTCATTGAGCTTCGACCGGATCTGTCCCTTAACGATGAAGATGACAACGCCATTTTCGTAGCTCACTGCCCAGAGCGGGTTCTTCCGGGCCAGATCATGGAAGAAATGGAGAATAATGATCGCGTTATCGGTGGTCTGACCCCCAAGGGCACCGAGCTTGCCCGAGAGCTGTACGCAACCTTCTGTACGGCAGAACTTCTTATGACCAACGCCACGACCGCAGAAATGGCAAAGCTTACGGAAAACTCCTTCCGTGACGTCAACATTGCGTTCGCTAATGAGCTTTCCCTAATTTGCGACCGCCTGGAAATAGATGTCTGGGAGCTCATCGAGCTGGCGAACCATCACCCACGCGTTAACATTCTGCAGCCGGGGCCAGGCGTTGGCGGCCACTGCATCGCGGTTGACCCGTGGTTCATTGTGTCGGCAGCACCAGAAGAGGCCAAGCTCATTAAGCTGGCACGTGATGTCAACGATGGCAAGCCGGAATGGGTTATTGAGCAAGTAGTTAAGGCTCTTGAAGGTAAGGAGAAGCCAGTCGTGGCGGCTCTTGGTATTGCTTTTAAGAACGACATTGATGATCTGCGTGAATCGCCTTCCTTGGAAATCGTGAAGCGTCTCGGTGTGGATAACCCAGAGCTCGATATCCGGGTCGTTGAGCCGAATGTCGATGAGCTTCCCGCTGTTCTTTCGAATATTTCTAACCTGACAAAGCAGGACACGGAGGAAGCTATTGCGGCTGCTGACGTAGTCCTCCTCCTCGTAAACCACAAGGAGTTTGTTAACCTCGATCAGTCTGTGCTGGAAGGCAAGACTGTTGTTGATACCAAGGGTATTTGGCGCTAAAGAAACATCTCGCGCGGACTAGTCGTAGGTTCGCGCTGGATGTCGCCACTTAGGAAGAACGGCGTAGAATGCGGATTCTAGTCCTCTCTCAGTATTGGGCCCCAGAGAACGGCGTGCCGCAGCGGCGGTGGTCATGGCTGACAAAGATCCTCATCGAGGCTGGGCATGAGGTGGCTGTTATTGCACCTCCGCCGCATTACCAGCGTCAAATCCGTTTGAGGGAGTGGCTGTCTAAAGACGCCGTTCTTGGTTGCCGCCGAGCTGAGTTAGGAAACTCGGGTGAGAAGATCTTGCGCTCCGGGTTTTTCCCTGCTGGATCTACGCTGACGCGCCGGATTTTAAACCAAGCCTCTGTGGCCTCTTCGATGTTGGCAATGCAGGTGACGCACCGGAAGCAAATTCGGGAAGTTTCTCCGGATCTGATTATCGGCACCGTCCCAGCTCTCCCAACATCGATGGTTACGATGCTGGTCGCACGTCTTCATGGAGTCTCCTACATTGTGGATCTTCGCGATGCATGGCCAGAGCTTTTACGCGAGAAAGACGACTGGAACTCTGGAACAGGTAAACGTTCCATTCGGGAGATTGTCTTGAGCAAGGGGCCCTTCCAAGTCTTGACAGCTCTTACCGAGAAATCCATGATGTGGGCGTTAACCCATGCCAACGGGATCATCACGACATCCAAAGACCTAGCAATTTACCTAGGCGCGACAATGCCTGCGAAACAGGACGGCCGTGAACGTGTTATTCGTACCGTCCGTAATGTGTTTCCGCCAAAGACCAAGTATGTGGCCGCGGATATGAGCAGGACACAACGTGATGAGCTACATGTCCTATACGCCGGCACAGTGGGGCGTGCACAACGCATCGATAATGCAGTAAAAGCGGTGAAAATTGCCCAGGATCGCGGCTATGAGGTGCGCTTACGTATCGTCGGCGACGGCGCTGCGTGGCATGCTGTGAGGGACTTGATTCAAAAATCCGGAGCTAACGCCACCATTGAGCACCGTTATCCCGCAGAGGGACTAGAAGAGTTTTATGACTGGGCAGACACGGCCTTGGTTCACCTCACCTCGTGGGAGCCGCTAACACGCACGGTGCCTTCGAAGACCTACGAGTTGATGTCGGTTGGCCTCCACATTAGTGGTGTAGTGCAAGGAGAAGCAGCCGCATTGGTTGAGAAACTTGAGGCTGGGCATGTTGTGGAACCTGATAATCCAGAAGCTCTGGCAAACATGTGGATAGGCCTCATGGAGGACCGCTCGAAGCTTCACGTATCCGCGCGTGGACGCGAGTGGGTTGCCAAACAACGCGATGAAGTCGTTCCGCACGTCATTCGAGAGATCGTAACCAGCGTTGTTTCGGAAAAGAACTAGCTGGGCAAGGACAACGTGCCGATGAGAATTGAATCGCTTGATGATTACAAGCCCGCCGATACCGACTATGCAGTGCTCCTGTGCTCTTCAGGGCAGCTCCAGCCCTTACCCGCTAGTCATGGGACAGTGGTGTTTTGCTTCAGCGAGGAGGAACTTAGCAGGACGACTAAGAAGCCGGTGGCGCTTCTCGACGTCCCAGCTGCCCAAGCAACTCCTATTCTCGCTCGAATTGTTCGCGATAGGGGAGTAGCCGAATACTGGGCGCCGCGCTCAGCGGCGGACAACCTCTATGACCTAGTTGATAGCGATGACGCAGTGAGCGAAGATCTAGGCGTCGCAGGATTGCACATTTCCGAAAAGTGGATTCATCTCAGAGTAGAAGAATCAGCTGGTACGTCCCGGCCCCCCGATGATTTTCTTCGGGGACTTTCCGCGCCTCTTTCGGTGTCCAATGCCGGGCCACGCGCCAAGGCATCAGCCCCTGACCCCCCGACGCTCCGAGCACTAGTGATTTCACGCGTTGCAACCTTGGCTAAGCCAGTCAAGCAATATCTACCAAGTTCTGTGGTGGTGTCGCTGTACAAAGTATTGGAGAAGATTCGATGAGTACCATTCTCCCAGGAATCAGCGTCATCATTCCTTCTTATGCGCATGATTCAACCAACGATGCAAGCTCGGGCCTCACTGCGGCGCTCGCTTCGCTTTCGAATCAAACCTTAAGCACCGATCTCTTCGAGGGCTTAGTCGTCTTCAACGGGCCAGCAGCACTAGATATCGAGCTAGATCTGGCAGATAAGTTCCCGCAGCTCGATTTACGAGTACTTCGGACCGCATCGCCCGGCGCCGGCCGTGCTCGCAACCTTGGTATTGCAAGTTCTCGTCGACGTTTCGTTACCTTTCTCGATGACGATGACGCCCTTCAACCTCGATTCCTTGAGACGGGGTTAGAGCATGCCCGCAATGGTGCTTGTGTACTTCTGCCGATCTTCGATAAAGGGCATGATGGGTCTCTTCAAGAGAATTCGCTCAACGCGCGTATATCGACACTTCGCGGAACCACCGTTCCAGTAGCGAGAGCACCGTGGGCACTGGGCTTTAACGCCTGCAAGGTCTTCCCCACGGAGCTGGCCCAACGATATCGCTATGAGGAATTGCTGCGTTCGGGTGAGGACGTCGCCTACTTTGCACACTTCCTCGAAGAACCAGGACTCGTGTTCAACGTTCCAGCAGCGCCAAGTAACTCATCGTATTTGAGAACCATCCGACACGATTCTGTGTCGCGCCAAGCCGAGAGCTTTGATTTCAACGTAACGCAACGTCTCGAATGCATTGCACAGCTGCGAGAAATTCGTGAGGTTGATTCTAAGCAGCAGGCCCTTCAGAAGCTTGAGGACGCCCAATTCGGATTCCTCGAAACTTACCTACGCGCCCGTCCCACAGATGTTCAGCGGGCCATCGACACTGCCGTAGATATTGGTGTTCCTGGTTTGCGCTGGGGCGGTTTGCGTACCGAAAAAGCGAATCGACTAGTGTTCTCTTACTGTTTCCCGCCCTTCGCAGACACTTCGGCCAACGTGACAGCAAAAGTGATTCGGAATGATGCGGAGCTTGTTGACGTCTTCTATGCAAATATGGGGCGCGTGCGCGGTCGCGATGATTCGACAAAGCTCATCGTCGATCCTTACCTTGTTCATGCTGAAGAGCTCGATGTCGTCGCTTCTTTTGCACACTGGGGTGCTATCTGTTCTTATGCACGACAAGCCGCGAAGAAAGCCGCCAAGCGTGCGAAGGCCTACGGTCCCTATAAATCGATGTATTCGCGCGCTCTTTGGTCTGGATCTCATGCGGCTGCGGCTCTTTTTAAAGACAACCACCCTGAGACACGATGGGAGGCGGAGTTCTCTGATCCACTCTGCATTGGCGTAGACGGAAAGCCTCGGCCAGGAAAGCTCACTAGGGGAGTGACCACTCACAAGCTTAAGACGATGGTTACGCGATCCGATTGGCCGAATATCTCGTATACCACTCATTTTGAGCTGACTGAGTTAGTAACACTGCTGTACGCCGACGAAGTCATCTTCACTAATTCCAATCAGCAACAGGTCATGCTGGAGCCTTATCCCACCAACCTCCAAGAGTTCGTGCGCGCTAAGTCGACGATTCGGCCCCACGCAGAGCCGACAAAAGAGATGTATCAACTCGTGGAGGCAAACTATGTCCTCGATGCAGATAGCATCAATATCGGTTATTTTGGCAACTTCTATGCCAACCGCGGAATCGGTGACGTTCTAGCCGCGCTCCAAGACCATCCGGTGCGTGACCAGTTCCGCCTTCATATCTTCACCGCGGCGCCCGAAAAGCTTAGTCGTCAACTGTGGAATCATCCCGCAGCGGAATGCCTCTGCATTAACGGGTATATGCCGTACCTCGAATTCCTTAACGTTGCCACTCGTTTCGACGCTCTCGTTGTTAACGACACCAACACAGCGGGAACAGCGTTGAGCCTTAACCCATTCCTTCCCTCGAAGTATGCTGACTATGTCGGTAGTGGTGCAGCTGTGTGGGGAGTCATCGTAGAGGGCTCGCCTCTGTCAAGCCTTCCACTTGACTTCACTTCGCAGGCGGGTGACGTTGAACAAGCCCGTGGTGTTCTCGACGAACTTCTTAGACAGACTGAGTACAATCCCCTGTAGCAATTCTCGGCGTCCTCATCGAAGCTCGTGACTTATATGGACGTTCGAACACAATAGATCTGGAAGGGCTGATTCATATTGGCACGCCACAAATGGCGCGGTTCCAAGACTTCACAGCGAGGAGTCGAAGAACTCAATGCCCAGGTAGCGCGACATGAAGGTCGCGTACAGATAGTCAACCCTGAAGGTCTCCATCCGTTGGCTACTCGCCCTACTCTTGGGGAGTACATTTTACAGTTGGTGGACCGACGGCACTTTATCGCCGCGGACGCACGCGCCAAGGCGCTGCGCACAACACGGGATTATCGTTTTTGGCAGTTGTGGCTTGTGCTAAATCCCTTATTCGATGTCGCGCTCTATGGTTTTCTCTTCGGTCTTCTCCTGAAAACCTCTCGTGGTATCGAGAACTTCATTGGTTTTCTTTTTATCGGGATTATCTTCATGTCTATGATGACGGGGCTCATGAACTCTGGTATTAGTCTCATGCAGTCCTCGCGCTCGATGATTCGGGCCTTTCAGTTTCCAAGAGCATCAATTCCTTTCTCGACCGCATTGCGTTCACTAATAGACAACGTATTACCAGCGTGTGTGGCGCTCATGGCGGCTTTTCTTTTTCAGTGGGGAACGTGGCCGTCGTGGACTGTAGTTTTTGTGATACCGCTATTCCTTCTAATCCATGTTTTCGGCTGCGGACTAATGATGATCACTGCTCGTCTCACCGCACAGGTCCCAGAGGCTAAGACCATTTTGGGACTTCTGACTCGTGGCTTGTTTTTCTTGTCGGGCGTGATGTTTTCTGTCGATAGGTTTGCCGCGCACTCGGTTGTTCACCAGGTAATGACAGCTAATCCATGCTATATATTCCTCACTGCGATCCGAGACAGTACGATTTATCGAACTGCGCCAAGCTTAGAAACTTGGGGACAACTCTTGGCATGGAGCGTAGGTGCATTTGCAATTGGCTTCATTTTCTTCTGGAGAGCGGAGGACAAGTATGTTCGACTCGTCTAAGTTGCCGGCGGAGCCCGGTGAGTATTTTTATGCGAAGCGGAAAAAAGAAGCACAAATGCGTGAAGAGTCAACGGCTCCTGCTGTGAAGGAATCGGAACCTGACATCAATTATGTAGAACGGGCAAACGTTGTAGTAGACAATGTGTCCAAGAGATACGTGATAAGCCAGGGGCGTTCTTCAGATGCCAGCATGACGCGGGCAGGTCGTGGGAAAACAGTTGTGGACGCTATAGTCGACGCTTCCTTGATCGCCTTGCCGGGGGAGTCGATCGGAATTATCGGACTAAACGGTTCCGGAAAATCAACTTTGCTTAGTATGATTTCCGGAGGGCTCGCTCCTACTTCTGGTCGAATTCTCACGCGTTCGCAACCTACGCTCATGGGCGTATCACCTGCACTTCAACCCGATCTTTCGGGAGAACACAACATCTATTTGGGTTGTCTCGCCCTGGGGATGAGTCCAAAAGATGCGAAAGAGCAAATTGGAGAAATTGCGGAGTGGACGGAACTGGGCGACGCGATCAAAAGGCCGATGAAGACCTATTCATCAGGAATGTCTGCTCGCTTGTCATTTGCGATTTCAACTGCGGTGCGTCCTGAAATCCTGATGATTGATGAAGCGCTTTCGACAGGTGATGCTGCTTTTGGAGCTAAGGCGACGGCGCGCATGGAGGAGCTTTTGGGGAGAGCAGGAAACCTATTTCTGGTTTCGCACGCGCTTGGTGAAATTGAGCGAAATTGCAGTCGGGCTATTTGGATTTCAAAGGGACATATCATTGCCGATGGTCCGACGGATATTGTAGCTACTCAGTACCGAGAGTGGGCAAAGCTCATGGGCAGGGAGAATAAGGAACCTGCTCACGATCTCCTCAGCGACATCAAACAGAACTTCAAAAAGCCACTTATCTTACTCGAGAAGTCAGTGCGATGACGATTGTCAGCGCAGAAGACATAGAGTTCCTAGGTTCAATGTGCGCGGACACAAGGAAGGAAGGTAGAACGATGGTTAGTCGACGTTTCGTTAAGGAGAGCGAAAATGCTTGACTTTTTTCGACGAGGCAGGGGACTAACCTTTCTTGGCGCGCTAGCGGCATTGTTGGCTTCAGTAGCCATAGCTGTGCAGCCGACAGTTATGAAGAATCTCTTGTTCATTGGAGCCGTAGGCGTTTTGTTCTTCTTTCTCTCAATGTGGGTGTCTTCTCAAAAGAAAGCAGAGGGGTATACGCGCGAAATTCTACGGCGAGTGAACAGGTTGGAGCAAGCTAATGAGGAGCTACGCGCTGGTCAAAAGAGATATGAACGAGAAGCCCAGCAACGGAATCTTAATGAATTAATCGCTCCTGCCCCTGTGTCGAAAGACCGGGCCGCCGACGCCAAGAAAGGGCTATTGTTTGCACCGCAAACAATTACTGCATCTACAATCTTGGATCGTCCGTCAGCGCAACAAGCAGGACGGCTTGCAGCCATGCAGACAATGGATAGCGATGCGTTTGAAGTTTTGAGGGCTCTCGAAGGTGCTACCAATGAAACTCGTCAGCGTCGAATCGAAGTGATTGGGTCGGATTCTCTTGCGAAATCTTTAGGCGACCTTGGCTTTGTGCAAAGAATTGAGGTTCCCCATCAACTTGGTGCGTGCTGCAGCAGAACGTCTTATCTTATTGTGGATGAACGAGAATTGGAGTCTGGTGCCTGGGCGGGGACACTAACATCGCAGTCCACCTCGCGCTTTTTAAGCTTGTCGGAGCACATTCGAAAGGCACAGGCACGGGGAGTGGTTGTCTTAGTAGTGACGGCATCACAACAAGACCATTTCTCAAATGAACTGAGACAAATGGCAACGGTTCTTATTGAAGGAACGAAGCCAAACTGGGAGTGGGAAGATGATGTTTATTTCCCAGTGGTGAAGGTCTTGACTTCTGTATTGCGAGGCGAAGAAGGATGAAGTCTATCATCGTTTACGGTGATGTAAACGCAAATGCAATCGATGGTTCGTCGGTATGGCTCGTCTCTGTTACAAGAGTCCTGTCGCGTTTGTTTGATGAGGTGCATCTCATCCTGAAATATGAAGTCGTCAATGACATGCTTCTGAGCTCGATCGACGGCATTTCGAACGTGGTAATTCACGCACCTCGTGGTGTTGAAAGTGGGGAGGGTCTGACGCCTGAAGCGGCTGCAGATTTTGTGGATTCAGTCGTCGTTGATTCGAATGCGTGCGCGGTCCTGGCGCGCGGGTTTGAGGTTTCCTATCAACTTGGGTTGAAACCTAAAGTAGCTGAGATTTTATGGGCATATGTTACCGATATCCCCTTTCCACCGAAGAAGCTCTCAGAACGAAATGTAGATCGGTTGAGAAAGATTGCCATCGCTTCGCGCCGTATTCTGGCACAGACAGAAGCAGCACGGTCGTATTGGGAGGGGATTGTTACAGAATCAGCGGGGAAGACAGTGTTGATGCCCCCTATGATTCCGAGTGAATTGTTCAAGGAGCCTACGGAAGCGGCTGCTCCTGAGAATTCACCGCTTCGACTTGTATATTCAGGGAAGCTAGCGAAAGAGTGGCGGACTCTGGAGATGCTTGATCTACCGCGAGCATTGAGCAAGCTTGGTGTTTCGGCGACGCTCGACGTTATTGGCTCCAAGATAAATGCATCGTCTTCGGAACCTAGCTGGGCTAAACGCATGCGTGAAGCGCTTGAGCGTGCGAATTCCGATTCGGATAGTGGCGTAACATGGGTCGGTGCTTTGACGCGAGAAGACTCTATGGCAAGAATTAGCGAGGCTGACATTGGCTTCGGCTGGCGAAGCGAGGAGCTCGACTCTAGCCTTGAGATTTCTACGAAGGCACTCGAGTATGGAGCTGTTGGTACGGCCCCTCTCATCAACCGGACGACCGACCATTGTGCGGTATGGGGTGAAGAGTACCCCTTTTATGTCAATTCCGGCGATACGATTGATGAGATTGCACAGACCATTGCAAGCAATCTGGGGCAGATTCAGATCGCTCGGCGTGTAGCCTTCGCCGCCAGTGCTGAATACTCAATGGATGCGGCTGAAACTCGTTTGGGTAATGCATTTTCTCGTGCTATCGAAATGAAACCTCCGACAAACGAAGGCAATGTGCGTCCTTGTCGTGTAGTGGTAGCGTCGCATGACCTCAAATTCATGGGTGAGATCATGGACTATTTGCAACTTTCTTCAAAGTTTGAAGTAAAGCAGGACAGATGGACGACCCTGCATGACCATGATCCTGAACAGAGTCGTTTGCTTGCAGAGTGGGCGGATGTGGTGTTTTGTGAGTGGGCTGGCCCCTCGCTGGCGTGGTACTCCACCCACAAACCTGAATCCACGCGTTTGGTTTCGCGTTTGCACCGATTCGAACTGAATGGGCCGTGGATGTCTAAGGTCCAATGGACTAGTGTAGATACACTTGTTTTCGTCTCTGAATGGGTACGCACAGTGGCAAGGGAAAAGTTTGACCTAAGTACTGTCAACACTGTAGTTTTGCCCAATACAGTCGATTTGTCCGACTTCGATCGACCAAAGCTTGAACATGCTCGTTTCACCTTGGGAATGGTCGGCTTTGTCCCATTCCTCAAACGCCCTGACCGTGCCATCGATCTTCTTGAAAAGCTCGTAGAGGAAGATGATCGCTACGTTCTGCGGTTTAAGGGGCGACTGCCATGGGACTACCCACATGTATGGAATTCGGCGATTCAAAAGCAGCTTTACCTAGAATTCTTCAACAGAGTCTCGTCTTCCTCCCGTCTCAGGCCCCGTGTAGTCTTCGACGGATTTGGCGCAGACATCGCAGCATGGAATCGTGGAGTCGGTTTCGTTCTTTCGCCGAGCGAACTAGAGAGTTTTCATCTTGCCCCGGCCGAAGGGATGGCAGCACGAGGGATTCCACTTCTGTGGGAACGAGAGGGAGTAGAACAAGTCTTTGGATCTTTCGCCGAAGATATGTCCATCGAACATCATGTAAATACCGTACTGAGCATGCGTGACAAAGAAGCGTTTGCTGCTAGGGGAGAAGAGTGTCGTGAGTTTGCGACTCGTTGGGACACTACAACAGTTCTTCCGCGTTGGGACGAAATACTGCTTTCCGATTAGGACGAGAAAGCTCTGACAGTTCGTTGAAAGGAAAATTTTGTCGCTTTATACTTCGCCCAAACGCGGCCGACCCATCGTGATCTCTGGTGGCTTAGGGCGTATCAACAAGGTTTCACGTGTGTTGAACGGAATGATTGTGATTCACTCTTATCCGGCGGTTTCCTTTGTGCCTGAAGCAGCGTTCTGGCCCCAGATCGAGACACAACAATTGCACCCGACAGTGCGTTTTTACTTGCACTCGCTGAATTGGATCGACTTCATTGTGGACCGTGCGGCGGAGCTTCCTGAGTCGGAGTGGACTGAGGAAGTTGCAGCCGGCGCAGAGTTCGCGTGGGCGGTGGCGTGGAATTGGTGGGAGATGAACAATGTAACGCCTGAGTGGAAGGACGATGAGTATGTTTGGGGCGGGCATGCGGTGGCGATTAGGGCGGCGTCTCTAAGCGCGCTTAGTGAAATCTTCCCTGAGGACGAATGGCTGCATGAGGCCATCGAGTATCACGGAAACTGGCTGCTGGAACATTTTGATGGGTATTGGAACCATGGGCTTTCCCAAGCACTGGCGTTGATGGTGGCGGGGGATAGGCTGAGTGATGAGTCAATGCTCGGTACCGGTGCTGATCGTGCCAAAGCCTGTCTCGAGGTCATGATCGATGGGGAGGGGGCCATCAATGAGCAGGCACCTGAGTACGCGAATTATATCGAAAGGCTGCGCCAAACCGCTGTTGAAGCATTCGAGTTGTTTGGGGCACCGGGTGCAGATGTACTGCGCGCGAAAAAGGATCCGCTCGAAGAATTCATTGCGCATTCACTGACTCCAGGTGGCACATTCGTTGAAATTGGTGACTCGATGCCGCGGCGTCCTAATTTTGTCCGTGGTGGAGCCTTGGAATATGTACATTCGAATGGTGCTACGGGGGCTGAGATACCGCGAGTCAAAGTTTACGAGGCGGGCTACATTTTTGGGCGGTCCGGGTTTGGTCAGCGCAGGCCTACGGATTTGGAGAGCTATTACACCTTGCGTTTCGGGCCGCCGCGGCAGATCCATGGGCATTTTGACCATTTGTCGCTGACGTTCTGGGACCGCGGCAGGAATGTCATTGTGGATGCTGGCCACCCGGGTTATGCGCGGGGGCAGATGCGTGATTACGCGCAGAGCCGGCAAGCACACAATGTGCTTTTGGTGCGGGGAAAGGAGCATATCCCCGACGCGGCTTCACGGTTGGAGAGCCAACAAATCGAGGCTACGTGGTCTGCATTCGATTTGGAAGACACTGCGTGGGAGGGGCTGAAGTGGAAACGTAGCGCTTGCTTCGCGGACTGTGGACCTTTTGTGGTGGCGGACAGTTTGGAGCCTACGCCAAAGGTGGAGTACGCAGAGCAACGCTGGAATGTGGCACCCGAGTTTGAGTACGTGGGATCGCAGTATGAAACCGTCCGGTTTCGCTCTGTGGTTGACGGAACGCAGTTGCTCTTTATCCGTTACGGAATTGAAGGGTCGCGCTACTTCGAGCATACCGACGTGAATATGGCACGGGGAGACCGCGAAGGGCTTCGCGGCATTGTCTTCCGCAATGAGCAACCCACGGACACGTGGACTGTGGGCTTTGGACGCGCGAGCCGGGACTTTGGGTTGCTCACCGCAGTTGTGGTGGCCGGGCCAGAGGAGAAGGTGGAGTACACCTTCAAGGACAGCGGGCAAGGCACGAGGGTGCTACGTATCGTTCGTGGGCCGCAGACCTATCTATTCGAGTACGACATCCAGGCACAGAGAGTGCGGGCGATCTCCGTGCCGATAGAGCGCGGGTATGCCGACGGAGGCCTTACTCCGCGCTGACGCGTTCCGCCACCGTACGGTTGATGCGCCAGTCAGCGCGGCCTTCGCTAAAGCCGGAGTAGTACAGCTCGAACCTGACTTAGGTCATGGGTGGGTGAGTAACGTCACTCTTGACACTGTTACCTGTT